>Ga0302317_10000113_pt1 | contig 76306 bp, 65 predicted proteins | sample III_Palsa_N3_3_FD_200450 | JGI IMG/M metagenome (GOLD analysis project Ga0302317, IMG submission 200450) | Peat permafrost microbial communities from Stordalen Mire near Abisko, Sweden - III_Palsa_N3_3 | ecosystem: Environmental > Terrestrial > Soil > Palsa > Peat permafrost | place: Sweden...
CGCTATGGGTGCTGGTGACGGTGATGGTGCTGCTGCAGATCGGCATCTTCTCGCGCATGATCACGGCGTCCGCGCTGATGTCGGCCATTCCGAAACCGGCCGATCGCGGCGCCTACATGTCGATCAGTTCCTCGCTGCAGCAGATGGCCGGCGGCCTTGCCGCCGTGATCGCTGGCCTGATCGTGGTGCAGGCGCCCGAAGGCACCCTGCTGCGCTTCGATACGCTGGGCTACGTGCTGGTCTGCACCACCCTGGTGTCGCTGACGCTGATGTACTTCATCAACCGCAGGGTCAGCCGCGCGGCCTCGACTTGATCCACAGGTACAGCGGCACGCCGGTGAGAATCAGGGCGGTGCCGGCCAGCGAATTGCGCAGATTGCTGGCATAGGTGTAGACCAGCACCGCGCCGGCGGCGAGCACGAACAGCGCCGGCACCAGCGGATAACCCGGCATGCGATACGGCGAGGGCGCTTCCCCGGCACGGCGGCGGAACACGAAGACGGTGCTGGCGGCCAGCATGTAGATCAGCCATTCGGCGAAGATCGCCAGCTCGAACAGGGCCTGGAAGCGGCCGCTGAACAGCAGCAGCGCCGTGGCCAGCAGGCCCTGCACGATCAGCGAGGTGGAGGGGCTGCGGAAGCGCGGATGCACCGCCGCCATGCCGCGGAAGAACAGGCCGTCGCGGGCGGCGGCGTAGGGAATGCGGGCGCCGGAGAGCACGGTGCCGTTGAGCGTGACCAGCATGCTCAGCGCCATCGCCGCGGACACCAGGCCGGCGCCGAGCGGCCCGGCGCTGCGCAGCATCGCCTCCACCGCCGGCCGCGGCGAAGCCGCCATGTCCGCCGGCGGCAGCACGTAGAGGATGGCGGCATTGGTCGCCATGTACAGCACCGCGACGATGAGCACGCCGAGTACCAGCGCCAGCGGCAGGGTGCGCTGCGGATTCTTCACCTCGCCGGCGGCCATGTTGAGATCGTTCCAGCCGTCGTAGGCCCACAGCGTCGCGGTGAGGGCGATCATGAAGCCGGCAAAACCGCCGACCGCATCGGGCAGCACGGCATGGAAGTTCGCCATGTTGCCGCGTCCGCCAAATACGCAGAAGCCGACGATGACCAGCACCAGCAACACCTTGAGACAGGTGAAGACCAGCTGGAAGTCGGCCGCCTTTTTGATGCCGAGATAATTCAGCCAGGTCACCAGCCAGGCGCAGGCGATGGCCGCGAACTGCGACCACAGCAGGGGCACACCCCCGGCAATGGGCTGTTGCAGGAAGGCCAGCGCCGGAAACGTGCCCAGCACCCGCGTGATGCCGATGGTGACGGAGGCGATGGAGGCCGGCTTGGCCACGGCGAACCAGGTCCACATATTGAGGAAGCCGGCGAGCTCGCCGTAGGCGTCGCGCAGGTAGACGTATTCCCCGCCCGCCTGCGGCCGCGCCGCGCCGAGCTCGGCATAGGTCAGGGCGCCGAACAGCGAGAGCAGGCCGCCGACGATCCAGGCCAGGTAGACCAGGCCGGCGGAGCCGGCGGCCTGCATCATCTCGCGCGGCACCAGGAAGATGCCGCTGCCGATGATGGTGCCGACGACGACGGCCGTGGCGTGCGAGACGCCGAGCACGCGCGGCAGCTGTTGCTCCTGATTAACCGGTTGGCCCATATTCGATTTTGATCCTGGTTGCCTCAAGCGTGGACCAGCCGCAGGCCGGCAGGCAGTACGTTCCGGTGATTTAAGCACAGGCCGAAACCAGGCAGGTGCGCAAGATGTGGTTTCGCCCCACCTGGGAACAATCGCGGAATGCCCCTATCGGCCTTGCATACGCTTGACACGCACCCTGTCGCCGCAGGTAATCTCCCATGAACCTGCCAGCCCTGAACCGGCCCCTGTGCTAAACGAGAGTCTGTCGCTTGAAAACGCCGCGACTCGAGCCCCGCGCAGCTGCTGGCCGGTGATCGTCGCCTACGCCTTCGCCGTATCTTCCGCGATGGCGCTGCAATTGACGTTTGCGCCGATTACCACCGTCGCGGCGGCGCACCTGAAGGTTTCGGTGCAGGCGATCGGCTGGCTGTCGCAGATCTTCACCCTGCTTTACGTCGTGCTCGGCATGCCAATGGGCATCGCCCTGGACCGATGGTTTCGCGGCAGTCTTGCCGCGGGTGCCGCCCTCAGCATACTCGGCGCGCTGCTGCGGCTCGGCGGAGACAGCTTCGCATGGGTGCTCTCCGGCCAACTCCTGGCCGCCGTGGGGCAGCCTTTGTTGCTGAACGGCGTCACCAAGATCGCGGGTGAATACCTGAGCGAGCAGGATCGGCCCCTGGGCATCTCCCTGGGCATGGCGAGCTTGTACGCCGGGGAATTGATCGCGATCGGCACCGGCACGGTCTTGTCCACGCCGGAGCAGGTCCATTCCGCGATTCTGCTCAACAGCGCTTTTGCGATTCTGTCCATGACGGCATTTCTGATCTTCCTGCGCCGTCCGGCGGAATTCGGGGTTGCAGCCGGTCCGCCGGCAGCGCTGGCCTCATTGCGCACGGTATTGTCCGATCCCTTCATGCGCGTGGTCGCCGCGCTCGCATTCATCGGGTTTGGCACTTTTACGTCTTATATGACCTGGCTCCAGGCGCTTTTGGCGCCGTCGGGCATTGCGGCGGACCAGGCGGGGATCATGCTGCTGGGATTCGTGGTCGGCGGGATTGTGGGCGCGATGCTCCTGCCCAAGGCGGTCGCCAGGCACAGGAAGGAATTCGCCCTGATGCTGGCGGCCGTAGGGGTAGGATGCATCGTCTGCACCCTGCTTGCCGTGATACCAGGTGTGGGCGTGGGCATGGTCGGCGTGCCTTTGGTCGGGCTGTTCCAGCTCAGTACGCTGCCGGTCATCATGGAAATGACCGAGCGGCGCGCCGGGCGCGCCGCGGCAACGGCCTCCGCGCTGGTGTGGATGTCCGGCAATGCCGGAGCAACGGCGATATCGATCACGGTTCAGAACATGATCGAGCGCCCGCACACGGCGCTGTTGTTCCTGGCGGCGATTACGGCGGCATCCGCACCGCTGGTCTTTTTGCTGCGCCGGCTCGCATCCAGGGCGTCGGCGCTAGCCGTCTGATGGGCACTTCCGCTACCCCCGGCGCACCACAGCCGCCTGTTAAAACTGATACTTGGCGGTGAAGGCCACGTAGTCGCGGTCGGCGTACGGATGCTGTTCCAGGGTGGGCGTGCCGAGAAATCCGCTGTAGGTCAGGCCGAGGTTCAGGCGCTGCAGGTAGGTGAAGGTAATGCCGACCGAGTCGCGCTGGTCGCCCTCGCCGTAGAGGGCGCCGAAGGTTCCGGGCGGCGGCGAGCCCTTGGCGATGGCCTGGAAGGTGAGCGGGACAACGATGTCCCAGCCCGGGAATACATTGTTCCAGCCGAACATGGCCTCGGTGGAATAGGCCCAGGCGTTCTTGGTGCCCGGCCCGGTGCCGTTGGTAAGCTGGTCGTCGCCGGCAACGGGGGTAACGCTGTTGATGTGGATGTACTGCACCTCGCCGATGAGCTGGATCGAATCCCAAAAAGGACCATGCCCCAGCGCCTGGATGGCGCTGAGGTCGAATTGCATGGTCTTGCCGCGGGTCGCGGTGGGGCCCGCCGGGTTGACCAGCAGATCGATGCCATCGCGATAGTCGGCTTCTCCGGCGACGCTCACTCCGAAGATCTGGCTGGAGAAGCTGAGGGCGGCCATGTGGATGCCGTCCTGATAGCCCAGGTTGTAGGAGACGGGAACCTGCACCCCGATCGCCTTCGAGGTGAGCGGTTGCGTCACCAGGGGAACCTGCACGCCGAGCGGACCCAGGATGCCGCTTTCGACTGCCTGCAGCGCGCCCTGCAAGGACTGCGGCAACACATTGCTCAGCGGCGCCAGCAGCACCTGATAACCCTCGTTGAGGCGCGTAAGGGGGGCGGTGTCGGTATAGCGCAGGTAGTACGCGCCCACTCCGGTGGTCTGCGTGAGCTGGTACTTCAGGCCAGCGCCGTATTGGCCATAGTCGCTCGGCTTGAGATCGGGGCCGCGTGACGCCGTCCAGAACTGCGGCGTTCCGGGTATGAGATTTCCCAGCAGCGCGTAAAACGGATTCTGCGTCAGATAAATGAATTGCGAGCCGGGCCCGACCACATCGGCGGTGGAGAAGTAGTCGCCGGCCGGATCCAGCTCCGTCGCCTTGTACTGGAGCTTGTAGTAGCCCAGCACGGTGAGGTCGTCGGTAACGCCGAACTTGAGCGCCACCTGGTTGCTGGGCAGCAGCAGGTCCTTCGTCTCGATGCCCGGGATGAAGGCCTTGGTGGCGTCCGCCGGCGACATGGCCGTGGCCAGCCCAGAGAAGAACAGGGCCTCGCCCCAGCCCACCACCTGCTTGCCGATGCGGATGTCGATGTCCTGGTGGGCGCCGAGTTGCCAGTTGCCGAATACGTAGGCATCGAGCAGGCGCAGCCGCTGGCCGTCGTAGTAGCGGGCGCCCTGCGTGAACTGATTGTAGGGGCCGGTCTTGTTCACGGTGGCCGGCGAATCGTTGTCGTTCGGATGGTGATAGACCTGGTCGTAGAACCCGTCGCCGCTCAGGGCCAGGCCGTAGTTGGGGCCGCGGACGATCAGCTCGGCCAGGCCGCTGATGCGGTTGTTGAACAGGCTGTCGGCCTTGAAATTGCGATCGCCGTCGTCGTAATTGACGGTCGACGGCAGCTTGGTGGTGGCGTCCACCGGCCCGTTGACCAGAGCACTGCTCGGGGATTTCAGCCGCATCAGCGCGGCGTAATCGACAGTCAGCTTGTATTCCGCGTCGAAATCGTCGCCGAGGCTGATGCTGCCTGCATGCGCCGGCAGGCCGAACGCCGCCGCCAGAGCGCCGGCCAGGGCACAGGCCATTGCGCCGGTCCGATGCGGCATGATCTTGCGTTGATCCTTGTTCATTATTCTCCCCCGCACTGCTGCTTTGCCGCGTCTGCAAGCCGCCATCATCGGCGGCTTGCAGCGCCGGACTGATTCATCGAGAACTGCCCCCGCCCGGCGCAAGCCGGGCTACCGGATCACGGCCCCGCTGCGCTCAGTGGCCATGCTCGGCCGCCTTGGGCCCGTACTGATCCGGTGTGTTATTGGGGTCGTTGAGCTTCCACCAGGTGCCGGTTTCATTCACCAGATAGGCCACCTCGGAGGTGCCCGACAGCAGATCCTGGTAAATGGAGGCGCCGCGGTGGTAGCACTCGCATTCCGCGGAGTAGTGGTAGTCGATCCAGGAGGCGCGCCAGAGCTGGCCGCGCGTGTCATAGATGTCGGACCACAGCGGAAACCACGAATCCTCGTCGGCATAGAGGATGCGGCGCTTGTAGATGTGCCGCACGCCCGGCTTGGTGATGCCCTCGATCACCCAGACCCGGTGCAGCTCATAGCGCTGGTAGTCCGGATTTACGGTCTGGGGGCCGAGGATATCCTTGTACTTCAGCGCCGGGTCGTTGATCTTGAAATTGTTGTAGGGAACGTAGATCTCGCGCTTGCCCAGCAGCTTCCAGTCGTAGCGTTCCGGGCTGCCGTTGAACAGATAGTCCTCATCCACCGTGCGCACGCCGGCAGGAGGCTCGGGATAGTCGAAGCCGACGTTCGGCAGCTGGCGCACCCGGCGGGTGCCGGGATTGTATTGCCAGGTCTGCAGGTTGTTCTTGGCGTAGTTGCTCGGCAGCGCCGCGATATTGAGGGTGTCCTTGTCGCGCGGCGGCGCCAGCAGGCCGTCGTAGGCATAGGTATTCCAGTCATCCTGCGGCAGGCCGAATGCATTCAGGTCGAAAGGCAGGCGGATGGAGCGGAATTTATGGCGGGCCCAGGAGGTGCTGCCATTGGCGTAGACGTCGGCCGAGTCGTAGATGACGGCTTCGTTCATCGCCCCGTAGTTGTTCTGCGTGAGGTTGTACACCGCTTCCAGGCCGCTCTGGGGAAACGGGAAGGCGGGCGCCCGCGTCACTGCCGTCGAGCCGAGCCCGCCGCCGATGAGCTCCGCGGCCAGCGCATTGGTTTTTGTCGCCTTGCATACGCCATCCGGAACGCGGAAGTCGCGGTGACTGGGATACACATTCATGCGGAACGCGTTGGGGAAATGTTGAAACAGGCCCTTCTGGCTGTCGGTCAGCTTGTCGGCGTACTGCGCCATGTTCTGCGCGGTGATGGTAAACAGCGGCTTCTCGTCGGCGTATGGGCCCGGTTCGTAGCCGCCCTTGCTCTTCATCCCGGGCCAGGAATCCAGCCATTGCCCGCTATACACCGCCACGCCGCCCGCGGTGCCGGCCTTCTCGGCGCCGGTGCAGGTATAGCGATCGCCGCCGAGCTGATTGGCCTGGTCGGCGGGAACTTTTGCCTGCGCGGGAAACACCGCGAAGCCGGCGCCAAGGACCATCAGGAAACACACAGCGGCAGATTTCAGCCTGGTCACGTTGCTCCTCCAATATCGGATCCCTGCGGATCTCTTCGGTGACGCTTTATATGCAAATGCCCGTTTCAGCATCTCTCTACGGCGACAACCAGCCTGGGCGCTGTTCAGCGCCACCCTGAGATCATTTTTTATTTTGTTTGGCCCCGCACGATGCACGTCAGTCATGCCCTTGCGCAGCTTCTTTGCACTTGCAGCACATGTTCAAACTTACGGTACAACAACAAAACCTTTCTGTCAAAAGGTTTTATATATTAATGCCCGGCAACTACTCCACTGACGCAAGCTGGCTTGTCTGGGGTTCCATCAATCGATTTACTTTGCAACGACAGTCGCAGCCGCCGCAGGGGCATGGCTGCCTTTTTCACGCAGCAATATGGGCATACTGCCTTGCTTGATTGCCCATTCTTGGGATTTGCATGCAATCAATGACCCCAGCCCCTACCTGGGCTTCAAATGCTTCCCATCGATTGTTTTCGACCTGGATGACCGCACTGGCGCCACCTGACGCGCGGATCAGAAATCGGGAGGGGCCGAACGTCCGGATTTCTATATAAAATTTATATTGAAATGTTTATTTGCAAAGCCGGCACGCTGCCACTGCCCGGATACTTGCCCGACAGCCAGGCGCAAGGCGCGGCCAATGCGCGCGGCTGGAGCCGAGGCAGTCATGGGCGGCCCTGGACGCCGCACCGATGAACTCTACTTCGCGGCGGCCGGTTTGAACGTCGCCGGCACATGGGTAAACCCGCGCACGTTGGGATTGTGCGCCCGGGCCAGACCGCTCTCCTGAATTTCATATTCCGGGATCCGCTTGAGCAACTCCTCGAACACGACCCGGACTTCCATTCTGGCAAGGGCGGCGCCCAGGCAGGAGTGCATGCCGAAGCCGAACGCCATGTGATCGCGGGAGCCGCGGCGGATATCGAAGCTGTCCGGATCCTTGAACTTGTCCGCGTCGCGGTTCGCCGAAATGATGCACAGGCCGACGCGATCGCCCTGCTTCAGCTTCTTGCCGCGCATTTCGACGTCCTGCCCGACGCGGCGGACGATGATCTGCGACGAGCCGTCGTAGCGCAGCACCTCTTCAACCGCATTCGGCACCAGGCCCGGATCATCGGCCAGCATCTTGCGCTGCTCCGGATGCTGCCACAGGCGATAGGCCATATTGCCGATCAGCTTGGTGGTCGTTTCGTTGCCGGCGATCGCCAGCAGGATCAGGGTGCCGATCACCTGCTCGCGGCTCAGCGTACCTTCCTGCTCGCCGCGCATCAGGATGCCGATCAGGTCGTCGCCGTGCGTTCCCTTGGCGTGCAGACTGGCGTGCGCGTCGAAGTACTTCGCCATGTTCATGTAGCCGGTCACGTTGCGCTCGGACAGGTCATGCTGCTTGTCCTCGCGCGCAATCAGATCGTCCGCCCAACCGCGCACCATGTCCTGATCCTGTGTCGGCACGCTGGTGAGGGTGGAGATGACGTCCATCGGCAGGTAGCAGGCGATGTCGGCCACGAAGTCGACCTTCCCCCTGGAAACGTGGGGCTCGATCAGCTTGATTGCCTTCTCGCGCGTGTAGCTTTCCAGCCGCTTGATGCTTTCCGGCGTCATCAGGGGCGCAAACAGGTTGCGCACCCGCGTATGGTCGGGCGGGTCGCTGAAGATGAACATCGGATAGGGCAGCTTCTCGCCGGAATCCGGCTCCAGCGACACCGCGCCTGTATTGATGAAAGACTTGAAATCGCGGAAGGCGCGATTCACGTCATCCCATTTGGTCAGGAGCCAGATGCCCAGCTTCTCGTTGTAGTAGACCGGATCGTTGTCCCGAAGGGCCTTGTAATAGGGATAGGGGTCCCAGTGGAAGGCGTGGTCGTAGGGATCGAGCTGGACATTGGTCATGGCGGTTGCCTTATTGATTGGCGCTTTGGATTTCCGGCTCAGGACAGCGTGCCCTGGGATTTCGGCAGCCGGATCTCGAACCCATCGAACTTCGAGGTGACGCGCACCTGGCAGCCGAGCCTGCTGTTCGGCTGCCGATCCTGCACGAATTCGAGCATCGCTTCCTCGCCGGAACTGGCCGGCTCCACCACGCCCGATGCGGCCTGCGGCAGGTAGCAGTGACAGGTCGCACAGGAGCAGATGCCGCCGCACATGCCGTCGACCCCCGGCACCATGTTGAGCGTGGCGCCCTCCATGAGGCTCATGCCATCCTCGACTTCCACGGCATGGGAGGTGCCGTCGTGTTCAATGTATTTGAGTTTGACCATTTTTCTACCGGTATTTGCGCGCCGCGCCGTAACGAGCCTCCAGCGGAGGCGGAAGCCGCTCAAACCATCGTGGCGACGCTGTTGAGAATGACCCGCATCAATGCGGTCTGCCGCCTGACGCCGACCTTGGCGAAGATCGACCGCAGGTGCGTGCGGGCGGTATTGCGCCGTATGCCCATCGCCTCGGCGGCCTCGTCGATGGTGTAGCCGTTGGCCATTTCCAGTGCGAGCACCGTCTCGGTCGCGGTCAGGCCGAACAGCACCTGGATGACCTTGTGCGGAACTTCGTGATCCTGCTCCGGGCTGCGGATGAACAAGGCCACCGCCGGAGCCCGCGGCCCCGTGGCGAGCGGACCCGGCGCAAGGGGTCTTACCAGGAGCGACAACCAGGTCCCGCCTGCCGGCTTGATCGCGAGGACGGTATTGCTGCTTGCGGCCGCGCCGTCCGTCCGGCTCTCCAGCGCCCTCTTGATCGCGCCGTACAGCTTGCGCTCCTCGAAATGGCTGTCGCACTGCAGGCGCGACCGGACCAGGCGGATGCCCCTGCCTTTTCCGAACAGCTGGTCGGCGCACTCATTGGTCTGGATCACATCGCCGGTCTCGCCGAGGATCGCGATGCCCAGCGCGAGATTGTCGACCACCCTGCTCAGCAGCTGAATCTCCTGGCGGCTATTGTGCTCGTACTCGCAAGCCCGCATGGCGCGGGCGAGGTGGGGCAGGAGCATCTGGACATACGCCCGCTCCTGATCGGAAAACGCTCCTTCCCTCAGGGCACGAGCGATTCGCAGCCGCGCCCGCAATCCGTCGCTGACGATGATATCCACACCGATGACGTGCAGCGACGCCAATACCCCTGCCCGCTCCACGACCACGACGCGATCCGTGGAGAGCTCGCGGAACGGGCCGCTCGGCGGAATGTCGCTGCCCAAAGCGTGCGGAGACTCCGACGCCAGGGCCAAGGGCCCACCTGCTGCAACGATCCAGGCGGGCTTGAGCGGACTGGCCGGACGCAGCATCAAAGCCGCCCAGCTGGCGCCGAGCTGGCCACGCATCCGCTTCAGCGTTTCCAGCCAGGGCTGCTCGTCGCTGTGTCCAGTGTAAATCCCGTCAAGCAGTTCCGAGAATTCAGGAACGGTCAGCCTGGGATTGGTCGTGCCGGAGCCGGCTTTGACCGGGCGCAGGGCGCTTGCTTGGGATATCAGGGGCATGGATTCCGCCTCAGGCCCCGGCGTTGGCGATGGGACCAACGATCCAGGTAAACAGATCCAGAAGGAGAAGAATGATCATGCTGACCGCCGATGCCTCGATGGCGCATCGCGACAGCGACCAGCGCGCCCCGGACTGCTCTTCATCGAGCCGGAAGACGTTCGGGAAACTGACGACGAAGTACAAGGCGTAGCAGGCGGAGCCCAGGCTCAGCATGCGCGGCATGTCGACATACCAGACGTTGTTCTTCGCGGCGGAATTGACGTACAGGAAGGTCTCGGCCCAGGCGAAGAAATAGGCGGTGGCGGCGACGGTGATGATCCACAGGACGTAACGCACTGCCTTTGGAGCATCCGGCGTCAGCGTCCTGATCCGGCGCATGCAGATCACCGAAGCGGTGTGATAGACGATGAAGAACGCCACGGCGTTGAAATACATGCCCAGCGGCACCTTCTCGAACCGCGCCATGGCCGTCTTTTCGTCCGGCCCCAGCAGTGCCGAGTCCAGATAGAGCGTCACTTCGGGGAAGCGGTAGCGAATTCCCAGGACCGAGAAGAAGTACTCGGTGTGGAAATAGGTGGCGAAGAAGACATAGATGAACATGTACAGGTTGAACTTGAACCAGTAGCTCTCGTTCCAGCGCACGCCGCTGTTGCGGCGCAGCCAGGCCGGCAGCAGCACGCAATACGGCACCCACATGCCAAGGTTCTGGACTACATGCCAGAAGTTGCCGACATCCAGCCAGCCCATGCGCTGAATGACGCCGTTGTAGATCAGGAATACCGGGATGAAGCTCAGATAGAACTTCTCCGCCCAGGCCTTGTCCGGGTTGCGGGATAGCCAATACCCCGGAATCCGGGCGGCGACACCGTGACCGACCGCGACGCCGTTGCTCATTTTTCCTGGCCCGGCGTTGCGGCTTTGACCTCGTTGACGATGCGGAAGAACCTGGAACCCTTTGGATAACCGACGTACTGGGTCAGGAACGTCGCGATCGGCTCCAGCTGCTCGGTTTTCAACTCGCCCCGCGCCAGGGCGGCACGGAGCTGGATGCCCAGGATGGCGTCATCACCCTGGGCCGCCACGGCCCCGAGCAGGAGCAGGCGGCGGTCGCGGATCGACAAGGCCTCATCCGCCCAGACCGTGCCGAACAGGGTTTCCAGCATGTAGTCGATGAAGCCGGAGGCACCGGGCGGCGGCAGCGCGCCGAGGCTCTTGGCGTAGACCTCGTCGAACATCTCCTGCCCTTTCTGCCGGTCGTACTTCTTCATCGCCGCCTCCCCGTCCGCGCTTACGCGGCAACGCCAGCCGCTGCCTGCCTGGACAGAACCTCCGCCCTGCGATCGCGCAGGTCGAAGATGGTCCAGTCCTGGTTGTCGTTGTGGTACTGCTGGTTGTCGACCTTGGCACGATCGGTATAGAACTGGGTGTACCAGCGGCGCAGCTTGTTGATCGGACCGTCGGCGGCACACAGCATCGGCTCCGGGCGATACAGCTTGCGCTCCCAGATATAGACGTCTTCCATGAAGGCGTCGTAGGAGGCCTTGCAGTAGCCATGGGCCGCCGCTTCCAGCATTTCCGGGGTGAACTGCTTCGGATCGGCGTGAACGATGACGCCAAACCAGTATTCGAGCGTGTTCTCGTCGATCGGGCACCAGGCGGTCAGGATGATGCTGTCGAACTGGCCGCTGTCCTGGATCTGCCAGGTGTACTGGTAGGCCGGACCATGGCTGAGGGAGCGGACATACAGCTTGTCGTCCTGCACGTCGGCCGCCAGGCGCGTGTGCTTGCCCCACATCAGCTCGCCGCACTGGTGGCCGTTCCAGACCGGGAGCCAGGTATCCACGTCGAAGCCGTGGATGGGCAGCAGATGGCCCTTGTCGACGGTGTTCTCCATCACCTCGCGCGGATGCGTCTTGATGGTGATCTTGAAGCGCTGCCAGGCCTTGGTCCAGCCCTGCGAGCCGTATTCCTGCAGCGTCGGGATCTCGAACTCCGGCGCCCCCTGCTCGTGGTCGTGCCAGATCAGGACCGTGTCGTTCATCTCCCGCACCTCATACGAGCGGGTCCTGGCCTTCGGCGGAATCTTGTCGCAGTACGGGATCTTCACGCACTGGCCGCTGCCGTCGTAGGTCCAGTTGTGGAAGGCGCATTGCAGCAGATTGCCCTTCACCGTGCCGGCCGACAGGTCGGCGCCCAGGTGCGGGCAGAAAGCGTCCAGGCAGCGGACCTTGCGGTCCTCGCCGCGATAGAACACCAGGCGCTGGCCGAAGTAGTCGCGGGCGACCGGCTGGCCCACCTCGAATTCATCGCTCCAGCCCACCATGTGCCAGCCGCGGGCATAGCGCGGCGAACCATCGGGGAGCCGCGGGATCGTCTGAAGATTGCGCTGCATGGTTGCCGCACTGCTGCGCCTGAGCGTTTCGACCGCAGCCGCGTCAGCCTGTCCATTGAAATCGCCAGCCATTACACACCCTCCTTACAGCGCAATAAAATCATTCTTGAAGAGTAGCACCACAAAACATTTCAGTCAAAATGTTTCGTGAACGAGATTTTTCTATTCAATGCGATTCATTCGAGCCGCCTGCTTTCCCGCAATCCTTCCGAACAGGGTGACGTCCCCCACCGACATGCCGCTGGCGTAGCCGCGCGAGGTGCGGGGGATACCCGCAACCGTGCGGCCGGCCGCGAACAGGCCTGGAATCAGGTCTCCGTCCGGATCCAGCACTTCGCCGGTCGGCCGTACTTCCAGGCCGCCCAGCGTGAACACCGGCGGCCGGATTTCGGCGAGGCTGAAATTCAGCAAGGCGAAGGGGCCGGTATCCAGCGGGCTGAGCCACTCCCTGGCCTTGCCGAACAGCGGATCCTCGCCAAGCGCGGCGAAGCGGTTGTAATAGTCGACCGTGTGATACAAGGCGCCAAGCGGCAATCCCGCCTCCCGCTCCACCTCCGAGACACTGTCGCCGACGGCGACGATTTCAGCCTTCAGATAGGCCGGGCGGTCGAAATGCTTGTTGTCGACGAAGAGATAGATCCTGTCGCTGGGCTGCACTGCCGCGTAGTGGCCGAGGCGAGCGAGGTAGATATCCTCGTTGATGAAGCGCTGGCCCTGCCCGTTCACGAAAATGCCGAACGTCAGCACCGGCGGCGGATAGTGCGCGATGCCGACAAAGGCCTCGCCCATATTGATCGCCTGGCCGCCCGCGGCCACCCCCATCAGAATGCCGTCGCCCATGTCATTGGGATTGCCGTGCCGCAGGGCGATGGCATCCAGCTCGGGGATGTGCTTGCGCGTCATCGCCTCATTCATGATGAAGCCGCCGGTAGTGAGGACGACGCCCTGCCTGGCCTTGATGCGGATGTCCTGGCCGAACGAGCGCGCGATCAGGCCGCGCACGCGGCCGCTGCGGTCCTGGATCAGCTGCTGCGCCCGGGTATTGAGCCGCACCTCGACCCCGGCCTCCGCCACCCGGGCCGTCAGCGCAGCCATCACCCGCAGGCCACCCTCATGATTGGCATCGGCAGGGAGATGGCCGTGAGGGATCGGCGTGGCAAGCGACTTGAACGGATGGGCGCTCTCGTTGCCGGTGTATTGCAGGGAATCGCCGGTCATCGCCACGACGTCCCGTCCGGCAAAGAACCCGCGCTTGTAGTGGACGCCCAGGGCTTCCATCCAGTCGAAATGCTCGACCGCGCCATCGACATAGCTACGCAGGCGCGCTGCGTCGCAGTTGTTGCCGAAGCAGGCCTTGAGATAGTCGTAAAAGTTTTCGGGCGCTTCGTCGAAACCCAGATCGCGCTGCAGACGGGTGCCGCCGCCGAGAAACATTTCGCAGGCGGACATCATGGTCGAGCCGCCAGGTCCGGCGGACCGCTCCAGCAGCAGCACTTCGGATCCCGCGCGGCGCGCTTCCAGGGCGGCGCAGCCGCCAGCCCCGCCGTACCCGGCCACCACGATGTCGGTGATCAGGTCGAATTGTTCCACTTCCTCATATCGGATGATGCGCTTCACGGTCTCTCCAGATTCCGGAACGGCGCCGCTCGCAAGAGCTGCTCAGTGCTTCAGCACCGCAACCCGGTCCATGAAGGTATCGTCCATGGACGCCGCTACCTGCCGGGTCGTCGGGAGGGCCAGATCGAGCGCTTCCGCACTGCGCAGGGCGGCCGCCAGGTCCTTCTTCGCCAGGGCCGCGAAAGGAGCGAAGGCCTTGCGCAGGCCCTCCTCCCCGCTTGCGGCCAGCTTCTGCCGGTTGCCGAGGAAGGCCTCCATCTGCGGCGTGACCACGCCGTTGCCGCGGCCAACCTCGACCAGCATTTGCGGGTCCAGGCCGCTGGCCCTGGCCAGGGCCACGGCTTCGTGGATCGCAGCGAACGCTGCGTAGGTCATCATGTTGTTGCACAGCTTCAGGGCGATGCCGGCGCCCACGGCCCCCGCGTGAATGATCTTCTGGCCGGACGTCTGGAAGATCGGCCTGCACCGATCCACCGCCTCCTTCGGCCCGCCGACCATGTAAACCAGCGTTCCGGCTTCCGCACCGGAGGCGCCGCCGGTGACCGGCGCATCGATGATGCGGATGCCGCGCGCCTCGCCCTCCGCCGCCCAGCGCAGGATGGCGCCGTGGGTGACGGTGCTGTGGATCGCGATGATCGTTCCGGGTTGCGCGTTGGCGAGCAGGCCATCGTCGCCGTAAAGCAGCGCGTCGACGTCGGCATCGTCGCGCACGCAGATGCCGATGACTTCGCTGTTGCGGGCGACGCCGGCGGCCGTCCCGGCCACCTCAGCACCCCGCTGCACCAGATCCAGAGTCGCCTGCGGATTGACATCGCAAACCGTCAGCCGACCGCCCAGCTTGAGCAGCTGCACGGCGATGGGCTTGCCGATGTTGCCCAGGCCAATAAAACCGCCAATGAAACCAGGTTTCATCGCATCACCCAGCCGGCTGCATTTCGCTTTCGAGCATCTTGGGCGTCGGGATGTTCGGCCTGACCTCCATCATTTCGACGGCAATTCCCGGCGGCAGCTCGAAACATGCCGCAATCGCGGCGCCGATATCCTCGGGCTGCGACATGCCGTCGCACTTCGGCCCCTTGCCGAGCCAGTCCTGCATGGCTTCGGCGATGGCCGCGGGATCGAAGTTGGCGATGCTGCCCGTGGCGACGGCGCCGGGGCTGAACACCGTCACCATGATCCCGTCCTTCTTCAGCTCGTGGCGGATCTCGCGCGAGAAGTGCTCGACCGCAGCCTTGCAGGATGAGTACAAGGCCAGGTGCGAGAACTCGTTGTCGTTGCGCACGGTCGCCGAGGAAACGTTGACAATGCGGCCGCCGCCGGCGGCACGCAGATGCGGAATGATCGCCTGGCAGCAGAACACCACGTTGAAGAAGTTGAGATCCACCATCTTGCGCACTTCGGCCTCGGGCATGATTTCGACCCGGCGCGCGAACTGGAAGCCGACGTTGTTGACGAGCCCGTCGATGCGGCCCCACTTCCCGGCAACCTGATCGAAGGCGGCGGTCACGGCAGCCTTGTCGCACACGTCGACAGCCAGGCCGAGAACACGATCGCTCCCAAGCGCCGCAACGGCTTCGTCCAGGGCCGGCTTGCTGCGGGCCAAGATGGCAACCCTGGCCCCGCGCTCGACCAGCTTTTTTGCGGTGGCCAGGCCGATGCCCTTCGAGCCGCCGGTGATCACAATGACCTGGCCCTTCACGTACCAGTCAGTCATGGTGGTTTGTCCTTTTCCGTAGGGGATTCAGCTCGGGCCGGCGCTCAGGGGCGCATCCACTGACCGCCATCCACGTTCATGATCAGGCCGGTGACCCAGCTGGCGTCGTCGGAGAGCAGGAACACCAGAGCCTTGAGCAGGTCTTCCGGCGTGCCGAGGCGGGCGATCGGCATCTGCGCCACCATGCCCTGGATGTAGGCCTCCGGCACCTTGTCGCGCAGCGCCTGGGTATCGGTGGGACCGGGGGCGATGGCATTGACGCGGATGCCCTTGGGCCCCAGCTCGCGCGCCAGCACGCAGGTGATGCCGTTGGTGGCGAGCTTGGTGAAGGAGTAGTAGTCGTAGTTCATCCACGCGGCGGTGGAGGACTGGTTGACGATCGAGGCGCCGGCGCTCATATAGGGAGCGCAGGCGCGGATCATCACCACCGAGCCGAGCATGTTCACCCCCACCACCTTGTTGAGGTAGCCCAGGTCCACGGTCATCAGCGGATTGAAGTCCAGGTTGCCGAACAGCGCGGCGTTGTTGACCAGGTAGTGAATCGCGCCGTACTGGTCCTTGACCTGCCGGGCCAGCGCATTGGCCGAGCCCTCGTTCGAGACATCGACCTGGATGAAGACCGCGTCGCCACCCGCGTTCTGGATGTCCCTGGCGACGCGCTCTCCCTGGGCGGCATTGATGTCCGCGACCACCACCTTGCAGCCCAGCTTGGCCAATCCTTTCGCATAGCCCTCGCCGATGCCCTGCCCGGCGCCGGTGACCACGGCAACTTTGCCCGATAACGTCATTTGATGTTCCTCCGAAATTTTTTTTTGAGTTCGAATGCGGGGGCCGGCGCTCAGCCGGGCACCGCCACCGTCTTGGTCTGCAGGTACTCCTCGAAGCCCTGCACGCCCATCTCGCGGCCGATCCCGCTCTGCTTGTAACCGCCGAACGGCGAGTCCGGCGCGTAGAAGTTGGCGCCGTTGACGTTGAGCGTGCCGCTGCGGATGCGCCGCGCCATGCGCAGTGCGCGCTCCGGGCTGCCGAAGATGGAGCCGGACAGACCGTAGATGGAATCGTTGGCGATACGCACCGCGTCGTCGTCGTCCTCGTAGGGGATGGCGACCAGGACCGGCCCGAAGATCTCTTCCTGGGCGATGCGCATGTCGTTGCGCACATCGGCGAACAGGGTCGGCTCGACGTAGTAGCCGCGCGGCAGCCGCGCCGGCTTGCCGCCGCCGCAGACCAGGCGCGCGCCCTCGCGCTTGCCGATCTCGATGTAGTCCAGCACGCGCGCCTGCTGCCGGGCGCTTATCAGCGGGCCCATGATCTGTCCCTCGCCGAGCGGGTCGCCGTAAGGGAGCTGGCCGAAGGCATGCTTGAGGAATTCCACGCCCTCGGCATAGCGGCTCCTGGGCAGCAGCAGCCGCGTGGTGATGGCGCAGCCCTGGCCGGCGTGATAGCAGACGGCAAAGCCGCTGAGCAGAGCGGTATTGAAGTCGGCGTCGTCGAGAATGATGTTGGCGGACTTGCCGCCCAGTTCGAGAAACACGCGCTTCACCGTGGCCGAGGCATTGGCCATGATGCGGCGGCCGGTTCCCGTCGACCCCGTGAAGGAGACGACATCCACGCGCGGATCGGAGGTCAGCATCTCGCCGACCGCTGCCGGATCGGAGGACGTCAGGACATTGAGCACGCCGGGCGGCAGGCATTCCGCAGCAACCTTGCCGATGTAGGTCGCCGTCCACGGCGTTTCCGGCGCGGACTTGAGCACCACGGTGCAGCCGGCCGCGAGCGCCGGGCTAATCTTCGCCATATTGATCTGGAACGGGAAATTCCAGGGCGAGATCGCCGCGACCACGCCGGCTGCCTCCTTCCAGATCAGGCGCTTGCTCGGCACGCCCATGGTGTTCACTACTGGAAGCTCGCTGTCCCAGTCATAGCGCTCCATCAGGTCCAGGTAGTAGTCGAGGATGGCAATGGGACCATCCCCCTGCGGCCCGCCGCGGGTAATGGTCATCGGCGCGCCGACTTCGGCCACCACCTGCTCGCACAGCTCGGCGGCGTCGGCTCGAAGCCCGTCCCGAAGGCGCGTCAGACACTTTCTGCGCAGGGCACGGTCGGTGGCCCAGCCGCTTGCATCGAACGCACGGCGCGCCGCGGCGATGGCCGCTTCGGCATCGGCGGCGCCGGCGTCCGGGGCATCGCCCACCGGTTCCCCGGTCGCCGGGCCGATGTTCGGATAGCGGCGGCCGGATTTGGCTTCGCACAGCTTTCCGTCGATGAGCAGCCTGGAGTGAGCGGCGCCTGCCGGAGCCTGGCGGGATGGACTGGCCTGATTCGGCATTTGTTTTTCCGTTGCTATTGCAATGTTTTTAGGGTAGCCAATCACCACCTTGACCGCAAGCTGCGGATGGCGCGATTTCCTGCGCCATCCGGCATGGGATGCCGGCGTGATTCGCTTCGAAAATGGTGGTCTAGCCGAATGCCCCGCGCCCGGTAATCATCGGCAGGTCCAGGAAGGTGCGAATACCGGGCTCGGCCGCGCAGACGGCGGGGATGGCATTGATGGCGTGCATCGCCGTACAGATCATTGCCGGGGTGGTGTGACCCTGCCCGGACGAACGCCGCTCGAATGTCTCCGCCTGCTCGAAGACGCAGCGCAGGGACGGCTCGCCCTCGATGGTCACGCTCCACTGGGTATCGTTGCTGGCCTCTTCCGGCCGGGGCCAGCCCGCGCCGAGATCGTAGGCCGCCACCCAGGTCAGCAGGATCTCGATCACGGACTTCCCGCCGACGATGCCGGCGAAGCGGGTCTTGATGCCGCCGATCGTCCCTGGCGGTACCGGGCCCGATTCGATGGCGGTGCCGCCCGGGGTGATGCCGTGCTCCTCGGTCTGCTCGATCCGCTCGAGCGGCAGCTGCAGTCCATCGGCAACCATATGGATCGACTGATGGAAGAAGCGCATCATCAAGTCGAAGTTCGGATGCTTGTTCACCCGGACTTCCTCCGCCTTGCGGCCGAAGCCGAGCATGGCGTGATTCAGCTCCGGCGAGTTGTAGGTCCTGAAGTCCGCAAATTCCCGCACGACGATGCGATCGATGCGGCGGCTCAGCATGGACATGGTCAGCGGCAGCACTTCTCCGCTGAAGCCGGGATTGATGCCGGTGCCGTGCAGCGAGGTGCCGCCTTTCCCGCACGCGGCTTCCAGGCGATCGACCAACTCCTGCCCGAAGAACCTGGGATAGAGCAGCCCCGACGTGGTCACGACGTTCTTGCCCGACTCCAGCATCCGGCAGATCAGGTCGACATCGGGCCACAGCGCCATATAAGACACGCAGTCCGCGTCCATGGCCAGGACGCGGTCGATGCTGTCCGTTGCCGCTACGCCTAGGGGGCCGATTCCGGCCAGGGTTCCGGCATCCCTGCCCACCTTGTCTTTGCTGTGGACCAGCAGCCCGGCCAGCTCCAGCCGCGGATGCGCGGCGATCCCCGCGATCGCATGCTTCCCGACTCCGCCGGTGGCGTATTGAATGACGCGGTAGCGCTTATCCATGCGGGTCCACCAGGGAAACGCGGCGAGAACCCCGGTAAAGCCGCACCACCAGCAGCAAGGGCACGATGCCCCAGGGGACGTTATAGGCGATGACCGGAATCAAGGCGGTGCCGTAGCGCTTGGCCTCCAGCACTTCCCAGCTCAGGTAAAGGACCATGGCGTAAATCAGGGCGCCGCTCACCGTGTACCCGATCGCCCGATAGAGCTGCGTATCGGCCCGGCCGGTGGCGAACGCATACACGCTGTACACATAGAACGGACTTAGCAGGAAGGTGTCGAACCCGATCATCAGCGCCATCCACAAAGGCATGTCGAAATAGACCGGATCCAGCCTGGCGTAATTCATCCAGATATTGCCAACGGTTGCATTGGTGCAGCTGTTCGTGTGCAGGCCGCTCCAGCCGCAATAGATGTAGAACAGCGGCTCATGAACGAAGGCCACCAGGAGAAACACCGAAAAAGCGGCGATGAAGAAGCGGTCCCAGCCCAGGAATGCGGTTTGCCTACGCATAAGCGATCTGCCGGCAGCGAGGCAGCGTGAGATCCGAGCTGCCCAGGATGCCGGGGCGCGCCTGGACCACCGCGGGCAGGCTGTTCACAGCGGCCATGGCGGTGGCGAGGCCGGATGGGTTGTAATCAGGGGTCGCCTGCTCCAGCGCCGTCTTGGCAAAGCTGTGCCTGGGCTCGAAGGTGCAGCGCAGCGACGGCGTCCCTTCGATGGTGACCTGCCACTGCGTATCGCCCTGCTGCTGGCCGGACGCTGGCCAGCCCTCGCCAAGATCGAATGCGGTGATCCAGAACGTTTCCTGCACGATCTTCGCAGCCCCCGCCGCGATGCCCTGCCAGCGCCAGCGTTGACCCGCGATCGTCCCCTTGGCGATGTAACCCGCCTTGATGTCGTATGCGTGGGGCGCCATCACGAATTCGCGGGACTCAGTGATTTCATCCAGCTTGAGATCCAGCTCGTCGGCGAGCGCCGCCACCGACTGGATGAAAAAGTCGCGCATGATGGCCAGGTCCGGCAGCCGCCCCGCCTTGATGTCTTCCAGCGGTTTGCCGAATCCCATGACATTGATGATGTGGGGCGCCGGATATCGGGAACAGTCCGCGTATTCGCGGATGTGAATGCGCCTGATGCGCTGGCACAGCCCGGACATGGTCAGCGGCAACACCTCGTCGACCCAACCCGGGTTGATCCCGGTCACATAGAAGGAGGAGCGGCCTTTCCGGCATGCCCGCTGCAGGAGATCGTTGGAAGCCACATCGTTCCAGCTCGGGTACATCAGTCCGGCCGTGGTGACCACATTCTTGCCGGACGCCAGCAGGGTGCAGATCTGATCGATATCCGGCACGAGCATCATGTAGCAGACGACGTCGGCGTCCAGACCGAGAATGGCTGCAAAGTCCGCTTGTCCCTTGATTTCGCATTCCGGCCCCGACAGGCCAGCCAACTCAACCGCATCCTTGCCCTCTCGCGAAGGGCTATGCACGAGCAGCCCGACGAGTTCCAGAGTGGTATTTCCAAGGATGGCACGCAATGCCTGCTGGCCGGCGACGCCGGTGCCGCAATGAATGACGCGCAACCGCTTTCGACCTTCGCGACCTGGATTCATGTCTGGTGCCCGGATGATCGAAGGCGCATGAACCGCATTCGATGAAGTCTCCCCGCTGTGGAATGCTTGCCATTTCCGGACGCGACCGGGTGCAAGCGGCATTGTTGAGGCGCATCCTATCCGCACAAAACATTTGTGTCAAAATGTTTGTGCATTTACAGTAGGGCTGAACACCGGACATCCCACTAGATCCGGTGACGATCGAGGAGTGAGAATGAACAAGCTGATCACCTGGCTAGGGGCGCTGGGCCTGACGGTCGCGGCCGGGACCGCGGTCGCCGCCGGCAATGCCGAGGTGTCCGATTGGCCCGAAGTCGGCGGCTCGGCCGGCAGCCAGAGATACTCCCCGCTGTCCGACATCCGGCGCGAAAACGTCGCCCGGCTCAAGCCGGCCTGGACTTATCGCAGCGGAGATTTCTCGAAGGGCAACGCCACCCATGGCGGCACCGCGCTGCAGGTGACCCCGCTGATGGTCGACGGCACGCTGTACTTCTGCACGCCGTTCAACCGCATCGTCGCGCTGGACGCGGAAACCGGGCGTGAAATATGGAAGTTCAATTCGCACGTCAAGCTCGACGGCGTGTATACGCCGGTATGCCGCGGCGTCGCCTACTGGAAGGAGTCCGCACCGAAAAGCGGCGCCGCCTGCCAGGCGCGCATCTTCATGAGTACGGTGGATGCCAGCCTCTGGTCCGTCGACGCCGCGACCGGCCTGCCCTGCAAGGAGTTCGGCAAGGATGGCCGTATCGACCTGCTGCAAGGCATTGGCGAGGTGCGCCTGGCGGAGTATTACCCGACTTCGGCGCCCCTGGTCGTCGGCGACCTCGTCGTCAGCGGCGCATTCGTCAAGGACGGGCAAAGGCTCCACGCACCCGGCGGCGCAGTCCGCGCCTTCGACACCCGCAGCGGAGAGCTCAGGTGGGTGTTCGATCCAGTGCCGCCGGGCATGCACGCGGTGACTGCGGACGAGGTCAGGCATGGTGCGAACGTGACCCGAGGAACACCCAACGTCTGGGCGCCGATGTCGGCGGACCCCGCGAACGGCCTGGTCTTCGTGCCGACCGGAAATCCTTCGCCGGACCACTACGGCGGCAAGGAGCGGGGCCGGATGGACTACTACGGCAGCTCGATCGTCGCCTTGGATGCCGCGACCGGCGCGGTCCGCTGGCACTTCCAGACCGTGCACCACGACCTGTGGGACTACGACGTGGCGCCGCAGCCGGTGCTGTACGAATCCCATATCGGCGGCAGGATCGTGCCAGCCGTTGCCCAGGCCACCAAGACCGGGCAGGTGTTCCTGCTCAATCGGCTCGACGGAACGCCGCTGTTCCCGGTCGAAGAGCGTCCCGTGCCGCCCTCGACCGTCCCCGGCGAGACCGCCTCTCCGACGCAGCCGTTCGCCACCAGGCCGGCGCCGCTCGCCCCGCTCGCGATCACCCGCAACGATCTCTGGGGTCTGAGCTTCTACGACAAGGGCAAGTGCCAGGAGCAGTTCGACCAGCTCGACTACAAGGGCATCTTCACTCCGCCGTCGCTACGCGGCGCGCTCGAATACCCCGGCCTCGGCGGGGGTGTGAACTGGGGCTCGGTGTCGATCGATCCGGTGCACCGCCGTATGGTGGTCAACATGCAGACGGCGCCGTTCACCATCAAGCTGACTCCCCGGGCGCAGTACCATGGCGATAAAGGCGGCAGCGACCTGGTCGGACTGGGACCGCAGGAAGACACGCCCTACGTGGTCGAGCGCGGCCCATTCCTGTCGCCGTTCAAGACCCCGTGCGTGCAGCCGCCCTGGGGCCGCCTGATCGCGATCGATCTGGATACCGGCGACAAATTGTGGGAGCAGCCGCTCGGCACGCTCCACGGCCTCGCCCCGCTGGTGGGCGACCGCCTGCACTGGGGCACGCCCAACTCCGGCGGCAACCTGCAGACCGCCGGCGGCCTGGTCTTCATTGCCGCGACGATGGACAAGTACTTCCGTGCGTTCGACGCCAACAGCGGCGAAGAGGTCTGGCGCTATGAACTCCCCTACGCCGGCAATGCGACTCCGATGAGCTACCGGGTCAAGCCCAACGGCCGCCAGTTCATCGTCATCGCCGCCGGCGGACATGCGCCGCTGGGCACCGAGCCGGGCGACGCCATCGTCGCCTTCGCCCTGCCCGAGTAGCGCACAGGGTCAGGCCCGCGGATCTGGCCTGGGCTTCCCGCGAACCGTGTAACATCCGCGTCACATCAGTGTATATTGATAAAAAATACTCCCATACAAACCTAAATGGTCCGAGAGCAAAATCCCCTGGGACGCCAGGCCCAAAAGGCCCAGCGCACACGCGAAGCATTGGTCAATGCCACCATTTCCCTGATTCGCGAGGGTGGGTTCGCTGCCGCCAGCTCCAGCAAGATCGCGGAACGGGCCGGCATCACCTGGGGTGCCGCGCAGCACCACTTCGGCACCAAGGAAGACATCCTCGCCGCGATCCTGGCCTTGGCCTACGACAAGTTCGTCACCACCATGGCCGCCCCCAGCGTGCGCACGGGCACGCTGGAGGAACGCGTCAGCAAGTTCGTCGACCGCATGTGGATGCATTACCAGACCGACTTTTACCTGGTCTCCCTGGAGATCCTGCTCGCCACGCGAGCGGACCCCAAGCATCCGGCCCGGGCCTGGGAAGAGCGCCACGGCACCGCTCACCTGCGCGTGGTGCGTGAGATTTTTTTCGACTCCAAATTGGGCCCGGCGAAGATCCAGGAAATTCTGACCTTCGTGCACTTCTGCCTGACGGGCATCAGCATCGAGGGTGCGTTCGAAGCGGAGGTCAAGAACGTCGGCCGTCATCTGCAACGGCTGAAGACCACTTTGATGCTCACTCTTACCGGCGTGATTTAAGAACGGCAGGCCCGCAGAGGGTCGCCCCAGTGCGGTAAGGCCGCCTCCGATTTTCCCCGCCTTACTCGACGTACAGCTCGAAAACATCCCGCTCGGCCGTGCAGTCCGCGCACAACCAGTCCGCGGGGAGATCTTCAAACCGGGTCCCCGGGGCGATTCCCTGGTCTGGAATGCCGACGGCTTCGTCATAGATGAAGCCGCAGGTCGTACAAATCCACTTGCGCATCGCTTGATCGGTCATCTGGGTCATTTGGCTGGGTTATCGGCGTCGTACTACAACAAATAAATGCCATTGATCGTGCGCAGGCCACAGCCAGCGGCAACATTGCACAGCTGGGGAAACTGCGAACAATTCAAAAATCGTCATTCCGGCGAAAGCCGGAATCCAGGGAATCCAGCGCTGCGCTTGGGGCTCTGGACCCCGGCTTGCGCCGGGGTGACGATTGATCAGAGTTTCCCTAGAACCATCTTCGGCCGATCGAGCCACCGGGATTGGGCATTTAGTATTGCAACCCAGACTGCGCTCCTCGCCCTGCAAATGAGGTATTTCCTGACGGTCCTGTCCACAACACTAGGACTGACATAAAACATTTTGACGAGTATGTTTTCTGATGTTACGGTATTTCGATTCCCACAGTTTTCCGCCCTGCACGACCATCCGAAGGCCCCACTCGTGACTACCCGGCACCTGGTCGACCCCGCTCTCCTGCCTGGAATTGCGCGGCCGCCTACACGGATCGCAACCGCCGAGATGCTGCCGCCTTTCCGGGCGGGCTTGAATAAGCTCTTGACCCTGTCTCCCAAGCTTCCCGGTGCGATCACCCGGCGGCAGATCGAAATCCCGAGCCTTGGGGACGCCCCGCCGGTCCGTGCGCTGATTTATCAGCCTTCCTTAGAGTGTCAGCCGGTCGGCGCCATCCTGCACATCCATGGCGGCGGTTTCATCATCGGCGCGCCGGAGATGAACGACGCGCGCAACGCCGCGTGGTGCGATCGTCTGAACGTCGTCGTGTTATCCGTTGACTACCGGCTGGCGCCGGAAGCCGCTTACCCGGCGGCGCTTCACGATTGCTATGCCGGTCTGGCCTGGCTGACGGAGCATGCGCCGGAGCTTCGGATCTCCTCGCGCCCCGTGGGCATTGCCGGAGAGAGCGCCGGTGGCGGCCTCGCCGCAGCGCTGGCGCTCTTCGCAAGGGACCGCGGCCGGCGCGACTTGGCGTTCCAGCTCCTCACCTACCCCATGCTCGACGATCGCACCGCGTCCGTCCGGCCGCCGGGGGCCCTCACCGGGGAATTCGTCTGGACGGCGGAGGACAACCGGTTCGGATGGCGCTGCCTGCTCGGGCGCGAACCTGGAGGCGCGGACGTCCCCCATTACGCAGCGCCGGCACGTAGCGCCGATCTTTCAGGGCTTCCGCCGGCCTTCATCGCCGTGGGCGCGCTGGATCTGTTCCGGGACGAGAACATCGACTACGCCGGGCGCCTTCTGCATGCGGGCGTTCCAACCGAGCTCCATGTCTACCAGGGTGCGTATCACGGATTCGACATGGTGCCGAACACTCCACCGGCGCAACGACTGGCGGAGGACTGCCTCGGTGCGCTGCAGCGCTGGTTCAGGAAGGAATAAGCCCCCCGTCACCAGACTTCAGGATCGGATCCGGGCTTCATCCAAAGCCATTGACAGCACCGCCATAAAACATTTGTGATAAAATGTTTAGTAATAGCGCTTGTTCAATGCCCGCCAACCAACTTTCGGGTTGCACGGAATTCGCCGTACCAGAGGAGACCATCATGAGTGACGATCAAATCGAGGCAGCCGCACCTGCCCGGGCCAGAGACGATATGGGCCTCGAGCAATTGCTCGAATCACAGAGATTGGAGCGCTGTCCGTTTCCGATTCCGAGCAGCTGGTTCTTCGTCGATTTTTCTGAGAACCTCGCCGTCGGCCAGGTGCGCAACATCCAGCTGTTCGACCAGGAATGGGTGCTGTTCCGCGGCGAGAGCGGCAAGGTCGGCATGTCCGATCCCTATTGCGCGCACCTGGGTGCGCACCTCGGCCATGGCGGCACGGTCTGCGGCGACCAGCTGCGCTGCCCCTTCCATCACTGGGAGTACAACGCCGATGGCTTCTGCGTCAAAGTGCCTTACGGCAAGGTGGCCCCGGCGGTCATCAAGAAACGCCCGATCCTGCGGACACTGCCGACGCGGGAGCGCTATGGCCAGATCTGGGCCTGGTACCACCCTTATGCCGAGCCGCCGAGCTGGGAGCTGCCGCATATCCCCTGCATGGAAGACGAGGGCTGGGTCGGCGACCAGCGCGGCAAGTGGACCGCGAACACCGCCGTCCAGGAGATCGTCGAGAACAGCGTGGACATCGCGCACCTGAAGTTCCTGCACGGCGCGGCCGGTATTCCGCCGATCAACGTCGAATTCGACCGGCACATGCAGCGATTCGACATCGGCGGCGGCTATATCGTCGGCGAAACCTGGGGCGCAGGCGCGGTCGGCACCGTGACGTTCACCCAGGAAGGCGTCAGCGCGACGCTCTTCTCCTACACGCAGCCGATCACCCGCGAACGCACGCAGATGAACATGAGCTTCCGCCACAAAGACTATCCGGCAGGCTCCAGGGAACTGCACATCGCCAAAAAGCTGATCGACCACATGGTGCATGAAGCCGAAGGCGAGACCAGCGCCGGCTTCGAAAGCGTCGATATGGTCATATGGAGCAACAAGAAGTACCGGCACAAGCCCTTGCTGTGCGACGGCGACGGGCCGATCCTGTTGTTCCGCAAGTGGTTCCGCCAGTTTTACGTCGCGGAACCCGAGGTCATGGCGAAGATTTAGCCTGGCGGTAGACCTGGTCGTGTCGATCGATCACAGCCACCGGATTTGTGGTGGCCACGCCGGAGACTGGCCTCCTCCCGCCCCCAGGGAGACCTGGGGGTTCTTTGACATATCAGCTGGGCGACCGGGACTCGAACCCAAGCGCCGGCCGAGTTTCTACAGACAGCGCCTGAATGTGCTCCGAACCAGTCGAATGCGTGTCGCCATGAACCGTGTGACCCGATATCCATGACATTCGTGTCCGGAGGATCAGGCGGCGGACGCCAACTCAAGCAGGTGCAGCACCTCTTCCGTGGTGCGCACGTCGGCGAACATGATCCGCAGATTGAGCAGAGCGGCGTTGTGCTCCTCGTCGGTGACGGCCGCGGTCGCATCGCTGAGGAACAGGACCTTGTAGCCCAGCATGTTGGCATCGCGTGCCGTGCTTTCGCAGCAGCAATTGGTCAGGGTGCCCGCGATGATCAGGGTGTCGATACCCTGCTCCCGCAATATGTCGTCGAGGTCCGACGAATGCCTGGCGAAGGCGCTGTAGCGGTATTTGTTCAGCACCCGGTCGGCAGCTTCCACTCGCACTCCAGGATGCAGGGCGTGCCCGGGCGCGCCTTCGCTCAGCGCCCGCTTGGCTTGCCGGACAAAGTCCAGGCGCTCGTCGAACTGCCACTGTGGATACGCTCGCGGCGCCACCTCGCTGATGGTCTGCCGCGTCCAGATCACCTGGCCGCCGCGCCGGCGCAGCCTGTCCGCCACCCGGTTGACATTGGGCACGATGTCGCAGGCATGGGGATTTCCAAACACCTCGCCGGGCAGCATGAAGGCGTTCTGCAGGTCCACCGCGATCAGGGCCGTGCGCGGCGGCTCGATGCGGCTGAAGTGATTCAGATGCCGGCCGCGCTCGACCGCCCACTCGGGCAGATGAATCTTGTGCAAGGTCCGGCTCCCGAACTCAGGCGGCATGCTCCGGCGTAGCCGCGCCGGAGCATGCACTAGCCATGTCGGCAGCGTCGTGCAGCCGGGCGAAGCGACCGCCGTAGAACAGCAAGGGGCTGCCCGGTCTCTGCTCGACATTCAATATCCGCCCCACCATGATCAGGTGGTCGCCGCCCTCGTGGCGCTCGGACACGCTGCATTCGAAGCGCACGTGGTAGTCGGGCAACAGCGGGCAACCACCCGGACCGGGCTCGATCGGCACGCCTTCGAAACGGTTGACGCCTCTGGCGGAAAAACGCTGCGACAGCGCCGTCTGCGTCTGATCGAGCACGTGCACGGCGAAATGCCCGGTCTGCTGGAACACGCGGTAGCTGCTGGAATTTCTGCCGATGCTCCACAGCAGCAGCGGCGGGTCGAGCGAGAGCGAGGAAAAGCTGTTCGCGGTAACGCCAACGGCGCGCCCATCCGCATCGGCGGCGGTAACGATGGTCACGCCGGTGGCGAATTTGCCGAAGGCCTGCCGCAGGCGCTGCGGCTCTAGCGATGGATTCAAGCGGTCTCCTGCCGCGGCGGCCGGCCCGACGGACCAGCCCTGCCGCGAACGATTACCGCATCATGCTAGGAGCAGGGCTTCGCCGCAGCTTGACGGGAGACGCATCAAACCTTGACTACCGGCCGTGGGCCGGCGCCTCTCATTTGCCGTTGGCGCGGTCCACGAACAGGGACTTGCGCAGCACGCCATGCACGCACCAGTTGCCATCCACCACCTGGGTGATGCCGAAGTCCACCGCCACCGACATCAGCGAGATCGCCTCATCCTCGGTCAGGCCCTTGGTGGTCATCAGGAAGCGGCGCATCTTGCGAAAGGCATCCTTCATCGCCAGATCCAGGCTGGAGCGCTTGTAGATCTCGCTCTGCGCCTTCTCGCCCAGCTCGGTCAGGTAGTTCGGGTGGCTGAAGCCGTGGATGACCCATTCCTCCGGAGTCTCCAGCAGCGGATAGTTCAGATCGACGAAAGGCTTGCCCTCCAGATCCTGCTTCTTGTGCAGCACCAGCTGGAACACGCCGGTGAGGGAGAATTCGATGGCGGTGCCGCACAGCTCCGAATCGCCCTGCGAGGCATGCGGATCGCCGATCGACAGCAAGCCCCCCGGCACGCTCACCGGCAGGTACATGGTGGCGCCCTTGCCGGCGCGCTTGTTGTCGATATTGCCGCCGAAATACGAAGGCGGAATCGAATCGACGATGCCGGCCTCCTTGGGCGCCAGCGCGATGACGCCGAAATGCGGCCGCACCGGAATCCTCACGTCCTTGAGCACGCCGTGGTTCTCGTGAATGGTGGAGTGATCCACCGGCACGCCTGGATAGTCGATCTTGGAATGCACCACGCCGAACGGATCGGTCTGCGGCGTCCAGCGGAAGTTGTACACCGCCTTGGCAAAGCTCTTGCGCTCGCGGCAGTCGACTTCGTAGATGGTCACCACCTCGCGCTGCTTGGGCTCGGTGAGCAGCTCGTTGTAGTGCAGCCCCCACCAGGCGGCGGCATTGCTGCCGAAGGCCATGCCGCCGTACTTGACGTTGGCGCAGGGCCGCGGCCGCACGTCGAGGATGCGCACTTCCACCACGTCGCCCGGCTGCGCGCCCTCGATGGCAATGGGCCCGGTGCAGATGTGCACGCCGAAGCCCTCGCCGGCGCCGCGGCCGTAGATCGAGGCGTCCATGGGGCCGGCGCCGCGGCGGTCCACGTTCTTGCCCTCGGCGGTCCAGTGGAACACGCTCTCCGCCCCGGAATCGCCCTTGATCATGCGCTCGTAGTCGTCGTAGCCGTGGTGGGTGAGAGTCTCCACGGTGACGAAATCGCCGGACTGGACCTCCAGCGTGGGCCGCAGCGAACGGCTGAAATATCCCCAGTGCACGGTGTGGTCGTTCGCCGGCAGATGGTAATGGCGGAACTTGCCCTGCACCGTGAATGAAGCGCCCTCGTTTTCCTGCGCGGAGCCGCCGGCGGGAGCATCTGCCGGAAGCGGGCCTTTGAGGGCCACCGGCTCGACCCCGGATTCAACCACTGGCTCGACCACCGCCTCGTCACGCCGCCGCTTGGCGCGGCTTTCGGGCGGCACCTCCGGCCAGCCGCGGCTGATATGCAGCAGCATGCTCTTGGAGATGGTATCGCCGATTTCGCGCCGGTAAGTTCGCGGTGACATGCCGTATTGCTCGCGGAAGGCGCGGCTGAAGTGCGCCGCGTCGTTAAAGCTCCAGCGGAAGCACACGTCCGAGATCGACAGATGCGAATACAGGGGATTGATCAGGTCCGAGCGGCAGCGCTCCAGCCGGCGCAGCCGCAGGTAGTGGCTGAAGCTCTCGCTGGCGGACTCGAACAGCTTCTGCAGATAGCGGGCGGATACGCCGGCTTCGGCGGCGACCTTGCCGATGTTCAGATCCGCATCGCCGAGGCGGCCTTCGATCAACTGGCAGATACGATGCAGGTTCGCCGTCTGCGTATTGGTGGCGCCGAGCATGATGTTGACGGCATCATCGTCCGCCAGGCTGGTCACCAGGAATTCCGACAGGGCGATCTCGATCGGCCGGATCTGGTCGCTGGTCAGCTGGTCGATGGTATCGGCGATCGAGCCGAGCATGCCGGCGAAGACGTGGCCGATGCCCGAGCTGCCGGACAGCCGTCCCAGCTTGAGCGACAGCGGCACCGCCAGGCGCGAGCGGAACGCCTGGCGCGGAATTCTCACGTAGAGCTGGCGGAAGTTGCTCTGCATGGAGATGCCGCCGGCGGTGCCGGCCGGCCGGTAGACGATGTCGCCGGAAGCGATCGCGGTCCTGCCGCCGTGATCCAGCAGCTGCGCCTGGCCCTCCATGTGCAGGGCCAGGCTGATCGAATCGCCGCGGCTGTCGTCCTGATAGCTCAGCTCCTGCGGACCGGAGGTGATGCGCGCGAAGGTAATCCCCTGCGGCGACACGGCGGAAGCGACCGTACCGTACATGCCGCCGCCGCCATCGAGGTCTTTGACGTCCAGCGATAGCCGGCCGAGCGCCTCGCGCCAGGCGTTGACGCGCTGATGCTGCGGATAGGATTCGGTGGTGAAGTAGGAACTGTTGAGCAACGGCGTAACCTCGCATGGTCTTGGCAGCCCGATGACCGGTCGGCGCTCGCGGGCACGTGCTGGAACAACTGATCAACCCGGCGGGACGGGGTCGGCTGGATTTCCGACCGGATGCCCGGGAGCGGATTCCTGCACCGCGAACGGCAGCAAACACTCTTGGCTGTGGTCTCGCATGAAGCGTGCCGGGCTGCTTGCGCGGATGGGGCAGGCAACAGTTAGAGCGCACCGGGACAAGTCGCGGAGGGCCATCCTCCCTAGCATTGCGCCTTCGCCGATCAATACTGGAGAGTTTCGATGTCCAAGCTTTTGGTGCTGTACTACTCGACCTACGGTCACGTCGAGACTTTGGCGGAAGCCATCGCGGAAGGCGCGCGCTCGGTGGCGGGCACGGAAGTGGCGCTGAAGCGGGTGCCCGAGCTGATGTCGAAGGAGGTGGCGGAACAGGCCGGAGCCAAGCTGGACCAGAAGGCGCCGATCGCCAGCGTCGAGGAACTGGCCGAATACGACGGCATCGTCTTCGGCACCCCCACCCGTTTCGGCAATATGGCGGCGCAGATGCGCAACTTCCTCGATCAGACCGGCGGCCTCTGGTTCGGCGGCAAGCTGATCGGCAAGGTCGGCAGCGTGTTCGCCTCGACCGGCTCGCAGCACGGCGGCCAGGAAACCACCATCACCTCCTTCCACACCACGCTGCTGCATCACGGCATGGTGGTGGTCGGCGTGCCTTATTCCAAGCAGAATCTGATGGAGGCCGGAGAGATGAGCGGCGGCACCCCCTATGGCGCCACCACCATCGCCGGCAGCCAGGGCTCGCGCCAGCCCAGCGCCAATGAGCTTGCCATCGCCCGCTTCCAGGGAGAGCATGTGGCGAAAATCGCCGCCAAGCTGAGCGCCTGAACCATCCGTCATGCAAGCACCCACCGATCGAGCCGGACCTGCATGATCGTCACCTTCGGCTCGATCAATCTCGACCTGTTTTTCCATCTGCCGGAACTGCCTCGGCCGGGGCAAACCCTGCTGGCGCAGTCGGCGCAGATCGAGGCCGGCGGCAAGGGCGCCAATCAGGCCTTTGCCGCCGCCCGCGACGGCGCGCGGGTGGTGATGGCCGGCGCGGTCGGCCAGGACGCCCTAGCCGAAAGTGCCCTGGCGGGCCTGCGCGCGGCGGGCGTGGACCTGTCGCGGGTGGCGCAGTTGCCCGGCCAGCAGACCGGCTGCGCCAGCATCGGCGTAGATGGGCAGGGCCGCAATGCGATCGTGGTCGCCGCCGGCGCCAATCGTTCTGCCCTGGCCGCGCAGGTGGAGGATGCGCTGCTCGGACCCGGCACGACCCTGCTGCTGCAAATGGAAAACGACCCGCGGGAAATCGCCGCGATGATCCTGCGGGCGCGCCGGCAAGGTGCGCGGATCGTGCTCAACCTGGCGCCCGCCGCCGAGCTGGGCCTGGAAATTCTGTGCAGCGTCGACCTGCTGGTGCTCAACGAAAGCGAGGCGGAATGGCTGTCCGACCGGCTCGGCACCAGCGCCACCGCGGAGGCGCTGCAGCGGGCCCTGCGGGTGGTTGTGGTGCGGACCCTCGGCGGCAAGGGCGTGGAGGCCGCCACCGCTGACGGTGTCAGGCAGGTCGCGGCCTGGCCGGTCGAGGTGGTGGACAGCACCGGCGCAGGCGATTGCTTCACCGGCGTGCTGGCCTCTGCACTGGATCGAGGCACCGATTTGGGGCAGGCCCTGATCCGCGCCAACGCAGCCGCCGCGCTCGCCTGCACCCGCCCGGGCAGCCAGCGCAGCGCGCCGCAAGCCCGGGAAACCGATGATTTTCTGGCGCTGCGAGGCTAGCAGCGGCAAGCCCTTCGCGGGATGACCACAACTTGTGCGCAAGCATGCAAGACCGCGTGCTGGCACAGCCCTAGCATCGCATAGACCCTGTCCCCGCCGGACGCCGCTACGCGCCGCCGGCCCCTCAAGCATTGGAGCTCGACCGTACATGAGCAAGATTTTCACCGACGAGTTCTTCAAGGGACTCGACAGTTCGGTGGTGCCACTCGATTCGGCGGAAACCCTGCCGCCCGCCTGCTATACCAGCCCGGAGTTTTTCGAATTCGAGAAGGAAGCCCTGTTCAACCACGAGTGGCTGTGCGTGGGCCGCGAATCCTGGGTGAGCAACCCCGGCGACTATTTCACCACCTCGATCATCGGCGAGCCGATCCTGGTGGTGCGCAACAAGGAAGGGCGCCTCAAGGCGATTTCCTCGGTGTGCCAGCACCGCGCCATGCTGGTGGCGGAAGGGCACGGCAATACCCACGCCTTCATCTGCCCCTATCACCATTGGTCGTATTCCCTGGACGGCCAGCTGATCGGCGCCCCGGCGATGAACAAGACCTGCAATTTCGACAAGTCCAAGATCCGCCTGCCGGAATTCAAGGTGGAAGTCTGGCTGGGCTTCGTCTTCATCAATTTCGACCAGGAGGCGCCGCCGCTGGCGCCGCGCCTGGGCGCGGTGGCCGAGGCCATCGCCGGCTGGGATATCGCCGGCGCCGAGGGGCCGCGGCCGGGCAAGGCGATCCACTATCCGTTCAACTGGAAGGTGATGTTCGAAAACAACAACGACGGCTATCACGCCAGCAAGCTGCACAAGGGCCCGCTGCACGATTTCGTGCCCAGCGCCCTGGCCAGCTTCCCCGAGCTGCCGCAGGATACCGCCGGGTATTACAGGCTTAACGGCACCACCCATGCGGACGCCAGCTTCAACGTCACGCAAAAGGCCATCTTTTCGGTCTTTCCCGGCCTGAGCGAGGCCGACCGCAATCGGATGATCTTCGCCAACATGCCGCCGACCCTGTCCCTGGTGCTCACCGCCGACGTGGCGATGTACCTGATCCTGCGCGCCGATACCGCCGGGACGCACGAGATGGACGTGGGCCTGCTGTTCGCCCCGGGGGCGATGAAGGATCCCGCGTTCGACCATCGGGTGGCGATCCTGATGCAGGCCGCCGACGTCATCATGGCCCAGGACCAGCATGTCGACGAGCTGGTGCAGATCGGGCTGCGCTCGCGCTTCGCCGCGCGCGGCCGCTACTCCTGGCAGGAGGGCGCGCAGCATCAGTTCAATTCCTGGCTGGTGCCGCGCTACCAGCAATGCTGGAGCAGGACTCGCGGCGCCGACGCGCCACCGGCCCGCGCCGCGTGAGCGCCCTGCCCGATCCCACCAGCTCCCCGGAAACCATGCCCGACTCTCTTCCCGCCATCTTCTTCGGCCACGGCAGCCCGATGATCGCGCTGCAAACCAATGCCGTGACCGAAACCTGGCAACGCATGGTGCGGGACCTCCCGCGGCCGCGGGCGATCCTCTGCATCTCGGCCCATTGGTGCACCCGCGGCACGGCCGTCACCGCGATGACGGCGCCGCGCACCATCCACGACTTCGGCGCCTTTCCCAAGGCACTGTTCGAGGTGCAATACCCCGCGCCCGGCAGCCCGGCGCTGGCGGAGCGGGTGCGCGAGTTGCTGGCGCCCAAGCCGGTGCTGCTGGACCGCTCGGCCTGGGGCTTCGATCACGGCACCTGGTCGGTGCTGGTGAAGCTGTATCCGCGGGCCGATATCCCGGTGGTGCAGCTCAGCCTGGACGCGACGCAGCCGCCGGCGCATCACTTCGAGCTGGGCCGGCTGCTGGCGCCGCTGCGCGACGAGGGCATCCTGCTCGTCGGCACCGGCAATATCGTGCACAACCTGGGCGTAATGAACTGGGGGCTACAGGGCCAGGGCTACGACTGGGCGGAGCGGTTCAACGCCTATGTGCGCAACGCCATCTCCGAAAACCAGCCGCAGCGGCTGATCGATTATGCCGATGCCGGCGAGGATGCCGAGATGTCCGTGCCGACGGCGGAGCACTACCTGCCGCTGCTCTACGTCGCCGGCGCGCGGCGGCCGGAAGACCGGGTGCGCTTCGACAATGAGCACATCGAGTATGGCTCGGTGGGGATGACCAGCGTGTCGTTCGGCGCCTAGAAAATTCTTCGTTGATTCGTAAACACGGCTTCTTGTTCTCGTTGTCATTCTGAGCGGAGCGAAGAATCTGGCCTTGGCGCGGGGCCAGATCCTTCGCTGCGCTCAGGATGACAAGCAAAAATCCCTAGCCGCTGACTACCGCCCCGCTCACCGCCTCCGCGGCAGTTACGGCCTGCGCCTTCCTGACCGGCTGGCGCAACCTGGCCAGCGGCACCACCATCAGCAGCAGTATGACGGCGTAGGCCTCGAAGATCGGCGAGAAGGTGCTGAAGCGGTCGGCAATCACGCCGGCCAGCAGGGGTCCGGCCGCGGCGACCGTGGTCAGCAGCCAGACGATGGCGAGAATGCGCGAACCGGTGCGCGGACCGAAATAATTGAGCAGCAGGATGGTGGCGGCGACATAGCTGATGCCCCAGCCGGCGCCGTAGCTGAGGATGAACAGATACGCCACCAGGCCGGGACCGGCGAAGCTGAAAGCGAGCATGCCAAGAGCCTGCAGGCCGATGCCGGCGGCCAGCAGCAGGCTGGCGGAAACCCGCTCGCACAGCCAGCCCGAGGCGCCCTTGGCGATGGTGGTGAGCAAGGCCACCAGGCTCAACAGCATGGCCGCGAACGCCGGCGTGCCGCCGCGCTGAACCAGATGCGATACCGCGACGCTGTCCACCGTGGTGAGGCAAGCCATGGTCATGGCCATGGAGGCGGACACCAGCAGGAACTGCGGCGTCCAGATCGCCTCGCGATCGCTCCACTCGTCGGCTTCGGCCGCCGGCGCGGCTCCGTCGACAGCGGCGCCGGCGGGAGCGGCGGCCAGCCGGTCGCGCACCAGCAGCCAGCAGGCCATGCACAGCAGCAGCGCCACCGCGGTCATGCTGCCCCAGTGTCCGCGCCAGCCGCCGCTCACCGACATGATGCCCTGCACCAGCGGCGGCCCGACCACGGCGCCGAAGGCGCCGGTCATCAGGTAGAAGCCGATCATGCGCGAGGAGGTTTGCGGGAACCAGGCGGCGATGAGGAAGACACCCGGAACATTGCCGCACAGGGAATAGCCGATGCCCAGCAGGGTGGTGGCCAGATAGAACACCACCAGCCCATGGGTCAGCCCGGCCAGCAGGAAGCCCAGCGCCAGCACGGCGGCGCCGAGCACCATGGTCCAGCGCCCGCCGATGCGCTTCATCAGGATGGCAGGCAGCGGACTGGACAGTCCGCAGGCGATGCCCAGCAGGGAAAAACTGAAGCCGGCCGCGGTCTGCGACCAGTGCAGCTCGCTGAGCATGCTGTACAGCACCACACCGAGGGAGGTGAAGGTCGCCGCATTGAGGAAGAAGAATGCGGCGGACACCGCCGCCAAGACCAACCATTCGCGTCGCGCCATGAGGGTTTTCATCGGGATTGCCGGAGTTGACTGGAACTGATGCAAGATCTTTACCGCATTCGGATGCGGCCTCTTGCCATCACATGCCCGATTGCTGGCCAAGCCGGGGCCGCCTGATGCCTTGCCGCAAGTTTTCAGGCGCAGCGGCGCAAGAATCGGGCAGCGGCGGCATGGACAATGCCTGCACGAATCTCCCGTTGCGTACCACACCATACCGGACCAGGACCGTCACATGCCCATACTTCCCCCCCGCACCTGGCTGATCACCGGCGTCAGCTCCGGACTCGGCCGCGCCCTGGCCGAAGTGGTGCTGGCCGGCGGCGAGCGCGTCGCCGGCACGGTGAGAAACGAGGCGGACCGCGCGGCGTTCGAACGGCTGGCGCCGGGGCGCGCGCTCGGGATGCTGCTCGACGTGACCGACGAAGCCGCCGTGCGGCGCTGCGTCGGCGCGATCGAGGCGGCAACCGGCGGCATCGACGTGCTGGTCAACAACGCCGGCCGCGGCTTTGTCGGCGCGGTGGAAGAGGCCAGCCTGGCCGAGATCCGCGCCCAGTTCGAGCTGAATGTCATCGGCGCCGTCAGCGTGATGCAGGCGGTGCTGCCGTTCATGCGCCGGCGGCGCGCCGGCCGCATCGTCAACATCACCTCGGTGTCCGGCCTGGTGGGCTGGCCCAGCCTGGGCATCTACTCCGGCGCCAAGTTCGCGCTGGAAGGCATCTGCGAAACGCTGGCGCAGGAACTGGTGGACCTCGGGATCAAGCTGATCCTGGTGGAGCCGGGCGGCTTGCGCACCGATTTCTCCGGGCGTTCCTTGCAGCGCGCCGAGCGCACCCTGCCCGATTACGACAGCACCGCCGGCGCCTGCAAACGCATCCTCGCCGAGCACGCCGGCCACGAGCCGGGAGACCCGCGCAAGGCGGCCCAGGCGATCGTCACCGCCGTGGACGCGGAGCGGCCGCCGCTGCGCCTGCTGCTGGGCAGCGACGCCCTGCGCTATGCCGTCGGCAAGCTGGAGGGCCTGCAGGCGGAGATCGAACGCTGGTCCTGGCTGTCGGCGACCACGGATTTCCCGGCGGCTTGAACCTGCGTTATTCGGCGCAGACAAACATTCATGCGCGGCGATGCAAGAACGTGCGCCGCGGCCCCTGCAAGCTTCCAATCAGCACTAACGCCCCACGCATCATCGGCTTCAACTACGAGGAAGCAGCAATGGCCCTGATTTGCAAGGAAGGAGCTTTAAGGGAGGATACGATTCCCACGGACCTGCACCAGTTGCCGGCAACGCCAAAAACCGTGCATTGGGGTTATTTCGACCCGGCGCTGGCGCCGGTGCTCAAGGTCCGCAGCGGCGACCTGGTGCAGGCCGAGGCGATCACGCATCACGCCGGCGACGCGCCCGAGCTGATGATGGACCAGGGCATCCACAGCATTTTCCGGGAAATCCGGCCGGAAGACCGCAATCCCGGCGTGCACATCATGACCGGCCCGATCTTCGTGGAGGGGGCCAAGCCCGGCGACATCCTCGAAGTGCGCTACCTGCAGATGACGCCGCGCTTCAACTACGGTTCCAACCTGGCCGCCAACTGGGGCTATCTGTACCGCGAGTTCGACGAGAAAGAGCGCGTCACCATCTACCAGATCGATCCCAACGCGCATTACGCCGAGGCGCTGTACGGCTACGATTTTCCGGGCAAGTACATGACCCCGGGCACCATCACCCATTGCCCCGAGTGCAACCGCCAGCCGGCCCTCGAAGGCGTGCGCATCCCGGTGCGCCCGCACCTGGGCACCGCCGGCGTGGCGCCGGACGTGAGCGGCCGCATCAGCACCATCCCGCCCGGCAAGCACGGCGGCAACATCGACAACTGGCGCATCGGCGCCGGCGCCACCATGTACTACCCGGTGGCGGTGGACGGCGCGCTGTTTTCCATCGGCGATCCGCACATCTCCCAGGGCGATGGCGAACTCAGCGGTACCGCCATCGAAGCCTCGCTCAACGTGTTGTTCCAGGTGATCCTGCGCAAGGACTTCAGCTTCCCCTCGCCGCTGCTGGAAACCCCGGAGTGCTGGATCGTGCACGGCTTCGACGAGGATCTGGACTCGGCCATGCGCTTCGCCTCGATCGACATGCTGCAGCTGCTCACCGAGCACCAGAACCTGTCACGCAACGACGCTTATTCGCTGATGAGCGTTGCCGCGGATTTCGGCGTCACCCAGGTGGTCGACGGCCGGCAGGGCATCCACGTGCGCATCCCGCGCGGCATCTTCCCGGCCAAGAAGTGACGAGAGCGGCGCCGCGCTTCAGATGCTGGGCCAGCACGCCCGCTCCGGCAATCCGGTGCGGGCGATAATACGGGACGAGGCCGCCTGCGCCGCGGCGTACAGCGCGCCCTCGTCGAGCGTGGTGCAGCGATAGTTGTCGACCACGCGGCGGCCGTCGACCCAGACGCTGTGCACGCCGCGGCCATCCGCCGACCACACCAGCTGACTGACCGCATTGACCAGCGGACGCCACTCCGGACGGTCGAGGTCGTGCAGCACCAGGTCGGCCTTCTTCCCCACTTCGAGGGAGCCGATCTGGTCTTCGAGCAGCAGGCCGCGGGCGCCGTTGCGGGTGGCCATGGTCAGTGCCTCGTGCGCCGGGAAAATGGCGGGATCGCGACGCGCGTCCTTGAACAGGCCGGCCGCCAGGAACATGGATCGCATCAGGTCGGGCACGCTGCCGTCGGTGCCGAGCATGAGATTGATGCCGCTGGCCGCCATTTCCGGGAAACGGCCGATGGCGGTGGCGCCATAGGCACCTTGCAGCGCCGCCTGCGGACAGTGGATGACGTGGCTGCCGCTGCGGGCCAGCAGCTCCAGCTCGCCAGCGTCGATGTGGACCAGATGTGTCAGGCACAGATTGTCGCCGAGCACGCCGAGCGCATCGAGATGCTCGACCGGCCGGCGACCGGTGTTGGCCAGGAACCACTCAGTATCGAGTGCCGCCGGGCTCATGTGCGCCGTCACGCCCACGCCATAGGCGTCGGCCAGCGCCTTGGCCGCGCGCCAGCACTCGTCGGTATTGGTGGAATGCCCGATCAGGTTGGGCCAGGCGGCGATCAGCGGGTTGCCGGCGGCCGGGTAGCGCAGCAGCTCGCTTTCCAGGGTGCGCACCGCGCGGTCGGTCAGTGTCGCCTGCCGGTCCGCGGGATCGAAGGCGCGGTCCTGCACCCACTGCCCGACGCGGCCGCGGATGCCGCTTTCGCGCAAGCCGTCCACCACCGCGTCCAGATCGATGATGGTGCCCGCCTCCAGAAAGCAGGTGACGCCGCAGCGCAGCATCTGCAGCGCCGCCAGCTGCGCCGACAGGCGTTCCTCCGCCGGTGTGTGCGCCTGGTACAGCGGCACCTGCCAGCGAAAGATGTTTTCGTCGAAATCGAGGGCCTCCGGCACATAGCCGCGGGTCAACGGCTCGCCGGTGATATGTACATGCGCGTTGACCAGGCCCGGCGTCGCCACGAAGCGGCGGCCGTCGATCCTGTGCCGCGCCGTCAGCCCCGGCTCGATCTGCTCGCGCTTGCCCAGTGCGACGATACGATCGCCGCGGATGGCGATGGCGCCGTCCTTGATGATGCGCCGCTGCGGATCCAGCGTGATCAGGAGGACGCCGCTGATCAGGGTGTCGACGTGTTGTGGTTCGGCTGGCATGGGTCCGTGCCCTGGCTGCTTGCGTTTGAAATCTGTTTGATGCGGCCCGGTTGATGTTAGGTCGCGGCCGCGGCGGCCTATGGCGTCGCCGCGCACCATCCCTTGCTCGCCCGCGCACTGCCGTGCCGGCGTGCCGCTTCTGGCGCGATTGCTGCGTGATCGTGACCAGGCCTACACCTCCCAATAGCCGCTCTTCCGATGAGCCAGACCACCACTCCGCGCGGCGCAGCCGGAACCGTAGTCGCCAGCACCGTCGGCAACTTCGTCGGCGCCACGCCGATGGTGCACGCCGTGTTCGGCTCGTTCCTGCTGCCGCTGTGCGGCGAATTCGGCTGGCCGCGCGCCGGCGTCTCCGGGGTGCTCGGCGTGGTCGCCCTCGCCGGAGCGCTGTGCTATCCCCTGGCCGGGCGGCTGGCCGATCGCTACGGCGCGCGCCGCATCATCCTGTTCGGCAATCCGCTGTTCGCCGCGGCATTGATGGCGCTGTCGCTGGCCGACGGCAAGCTCAGCCGCTTCTATCTGCTGTTCACCCTGGTCGGCGTCAGCGCGGCCATCCCCAGCACGGTGCTGTACACCAAGGTGGTGTCGGGCTGGTTCCGCCAACGGCGCGGACTGTTCCTGGGCCTCACCGCCGGCGTCGGCAACGGTGCCGGCGCCACCCTGATGCCGATCGCCGCCGCCGTGCTGATCGCGGACTTCGGCTGGCGCGGTGCCTATATCGGCCTGGGACTGATCGTCCTGCTGTTGGGTTTTCCTTTCCTGCTGCTGTTGCTGCACGACCCGCCCGTGGCGGCTTCCGCCGACGATGCGACGGAAGCCGCCACGGGTCCGGGTTTTAGCCCAGGCTTCAATCTTGGGCAGGCACGCAGGACCACGACGTTCTGGACGATACTGGCAGCGATCGCGCTCGGCGCCGGGTCGATGACCGCGGTGTTCGCCCATGTGATCCCGATGCTGCTCGATCGCGGCATGCCGATGCCGCTGGCGACGACGGTGCTGTCCATCTTCGCCCTGGTGGCCGTGATCTGGCAGATCAGCATCGGCCACCTGCTGGACCGGGTGCGCACGCCGCGGATCGCCCTGCCGTTTTATCTCTGCGCCCTGGCCGGGGTGCTGCTGTTCCAGCACGCGGCCACGCTGCCGCAACTGCTGCTCGCAGCGGGGTTGATGGGCATCGGCCTGGGCACCGAATACGGCGTGCTGCCTTACTACATATCGCGCTACTTCGGCCTACCCTCCTACGGCGCGATCTACGGCGTGATCTACGGCACGGTGGTGCTGACCATGGGCATCACGCCGTTCCTGATGGACCGGGTGTTCGATGCGACCGCGTCTTACGACCACGCCATCTATGCGATTGCGGCGGCGCTGGCGGTGGGCGCCGCGCTGATTGCACGGCTGCGGCCATACGAGGACTTGCACGAATCAAGGCCGCTGACCGCGGACGCGGCGCCGATGCGGCCTTGCGGTACAGGCTGAAGCGAAAACCTACGCTGTCGGGCTCCAGCAGGCGATGACCGACTGCGTCTCGGCCAGCAGGGCGCAGTTCTTGACCAGGCCGTTGAGCGCGCCGTAATGCAGGTCTTCGCTGTAGGCGGCGCAGCCGTCCTGAACCACGAAGACGCTGAAATTCAGATGAAAGGCATCGCGCACCGTGCAATCCACGCAGCAGTCGGTGGTGAATCCGGCAACTACCAGGGTATCGATCCCGCGCTCGCGCAAGGCGCTGTCCAGCGTTGTCCCGGAGAAACTGGAGAACAGTGTCTTCTGGATTTCCAGGTCGCCGGCCTGCGGCGCCACGCCGTAATAGTCGACCCCGCTGGTGCCGGCGCGGCAGATGGCCGCCGCTTCCGGCGGATATCCCTTGCGCTGCATCAACAGCTTCAGCGCCTCGCTGTCGGTTTCCGGGCGTGTGACCACGCGCACGAAGACCACGGCCACGCCGGCGCCGCGCGCCGCCGCGATCAGCGCCGCGATGCGCGGCAACACCGGCGCGACCGGAGACAGATCGACGCCGGCCTGGCCGAGCGCGCCATCCGGACCGATGAAATCGACCTGGGCATCGATCACCAGCAGCGCCGTGCGTGACGGCGCGATCATCGGCTGCAAGCTGAGGCGATCGACCGGCGGATCGAGCACGGCGGCATCAAGCGGCATGGGTCACATCCTTGGCGCCCTGCGGGAAGTGCGCCCGGATCCGCGGCAGGATTTTCTCGGCGAACAGCGGGATGCCGGCAAGGTAGTCGGGGAAAATCAGCATCATGCCGTCCAGATCGCACTGTTCGAGAATCTCGATCATCTGCCGCGCGATGGTGTCGGCCGAACCGATCAGGCGCGCCGACATGAAACTCGATCGCGAATTGGAGACGAAGGAATTCTCCTTGCCGATTTCGCTGTCGAGGAAACCGTAGGCGCGCATCATGCCGCGCAGGGCGCCCTCGTCGAAGCCGGCCCGGAAATGATCGGCCTGCGCCTGCGCCGCCGCATCGGTGTCCCCGATCACCAGGTTCATCATGCTGTAGGTGCGGATCCTGCGCCCCGCCGCCCGCGCCATCTCCTTCACGCCGCGGCTGACTCCGGCCATTTCCTCATTGTTCTTGCCGGAAACGAACATGGCGTCCATTTCCTCCACGGTGAAACGGATGCCGCGCTGCGAGCTGCCGGCGCAGACCAGGAAAGGACGCGACGCCGGCTTGGGATCGGATTCGCAATCCTTCATCTTGAAGTATTGCCCGTCGAAAGTAAGCGTCCGCTCGGCCCACAGGCGCTTGATCACCTGGATCCACTCCGCCGCCAGATCGTAGCGCTGGTCGTGCCCGACATCGTCGCGCCAGGCGTGCATCTGGTCGAACTCGTCCTTGTAGGCACCGGTGACCACGTTGAGACCGGCGCGGCCGTCGCTCACCTGATCCAGGGTGGCGATCATCTTGGCGGTGACCGCCGGGTTCTGCAGCAGGGTGTGCACGGTGGTCCAGACCTTGACGCGCTTGGTTACCGCCGCCAGGGCAGCCATCAGGATCTGCGAATCCAGCGAGTAGCGCCAATGCTCGGTGACGCCGCCATAGCCGCGCCACTTGGCCATCGACATGATGAAGTCCAGGCCCACCTCCTCGGCCAGCAGGGCAGCCTGACGGTTGTATTCATAAGAGCCGTCGAGCCGGGGCGCGTTGGAGGAGAGGATCCAGCCGCCGTTGGCCATCGGCAGGAAAACGCCGAAATCCTTGCCGGCGGTGTCCGAGGGCAGGCCGAAAGCGCCTCTCTGGATTTCCGCTGACGCTTCGGCTGAAGACTTCGGCGCCGCTGCCTGCGTTGTGGATTCAGTCATGGACATGGCAATCGATGAGTGTGGGTTTGCGGCGGAAACGCCGCCGCTGTCGGCCCACCTTAACGCTCCGTCGGCGCGTCAGGCTTGCGCCACCGCGCCTGAAAACTTGCCCGGTGGCACCGAACCGAGCGGCCGCTGCAAATATATTGTGCTGATTCCAGCCCCATCGGGAAAGCATCGGAGCCTGTGACGGGATGAATCGCAGCCGTGCCGGCAGGTTCCGGTATGTTCCGGTACGCAGAAGGTCCGCCCCCGCGCCCGTCGCGGCATCCTTTATGCAATCAAAACCCGGGGCAGGACACCGACTTGCCAGCAGACGCTCAAATCCTTGACCGGAGCCTGGACCGGATGGTGCGGCATCCCGAAGATCAGCTGCCATCAAATCTGTCCCGGCCTCGGGGGCGAGGGGATGCTGCATCGAATTACCGGCTCGATATTGCGGATTTCCAGCGTCCGGCAGCATTTTCCTGCACCGATAAATGGCAATTTGTCTGATCCAGGTGCGTACCGCCCGATGGTGGAGCATGAGCTTGAAACTGACGCGGGCTTGGCGGAAAAGCGGCACCGGGGTCGATACAACTTCTTGGGCGCTGGAGGACAAGATTGTCTTTGTACATTCGTTGCACCCTTGATGCCAATAGTCACGGATTAATTCCACTTTGGCTTGTCACAGGGGATTGCAATGTCGATGCTTAGCGGGTCGGGTTACATGAAGAGCGGCGTGATGTCCTTGCTGTCCGCCGCCGTGCTTCTCAATACATCGGCCGCGCTGGCGCAGAGCGCCAGTCCGGATTCGCCGCCGGCACCGGCCGCGGACGGCAGCGCTGCCACGGCGCAGCAGCCGCCGGCAGAGGCGGCGGCATCCACGGTTGCAACGCCCGCCCCCTCCGATCAGACCGTCGCCATTGCTTCATCCGGCAACACCGCATCGTCCGACCGTTCCGCGCAGACGCTGGAGACCGTCACGGTGACGGCCGAAAAGCGCAAGGTCAGCGTGCAGGACGCGCCGATCGCCATCACCGCCATCTCCGGCTCGACTCTGGACAAGTCGAACGTGACACAGATGTCGGACCTGAACGGCCTGGTGCCGGGCCTGACCATCGCCAAGAGCAGCGGCTTCGAAAACATCGCTTCGATCCGCGGCATCGGCTCGGAGACACCGGAAAACGCCTTTACCACCCAGCCGGGTGTCTCCTTCTATGTGGACGGCGTTTACATCGCCAATACGATTTCACTGGATGACGCGCTGTTCGATGTCGATCATGTCGAGATCTCGCGCGGCCCCCAGGCGACCGTCTTCGGCCAGGCCTCGACCGGCGGCACCATCAATCTGATCGGCAAACAGCCGCAGCTGCACGAGTACAGCGGATCGGTCGAAGCCAGCGGCGGCACTTACGACCTGTACCGCACCCGCGACATGATCAATGTGCCGATCGGCGATACGCTGGCGCTGCGCGGCTCGGTGCAGGTCTACGGTCATGAGGGCTTTGCCACGGATACCGACATTCCCGGCTTCCGTCTCGACGGCAACCGCGATATGTCCGGCAAGCTGGCCTTGTTGTGGGCGCCGACGCAGGACTTCTCGGCTACCCTCACCGGGCAGGTCTCCCACGGCGAGAATCCGGGCGCCGAGCAAAAGAACATCCTGGACACCAACCCGAATCCGCGCGTGGTGTCGCAGGACTATCCGAGCTATTTCAAGCTCGATACCCAGCTCTATCACCTCAACCTGGATTGGGAACTGCCCTGGGCCGTGGCCAAGTCGGTCACCAGCTACCAGATCCTTGATCACAACCAGCAGGAGGACGGCACGCGCTGGGATGTGCAGAACATCGGCTACTACGATCACGTGCAGGCCTGGAACACCGGCATGCACGACTTCACCCAGGACCTGACCCTGAATTCGCGCCCCGGCGGCTTCATCGACTGGACCGTCGGCGCCTTCTACCTCAACCAGATCAACCATCAGTACGTCTACGAGACCAGCGACTACCCGGGCCCGGCCAGCGCGGTGGCACCGTATCTGCTCTACGGCGACGACTCGCACATCACCCGCCACTCCTATTCGGTCTACGGCCAGGAAACCATGCACCTGCGCAGCGACCTGCGCCTGACCCTCGGCGCCCGCTACAACTTCGACAAGTACGCCGGACCGGACAGCGTGTTCTTCGGCACGCCCAGCGAGGGCGAATACCAGAAGGGCGTGCCGACCGGCAAGGCCGAGGTGCAATACGACATCAGTGGCCTCAACATGGCGTACCTGAGCTGGACCCACGGCTACAAGCCCGGCGGCCTCAACAGCAATCCGGACGCGGTGGTGCTGGCGCACACCTTCAACCACGAAACCGTCGACGCCTACGAGCTGGGCTCCAAGAACCGCTTCCTCGACAACAAGCTGCTGCTCAACGTCGCCGGGTACTTCTACAACTACCGCAACATGCAGTACCTGGCGGTGGACCCGGTACCTTACCAGTACGGCGTCGGCAATATTCCGGAAACGCACATCATGGGCCTGGAAGCGGAATCCTCCTACCTGGCTCTGCACAACCACCTGCGGCTCAACGCCACGCTGACGGTGGCCCACGGCGAAATCGAGAGCAACTACACCACGCTGGATGCGCGCGAAGCCTCACAGCTGATCAGCCAGATTCCGGCCTGCCAGAACGGCGGCGCCTATTACAACCCCTCCTGCTGGTCGCAGATGGAAGCGGATTCTCCCAATGTCCAGGGCAACGCCGTGCCCAAGATGCCGCACCTGCAAGGCTCGACCAACGCCGCCTACACCTGGGACTTCTACAACTATGAGCTGGTGTCGCGGGTCGAGTACATCTACCGCGGCAATTTCCAGTACCGCATCTTCGACGACGGCGAGTACGACAAGGTGCCCTCATACAGCCAGTGGAACCTGTTCTTCCAGCTGACACCGTCGTGGCAGCAGAACCTGAACCTGTCGCTGGTGGTCAGCAACCTGTTCAACAAGGCCGGCATCAACTCGCGCTATACCGACCCCTACGGCACCGGTCAGACCAGCGACGAGTTCATTCCGCCCCGGCAGATCGTCGGCACGGTGAGTTATCAGTTCTGAGGCGGCCCGTCCCATCGCGGCGTTGAGACCACCAATGTTCCGACTCGCCCGTTATGCGGTGTTGATGACCGGGATCTCCGCTGCACTGGCGGCGTTCGCGGAGCCGCAGGCCGTCACCGCCGACGGCCGCCTCGCCGGCCGCAGCGAGGACGGGCTGGCCGTCTATCGCGGCATTCCCTATGCGGCGCCGCCGGTGGGCGAGCTGCGCTGGCGCGCACCGCAGCCGCTTGCGTCCTGGCAGGGCCTGCGTCCCGCGCAGAGCTTCGGCGACGATTGCGTGCAGATTCCGATGCAGGCGCCGCCGGGGCCGGGCTTCACGCGTCCGCAGAGCGAAGACTGCCTGTATCTAAACGTCTGGGCGCCGCAGCGCAAGCAGCACAAACCGCTGCCGGTGATGGTGTGGATTCACGGCGGCGCCTTCATCATGGGCTCCGGCGCCTGGCCCTGTTATGACGGCCGTGCGCTGGCCAGGCAAGGCGTCGTGGTGGTGACGCTGAATTATCGCCTGGGCCGCTTCGGCTTCTTCGCCCACCCGGCCTTGAGCGCCGCGGATCACGGCGAGCCGCTCGGCAACTATGGCTTGCTCGATCAGATGGCGGCGCTGCGCTGGGTGCGGCACAACATCGCCGCCTTTGGCGGCGATCCACGGCGCGTCACCGTGTTCGGCGAATCGGGGGGCGCAACCTCGGTCAATGCGCTGCTGGCATCGCCGTCCGCCGCGGGCCTGTTCGATCAGGCGATTTCCGAATCCGGGGCGAGCGATCGCGAGCTGCCGACGCTGCGCCAGGCGGAGAGCGCCGGCAAGGCCTGGGCGCTTGCCGAGGGCATCGACGCCGACGATGCGGCCCGCCTGCGTGCGCTGCCGGCCGACGCGGTCCAGCGCAGCACCAATGCCGCGCCGGCCGCGATGAGCCCGATCGTCGACGGCCGCACCCTGGGCATGAGCCCAGGCCTGGCATTCCAGCGCGGCCTGCAGCACAAGATGCCCTACCTGGTCGGGTCGAATTCATACGAGTACAGCCTGCTGCGCTGGATGCCCCAGGCGCTCGACGGCATGCATCGGCAGATCGGAACCGATCTCGAAGCCGCCCTGGCGCCATACCTGCGCAATGCGCAGGGACAGCCGGTGCCGCGCGACCTCGCCGAGCAGCAACTCTGGGGCGACTACTACATGGTCTCGCCCGCACACTTCCTGGCGGAGCGCATGAGCGCCGCCGGCGAGCCGGTATGGCTGTACCGCTTTTCCTACGTGCCGGTGGCGCGCCGCGGCCAGGTGGCCGGGACGCCGCATGGCGGCGAGCTGCCCTATGTATTCGGCAACGTCGCCGGACCGTCGATGTACGGCGAGGGTCCGCAAGACGGCGCGATGGCGCGTACCGCCAGCGCCTATTGGGTGCGCTTCGCCAGGACCGGCAATCCGAACGGCGGCGGCGCGGTTCGCTGGACACGCTACGCCGCCGGGGACGAGCCCCTGCTCGACTTCACCGATGACGGACCGCTGGCGCGTCGCACGTTCGATGGCGACAAGATGGCCTTTCTGCAGCGCCTGCGGCTGCAGCGGTTCAGCGGCAGCGACGTCCCCACACAATAAGGGAGCCGGACATGCAGCGGAAATGGCTGGTGATGGCAGCGGCGGCGCTGTTCTTCTGTTTTGCCACAGCCGCAACCTTCACCTCGCTCGGCGTGGTGCTGTTCACCATGGTGACGGAGCTGCACTGGTCGAATGCGGCCGCCGGCGTCAGCTTCTCCTTGCTGGGGCTGACCTGCGGCCTGTCTAGCCCGCTGCCGGCAATCATGATGAAGTGGATCGGCACGCGCTGGACCATCGTCGCCGGCGGGGCGGTGCTGACGGCCGCATTCGCCCTGGCCGCGGTATCGCAGCACCAATGGCAGTTCTTCATCGCCACCGGACTGATGGGCATCGGCTTCACGCTTAGCGCCAACGTGCCAGGCATCTACCTGATCGCAACCTGGTTCCCCGCCAACTCGGCGCGCATGATCGGCTTTTATTTCATGGCCGGCGCCGCCGGCGGCATTTTCGGGCCGCCGGTGGTCGAGGCGGTGGTGGAGCTGAGCGGCAGCTGGCGGGCCAACTGGCTGGTGATGTCGCTGACCGCCGCACTCATCAGCGGGTTCAGCGCCTTCGCCATCCGCGATGTGATCCGGGTGGAGAAGGTCGGGGACGTCATCCAGGCTCGCGCAACGCGCGGCGTCCAGGCTGTGGGCGAAACCGGATGGACCTCGCGCCAGGCGGTGCTGACCCGACAGTTCCTGATCATAGCCCTCGCCATGCTGGTGATTCAGACCGGGGTCACCACCGTGCACAGCGTGCTGGTGACGCATCTGGCCAAGCTGGGCGCCACGCGCGCCTTCGGCGCCTTTGCCATGAGCCTCGTCGCCTTCACCGGCACCCTCACCAAGGGCGCCGCCGGTGCTCTGAGCGAGCATCTCTCGCCGCGGCTGCTGCTGCTGGCGGGAGCGGCGCTGCAATGCCTGGCCCTGCTCTGCCTCGGCTTCGCCGACACCCATCTGATCGCCTATGCCTTCGCCATCGTGTTCGGCGCCGGCTGGGGCGCAAGCTGGTTGAGCTGCCATGTGCTGCTGCTGAAGTATTTCGGAACCAGTGCAGCCGCCGGCGTGGTTTCCACCGCCACCGTGATCACCACCGCGGCCACCCTGGGGCCGCTGTTCGCCGGCATGATGGCCGACGCGACCGGCAGCTTCACCCCGGTCTTTTATGTGTTCGCGGCCCTGCTGGCGGCGATCGTGCTGGGGGTTTCGCTGATGCAGCCGCCGCCGCAGCGTGCCGGGACGCCGCAGCCGCTGCCTCCGGATGAGTCCCAGGTATCCATACCGGAAGCCGCGCGGCATGCCTAGCGTGGAATTGTCGATCCGCAGCAATGCGGCGCCGCAGGCGCGCGCCGCGGAAGCCGTCTGCCTGGTCCCCAGCGGCGACCGCTGCGGCGAGGCGCCGCTGTGGTGTGCCGAGGAGGGCGTGGTGTATTGGGTGGATCTCAACCGCTTCCTGATCCATCGCTGCCGGCTGGAAAGCCGCCATAGCCGGTCCTGGTTTTTCGACGAACCGGTGGTGGCCCTGTCGCTGACCGACGTACCGGGCGTGCTGCTGGTGGCGCTGGCCTCGCGCCTGCTGTTCTGGACCCCGTCCAGCGATACACGGCGCGAACACGGCTTCCGCCTGCCCGACTTCCCACAGATGCGGCTGAATGAAGGCCGCACCGACCCGCGCGGGGATTTCTGGGTGGGCAGCATGGTCAACAATATTCAGGCCGATGGGGAGCCCGCCCCGATCGGCAGCGGCGGCGGCCAGCTGCTGCGCATCCGCGCCTCCGGCGTGGTCGATACCTGGGGCGCCGATATCGGCATGCCCAACACGCTGTGCTGGAGCCCTGACCGCCGACGCTTTTATTTTTCCGACTCGCTCGAAAACCGCATTCAGGTTTACGACTACGACCCGGACGATGGCGCGATCTCCGGCGGGCGTACACTGTTAGGTTCTTTCGAACGCGGCTGGCCGGACGGTTCGGCGATGGATGCCGAAGGCTGCCTGTGGAACTGCCGCTATGACGGCGCCTGCGTGGTGCGCATCACTCCCGAGGGCCTGGTGGATCGCATCGTCGAACTGCCGGTGCAACACCCCACCAGCTGCACCTTCGGCGGAGCCGACCTGAAGACCCTGTTGATCACCACCGCCGCGAGCCGGCGCCGCGGCGACCGGCTGGCCGGCAGCCTGTTCGCGCTGCGCACCGAAGTACGGGGCCAGCCGGAAAACCGCTTCCGCCTGGCTGGCACGGCATGAATGGAAGCCAGCTACGGATTTCTCTTACCATCGAGCCGGGCCGCCATCGGCACCAGCCGTAGCGGCTGCGCCCGCCGGCAATAACCATCCGAGCCTTATCAATCGAGAGCTGACATGTCAGACGCTGCGCCCCGGATCACACTCGACACCATCGGACAGGCCGAGGCCGAAGCCGTCGCCGCGGCGATCGACCGCGACGAACTGGTGGCACTGGTGCTGTCCCTGTGCAATATCCCAAGCCCGATCCGGCGCGAGGCGCGCGCCGGGCAGTTCGTCTACGACTGGATGGCGCAGGAAGGCTTCGCGCCGCGCAAGGTCGGCATGGTGGAGGAACGCTACAACGTGGTCGGCAGCTACGGCGGCCGCGGCGACGGCCCCAACCTGCTGTTCACCAGCCATCTCGACACCGAAAGCCCGTTCTACGAAACCCGCGACAGCGACAGCTTCCGCCCGGAAACGGTGGCGGATCGGCAGTGGCTGGAAGCCTGGCTCGAAGGCGAAACCTTCTTCGGCCACGCGGTCGGCAATGACCGCGGGCCGATGGCCTGCTTCCTGATCGCGGCGAAGGCGCTGAAGAAGGCCGGATTCGATCTCGACGGAACGCTCTACCTGACCGCCTGCCCCGGCGAGATCGGCCCGGAGCCCACCGAGGAGCATCCGGGACTGGCCAATATCGGCAAGGAACTCGGCGCGCAGTATCTGCTGGCCCACGGCGGAGTGGCTCCGGATTTTGCCATCGCCGCCGAGGGCACGGATTTCGGCATCAACTGGGCCGCCTCTGGCTATGCCTATTATCGCGTCAGCCTGTATGGAACCTCGATGTTCACGCCCATCGTCGACCATGCACAGTCGGCGCTGCACAATCCGATCCTGCGCATGAGCAAGGCGGTGGAAGTGTTGCAGAACTGGGCGGTGGATTTCGAACGCCGCCATCGCTTCGAATCGGCCGGCGGCACCGCCATTCCAAAGGTGCAGATCTCCGCCGTGCGCGGCGGCAATCCGCAGTCCATCGGCGCCAGCAGCGAGGTCTGCTCGCTGTATCTGGACATCAATCTGACGCCGGCACAGACCATCGCCGGCGTCGACCGCGAACTCAAGGCGGTGCTGCGCCAGGCCGGCATCGACCAGGTTGCGGTGATGCCCTACGTCGTGCGCCATGGCTTCGTGGCGGATGACGCGCAGGTGCGTCCGCTGCAACAGGCCTTCAGCCGCGCCCACGAAATGGTGCGCGGCGGCCCGATCGCGCCGAGCGCCGCGTTCTACTCCAGCATGTGGCGCGACCACAACGTGTTCAACATGAACCGCATTCCCGCCGTGACCATGGGACCGACACGCTGGCGCCCCAGCGTCGCGGATCTGGTGGCCTGCACCAGGATGTACGCGCTCGCCGCCCTGGCGCTATGCCGTCGCGCTGCCTGAAACCGATCCTAAGCCCCACAGCACCATCCGTATGTCGATAGAAACACTCAGCATCCCGGGCATCCCGCAACCGGTGTCGCGCATCGCCCTGGGCACCTGGGCCATCGGCGGTTGGAAATGGGGCGGCAGCGATGCGGATGAATCGGTGGCCACCATCCAGGCGGCGCTGGACCGCGGCATCAATTTCCTGGACACGGCGCCGGTCTACGGCTTCGGCCGCTCCGAGGAACTGGTGGGCCGGGCGCTGGCCGGCGGCCGGCGCCAGCGCGCCGTGATCGCCACCAAGGTCGGCGTGAGCTGGAACGACGGCAAGGTATTCCGCGACTCCCGGCCGGCCTGCGTGCGCCGGAGCGTGGAGGAGTCGCTGCGGCGCCTGCAGACGGACTATATCGATCTGTACCAAGTGCACTGGCCGGACTCCCTGGTACCGTTCGAGGATACCGCCGCGGAACTCGAGCGCCTGCGCCGCGCCGGCAAGATCCTGGCGATCGGCGTCAGCAATTTCTCGCCGGAGCAGATGCAGCGCTTCAGCAGCGCCGCGCTGCTGAGCACGGTGCAGCCGCCCTACAACCTGTTCGAGCGCGCCATCGATCGGGACGTGCTGCCCTATGCCGGCGGCGCCGGCCTGACCGTGCTGGCCTACGGCGCCCTGTGCCGCGGCCTGCTCTCCGGCCGCATCACCGGCGCAACCCAATTCGAAGGCGACGATCTGCGCGGTTACGACCCGAAATTCCAGGAACCGCGCCGCTCGCAATACCTGGCCGCGGTCGATGCCCTGGACCGGCTGGCCCGCGACATCGGCGACCGGCGCGTGCTGGCGCTGGCGGTGCGCTGGGTGCTGGACCGCGGCCCGACGGTGGCCCTGTGGGGCGCACGGCGGCCGCAGCAGCTCGAAGGCATGGAACAGGCTTTCGGTTGGAACCTGAGCCCGCAGCAGATGCAGCAGATCGATACCATCGTGGCCGGGCTGGTGACCGATCCGGTGGGGCCGGAATTCATGGCGCCGCCGTTACGGGCCGCGTAACGGCGAGTCGCTGCCGCGGGTTCGTGCGGTACCTTAAATGTCTTGCATCAATCAGCCATCTTGTTTGCCTCTCCCTTTGGGAGAGGCCGCGCCGCCAGGCGCGGGTGAGGGCGCGCACTTGCCCGGCGGCACACGGTTTTGCAGTTGAGCGCCCTCACCCCGGCCCCTCTCCCAGAGGGAGAGGGATTCAATCAATGAGGAAGGTCATTCACGGGACACCACACTAAAAAGGCTTGTCGCCCCGCACCCACAGACGATGCATCAGCCGGGTGTACTTGTTATCGTCGAACAGCGTGCCGGTGTGCAGGGTGCAGCGGTTGTCCCACATTAGCAGGTCGCCCACCTGCCATTTGTGGCGATAAACGAACTCCTCCTGCGTGCCGAAGGCCACCAGCTCCTCGATCAGGTCCAGGCCCTGCGGATTGGGCATGCCGACGACGCCCTTGACCGTGCCGGTGCTGGCCCACAGCGCCTTGCGGCCATCCGCCGGATGGGTGCGGATCAGGGGATGGAATACATCGGGATTGGCGTCTTTCATCTCCTGGCTCAACTCGGTCCGCCCAAACTCGCGCGTGGACATGAAGTGCTGATAGCTGTGATGAATCGTCAGTCCATCGAGTTGCGCGCGGCGCTCCTGCGGCAGGGCCCTGTAAGCAGCGCACATATCGGCCAGCAGGGTGTCCGAGCCTTCCCCGGGCACCTCCACGGCGTACAGCATGGTGCACATCACCGGCTCGCTCTTGTAGGAGTAGTCGGTATGCCAGCCCACACCGTCGTTGTGGGCGCCGATCGGCCGCCCGTCCACCAGCTTGTTGGAGAGGATGAATATTTTCGGATAGCCCGGCAGGGTGAATTGCTTCTGCGTGTGGTCTTCCGGCTCGCCGAAGCTGGAAACGAAGTCGACCAGCGCCGGCGGCGGCAGCTGCTGTTGCCGCAGCAGGATGGTGCCCCAGCGATGGAACGCCCCGACCACGGCTTCCAGCGTTTCCCGGTCGGCAGTAGCCAGGTCCACGTCCAGAATTTCCACGCCGAAACCCGGCTTCAGTTCGCGGATATGCAGTGCAGTCTCGCCAGCTATTTCGCTTGTCATCTCGCTTGTCCTTGCAGCCGGCTCATGCCGGCTTTTCGCCTTTCACGGTCACGCGGTAGCCCGACCGTACCTGCGGGTGGTAGTCCCACACCGCCATATGCTGGGTGCAGCGGTTGTCCCAGAACGCCACCGAGTGGGGGCGCCAGCGGAAGCGCACCTGGAAATTCGGATTCATGCAATGCGCGTAGAGGTACGACAGGACCGCGTCGCTTTCCTCCTTGGAGACCCCGTTGATGCGGGTGGTATAGGAGCGGTTGACGAACAGCCCCTTGCGCCCGGTCACCGGATGGGTCCGCACGATCGGATGGGAGGAGCAGGGGAAGCGCTTGCTGGGATCGTCGGTGATCGGGCGGTAGACGTGCTCGCCGTCGTGGATCGCGGTGAGCCCTTCCAGGTAGGCCTTCATGCGCTCGGACAGGGCTTCGTAAGCGGCGTACATGCTGGAGAACAGCGTGTCGCCGCCGACTTCCGGAACGGTGTGCAGGTAAAGAATGCTGCCCATCGGCGGCTCGGCGTCGCAGGTCAGATCGGAGTGCCAGTTCTCTCCGGCGACATATTTCGAATCCGCATCGGCGTGGATCGCAACGATCAGCGGGTGCTCCTTCAGGCCGGCCACACCGCTGTGGCGCATCAGCTCGCCGAAATGACGGCCAAAGCGCTGGTGGCTGTCGAAATCGAGTGCCTGGTCCCTGAAAAAGATCACCTGGTAATCTGCGATCGCCTGCCGCAGTTCGGCGATCTGCCGCTCCTGCAGCGGCAGCGCCAGGTTCACCCCGGAGATTTCGGCGCCGATACACGGCGTGCTCGGCGTCACCTGAATAGCTTCATAGCTCATCTTCACATTGGTCTCGAACGCAGATCACTGGCAAATGGAATACATCCCGCGGCAAATTCGGTGCCGTCGGCTGCGGGAGCCTCCTTTCCCTGCTCAGATCCGCTTACGCAGGATCCTTAAAGAGCGGCAACGCCAGCCAATGTAGTCATTTGCCCCATACGGGTCTTGACTGTATATGCATGAATCATTGTCCGCCCCAAGATGGGGCAGATCGCAGGACGCAACCAGGCTTGATGGGCCGCACCGGCGATGAAGAGATGATCGCCACGCTCATGCTTGATACGGCATCGTTCGAATAAAACGCCTTCTTTATCCAAGTCGAACAATACCGTAGCCCGGTCCGGCGTTACCGCCACCAGCCACACCGGTGACCGCCTCGTCCGCCGGCGCCGGGCGTGCCAACGGTGCTGCGGGCGGTGGGATGGCGGCGTTGCGGTCGGCGCCCAGGCCAGCGGCGCCGGCGTGGTGCAGGGCTGCGGCCAGGTTCGACAGCGCGTCGTCGGTGAAAGCCGGCGCGATCAGGGACACGCCGAAAGGCAGACCATCGTCGCCGAAGCCGGCGGGCACGGCCACCGCACAGCAATCCAGCAGATTGACGAAGTTGGTGTAGTAACCGAGCCGGCTGTTGAGGGCCAGGGGATCGGCCAACATCCGCTCCACGGTATAGATCGTCGGCGCGGTGGGCAGCAGCAGCAGGTCCAGGCGCGCCCACTCCGCGTCGGCGCGGTGGCGCAGGGCTTGCAGGCGGTACAGGCCGGAAAACACCTGGGTCGCGTCGATGCCGCGGGCGCCGCCGATGATGGCCCTCACGCTGGGATCCATCACCGCGGCGTGGTTCTGGATGAAGCCGCGCAGGGGTTCCAGCCGTTCCGCCACCCAGGGGCCGGAGTAGAGCAAGGCAGCAGCTTCGCTGAAGGGCGAGAAATCGAAGGCTACCGGTTCTCCGCCAAGAGCGGCCAGCCGCTCCGCGGCCTGCTGGTAGAGCTGTGCGGCCCGGGTATCGCCGAAGAACTCCCGCTGCGCCGGGCCCAGCACACCGAAGCGGAAGCGGGTTTTGGGCAAGCTGCGCTGCTGGCCCTGGCGCGAATAGGGATCGTCGGCGTCGAAGCCCTGGGCCAGGCGCCGCACCCGGTCGGCATCCCCTGCGGTGATGGCCAGTACGCTGACGCAGTCCAGGCTGCGGCAGGCGGGAACCACGCCGCTGGCGGAGAGCAGTCCGCGGGTGGGCTTGACGCCGATGAGGTTATTGAACGCCGCCGGCACGCGCCCGGAGCCGGCGGTATCAGTGCCCAGGGCAAAGGCCACCAAGCCGGAGGCCACGGCTACGGCGGAGCCGGAACTGGAGCCACCAGAAATGTAGCGGGAATCGAACACGCAGCGCGGCGCGCCGTAGGGGGAGCGGGTGCCGTTGAGGCCGGTGGCGAACTGGTCGAGATTGGTCTTGCCCACCAGCAGGGCCCCTGCGGCGCGCAGGCGCGCCACCACCGGGGCATCGCGCTCGGGACGGTAGGCGTAGGCGGGACAGGCGGCGGTGGTGTCCAGGCCCACGCAGTCGATGTTGTCCTTCACCGCGAAGGGCACGCCCCACAGGGGCTGCGACTCGCCCGGGCCGCCCTGCGCCATCAGCGCGCGCGCGGCGGCGCGCAGCGTCTCGTCGGCGACGCGGCTGATCCAGACGGCGCCATCGCGGCTGGCAGCGATGCGGTCCAACACTTCGTCCACCACTTGCAGGGGCGTCAGGCTGCCGTCTCGATATAGAGCCTGCAGGGTTTCGATGCCCAGCATGTCCGGCAGGATCTTCGGCAACATGTTCAGGTTTTCTCCTGCACGGCCACCACTTGTCCGGACTGCATCAGCCATGCACCTTGGACACGAACTGCCGTGCGATTGGATGCTGTGGTGCTGAAAAGAAAACCTCTGGCGGCGCTTCCTCGAGAATTTCACCCCCCGCCATGAACACGATGCGATTCGCCACCTGCCGCGCAAAGCGCATCTCGTGCGTCACGACCAGCATGGTCATTCGTTCCAATGCCAGTTGCGTCATCACCTCCAGCACTTCGCCGACCAGCGCCGGATCGAGTGCCGAGGTGGCTTCGTCGAACAATATCACCCGCGGCTTCATCGCCAAGGCGCGGGCGATCGCCACGCGCTGCTGCTGGCCGCCTGACAACTGCCCCGGATATTTATCGCTAAACGCCTTCAGCCCCACGCGCTCAAGCAGGGCCAGGGCCCGTGTCTCGGCCTCCTGGCGCGGCAAGCCGAGCACACAGCGCGGTCCGGTCATGACATTGTCGAGCACCGAAAGATGCGGCCAGAGATTGAAGCTCTGGAAAACCATGCCGACCTTTGCGCGCAGCAGCGCCAGCTCGCGGCTGCCGGCTTTGGCCTCGACCGTTTCACCCGCAATGCGCAAGGTGCCCGACTGGTGCCGCTCAAGTTGATTGACCACACGCAGCAAGGTGCTCTTGCCGGCCCCGGATGGGCCGATCACGCCAACGACATCGCCTTCGTCGACGCGCAGGTTGATGTTCTTCAGCACCGGAACATCGCCGTAGCGCTTGCCCACCTGGTCGAATTCGATAATCGCCGTCATTGCCCTGCTCCGATCGCCGTACCGCTCACCGAACTGCTCACCGAACTGTGTAATAACTGAGCCGCTTCTCCATCCAGGTCTGCAATACCTGCAGCACCGTATTGATGGCCAGGTAAATCAAGCCGGCCGTGCCGAGAATTTCCGCCACCCGGTAAGTCGAGCTGTAAATCGACTGGCTGGTGAACATCAGCTCCTGCACCGAGATCACCGAGACCAACGACGAGTTCTTGACCAGGTTGATCGACTGGCCGATGTAAGGCGGCAGCGCCGGGCGCACCGACAGCGGGATGACGATGCGGAACATGACCTGCCAGGGCCGCATGCCGATCGCCTGCCCCGCTTCGATCTGCCCGGTCGGCACTGCGGTGATCGCCGCGCGGAAGATGTCGACGTAATAGCCGGCTGAATTGAGCGAAAGCGCCACGACGCCGGCGACGATGGCCGGCAGCATGATGCCGTAGGTCGGCAGCCAGTAATAAATGGCAAAAATCTGCAGCAGCATCGGAGTGCCGCGGATCAGCCAGACGTAGACCCAGACGAAGATCTGCAGCGGCCGGCTCCTGGATATCCGCATGAAGGTAAAGGCCAGGCCAAGCAGCGAGCCCGTGACCAGCGAGACGAAGGAAATGCCGATCGTCACCAGCGCGGCGTGCAGCAGATACGGCAGGTAATTCCAGATCAGGGGGAAATCCATGCACGGCGCTCCTCTGGAGATTCCATTGCCCGGATTTCAAACCGCCGCGGCATCACGGGCGAACACCAGCGGAAACTCCGGTGTGTCGTAGCTGCGGATCTGCTGTTCGTGAATCGCGAAATCGGCCCGGAACAGATCGCGCCCGATCGCCTGCACCAGGCGCGGCACCGCGAATTTCATGGCGCTGATCGACGAACCGGAGGGGCCAAAGCTCAAGGTCGCACCGAAATTGAAGCAGTGAATGTCGCCGATCCACGGCGCGGCGCCGGGGCTTTTCTCGGTGAAGGCCATGCCCGGATCGAGGTAGGGATAGCGGCCGAGACGCCGGCTGCGCTCCTCGAGCGGCGGCTCGTAGCGATCGGCCCAGGTGGCGACATGTTCGGCAACACCCACCAGTTCGGGACGCGAGGCAAGATTCATCTCGAAGCCGGTGCCCGCAATCACGAAATCGACCGCATGGTCGCCGCCCGGTGTATGCAGGTGTACAACATTGCCCTCAAGCTTGGCGCCTTCGATCGGCGCACCGGTGATGATCTCGACGTTGGCGTGGCGGGTCACCCGCTCCCAGGTTTCGCGGGTCAGTGCTTCGCGGATGGTCAGCAGGTGATTCATCGTCCGCCAGCGTGTTGCATCGTCGAGTGAACCGAAATGCCGCAAAAAGCCGGGATAAGCCAGGATTTTGTAGGGCTGCACGCGCTGCAACTCGCGGCGGCGGCAAAACATCCGCACCTGCGCGGCGCCGCGTTCCAGGGCCACGGCGGCGTTGTCGAAGGCTGAAGCGCCGGCACCGATCACCGCGACGCGCTTGCCGCGAAGGGTATCGAAATCGATCGCCTCTTCGGTATGCGCGCGCAGCGTCTTGGGCAGCGCGGCAATCTCGTCCGGCATCCACCAGTAGCCGCTGGTTTCGATGCCGCCGGCCAACACCAGTTTGCGGGTCAGCAGCTGCTGCTCCAGCCCGCCGCTGACCACCGTGGCTTGCAGATAGGCGCCCAGCGGACGGACGCCGGTGAAGCGGGTGTTGTTCTGGACGGGGATATTCAGCACGCGGCGAAACCAGCCGAGATAGGCCTGCCACTGTTCCTTGGCGATGTACTTGAAGCCCTGGAAGGCTTCGGCGCCATGTTGCGCCTCGAACCAGGCCTGAAAGCTCAAGCTCGGCAGGCCCAGATCCGGGCCGCCGATATGCTTGGGCGTACGCAATGTATGCATGCGCGCATAGCGGGTCCAGATCCCTTCCTCGCCCTGCGGCATCTCGTCGACGACGAGAATGTTGCTGATGCGCTCGCGCAGCAACCCGGCGGCAACGGCCAGGCCACCCTGGCCGCCGCCTACGATGAGGACATCGAGCACCGGCGTATCGCCATGGCGATGGGGCGGCACCCACGCCGCTTCCGGATAGGCCACCAGCTGCAGATCGCGCGCCAGGTCCAGTTCCAGTTCAGCCAGGCTGCGAGGGTTCATGGATACACCGCCGTGGCTGAAGCGGCTTCAGATCGGCGCCCGAGAAAATTCATGTAATCGCTGAATGCCGCCTCGCGATCGAACTGCGCCGTGGTGCCGAACTCGGCGCTGAAGCGTTGCCACGACAGAAGGCCGCCGTCGCTGTTGCCGCCCAGATCGATCCATTCGCCGTCGCCGCCGCCGATCTCGAACGAGAACCCGGGGTAGCGCCGCGCCAGGCTCTCGCACCATACGGCCAGCGACCATGCATGCGGCGAGCCGAGGTTGTAGATGCGGTGCGCCAATTGCGGTGCGTCGATCAGCGCCTGCAGGTTGGCGGCCGCATCGCGCGAGTAGTTCCAGTTCTTGACGCAGGGCCGCGCCAGCACGACGGCGCGGCCGGCGATGGCTGCCTGTGTCACCTGGTAAATCTGGCTCATGGTGTCGCGCACGCCGGTATCGTACTCATACGGCCCGAAGACGCGGCCTAGGCGGCCGATCACCCAATCGAGGCCGTGCAGCTCACCCAGCCGGGCGACGACGGCATCGCCGGCGGACTTGGTGATCGCATACAGCGAACGGGGCGCGTGCGGGCTTTCCTCTTCGAGCAGGCTGCCGTCGGCCCCGCCGCCGTAAACGGCGATTGAGCCGGCGCAGACGAAGCGCGATACGCCGGCATTGGCCGAGGCGGTCATGACGCTGGCCAAGCCACAGAGGTTGACGGAAATGACCTCGGCCGCCGCCCGCTTTTCACGGTCGGCCGCCGCGGTGATCGCAGCCATGTGGACGACAGCGGAAACACCCTGCGCGCGCAGCGTGTTTTCGATCAATGGTGTATCGCGGACATCGCCAGGGACCTCGACCAGCCTTCCGGGCTGCCCGGCAAGCGCGGAGCGCGCCGCAGCCGGAATCGGGCGACGCGACAGACTCACCACATCGCGCCCGGCCGCAAGCAGGCGTTCCAGCAAATTGAGGCCGACGAAGCCGTTGGCCCCGGTGACGAGCACGCTCATGCGCGCAGCACCCATCGGCATTGCAGCGTGGCGGTACGGAGCATCGGTGCATCTGTCGGTGCTGCTGGGTACATGTCTGGTCGGGATGATGATAGTGGCAAATGGCGGCAGCACTTCCGCACGCTACTGCGGCGGGTCGAAACCGAAATTCTCGCGGTACAGCGCGACATAGCTGCCATCGGCGCGGCTGCGCTCCACCAGCCGGTCGATCGCCGCCTTGAGTTCATGCGCGGACTTTTGCATGACGATGCCCTGCGGGTTGACACCACCTCCTTCGCTGACGATGCGGATGTCGTCATGCCCGGCCTTGACGTAATGTACAGCCGCGGTGAGACCGACCACGGCGACATCGGCGTGCCGGGTGTGCAGGCACAGGAACACATCGCTGCCGCTCGGCATCGATAGCAGCTCACGGTAGCCGCCCATGTTCCTGATGGTGTCTTCCTGGAAGGATGCGGCGACCACGGCGACCGAACGCCCCCTGATGTCGGCCAGGCGCTGCATGCCGACATCATCCTTGCGCACCACGGCGACCATGCGCTCGTAGGAGTAGGGCTCCGAGAACAGGAAGACCTGTTTCATCGATTCACGGATACGCACGCCGGTGATGACCAGATCGAGCTGCCCTGAGGACAGCGCCGGCATGAGGCCGCGGAAGTCGGTCTTGATCCACCGCACAGGCAGGTTCAGCTCCTGGCCGATGCGGGTGCCCCAGTCGATGTCGTAACCGATCAGCTCGTTTTTGGAGTTGACCCAGGTATTGGGCGGGGCGGTGCCGGAGGTACCGATGCGCAGGTAGCCCCGCTGGCGGATCTGCTCAAGATCCTGCGCGCAGATCGCAAGCGGCAGGCACAGCAGAAAGCTCATGACCAACGACAGCAGAGAACGCCACCCTCGGGCACGAAAGGGAGCACGTGCAGGGCGCACGTTGGAGTTCACTGGCCATGCTCTGCTCATGGTGCTTCAGATCGAACGGATCATGCCGCCGTCGACCCGAATCCTCGATCCGGTGACATAGGAGGCACGCTCGCTGGCCAGAAACGCAACCACATCGGCAAATTCCTGAGGGCGGCCGTAGCGGCCCGCGGGAATGGTTCCCGCCGAGGCCTGCGCCACTTCCTGCTGGCTCCGGCCCTGCTTCTGCGCCGCCGCCTGGTCGAGCTGATCCACGCGATCGGTATGGATGCGGCCGGGCAGCACGACGTTGACGGTGACGCCCCGGGCGGCAACCTCCGCGGCCAGGGTCTTCGACCAGCCGACTACCGCAGCGCGAATGCCATTGGACAGCGCCAGATTCGGGATCGGCTGCTCGACGCCGGACGAGGCGATGGTGATGATGCGGCCCCAGCCGCGTTCCAGCATCGCCGGCAGCAACAGCCCGCTGAGATGGAACAGATTCGCCGCCATAGCCTGGAAGTTGGCGGTCCATTGCTCGGCGCTGGCCGCAGCCGCGCTGCCTGGCGGCGGACCGCCGCTGTTGTTGACGAGGATGTCGGTGACCGCCCGCCGCTGTGCAAACGCGGCGAGATGTTCGACCTGGGCGCGGTCGGCGATGTCGACCGCGAGCGGTACCACGCGAGCGGCGGCTGCAGGAGCCAGTTCACGCCGCCACGCCTCAATCGTATCAAGACCGCGAGCGGCGGCAATCACCGTTGCGCCTTCGTTGGCCAGCGTGCGCGCCACGGCGGCGCCGAGGCCACGGCTGGCGCCCAGCACCACCGCTTGTTTGCCGTCGAGTCCGAGATCCATCAGCCGAGATCCTTGAGCCGCTGGGACTGCCGCTCGAGCATAACGTCAATTTCGGCGAGATCTGCTGCGGACAGCTTGGGACCTGGCTTGCGCAATGCAGCGGAAGCGATGGCACCGCGCCTGGCCAGGATATGCTTACGGATCGCAAGACCGATGCCAGGCTGCTGTTCATAGCGCGCTATCGGCAGATAAGCGTCGAACAGGTCCCGGGCTCGCGCGGCATTTCCGGCCACATGAGCACGGTAGACCCCGATCATCATCTCGGGAAAGGCGAAGCCGGTCATGGCGCCGTCCGCGCCGCGCTCCAGCTCCTCGGGGAGGAACAAGCCGCCGTTGCCGCCGAGGATGCTGACGCGGTTGATCTCGCCGCGTTCGCCGGCGGCACGCAGCGCACTGAGCTTGGCCAATCCCGGAAACTCCTCGTGCTTGACCATTACACAGCTTGAGGTGGCCTTGAGAATGCGCAGGATCACCGAGGTGCTCATCTGCACGCCGGTCGACTGCGGATGATCCTGCAGCACGAAAGGAATATCACCCAGGATTTCCGCAACCTGCTTGAAGTAATCGAAGATCTGGTCGTCGGTGCGCACGCTGGGGACCGGCGCCACCATCACGCCGGCGGCGCCGGCGGCCATCGAACTGCGCGCCAGCTCTCCAAGCGCGGCCAGGCCGGGGCTGGAGACGCCGACAATCACCGGGACGCGGCCGGCGACACTGTCGATCACCTGCTTGACGAAGCGCCGGCTTTCGTCGGCCGTCAGCTTCGGCGCCTCGCCGAGCACGCCAAGAATGGTGATGCCATCGGCACCGGCGTCAAGATAGAAATCGATCAGCGTCGGCACGCTGGCAAGGTCGAGCTCGCCTTGTTCGGTGAACGGCGTCACCGCAATGATGTAGACACCCTTGGCTGAAGTATCCAGCAATTTCATGGTTCGAATGATTCCGGAAGAAAATCGGTTGGCGGCAGAGGTGAGATTCGCCGCGACTAGCTTGGGCGCAGATAGCGGCCACTGCCGGGCTGGTTGCGCAGACGGCTGCCGTCATAGGCCAGCTCGCCACGCAGGAAGGTCGCCGCTACGCGCGCGCTGAAAGTGCGGCCTTCGTAGGCGCTCCATTGCACGCCGCACAGGCTTTGCGCCGGGTCGTACTTGAACTGGCCCGGTTCCAGGATGGTGACGTCGGCGTCGAACCCGGGCGCCAGCGCGCCCTTGGCACCGAGCCCGAAATGCTGCGCCGGTCCCCTGCACAGCTGACGCACGACCAGGCTCGGCGGCAGGCCGCGCTCGCTGCAGCCGGTCCAGAAGGCCGGCAGCAGGGTTTCCAGGCCGGGGCCACCGGCGGCATTTTTGAAGATATTCGGATCGCTCTTGCGCTCCAGCCCCCAGGCCACGTGATCCGAAGACACGAAGATCGATTCGCCGCGGGCGATGTGCTGCCAGAGTTTTTCCGTTTCAGCCTTCGGGCGGATCGGCGGGAAATGCTTGGTCTTCGCGCCCAGCCGGCTCATATGCTCCTCTTCGTTGAGCATCAGATACTGGACGCAGGTCTCGACACTGGCCTGGTAACCCGCCGCCCGGTACATGCGGCAGATGTCGAAGCCGCGCGAAGTCGAAACATGCACGGCGTGCGCACGTGCGCCGGTCTCGGCGCCAAGCTCGTAGACGCGCGCCGTCGCCAGGTCCTCGACACGCGGCGGATGGGCGCGACCGAAAGCATCCCAACCGGTGTCGCCGGCGGCGATGCAGGCGGCGATATGGTGCCGGGTCATCTCCTGTTCCTGGTTGTGCACACCGCAAGCCAGCCCGCTCGGGGCAATGCGCTTGAACGCCTGGAACAGCAATTCGTCGGTGATGCGCGGAAAGCGCGAGGGGTTGGCCTCGAAGGTCGAGAACTTGAAGGCGCATACCCCGCCTTCGATCAGTTCCGGGATGGCCTCGAGTCCTGCGTCGTTGGGCGCGATGGTGCCGTACAGGGCGACGTCGACATGGGCCAGCGCCCCGATCCGCTCGATTTTCTTGCGCAGAATCTCGCCGTTCCATACCGGCAAGGGCTCGTCGTACGGCATGTCGACAAAGCTGGTCACGCCGCCGGCCGCGGCGGCGCGCGAAGCGATGCCGAGGCCTTCAACACCCAGCTGGCTGCCGGCATGGATCTGCCCATCGACGACGCCGGGCAGCACCCACTGTCCGCGAAAGTCCTCCTCGGACAAGGCGCTCGGGGGCGCGCCTTGTCCGAGATGCTCGATGCGCCCCGAGCGGCAGGCGATCCAGCCCTGCTCGAGTACGCGATCGGCGAGGACGAGGTTGCCTCTGATCACCAGGTCGAAATCACTCATTTATTTTCTCCAGGCGATCAGATGGCGCATATCGAAACCCGCAAGGGGCCTGCCTACCAGGTATAGCCGGCGCGAACGTAGTAGTAGCCGCCGCTGATGCCGAACGGACTGTCCGAGTTGTAGATCTGCGCGCCGTTGAAGGTCGAGGCGACGAAGTTGTTCGGATTGGTTCTGTCCGGATAGATGCTGAACAGGTTCTGCGCACCTGCCGCGAGATGGGCATGGAGCGTCAGGTCGTAGCCAAGCTCGGCATCGGTGAGCCATTTCGAGCGCTGATGGGAGTAGCCGTTGCTGACCGTGGATGGCGCCGTCAACGAGCCATAGCGGGTATTGCGCAGCAGCATGCTCCAGCGACCGACCGAGTAATCGGCAGTGAGGATCAGCTTGTTGTTGGGCAGCGCCATGGTGATGTAATCCTGGCTCAGCTGATTGAAGACCTGGGTGCCGTACAGCGTCTGCTGCGCCTCGCTGGTGACGCTGCTGATCTTGGTATGGATGGCGCTGAACGCCGTGGTCCAGACCAGCCTGCCGTACTTGCCGAAGCTGTAACGATAGGTATCGACCAGATCGATACCGGCGGTCCTGGTGCCTACGCCGTTCAGGAAATAGCGGCCCACGTTGACACCGTCGATGCCCTGCCCCTCCAGCGTCGTGGCGACGCCCGGATTGATCGCGCCGCTCGGCTCCAGGCCGATACTTGCGCTCTCGACGATGCGATCCTTGATATCGATGACGTAGCCATCGATGGTCAGCGTCATTTTATCGATCGGCTTGAGGACCAGGCCGACGCTGTAACTGACCGACTTCTCCGGCTTCAGCGGCTGTGCCCCCAGCAACTCGGCTGCCGTCGAGTTCACCGGCAAGTTTACGACATTGTAGTCAACCCCTTTGTACTGCGACGTAGCGGAGGCCGAGTAGTACTCCTGGCCTACAGACGGTGCGCGGAAGCCGGTGCTGACCGTGCCGCGCATCGCCACCGCCGGAGTGAACTGGTAGCGTGTCGACAGCTTGCCCGTGGTGTCGTCGCCGAAGTCGGTGTAGTGCTCGAAGCGACCGGCCAGGCCGACCTCCCAGTCCTTCATCACGGAAGTTTCGAAATCGACATAGGCGCTGGTGTTGTCGCGCCAGTGATCGCCGGAATCGGCCGGACGGAAGCCGGCGAGCGCCTGTGCGCCTGGCACATCGACAAACTGGCCGGCACTGGGCCCCGTCAGCTGCGGCTGGCCGCCATTGGCGTAGGATTCCACCTGCCCGGCACGTATGCCATATCCGTCGATGCGATATTCGAATCCGAAGGCTGTGGCCAGCGGCGCCGCGAACCATCCGGTATCGAACGATCGGACAAAATCAAGGCTGTTGGTGACCTCGGTGGAAATCAGCGAACCTTCGTTGAAACTGGTCGGGCTGTCGAGGCCGTAAGTGGGATTGACCGAGTCGACCAGGCTGATGTTATCGGCGTTGCGGCCCAAGGTCGTGCTCAGATCCCAATTCCATCCGAATAGCGCCTCGCCTTTCAGGCCCTCGGTAAGGCTGTAATCGTTCTGATTGGTGATGAGGCGGGGCTCAAAACCGTTCGGGTAGATGGCAAGGACATTATTGCTATTGCTGGCGGCGCGGTAGCCGACCCAGTTCCTGCCATCGCTATGCGCGTAGTTGCCGAAGGAATAAAGAGTGATACCGTCGATCAGCGGCTTGGCCAGGTTGAAGCTGAAGGACTGGGTATACACCTGGGGAATGCCATAGCCCCTGTAAACGATGCCGTCCGGCACACTGTTGCGCGGATCGCCGCTGTAATAGATCGGGGTCAGCGTCGCGCCGATCGCACGGTTGGTGAGATTCTGCCACTGCAGCATCGTCGATAAATTGAGAAAGCCGTCGCTGCCCAGTTTGAAGCCGCTGTTGCCGCCGAACTGAATGCCCTTGCCGTCCTCCTTGTAGAACTGGCCGGCTTGCACGACCGCGTCGCCGCCATGATCGTCCGACTTGAGAATGATGTTGATGACGCCGGCAATCGCATCGGAGCCGTACTGCGCCGCGGCCCCGTCGGTCAGTACCTCGATACGCTCGATCGAGTTCGGCGGAATCATGCTCAGATCAACCGGCTGGGCGCCGACGCCGATCGAGCCGGCGACGTTGACGATAGACGAGGGATGGCGGCGCTTGCCGTTGACGAGGATCAAGACCTGGTCCGGATTCAAGCCGCGCAGCGTCGCTTCGCGAATGATGGAACTCATGTTGCCGCCGGCCTGGCTCGGCAGATCGAAGGACGGCAACACATCGCTGAGTATCTCCTGCAGGCCGAGCTTGCCGGTCTGGTTCAGGGATTTGGCGTTCAGCACCTGGATCGGAGACATGCTGTCGGAAGCGGTGCGATTGGAGGTGCGCGTTCCGGTAACGACGACTGCCTGCATCTCGGCCGGCTGCTCCGCCGCCGGCGCCGATGCGCTGGGCGCAGTACTTGGTATTACCGCCTCGGTGGCGGCTTCAGACTGCTGAGCCTGTGCCGAAGCAGTCCAGCCCACAAGTACAGCGGAAGCACCGACAGCCCGTAGCAGTGAAATTCTCATTTGATAATTCCGCTTGAGTGAATAGCCGTTCCTTATATTTGCAATTACTATTCACAGTGTCAAGTTTTTCTTTAATAGTGAGTGATCGTTCCGTATTATAGAATTACGTGAAGGCGACCGGCAGCTTCGAAATTGATCTCCAGGGAGCCGCAGGCCAAGCTGCCTGCACTTGATGCGGAGGTTCTGGCGCGCACCAGCGGAGCGTCAGAGTCCGGATGGCGTCCTGCCATTTCACCGTGAAACGGCCAGGCCGATTACGATGTGAAGTCGGCACTCAAAGTGGCCGAATTGTCCGGGGCACCCGACACACAGGGCTGGTATCGAATGCGTCGGGCTGTTCTTGAATCAGCAATAAGCAGGCCACTTGGCGATCGAGGTCCGCGACGTTGCGCCGATCGATTCCGGCTATTCGAGCTAAAACAATTGCTTGCAAGCCGGAATTGCGCTCGGGGAAATTCGGGCCAAGGCTTCCGCAGACCTTCATTCCTTCGATTCGCATGATGAGACCGCGACTCCAACACAGGCGAACGATCATTCCGTTCTAATGTCTACAGCTGCCACGTCCTGTTTCGGGGCGCCCGCCAATCTAGTATGCACTGTAATGGAGCAACGAAATTATATGCTGCTTCGGCTTGTGGTCGGACGCTGCCCGGGACCTGCAAAAGATGGTTGCTTGCGCCGCGCTTTCCCGGTTTTGAGGGGGAAATGCGGGTTGCCATCTTGTACAGCGGGAGCCGACATCCAATACAATTTACGGCCATACCGTCTCCCCAGGCCGCATTTTGCGGTGGCGACGGTTGCGGAATCCTGATTTGCCGGTTCCGACTCTTCATTCGCTGTCAGGGAACATGACCGCGTATTTCGCAATCAACAAGCAGCCGAGAACGTTTCTACATGTCTGAAGCAAATTCGCCCATGGAAAGTGTCGACAAGGCATTGTTGGCCCTGGATTGCCTCAGCAATGCCGGAGGCGATGGCTTGCAGCTGGGCGCACTGGCCACTGTTCTGGGCCTCAAGAAAAACTCCCTGCACCGCACCCTGGCGGCCCTGCGTTACCGCGGCTTCGTCGTTCAGGACGGGGAAACCGGCAATTACCAACTGGGCCCCAGCCTGCTGCGGCTGGCCAACAACTACTTGAGCGAAGGCCGTCTGCTCACGCTGTTCCATCCGATCCTCAAGGAGCTCTGCACCTCGGTAAACGAGTTGTGCCATCTGGGCATCCTCGACGGCCAGGACATCGTCTACATGGACAAGGTCGAACCGGAACAGTCGATCCGCGTCTGGTCGGCGGTGGGCATGCGCGGCGCTGCCGTCACCACGGCATTGGGCCGCGCCATCATCGCCTTCAGCTATAAGGACTACGACAACTATCTGGCCAAATTCGGCGCCGAAATCCCGCACCGTACGCCGCATACGATCACCAGCCACCATGATGTCTGGGCCGAGATGCAGATCACCCGCCTGCGCGGCTATGCACTGGAAAACCAGGAGGGCCAGGAAGGCGTGAGCTGCCTTGCCATGCCCATACTGCGCAACGGCTTCCCGGTATTCGCCATCAGCATCACGGCGCCTTACGACCGCATGAACCGCTCGCGCATCACCCAGCTGGTGACGGCCGCGCGCGAGCTGGTCACACCGCGCCTGCCGATCGGGCTCAGCCTGCCGCTGCCGCAAAGCGGTCCGGGCAGCGCTCGCGGCCCCGCCTAGCGGACACTGCGCGCGGCCGCGATGCCACCTCAGAAGGCCAGTTGCACCTTCATCGCGAGCCTGCGATCCCCGGCGAGCTCGAAGGCGCGTGCGGCCTCGGCCAGCGGGATCACCTCGGTCAATAGCGGCCGCACGTCGATCGCACCGCTGGCGATGAAATTCGTCGCCCAGGCGAATTCGTGGTGAAAGCGGAAGCTGCCGCGCAAGGACACTTCCTTTGATACCAGCATGTTGACCGGGATGCTCAACTCGCCGCCGAGGCCGATCTGCACGATGGTACCGCCGGCACGCACCACCTGAATTGCCGAGTTCAGCCCGGCGGCACTGCCGCTGGCTTCCAGCACCACGTCGAAATAACCCTTGTCCTTGCTGTAGGCCTGCAGCGCATCCGGCGTCTCGCGCAGATTGATGGTGCGATCGGCGCCGATGCGGGCGACCAGCGCCAATGGCTCGGCCAGCAGATCTGTCGCGACGATCTCGCTGGCTCCGGCGTGGCGAGCCGTCAGAATCGCCAGCGCGCCAATCGGGCCGACACCGCTGACCAATACGCGCTTGCCCAGCAGCGCCCCGGCCTGGCGGCCGGCGTGCAGGCACACCGCCAGCGGCTCGGCAAAGGCAGCGCTGCTCAACGGCAGGTCTTGCGGCACCACGACCAGCTGCGACTCCTTGCATACCAGCACTTCGCGAAATGCGCCCTGCACGTGCGGCATGCGCATGGCGCTGCCGTAGAAGCGCATGTCGAGGCACTGGTTCGGCATGCCTTCGAGGCAATACCGGCACTGCGCACAAGGCAGGCTGGGATTGACGGCGACGTGGTCGCCCGGCGCCACGGCGGTCACCGCAATGCCGACGGCAGCGACCACGCCGGCCACCTCATGGCCCAGGATCATCGGCTCGCGCAAACGCACGGTGCCAAAACCGCCGTGCTGGAAATAATGCAGATCCGAGCCGCAAATACCGCCGGCATGCACCCGCACGCTAACATCCTGTGGGCCCAGAGCCGGGACTTCCTGTTCTTCCACCCGCACATCGAGCGGGGCATGGATCATGGCGACTTTCATGGGAAATTCCTGGGGAGGCTTCAGATCACGGGGGTGGGCAGATCCTGCCCGGAAAAATGGGCGAGGAGGTTTTCGCGCATCAGGCGGCCGATGGCCGAGCGCGTTTCCACGGTGCCGCTGGCGTTGTGCGGTTGCAGCACCACGTTGTCGAGTTCGATGAAAGCCGGATCGATGCCCGGCTCGTTGAGAAATACGTCGAGGCCGGCGGCGGCAATGCTCCGCGTCCGCAAGGCCTGCAGCAGCGCCGCCTCGTCGACGATCAGACCGCGCGCGATATTGATCAGCGTCCCCTTGGGGCCCAGGGCATCGAGCACCGGTGCATTGACCAGGCCCCGCATGCTCGCGTCGGCGGAGGCGCAGACCATCAGGAAGTCCACTTCGGCAGCAAGGGCAACCGCATCGGGATACCAGGGCAGCGCAATTCCCTGGCGCGGCCGTGGATTGCAGTAGGAGACGCGCATGTCGAAGCCGGCCGCGCGGCGCGCCACCGCCTGGCCAACGCGGCCAAGCCCCAGAATGCCCAGATGCTTGCCGCTGATCGAAGTGGTCAAGGGCATCGGCGCCTGGCTCCAGGCGCCGCTACGCACATGGCGGTCGCCGGCGGGAATGCGCCGCGCGGTCGCCAGCAACAAGGCCATGCCCATATCGGCGACATCGGCGGTCAGTACGTCGGGAGTATTGGTGACGCGGATGCCGCGCGCGCGCGCGTGCTCCAGATCGATGGCGTCAACGCCGACCCCAAAGCACACCACAATCTCCAGGTTCGGCAGCTCGCGCATCAGCGCGGCATCGGCGCCAAGATCACCGCGAGTGGCAATCGCGCGAATGCGCGGCCCAACTTCCGCCAGGAACGCTGGCGCATCGCTTGCTTCCCATAGACGGTGCACGACGAATTGGCGCTCCAGAATCGCCATCTCCTCCTCGATATAGGTACCCGTCAACAGAACCTCAGGCTTGCGCATCGTTCCCTCATGGCGATAGAGTATTCGTTATTATAGAACGACTTCAGTTCAACCGGGGCCAGCCTCGGACCCGCTCGACGCCCAAGGTGAGGATTTTCTTGAAATTGTTTGATCTAAGCGGCAAAACGGCCCTGATTACGGGATCGAGCCAGGGAATTGGCCTGGCACTCGCCTGGGCCCTGGCCTCGGCCGGAGCAGGCGTCATACTCAATGGCCGCAGCCGCGCCAAGCTCGATATCGCCATCCGCCGGCTCACCACGTCAGGTCATGCCGCGCACGCGGCGGAGTTCGATGTGACGGACGCAACTCAGGTAACAGCCGGCATTGCCGGCATCGAAGCGCAGATCGGGGCCATCGACATACTCGTCAACTGCGCCGGCATCCAGCACCGGGCACCGCTTGAGGACTTTGCGCAAGCGGACTGGCACAGGCTGGTAAAAACCAACCTCGACAGCGTGTTCCTGGTTTCACAAGCCGTGGCACGAGGGATGATCTCGCGCCGCCGCGGCAAGATCATCAACATCTGCTCGGTACAGAGTGAACTCGGACGCCCCGGCATCGCTCCCTATGCGGCCACCAAGGGCGCGGTAAAGATGCTGACCAAGGGCATGTGCGCCGACTGGGCTCCCCATGGTCTGCAGATCAACGGGCTCGCTCCCGGATACTTCGTCACCGAGCTGACCCGGCCGCTGGTCGAAAACCCGGATTTCTCGAACTGGCTGTGCAAGCGCACTCCGGCCGGCCGCTGGGGAAAAGTGGAGGAACTCGGCGGCGCCTGTGTGTTCCTCGCCTCGCCCGCCGCCGATTTCGTCAACGGGCAGATTCTCTATGTCGACGGCGGCCTGACCAGCGTCGTCTAACCGGGGCTCGCGCCGGCGCGCCTGCCGGCCGGACACCTTCAACCGAACGGAATTTTGATGAACACATTTCCACGCAGCGCAATCGTCACCGGTGCCGGCAGCGGCATCGGCCGGCAGGTCGCCCTCGCCCTGCTCCGCGAGGGCTATGCGGTCGCACTGGCCGGCCGCAGGCATGACGCCCTCGCCGGCACCGTCGCCGCGGCCGGCGCGCATGCCGATCGGTGCCAGCTGGTGGTCACCGACGTCTGCGACCCGGCATCGGTCGCCGCACTGTTCGATGCCGTGCGCGAACGCCGCGGGCGTCTCGACCTGTTATTCAACAATGCCGGGATCAATGTGCCGGGCGTGGCGCTGGAAGACCTGAGCTACGAGCAGTGGCGATCGGTGCTCGACGTCAATCTGACCGGCGCCTTTCTCTGCACCCAGCAAGCCTTTCGCCTGATGAAGAGCCAGCAGCCGCGAGGCGGCCGCATCATCAACAATGGCTCGATCTCGGCACACGCGCCGCGCCCGAATTCGGCACCCTATACCGCGGCCAAGCACGCCATTACCGGGCTGACCAAGTCCAGCGCGCTCGACGGCCGCAAGTACGATATTGCCTGCAGCCAGATCGACATCGGCAACGCCCAAACCGGCATGGTCGACAAGCAGCTCATCGGCATCGAGCAGGCCAACGGTGCAACCGCGATCGAGCCGACCATCGACGTCGAGCACGTCGCCCGCACCGTGGTGTACATGGCCGGGCTGCCGCTCGACACCAACGTGCAGTTCCTGACACTGATGGCGACCAAGATGCCGTACATCGGCCGCGGCTGAAACGTGCATCCCGGTCCGCACCACAGCTTCCGTATCCGAGTATTACGCAATGCGTACTGCGCTTCTTTCCACAGCACGATTCTCTTGAGGATTACACAACATGGGCACTGACCATACTTCCCTGCCGCCGCTCGGCGACCTGGCCTCCGCCGCTTATGCCGCGATCCCGGGCGCACTGAAGGAGAAACTGCTTTCGGTTGCCGTGCCCACCCTATCGGCGGTGCTGTTCAAGGAAGGTTTCCACACGCGCTTCCTGCCCGGCGTGAAGCCGCTCAATGTCAACGCCGCCAGGTTCTGCGGCGCGGCCTGGACCATCCGGGCAATTCCGATCCGCGAGGATTTGCGCAACGCGATCGCCAGCGGCGAGATGCCCAGCCGCAATCGTCGCACCTTCGACGCCGCGCCGGCCGGGGCCGTGGTCGTCTGCGGCACCGGCTGCCACCCGCAGGTCGCCCTGATGGGAGACATCATGAGCACCTCGCTGATGACGCGCGGCGTCGCCGCCGCGGTACTGGACACCGGCGTTTCCGATGCGCATTTCATCAGCTCCATGCCGTTCCCGGTGGTATGCGCCGGCTCGGCGCCGGTATCGTCATTCGCGCAGATCATGATCATCGACCAGGACACGCCGATCGGCTTCAACGGCGTAGCGGTATTTCCCGGCGACATCATCGTCGGCGACGCCAACGGCGCCGTCTGCATTCCGCGCCATCTTGCCGGGCACATCGCCGATCTGGCCATCGAACAGGAGAAGCTGGAGGAGTACATCCTCGAACGCATCAAGGCTGGCGCACCGATCGAAGGCACTTATCCGCCGAGCGCAGCCGTATTGCGCGAATACGAAGCGTGGAAGTCGGCCACCGCCGCGCCATCCGCCTGAAGCCGGCGGACGCTCCGCAACCATGTCCAAGGCCGATGTTCCGTCCGCCCTGCTGATCATGGGTGTTTCCGGCAGCGGCAAATCCACCGTCGGCGCCGCCGTGGCGCAGCGTCTTGGCTGGCGCTTTCAGGATGCCGACGGCCTGCATCCACCCGCCAATGTCGCCAAGATGGCTCGTGGCGAGAAGCTCGACGATGCCGACCGCGCGCCGTGGCTCGCGGCGGTGGCGCAGATGCTGCAGCGCTGGCAGGCACAGAAGCTCAAGGGCGTCATCGCCTGCTCGGCGCTGAGGCGCCGCTATCGGCGGCAGCTGATCGGGACGCGAACCGATTTGCGCCTGGTGTACCTGCACGGCGATCACGCTTTGCTGGCGCAGAGGCTGCAGCAGCGCTCCGGCCATTTCATGCCGCCGAGCCTGCTCGACAGCCAGCTCGCCACACTCGAAGCGCCGACACCCGACGAAGCCGCCATCGTGATCGATATCGGCCACAGCGTCGAGCAGCAGGTGCAGGACATCCTGCTCGGCCTGCAGATGCCGTCCGATCGCCCCGCAGACAACTGAGGCGACGCCGCGCGAATTCCTTGCTTCGACTTTTTTTCTCTCCATTCCCACAGAAACGGATGCACAACACATGACACAGACCCGACGTGATTTTCTGCGCGGCATTGCCGCCGTCGGCGGCTACCGCGCCACCTACGTATCGATGCAGGCGCTGGGCCTGTTGCCCGTCGCCGCCACGGCGCAAAGCCTGGATCTTGAGCATGGGGTCAAGCACGGCACCAAGGTGGTCATTCTCGGTGCCGGCATTGCCGGCCTGTCGGCGGCCTACGAGCTCGGCAAAGCCGGTTACGACTGCGTCGTCCTCGAAGCACGCGATCGCGTGGGCGGGCGCAACTGGACGGTGCGCGAGGGAACCCGGCTGGAGATGACGGACGGCGGCTCGCAAACCTGCGCATTCGATGAGGGACTGTACTGGAATGCGGGTCCGGCGCGCCTGCCCAGCCTGCATCGCACGGTGCTCGGCTACTGCCGCGAATTCGGCGTACCTCTCGAAGTCGAAATCAATACCAGCCGCAGCGCCGAGATCTCCAACCCGGCCGCCAACGACGGCAAGCCGATCGAGTTGCGCCAGGCCGTCAACGACATCCGTGGGGAAATCTCCGAGTTGCTCGGCAAGGCGATCGACCGCGGCGCCCTGGACCAGGAATTGGGCGCGCACGACAAGGAACGCGTATTGGCCTTCCTCAAGCAATACGGCGATCTGACGCCGGACAAGCTCTACAAAGGTTCATCGCGCTCCGGCTACAAGGTCCGCCCGGGAGCGGGCGACCAGGTTGGCGTGCCGCGGGATCCCGTATCGCTCGACGTTCTGCTCGACGCCGACCTGTGGAACGGCGTGTTGTTTGAAGAGCTGATCGACCAGCAGGCAACCATGTTCCAGCCGGTCGGCGGCATGGACCAGATTCCGCGCGCCTTCGCCAAACGTCTTGGCAAGGTGGTGCGCCTCGAATGTGAGGTGCTCGAAATCCGGCGTTCGGAGAATAGCGCGCGTATCAGTTACCTTGACAAGAAGTCAGGCGATAAGCACGTCATCGACGCGGCTTACTGCATCACCACGATACCCTCGCCGGTGCTCACCAAGATCCCCTCCGATTTCTCGGCGCAGCACAGGGAAGCAATCGCCGGCATCTACTGGCAGAACTCGGTGAAAGTCGCCTGGCAGTCACGCCGCTTCTGGGAAGCGGACTACAACATCTACGGCGGCATCTCCTGGGTGAAAGGCATCACCAATATGGTGTGGTATCCAAGCGCCGCCCTGTTTTCAGACCAGGGCATCATCCTGGGCTCCTATACCAGCGGCGACAACGGCGCGCTGATGGCCGCCAAGCCGCTGCAGGAGCAGTTCGAACTGACCCGCGAAGTGGTCGAGCGCCTGCACCCCGGCCACGGACAGGAGCTGACGCGGCCGATGGCCATCTCCTGGTCGAAGGTGCCCTATTCACTCGGCGAGTCCGCACACTACAAGCCGGGGCAGACCGCCGAATACACCGCGCTCAATGAGCCGGACGGGCCGTTCTATTTCGCCGGCGACTACCTGAGCCATGTCGGCACCTGGCAGGAAAGCGCCATCACCTCCTCACGACGGATCATCAACATGATCGATGCGCATCGGCGTGCAACCGTAAAAGCCAATACCTGAATCCGGCGCGTTGAGGGCGCCGACCGTATTCGTGGCACGTGGTACCGGTTTTTTAAGCCGCCACGGCATGCTCCTGCACCGGATTTGTGCCGGAGCGTGCCAAAAGTCCTTGGGGCTCAAATAAAAAAGGACTTGGAATTTCTTCCAAGTCCTTTACTTTTCTACAAATAATTGGCTGGGGGACTAGGGCTCGAACCTAGATAAACAGTGTCAGAGACTGTTGTCCTACCATTAGACGATCCCCCAGTAGCGATCGTGATACTTGAGACCAGCGGTACCTCGGTGAAGTTCGGACCGCGCCCGCCGAAGCGGGCGCGACCGGGAAAACTTCTTAACGCTTCGAGTACTGCGGAGCGCGGCGGGCCTTGTGCAGACCGACCTTCTTACGCTCGACCTCACGGGCGTCGCGGGTGACGAGACCGGCGGCGCGCAGCGAGGGACGCAGCGCTTCGTCGTACTTCAGCAGGGCGCGGGTGATGCCGTGGCGGATCGCACCGGCCTGACCGTTCGGACCACCGCCGGAGACGGTGATCTTGATGTCGAAGCGCTCCAGCGAGTCGGCGATTTCCAGCGGCTGGCGGACCAGCATGCGGGAGGTTTCGCGGCCGAAGTAGGCTTCAACGGTCTTGCCGTTGATGCTGATGGCGCCCTTGCCGGGACGCAGGAAGACGCGGGCGGCGGCGGTCTTGCGGCGGCCGGTGCCGTACTGTTGATTAGCGGGCTGTTTGAGCGTAGCCATGTTCGAACCTTAGAAAGTGATGGTCGTGGGCTGCTGCGCTTCGTGCGGATGTTCCGCACCGGCGTAGACCTTGAGCTTGCGGTACTGCGCAAAGCCCAGCGGACCCCTGGGCAGCATGCCCTTCACGGCTTTCTCGATGACGCGCTCGGGATGTTCCGCCTGCATCTTGCCCAGGGTGGTGGACTTGAGGCCGCCCGGATGACCGGTATGGCGCCAGTACACCTTGCCCTCGAGCTTGTTGCCGGTGGTGCGGACCTTGGCGGCATTGATGACGATGACATAGTCACCGGCATCGGCGTGCGGAGTGAATTCGGGTTTGTGCTTGCCGCGCAGGCGACGGGCGACTTCAGTGGCGAGACGGCCAAGGACTTTGCCTTCGGCGTCCAGCACCACCCAATCGCGCTTGGCGGTTTCGTTGGTGGCAAAAAAGGTCTTCATGATCCTACTCGTAGGCCCTTAACATCG
>Ga0302317_10000115_pt1 | contig 76182 bp, 68 predicted proteins | sample III_Palsa_N3_3_FD_200450 | JGI IMG/M metagenome (GOLD analysis project Ga0302317, IMG submission 200450) | Peat permafrost microbial communities from Stordalen Mire near Abisko, Sweden - III_Palsa_N3_3 | ecosystem: Environmental > Terrestrial > Soil > Palsa > Peat permafrost | place: Sweden...
GCTTCGCGGCGCTGCGCGGCCTCGCCGACGCCTATGATCTGGTCCGCCTCGTGATCGAGACCCGCAAGGACCAGATCGAGGCCCTGGACTGGCAGATCCGGCCGCGCCGGGGCGGATCGCCCGACGATCCGCGCATCGCCGCGATCGAGGACCTGCTGCGCACGCCCGACCGCGAGCATCCTTGGGGCACCTGGGTCCGGCTGCTGCTGGAAGACCTGTTCGTGCTCGACGCCCCGACGCTCTATGTCCGGCGCACGGCATCGGGCGCGCTTTGGGGCCTGGAGGTGGTCGACGGCGCCACGATCAAGCGGCTGCTGGGGGCAGACGGCCGCACGCCGCAGGCGCCGGACCCGGCCTATCAGCAGGTGCTGAAGGGCATCCCCGCGGTCGATTACACCGCCGACGAGCTGATCTATGCGCCGCGCAATCCGCGGCCGCACAAGGTCCACGGCTATTCGCCGGTCGAGCAGATCCTGATGACGGTCAACATCGGGCTCAGGCGGCAGGTCAGCCAGCTCAATTATTTCACCGAGGGCAATACGCCGGAAGCGCTGATCGGCGTGCCCGAGGCCTGGACGCCGGACCAGATCCGGCAGTTCCAGGAGTACTGGGACGCGCTGCTGGAAGGCAATCTCGCCGCCCGGCGCCATACCCGCTTCGTGCCGGGCGGCCTCAAGTACCAGCCGATCCGCGACGTGCCGCTGAAGGACGATTTCGACGAATGGCTGGCGCGGGTCGTGTGCTTCGCCTTCTCGGTGCCGCCCACGGCCTTTTCCAAGCAGACCAACCGGGCGACGGCGGAAAGCGCGCAGGATGCCGCCACGGCCGAGGGGCTGCAGCCGCTGCTGGTCTGGCTGAAAAGCTTGATCGACCGGATCATCGGCCAGGTGCTGGGCTGCGGCGACCTGGAGTTCGCCTGGTCGGACCGCACGGCACCCGATCCGCAGACCCAGGCGACCATTGCGGCCGCCTATGTCGGCGCCGGCATCAAGACACGCAACGAGGTGCGGGCCGAGTTGGGGCTCGACCCGATCGCTGGGGGCGATGCGCCCACCACCGCGACGCCGGCGGCACCGCTGCCGGCGGGGATGGCAAAGGCAAATTATGACGATGCCGAGAACCGCAACGCAGATGGCGAATGGGATCGGTCCGGGTCAGGAGGCAATGACACCTTCGCCAGCGCTCTCATGGAAGCGGTCGATGTTGATACCGGTCAGACCGGCTTCGAGACAGCACAGAATCTTCGAACTTTGGCATGGCTTATGGGACCGGAAAGTCCCATCGGCATGGCGCCCGGCGGCGGCTTGGCGTGGCTGCCGTTCTCGCCGGAAGCGGCTGTTGTCGGCGAATTCGCCGGTGCTCTGGCCGAACTCGGAATGGCCGCCGACCCACTTCCGTTGCTTCGCCCAACTTGGCAGCAGTCCGAGATCGACGTTGGGCGTGAACTTGGTCCGACGGCGCGCGCAAGTCAGCTACAAAGACGGATTTGAGGTTCTACAAGGCACTCCAGGCAGCGTGAGGCCGGACTTTACAACCGACGAGGGCGTCGCGGTCGAGGTTAAGAACTACGATATCGAAACCAACTCCGCCGCTCTCATCAGAACCATCGCCGAGCAAACCCTGGAACGCACGACACATCTTCCCGAAAATATGGTACAAAACGTGATCATCTATATCCGCGGGCAAACCGTAAGTCAGGACCAGAAATCGTACATTACTGAACGTCTCATCAGTCGCACCGAGGGCGTGCTGCAATCAAACTTGATCACATTTAAAGGACCGGTAGAATGAAGAGTGTCGGCTTTTGTGGTGGGTACTCAATTCTCGAGATTGGCCCCGTCGCAGATATGCAGGTATTTTTTTACGGAATTCAAATCGCTGCCTTGCGGCTACCTGCCGGTGAGGATGGCCGACTCCTGACGGACCGCCTTTACAAGCGTTACTTGCGACTCGATGAACTGGACCAGGCAGCCCAGCTTCTCCAAAAAATACAAAATATCATGCTTCAAATCCCCACAAAAAAAGTGGACTGGGGCGACTTTAAATGGGACAAATCGCATACAAATCTTGAGAAATCCAAGAAAAATCTCGCCGAACTACTGGAAAGATACTTTAATTCTGCATACGAAATTATATCCGACGCCCAACATTTTGAGAAACACTTTAAAAACTACAGGCCCGTCATGACTGCCGTCACCGATCTGGGACGGGTGATTACCGACACAAACCGACCGCTGGCCGAATACGACGCGCTTGAAGGCGACCCGATATGGCTCCGATGATGAATGGCCCGGCTTCTACATCAACCCCAGCGCCCTGAGTTCCTTCACCATCCCCGTCGGCATCTCGTCCGTTTCGTCCAGGTGGTTCGGGTCGCGGTCGATCGGCGCGTCCTCGGCCGCCAGATAGCGCCAGCCCTGCATCGGCCGCTGGCTGCGGTGGATGACCGGCACCAGGTCCTGGGCCAGGTGGATCGCGCAGAAGCGGCCGCCCTCGCCGTCCGTGGCCGCTTCCAGCGCCGTGATGCGCTGACGCACCCGGACCTGGCCCTTGATGATCCAATAGAGCGAGCCGCCCTCCAGGATCTCGGCGCCGCGCTTGGGAAAATTGCGGGTCCGGTGGATCAGCGGCTCGCCGCGCAGCAGGCGGTTGGCCTGCCATTCGGCCAGATCCTCGACCGAGTCGCAGCCGACGCACATCTTGAGCATGTGGAGAGGCATGGGGCTCAGGCGGCCTGCAGCTGTTTCGCCAGCACCTGGGCGACCTTGGACGCCGGCGCCTTGCCGATCGCCGCCGTGATGGCGCGGCCGGCGGCGGCGAGCTTGGCGAGATCGATGCCGGTCTCGATGCCCATGCCGTCCAGCATATAGACGACATCCTCGGTCGCGACATTGCCGGTCGCGCCCTTGGCATAGGGGCAGCCGCCCAAGCCGGCGACGGCGCTGTCGACCACGGCGACGCCCAGCTCCAGACAGGCCAGGATATTGGCCAACGCCTGACCCCAGGTATCGTGGAAATGGACGGCGAGCCGGTCGATCGGCACGACGGCCGCGACGGCGCGGAGCATCGCCTGGGCCTTCAGCGGCGTGCCGGTGCCGATCGTGTCGCCGAGCGAGATTTCGTAGCAGCCCATGTCGGCCAAGGCCTTGGCGACCGCGGCCACCGCGGCCGGCTCGATCGGGCCCTCGTACGGGCAGCCCAGCACGCAGGAAATATATCCCCTGACGCGGACGCCCTTTGCCAAGGCGGCCGCGACCACCGGGCGAAACCGCTCCAGGCTTTCGGCGATCGAACAGTTGATGTTCTTCTGGCTGAAGCTTTCCGACGCGGCGCCGAACACGGCGATCTCGTCGGCCCCCGCCGCCAGCGCGGCTTCCAAGCCCTTGAGGTTCGGCACCAGCACCGGATAGCGGACGCCGGGGTTCCGCGTGATCGCCGCCAAGACTTGGGCGGTGTCGGCCATCTGCGGCACCCATTTCGGCGAGACGAAGCTGCCCGATTCGACATTCTTGAGGCCGGCCGCGACCAGCGCCTCGATCAAACCCACCTTGGCGGCGAGCGGCACGATCTGGGATTCGTTCTGCAGCCCGTCGCGCGGGCCGACCTCGACGATGCGGACGGATCTGGGCAGCGTCATGATCAGGCCGTTTGCCGCGGGGCCAGGTTCAGCTCCTTCATCACCTGCTCGCGCATGATGAATTTCTGGATCTTGCCGGTCACGGTCATGGGGAATTCCTCGACGAAAAACACATAGCGCGGGATCTTATAATGCGCGATCTGGCCCTGGCAGAAGGCCCGAACCCCGTCCGCATCCAAAACGGCGCCCGCGCGCAGCTTGATCCAGACGCACAGCTCCTCGCCGAACCGGTCGTCCGGCACGCCGAACACCTGGGCCGATTCGATCTGGGGATGGCGGAACAGGAACTCCTCGATCTCGCGGGGATATATGTTCTCGCCGCCACGGATCACCAAGTCCTTGATGCGGCCGACGATGTTGCCATAGCCCTCCGCGTCGATCACGCCCAGGTCGCCGGTACGCATCCAGCCGGCCGGATCGATCGCCTCGGCCGTGCGGACCGGGTCGTTCCAATAGCCGGCCATGACCGAATAGCCGCGGGTCAGGATCTCGCCCTTGGTGCCGCGCGGCACGATGCGGCCGTCGCCATCGACGATCTTCACCTCCAGATGCGGCAGGATGCGGCCGACCGTGCTGACCCGGCGCTCGATCGGGTCGTCGATGGCGCTCTGGAAGCTGACCGGGCTGGTCTCGGTCATGCCATAGGCAATGGTGACCTCGCCCAGATGCATCTGGTCGATCACCCGCCGCATGACCTCGATCGGACAGGGCGAGCCGGCCATGATGCCGGCGCGCAAACTCGAAAGATCGAACTTGGCGAAGTCCGGATGTTCCATCTCGGCGATGAACATGGTTGGCACGCCATGGACCAGCGTGCAGTGCTCGGCCTCGATCGTCTGCAGCACGGCCAGCGGATCGAAGCCCTCGCACGGGAACACCATGGTGGCGCCATGGCTCATGCAGGCGAGCACCGACATGACCATGCCGAAGCAATGATAGAGCGGCACCGGAATGCACAGCCGATCGCCCTCGCGCAAGCCCATCGCCGCGCCGACGAAGAAGCCGTTGTTGAGGATGTTGTGATGGGTCAGCGTCGCGCCCTTGGGCAGGCCGGTCGTGCCGCTGGTGAACTGGATATTGACCGGGTCGTCGAACTGGAGCTGGCCGGCCAGCGCGACGAGCTTCGCCTGTTCCGCCGCCCCGCCCCGCGCCGGCACCTCGTCGAACTTGAGCATACCCGGCTGCACGGCCGGATCCATATGGATCAGGATGCGCAGCTCCGGCAGCCGCGCGGCGTTCAGCGCGCCTGGCGTGGCCGTGGCCAGTTCCGGCGCCAGGTCCCGCAGCATGCCGAGATAGTCGCTGGTCTTGAACCGGCTCGCCGTCACCAGCGCCTTGCAGCCGGACAGGACCAGCGCATGTTCCAGCTCGCTCAAGCGATAGGCCGGGTTGATATTCACCAGGATCAGTCCGGCCTTGGCGGCGGCGAAGATGGTCTGGACCCACTCGGCCCGGTTCGGCGACCAGATGCCGATCCGGTCGCCGGGCTCGAGCCCCAGCGCCAGGAAGCCCGCCGCCAGCGCCTCGACCCGTTGAGCCAACTCGGCATAGGTCCAGCGGACGTCCTGATGCCGCACGACCATGCCATCCCGCGCGCCCCAGCGCGCGACGGCGCGGTCGAAATGCACCCCGATCGTCTCCCCGATCAGCGGGATCGTGCTGGTTCCGCTGACGTAGCTGCCCTGCTGCATGACGGCCGCCCCTCCCTTGGTTTCGACGACGGCACTTATTGTGCCTTCTCGTCCACGAACGCGATCAGCTCCGCGCCATCCTCGACCAGATCGCCGACCGCGTAGCGCACCCGGTCGATCATCCCGTCGATCGGCGCCGTGATGGTATGTTCCATCTTCATCGCCTCGACCACCAGCAGCGGCGCGCCGCGTTTGACCGTGTCGCCGGCCGCGACCAGCACCTGGGTGATCTTGCCCGGCATGGGCGCGGTCAGCCGGCCGACGCCGGCCGCCTCGCTGCGCGCCGGCTTCAGCGGATCGACGATGGTCATCCGGTGATTGGCGCCGCCCAGCATCACGGTCAGCTCGTCGCCGATGCGCACGAGGGTGACGCGGCGCTTGACGCCGTCGAGCGTCAAGGTCTCATCGTCGCCCATGACCAGCGCCGGCCCGTCGGGCAGGTCGAGCCGGAAGCCGCCCAGATGCGGATGGGCGCGGACCGAGACCTGAACCTCGCCGTCGAGCAGCACCAGATCCTGATAGCCGTCGCCGTTCAGCCGCCAGGCATGGGCCAGGTTCCACGGAGAATGCCGATCGTGCGACAGCGCCGCCGCCGCGGTCACCGCCGCCTGCCGATCGCGCAGCACCCGGAACGCCGCCGCCGCCAGCGCCAGGCGCGGGGCCGGGCCGGCGGGCGGGAACAGATCGTCGCCGTAGCGGCCGATGAAGCCGGTATCGAGTTCGGCCGCGCGGAACGCCGGATGATCGGCCAAGGTCTTCAGGAAGGCCAAGTTGGTCGTGACGCCGACGACCTCGTACTCGGCCAGCGCTTCCGACAGGCGCTGGGCCGCGGACGCCCGGTCGCGGTCCCACACGATCAGCTTGGCGATCATCGGGTCGTAATGGATCGAGATCGTGTCGCCGGCGCGCACGCCGGTATCGACCCGGACATGCGGGCCCTCGACCGGCGGGCGCAGATGGGTCAGCGTGCCGATCGAGGGCAGGAAATCGCGGTTCGGATCCTCGGCATAGACCCGGACCTCGATCGCATGGCCCGTGATGGTCAGTTGCTCCTGGGTCAGCGGCAGCGGCTCGCCGGAGGCCACGCGCAACTGCCACTCGACCAGATCCTGGCCGGTGATCGCCTCGGTCACCGGATGCTCGACCTGCAGGCGGGTGTTCATCTCCATGAAATAGAACGCGTCGCCCTCGGCGATGAACTCGACCGTGCCGGCGCCGACATAGCCGATCGCGCGGGCGGCGGCGCAGGCGGCCTCGCCCATGCTGGTGCGGCGCGCCGGGTCCAGGCCGGGCGCCGGTGCCTCTTCCACGACCTTCTGGTGCCGGCGCTGGATCGAGCAGTCGCGCTCGAACAGCGAGATGGTATTGCCCATCGTATCGGCGAACACCTGGATCTCGATATGGCGCGGCCGGCCCAGGTATTTCTCGATCAGCACCTGGTCGTCGCCGAACGAGGCCGCGGCCTCGCGCTTGGCCGACGCGATGGCGGCATCGAGGTCTTCCGGCTGTTCCACCACGCGCATGCCCTTGCCGCCGCCGCCGGCCGAGGCCTTGATCAGCACTGGATAGCCGATGCGCCGGGCGGCCTCGGTCAGCAGCGCCGGGTCCTGGTCCGCGCCGTGATAGCCCGGCACGAGCGGCACGCCGGATTTTTCCATCAGCGACTTGGCCGCCGATTTCGAGCCCATCGCGCGGATCGCGTCCGGCGGCGGGCCGATGAACACGATCCCGGCGGCGGCACAGGCCTCGGCGAAGCCGGCATTCTCGCTCAAGAAGCCATAGCCCGGATGGATCGCCTGGGCGCCGGACCGGCGCGCGGCGTCCAGGATCTTCTCGACCACCAGATAGCTCTCGCGCGCCGGCGCCGGACCGATCGGATAGGCCTCGTCGGCCAATGCCACATGGCGCGCCTGGGCGTCGGCGTCGGAATAGACCGCGACGGTGCGGATGCCGAGCTTGCGCGCGGTCTTGATGACGCGGCAGGCGATTTCGCCCCGGTTGGCGATCAGGATCTTGGAAAACATCAGATGTCCTTCCGCCAGGCGGGTTCGCGTTTGGCCAGGAAGGCGCCGATGCCCTCGCGCCCCTCGTCCGACGCGCGGCGCAGCGCGATGCGCCGGCCGGTCTCGGCCATGACCGCCTCGGTCAGCGGCCGGTCGACGGTGAAGACCAGATCCTTCGCATCCGCCTGCGCACCCGGTGCGCCCTGGAAGATCGCGGCCAGGATGCGGTCGCACGCGGCTTCCATCCGGTCGGGCGCCACGACCTCATGGACCAGACCGATGCGCCGCGCCTCGTCGGCCGGAATCACCTCGGCCGTCTGGAAATAGCGCCGTGCCTGGCGCGGGCCGATCGCGGCCACGACATAGGGGCTGATCGCCGCCGGCAGAATGCCGAGCTTGACCTCGGACAGGCAGAAGCTGGCCCGCTCCGACGCGATCGCGATGTCGCAGCAGGCGACCAGGCCGACGCCGCCGCCATAGGCCGCCCCATTGATCAGACCGATCGTGGGCTTCGGCAACCGGTCGAGCACGTTCATCAGCCGGGCGAGCCCCGCCGCATCGGCCAGGTTTTCCTCGTAGGAATAGCCCGCCATCCGCTTCATCCAACCCAGATCGGCGCCGGCGGAAAAGCTCTTGCCGGCGCCGGTCAGGATCAGCGCCCGCACGGCCGGATCGGCACCGTAATGCGCCAGCAGGCCGGTCAGTTCGGCGATCAGCGCATCGTCGAACGCGTTGTGAACTTCCGGCCGGTTCAAGGTGACGGTCGCGACGCCGCGGGCGTCGAGCGTATGGATCAGCGCGTCGGTCATCGCCATCACATCCGGAACAGGCCGAACCGGGTCGGCTCGATCGGCGCGTTCAGCGAGGCCGACAGACCGAGGCCCAGCACCAGCCGCGTGTCGGCCGGGTCGATCACGCCGTCGTCCCACAGCCGCGCGCTGGCGTAATAGGGATGGCCCTGGGTCTCGTACTGCTGACGCACCGGCGACTTCAGCGCCTCTTCCTCTTCGGCCGACCATTGGCCGCCCTTGGCCTCGATGCCGTCGCGCTTGACCTGGGCCAGGACCGAGGCGGCCTGCTCGCCGCCCATGACGCTGATGCGCGCATTGGGCCACATCCACAGGAAGCGCGGGCTATAGGCGCGGCCGCACATGCCGTAATTGCCGGCGCCGAAGCTGCCGCCGATGATCACGGTGAATTTCGGCACGTTGGCGGTCGCCACGGCCGTCACCATCTTGGCGCCATCCTTGGCGATGCCGCCGGCCTCGTATTTGCGGCCGACCATGAAGCCGGTGATGTTCTGCAGGAACACCAGCGGAATGCCGCGCTGGGCGCACAGCTCGATGAAATGGGCGCCCTTCTGGGCGCTTTCGGAAAACAGGATGCCGTTGTTGGCGACGATGCCGACCGGATAGCCCCAGATCCGGGCGAAGCCGGTCACCAGCGTCGGGCCGTAGAGCTGCTTGAACTCGTCGAACTCGCTGCCGTCGACCAGGCGGGCGATGATCTCGCGCACGTCGTACGGCTTGCGCGCGTCGGCCGGCACCACGCCGTAGATTTCTTCGGATACGAACAAGGGCTCGACCGGGGCGCGCAGATCGATGTTCGGCTGCTTGACCCGATTGAGATTGCCGACGATGCGGCGCGCGATGCCCAGCGCATGCGGGTCGTTCTCGGCCATATGGTCGGTCACGCCGGAGATGCGGCTATGGACCTCGGCCCCGCCCAGATCCTCGGCCGACACGACCTCGCCGGTCGCGGCCTTCACCAGCGGCGGACCGGCCAGGAAGATGGTGCCCTGGTTCTTGACGATGATCGATTCGTCCGACATCGCTGGCACATAGGCGCCGCCGGCGGTGCAGGAGCCCATGACCACGGCGATCTGCGGGATGCCGGCCGCCGACATATGGGCCTGATTGTAGAAGATCCGGCCGAAATGATCGCGGTCTGGAAACACCTCGTCCTGGTTCGGCAGGTTGGCGCCGCCGGAATCGACCAGATAGACGCAAGGCAGGTTGTTCTCGCGCGCGATGTCCTGGGCGCGCAGATGCTTCTTCACCGTCATCGGGAAATAGGTGCCGCCCTTGACCGTCGCGTCATTGGCGATGATGACGCATTCGCGACCGGCGACCCGGCCGATGCCGGTGATGATGCCGGCCGACGCGATCTCGCCGCCATAAAGCCCATAGGCTGCCAGCTGCGAGAATTCCAGGAAGGGCGAGCCCGGGTCGATCAGCGTGCGGATGCGGTCGCGCGGCAACAGCTTGCCGCGCGACAGGTGCTTCGCGCGCGGCCCCTCGCCGCCGCCCAGGCGGACCGCCTCGACCTTGGCGCGCAGGTCGGCCACCACGGCGCGCATCGCCGCGTCGTTGACCCGGAACGCGTCCGACCGGACATCCAAAGCGCTGGTGAGACGCATCAGGCGGTTTCCTTGAACAGCTCGCGGCCGATCAGCATGCGGCGGATTTCCGACGTGCCGGCGCCGATCTCGTAGAGCTTGGCGTCGCGCAGCAGCCGGCCGGTGGCATAATCGTTGGTATAGCCGTTGCCGCCCAGGCACTGGATCGCCTCGAGCGCCATCCAGGTCGCCTTCTCGGCGGCATAGAGGATCGCGCCGGCCGAATCCTTGCGCGTGGTCTCGCCCCGGTCGCACGACTTGGCGACGGCATAGACATAAGCGCGGGCCGCGTTCAGCGTCACATACATGTCGGCAAGCTTGCCCTGCATCAGCTGGAATTCGCCGATCGCTTGGCCGAACTGCTTGCGCTCATGGACATAGGGCAGCACCACGTCCAGGCAGGCCTGCATGATGCCGATCGGGCCGGCCGCCAGCACCGCGCGCTCGTAGTCGAGCCCGCTCATCAGCACGGCGGCGCCGCGGCCGACCTGGTTCAGCACGTTTTCTTCCGGCACCTCGCACTCCTCGAACACCAGCTCGCAGGTGTTGGAACCGCGCATGCCGAGCTTGTCCAGCTTCGGCGCGGTCGAGAAACCCTTGAAGCCCTTCTCGACCAGGAACGCGGTCATGCCCTTGGAGCCCGCCGTCGGATCGGTCTTGGCATAGACCACCAGCGTGTCGGCATCCGGCCCGTTGGTGATCCACATCTTGGTGCCGTTCAGCACATAGCGGTCGCCGCGCTTGTCCGCGCGCAGCTTCATCGAGACCACGTCCGAGCCCGCACCCGGCTCCGACATCGCGAGCGCACCGACATGCTCGCCCGAGATCAGCTTCGGCAGATACTGGCGCTTCTGAGCATCGGTGCCATTCAGCTTGATCTGGTTGACGCAGAGATTGGAATGGGCGCCGTAGCTGAGCCCGACCGAGGCCGAGGCCCGGCTGATCTCTTCCATCGCGATGGTGTGTTCGAGATAGCCCAGGCCGGCGCCGCCATACTCTTCCGGCACGGTGATACCCAGCACGCCCAGGTCGCCGAACTTCCGCCACAGGTCCATCGGGAATTCGTTCGCCCGATCGATCTCGGCCGCGCGCGGCGCGATCTCGGCCGCGGAAAAGCTCAGCACGCTCTCGCGGATCGCATCCGCCGTCTCGCCCAAATCGAAGTTCAACGACGGCATCTGGTTCGACAGCATCAGGGCTCTCCCGGGAAGACCGAAAAAGAAACGGTCATACGTTTGTTTCTTGTACAGTGCCTAAAATCCGGCCAAGCTGCAAGGGCCGAAGTTCGGGAGAATAGCATGTCGCGCACGGCGGGATCGAACGGTCCGGCGACCTCGGCGGCGATCCGCAAGTCGGGTCTGCGGCTGATCTATCAGCATGGCTACGAGGCGCTCACGCTGCGCGAACTGGCGGCCGACGTCGGCATCCTGCCGGGCTCGCTCTACAACCATATCAAGACCAAGCAGGATCTGCTGTTCACGCTGGTGCGCGACCACATGACCGACCTGCTGGCGAACCTGGATCTCGCCTTGGTCGGCCGCGACGAGCCGGCGGACGCCCTGACCGCCTTCGTCCGCCTGCATGTGACCTATCACATGGAGCGGCGCTACGAGGTCTATATCGCCAATTCGGAGCTGCGCAGCCTGGAGCCCGAGAATCGAGCCGCGATCGTCGCGATGCGCCAGGCCTACGAGGTCCGGCTGATCGATATCCTTGATCGCGGCATAGCCTCCGGTGGTTTCCAGGTCGCCGATACCCGCGTCGGCGCCTTCGCCATCATCGCCATGCTGACCGGCATCTGCACCTGGTACCGGCCGGACGGTCCGTTAAGCCCGGAACAGATCGTGTCGCTGCACACCGATCTGGTGATACGGGGGCTTGGGGCCTGAGCCAAGGCCGCCGTCGTCTGCAGGTGGTTCAACGCCAGTCATCAGGGCCGGGGCATGACGAAAATATCGGCTTAGGGTATTTATCTCGCTGGCAGCTCATTTTCGTTCGGGTGCCGGATTGGCTGGAGCACCATCGTGGCCCAATTCGAAACCGAAGAAGCCAAGGTCGAGCAGCCGTTAGCGAAGGCGGAAATGCCGCGCCAGATGAAACGACGCGGCTTCATGGCCGGGCAAATCACAGTCCCAGAGGATTTTGACCAAATGGCGAGCGCCGAGATCGAGCAGATGTTCATCTCGCCGCCCCCCAGGTCTGACGGTCAGATAATCCGGTCGAGCTCGCCCTGCTCGATGTCGAAATGCCAGCCATGGAGTTGCAGCAGGCCGGCATGGACGCGCTCGGCGACCCACGGGAAGGTCATGATATTGTCGATCGTGATCCGAATGCTTTCCCGCTCGCAGATATGCGTGATCGTTTCCGGCGAGTGGGCGGCGGCGGCCAGCGCGCGCTCGCGGGCGGGGGCGGCGATTTCCATCCAGCGGCCGATGAAATCGCCCTGCTCGCCGCCCTTGAGCAGCGCCTGGATGCCGCCGCACTGGGCATGGCCCAGCACAATGATATGTTCGACCTTGAGCGAGCGGACCGCGAATTCCAAGGCGGCCGACGTGCCGTGGTGGTCGCTGTCGGGCGCATAGGGTGGCACCAGGTTCGCCACGTTGCGCACGCAGAAGATTTCGCCCGGCTGGGCATCGAAGATCAGTTGCGGGTCGACCCGGGAATCGGCGCAGGTGATCACCATGGCACGCGGCGCCTGGCCGGCGGCCAGCGCCTCAAAAACGCTCTTGTTCTGCGACCAATAGGTCTCGCGGAAACGGCGGTAGCCTGCGATCAAACGTTCCATGCGCGTCCTCTTCCGGGCCGTGAGTTCAGGGACGAGCGGCCATGTATGCCGTCTGGACGGGTTCACGGCAACGGTTGATGTCGCAAATGTTGCGCCGGATGCCGCAATGCACCATTCCGACGGCCGGAATTCAAAAACCTATTGAGGAACATATCCTAGATCGGATATATATCAATCCATGATCCAGTTTGCCGACATTCCGGGCCAGAGCCTGTCCTTGTTCACCGTTGCCGGACGGCCCGTGCGCCTATTGACCGATGCCGATGCGCCGGTGCTGCAACGCCTGCTCGGCCGGTGCGGGGATTATTTCGACCTGCTGGAAGGTCGCCCGGCCGGGCCCGATGCGGCCCAGCAGGAACTCCGCGACGGACCAGCGGAGCGGGTCCCGCACGACCTGTTCGCGCTCGGCATCGACGGCGGCCAGGGCGAGTTGGCTGGCTACATCGGCGCCCTGCGCCATCACCGCCAGCCGAATCAATGGTATCTGGGTTTCCTGCTGCTCGATCCGGCCTGGCGCGGCCGCGGCATCGGCTCGACCGCCTATTGGGCGTTCCAGCACTGGATCGCGGCCCAAGGTGCCGACTCGCTGCTGCTGGCCGTGCTGGCCGACAACGAGCGCGGCCGGCGTTTCTGGCAGAGCCTGGGGTTCGGCAGTCCGCGCAGCTATCCCGCGCGCCCGATCGGGCTCAAGCGCCATGTCCTGATCGAGTACGAAAAGGATCTGAACGGTTAGCCGGCGACCAACGGGGTTCCTGCGGCGATTTCCGTCCTCGCGCGGTGCGGCTGGAACCGGCGATGACGGCGATGCCGGCGGAAAAAGACGGCAGCGCGAACAGGAATTCCCGTAGCAGCGTCATCTGCAGGGGCGACAGGGAGCGCAGCCAGGCTTCGAGCGGCGGGATGAGCAGAGACGGCACCATCGTGATGGTCAGCGCGAGGCCCGCCGTGACCGTCAGGGCCAGGACCAGCACCAGAAGGCGGGTCGCGATGGTCGTGCGCATGGCCACACCCCATTTTGATGGTTACCAACCGCCCTTCTCCAACCAAAGGTCGAGCTGATCCAGCCGATCATGACCCCAGAACGGCTCGTCATCGACGAAGAAGAACGGCGAGCCGAACACCTGGCGCTTGATCGCGGCATCGACCTCGGCCTTGACCAGTTCCTTGGTCTCGTGCGCCTGGATGCCGGCCTGGACCCAGTCGGGATCGAAGCCCAGTTCGGCCGCGATGCCGACGACGGATTCGACCGGACAGATGTCGCGCCCCTTGCCGAAGGCCGCGTCATAGAGCGCGCGCGCCAGGCGCACGGCGCCGGCCGGCTCGGTCTGTTCGACGAAATAGAACGCGCGGCAGGCCGTCACCGTGCCGAACGGGAATTGCGGCGGCAGCGTGAACGGCAGCCCCAGCGCCCGGGCCGAGCGCGGCGCGTCATGCATGAAATAGCCGCCCTTCAACGGCAGGGTCGGCAGCGGCCCGGCGCCGGTGATCTTGAACACGGCGCCCAGCAGGATCGGGCGCCAGCGCACCGGCACGCCATGCTTCCGGCCGATCTCGTCGATCCGCGCCGTGGCGAAATAGCCGTAGGGCGAGGAAAAATCGAAGTAGAAATCGATCACGCTGGGCATCGGTCGTTCGCTCCCTAATGTATCAGTGCGACCCGCCCTCGTTTTCGAGCTGACGGGCGATCACCAGCCGCTGGATGTCGCTGGTGCCTTCGTAAATCTGACAGACCCGGACGTCGCGATAAATCCGCTCGACCGGAAAATCCTTCAGATAGCCATAGCCGCCATGGATCTGGATCGCGGCGGAACAGACCGCCTCGGCCATTTCCGACGCGAACAGTTTGGCCATCGCCGCCTGTTTCAGGCAAGGCAGTCCGGCATCGCGCAGCACGGCCGCCTGCAGATACAGCAGCCGGGCCGCCTCGATCTTCGTCGCCATGTCCACCAGGCGGAATGCCACCGCCTGGTGGTTCCGGATCTTGACACCGAAGGTCTCGCGCTCGCCGGCATAGCGCTGTGCCGCCTCGAACGCGGCCCGGGCCATGCCGACCGACTGGGCGGCGATGCCGATGCGGCCGCCTTCGAGGTTCGACAGCGCGATCTTGTAGCCCTCGCCCTCGGCGCCAAGCATCAGGCTGGCGTCGAGCGCCATATCCTCGAAAATGATCTGCGCCGTGTCCGACGCGTGCTGGCCCAGCTTCTCCTCGATGCGCGCGACCTGGTAGCCCGGTGTCGAAGTGGGCACGATGAAGGCCGACATGCCGCGCTTGCCGGCCGCCGGATCGGTCACCGCGAACACGATGGCGATATCACCGTTCTTGCCGGAGGTGATGAACTGCTTGGTGCCGTTCAGCACCCAGCGGTCGCCCTCGCGCCGGGCGCGGGTGCGCAAGGCCGAGGCGTCGGAGCCCGCTTGCGGCTCGGTCAGGCAAAAGGCGCCCAGCATCCGGCCGCGCGCCATCGGCTTCAGGAATTGCTCCTTCTGCGCGTCGGTGCCGAATTTCAGGATCGGCATGCAGCCGACCGAATTATGCACGCTCATGATGGTCGAGGTCGCGCCGTCGCCGGCGGCAATTTCTTCGATGGCGAGCGCGTAGGCGACATGATCGACCCCGGCGCCATCGAATTCGTCCGGCACCAGCATGCCCAGGAAGCCCAGCTCGCCCATCTCGGCCAGCGCTTCGCGCGGGAAGCGATGCTCTCGGTCCCAGGCCTCGGCATGGGGCGCCAGACGCTCGGCCGCGAAGCCGCGCGCCATGTCCCGGATCATCGTCTGCTGTTCGTTGAAGATCATGTCAGCGGCTCACCAGGGCAGCTCCGCCCCGTCGTAATTATAGAAGCGGCCGGTCTCGGCCACCGTCAGCCGGTCGATCACCTGGCGCATGCCGGCAACACTCTCGGCCGGTTCGATATCGGCGTCCTTGCCGCCCATGTCGGTCCGGACCCAGCCCGGATGCAGCACGGCCATGGCGAAACCCGAGGGCGACAGATCGAGCGCCATCGAGTGCCAGACCGCGTTCAATGCCGCCTTGGACGAGCGATAGGCATAGCTGCCGCCGGCAACATTGGCGCCGATCGAGCCCATGCGGCTGGAGACCGCGACCAGCTTCTTGCCCTTGGCCTTTTCCAGATTGCGCTTCAGCGCGCCGACCAGGGCCACCGGTGCCACCACATTGACCGAGAAGGTCTCGAGCCAGCTCTCGCGGTCGATATTGTCAGCGGTCATGCCGCGCGGCCCGATCACCCCGGCATTGGCGATCAGGATGTCGAGCGGTGCCGACCCGAAGGCCGAGGCGAGCGCGTCGATCGAGCGCTTTTCAGTCACCTCCAGCGGCAGCACGACGATGTCGCCCTTCAGCCCGGCGAGGCCGCCCGGCCGGGTCACGTCGCGGCAGGTCGCATAGACACGCCAGCCCTCGTCGGCATATTGCCGCGCGAACTCCAGGCCGAGACCCCGGCTCGCGCCGGTCACCAGAACGCTGCCCGACATGGCTCAGACCCGCTCGACGGCGAGCGCGGTCGCCTCGCCGCCGCCGATGCAGAGCGAGGCGATGCCGCGCTTCAGCCCTTGGGTTTCCAAGGCCGCCAGCAGGGTCACGATCAGCCGCGCGCCCGAGGCGCCGATCGGATGGCCCAGCGCGCAGGCGCCGCCATGGATATTGACCTTGTCGTGCGGCAGGTCGAGCTCGCGCATCGCCGCCATGGCGACGACGGCGAAGGCCTCGTTGATCTCGTAAAGATCGACGTCGCGCGCCCGCCAGTCGAGCTTGGACAGCAAATTACCGATCGCCTTGACCGGTGCGGTGGTGAACCAGGCCGGCGCCTGGGCGTGACTGGCATGGCCACGGATGACGGCGAGCGGCCGGAGTCCGCGCCGGTCGGCCTCGGAACGGCGCATCAGCACCAGGGCGGCCGCCCCGTCTGAGATCGAGGAAGAATTGGCGGCGGTGACGGTGCCGTCCGGCCGGAACGCCGGCTTCAGGGTCGGGATCTTATCCGGGCGCGCCCTCAGCGGCTGCTCGTCGGTATCGATCACCGTGTCGCCGCCGCGGCCCTTGATGGTGACGGCCGCGATCTCGCCCTTGAACTTTCCGCCCTCGATCGCCCGCTTGGCGCGGTCGAGGGAGGCGAGCGCGAAGGCGTCCTGGTCTCCCCGGGAAAACTGGTAATGGTCGGCGCATTCCTCGGCGAAGGTGCCCATCAGGCGGCCCTTGTCGTAGGCGTCTTCCAGCCCGTCGAGGAACATATGATCGAGCACACGGCCATGGCCCAGCCGATAGCCGCCGCGCGCCTTGTCGAGCAGATAGGGCGCGTTCGACATGCTTTCCATGCCGCCGGCGACCATGATGCGGGCGCTGCCGGCGGCGATCAGGTCATGGGCCAGCATGGCGGCCTTCATGCCGGAACCGCAGACCTTGTTGATGGTGGTGCAGGGCACCGATTGCGGCAGGCCCGCGCCCAGTGCCGCCTGGCGCGCCGGCGCCTGGCCGAGGCCCGCCGGCAGCACGCAACCCATGATCGCCTCGTCGATCGCGTCGGCGTCGAGCCCGGCACGCTCGACCGCCGCCCGGATCGCGGTGGCGCCCAGCTGCGGTGCGGCGACATCCTTGAGGTCGCCCTGGAACCCGCCCATGGCGGTGCGGGCCATACCGACGATGACGATCGGGTCGCTCATCGCATCAACTCCTTGTTAGATGTCCTTGCAGGCACCAGCCACCCGCGAAGCAGAGGCATGGCTCAGCCGTATGGCAGTCGCGGGGGAGACGGATGCGACCCTCTACCGCCTTTCGCGGGAGCGGGTGCTGAGCAACGCGAGGCGGGTGAGGGTTTTGAAAGCAGATCTCGGTGCCATTTTCGCTTCGATGCTCACCCTCCCACTTCGTGGGCCCCTCCCTCTCCCGCAAATGGCGGTAGAGGGCAAGTCGCTGCCTCCGCCTCCGGGGGAGCAGCAGCCCTTCTGTTTAGCGCGGGCTTGCCGTCGTGCCCAGTGACATCGACGGATAGGTCTATTGCGGCGGCGGCGGTACCGGCGTCGCCACCGCATGGGCGATGGCGCCGCTGACGGTCTGATTGGGCGATTGCGACAATTGATCGGAACCGTAATAGCTCAGGGTCGGCTGCGGACCATCGACCTGCCTGACGCGGCTGCCGGTCCGGTAGGCCGTGGCCTGATCGGCCGTCGCCGGATCGGACGGCCCGGCACAGGCGGAGAGTGTGGTCGCGGCGACGAGCAGCGTCAAACCCAGCATACGCATGGTGGCCTCCTACAGCAGGTGTCTCCCCAATATGGGAGATCATGCCATAAGACAAACGGGGCGGGAAATTTCTTCCCGCCCCGCCTTACGCTTTGTCGGGCAAACCGGCTTAGCGGCTGACGGCCTGAACCGCCGCGGCGCGCATATTGCGGCCGAGCACGCCCTTGACCACGAACACCATGATGCCGCCGAACGCCAGGCAGGCGGCCAGGAACAGCATCGGCGTGATGTCGCTGTGGGTCTGGTCCTTGATCCAGGGCACGACGTTCTGGGCGATGAAGCCGCCGAGATTGCCGACCGAATTGATCACGGCGAAACCCGCCGCGGCCGAGGCGCCCTTGAGGAAGGTCGACGGTAGCGACCAGAACACCGGCTGGGCCGAGAAGATGCCGGCCGCGGCCACGCACAACAGCGCGAACTGCACAGCGTTGTTCGGCACATAGACGCTGGCGACCAGGCAGGCCGCACCGACGAACGCCGGCCCGGCGATGTGCCACGACTGCTCGCCGACCTTGGCCGAATGGCGCGGCACCCACCACAGCGCCCAGGTCGTGCAGACCCAGGGGATGATGTTGAGGAAGCCGTTGACCGTGTTCGACACGCCGAAGCCTTTGACCACGGTCGGCAGCCAATAGCTGAGACCATAGGCGCCGAGCGGAAAGGCCACATAGGACACGGCGATCAGCAGGACGCGCGGATCGAGCACAGCCTGCAGGAAATGGCCGTGCGTCGTCTTCTGCAGCTTGCCGTCCTCGCTCTTCAGCAGCGCCTTGATCCGGGTCTTGTCGTCCCGGGTCAGGAATTTCGCCTCCTGCGGACCGTCGGGCAGGATGAACAGGGTCAGGATGCCCATCAGGATCGCGGGGCCGGCGGTGAACAGGAACACCCATTGCCAGCCGCGCAGGCCCATCAGGCCGTCCGCGTCGAGCAGCATGCCGCCGATCGGCGCGCCGACCGCATTGGCGACGGCGCTCCAGCCCATGAACACGCCGACCAGCCGGCCGCGATATTCCCAAGGCACCCAGACCGTCAGGATATAGAGCACGCCCGGAAAGAAGCCGGCTTCGCAGGCACCCAGCAGGAAGCGCAGGACGTAGAACATCGTCTCGTTCTGGGTGAAGCCCAGCGCCGCGGTGACGCAGCCCCACGAGATCATGATACGGGCGAACCACAGCCGCGCGCCCACTTTGTTCAGCACCAGGTTGCTCGGCACCTCGAAGAGGAAATAACCGATGAAGAACAGCGACGCGCCCAAGCCATAGGCGGTCTCGCTGAGGCCGAGGTCACCGACCATCTGCAGCTTCGCGAAGCTGATGTTCTGCCGGTCGATATAGGCGATCAGGTACATGATGCCGAGGATCGGCATCAGATGCCGGGTCACCTTCCCGACGATCTGTTTCGTTCGTGCGTCTTCTGACATTTTTCGCCGCTTCCCCAAGTTCATTCCGAGTTTTTCAATTTGATCCGCCGGCTCTTGATCGACCGGTCGGATCCTTCGCTTGCCGCGGGCGGGCCGCTATACCGCCCGTTCCAGCACCTGCTGGGCATCCGCTTCGGCATCGGCGAGCAGCCGGTGCATGGCAGCCCGCGCCGCAATCTCGTCTCGCGCCAGCACCGCATCCAGCACCGCCCGATGCATGCCCATGGAGTGCCCCAGCCCCCCTGGCCGGCCCAGCGCCAGACGCGCGGTCGAGCGGATGACCGTGTCGATGACCGCGCCCAAGGAACTCAGATAGCGGTTGCCGGCGGCCTTGAGGATGGTCAGGTGGAAGGTGATGTCGACATCGAGCGCGGCCGGACCGGCATCGGCCTGGGGGCCCAAGGCCTCGAACGCCGCCTGCAGGGCCGCGGCCGCGACGGCGTCATGGCGCCGGGCGGCCAGCGCCGCGCCCTCGGGCTCGACCAGCCGGCGGATTTCGAACAGTTCGCCCATGGTATCGGCGAACCCGTCGGACGCCGCCTCCCACATCAGCACGGCCGGATCGAGCAGGTTCCAATGTTCCGGCGCGCGCACCACCGTGCCGGTCTTGGGTTTGGCCAGCACCAGACCCTTGGCGGCCAGCACCTTGATCGCTTCGCGCAGGGTCGTGCGGCTCACGCCCAATTGGCTGAGATAGACGGTTTCGGCCGGCAAAGTATCGCCGGGCTTCAGTTCGCCGTTGAGGATCTTCTTGCCCAGGCTCTCAACGATGACGCCGGGCAGGCCGGCGACCGGCGCGCGTGGCGACGCGGCCTTCGATATGCGAGTTTTCTTGCCGACATCGCTGGACAGCATGCCGTCCCCCCTGTTCCGCGGCGCCTCGAACCGGACCGCTTATATTTGTCCAATGCTCGTATCATCGGAGTTTTGAATCGTCAATCGTCAGAGCAAAGACGAGCCCCCGCTCCACCATCGACGGTAGGCCGATCCTCGGAACACGCCAAGCGTGTCCTGGTAAAACCAGCGCCCCGGCGCCACCTATCACCCGCAAACAGGGAGGCAGCGCATGAAGATCTTCGTGACGGGCGCAAGCGGCTTCATCGGCGGATCGGTTGCGGCCCAACTGGCTCAGGCCGGCCACGCCGTCCGCGGGCTGGTGCGCGATCCGGCGAAACGCGATGCGGTGCGCCGCACCGGGATCGAGCCGGTACTGGGCACGCTCGACGATCCGGCCTTGTTGACCCGCGAAGCCCGGAGCGCCGACGCCACCGTCAATGCTGCCAGCAGCGACGACCGGCAGGCGGTCGAAACCCTGGTCGCCGCCCTCGCCGGGTCGGGCAAGGCGCTGATCCATACCAGCGGTTCCAGCATCATCGCCGACGAAGCGCTGGGCGAGCCCTCGGGCAAAATCTTCGACGAAGATACGCCCTTCGTCACGGCGCCGGAAAAAGCGGCCCGCGTGGCGGTCGATCAGCTCGTGCTCGGCGCCGCCGGCATGCGCGGCATCGTGCTGTGCCCCAGCCTGATCTACGGCACCGGCCTGGGCGCAGAAGCAGAGAGCGCGCAATTGCCACGGCTGGCGGCCCTGGCGCGGGAGACCGGCGTCGCCCGCCATATCGGCCGGGGCCTGAACCTCTGGTCGACCGTCCATATCGCCGATGTGGCCGCGCTTTATCTGCTGGCCTTGGCGACGGCACCGGCCGGGACCTTCTGTTTCATCGAAAACGGCGAGGCCTCGTTCGAGGCCATGGTCGGCGCGATCGCCGAACGGCTCGGGCTTGGTCCCGCCCAGCCTTGGAACGCCGACGACGCCATCGCGACGCTGGGACGGCAGACCGCGGTGTTCTCGCTCGGCTCCAACAGCCGGGTCCGCGCGCGCCGCGCCCGGGCGCTCGGCTGGGCGCCCCGCCATGCCTCGGTGCTCGACTGGATCGCGACAGAATTGCCCAAGGGTTGAGAAACCCGGTCGGCCTCCTCAATTACTCATACGAAATTCACGGACCGGAGATCATGACCATGGACTATCGCCAACTCGGCGCCTCGGGCTTTCGCGTGCCCGCCCTCGCCTTCGGCACCGCCACCTTCGGCGGCACGACCGATTTCTTCAAGGCCTGGGGCTCGACCGACGTCGCCGCCGCCAACCGCCTGATCGACGTCTGCCTCGACCATGGCGTGACGCTGTTCGACAGCGCCGACGTCTATTCCAACGGCGCCGCCGAGGAGATCCTGGGCGCCGCGATCAAGGGCAAGCGCGATCGGCTGCTGATCTCGACCAAGGCGACCTTCCCGGTCGGCGACGGTCCGAACGACTATGGCTCGTCGCGCTTCCATCTGGTGCAGGCGGTCGACAAGGCGCTGAAGCGGCTCGGCACCGACCATATCGATCTGCTGCAGCTGCATGGCCAGGACAATTACACGCCGGTCGAGGAGACGCTGTCGACGCTCGACCAGATCGTGCGGTCCGGCAAGGTGCGCTATATCGGCGGCTCCAACTTCGCCGGCTGGCACATGATGAAGTCGCTGGCGACCTCGGACCGCTACGGCTATCCGCGCTATGTCGCGCACCAGGCCTACTACTCGCTGCTCAATCGCGACTACGAGTGGGAACTGATGCCGCTGGCGGTCGACCAGGGCGTCGGCGCCGTGGTGTGGAGCCCCCTCGGCTGGGGCAAGCTGACCGGCAAGATCCGGCGCGGCCAGCCGGCCCAGCCCGGCAGCCGCGCCCATGAGATCGCCGGCACCGGCCCCTCCTATCCGGAAGAGCGGCTGTTCGCCATCGTCGATGCGCTGGACGAAGTGTCGGAGCAGGTTGGCAAGTCGATCCCGCAGGTCGCGCTCAACTGGCTGCTGCAGCGGCCGAGCGTGTCGAGCGTCATCATCGGCGCGCGCAACGAGGAGCAGCTGGTGCAGAACATCGGCGCGGTCGGCTGGGCCCTGACCCCGGACCAGGTCGCCAAGCTGGATGCCGCCAGCGACGCCAAGCCGTCCTATCCGACCTGGCATCAGAAGGGCTTTCCGATGCTGAACCGGCCGCTGGTTTAACGCGGCGTCGGGTCCGCCGGCAGGCGGACCCGACGCCTCACCCCTTACCGAATCCAGGCTTGGGCGGGCGGACACCGGTCGGCAGGTTTGATGGTCAGATGCTCGGGGCCAAGCTTGATCGGGTCGCCGTCGCGCGAGCCCTCGATGTCATCCGAGCCTGCGACCGGGAAGTCGCCATACTCGATGGTGGTCAGTTTGCCGTGCCATTTGGCCAGGTCGACCGGCGTATCGTCGAGCAGCAGGAAGCCTTTGAGTTCCGCAATCCCGCGCCCCTGCAGTTCGGCAACGGTCGCCGTCGCCCCGCCGGATAGGGTCAGCACCTTCTCCGGCGTCTCCGCCGTTTCGAGACCCCAGCCACCGGGAATGTGGCAGTAGGCGAGGACATGCGCATCGGGAATCGTCAGCTCCAGCGTATCGATATGCAGCTTTGCCGGCAGCCGGAAGCCCTGGATCGACAGCAACTGCCCGGCGCGGGCCGGCGTTGCCAGAGCCAGCGCCACGGCACAGGTCGCCGCGAGACTCCGGATCGTCATTTCGAGTGCTCTCGATGCGGCCAGGCAGACGGCGGCGGACAGGCCTTGACCTCCCGGATGGTGAAATTGGCGGGACCGAGCGGGACCTGCCGCTCCGCGCCGTCACCGACAACGTCCCTCACTGTCAAGACCCCAGTCACTTCGCTCGAAGCAGGCTGATTGATCAGGGCGATCTGCCGAAACTCGGCGAGCCGATCGCCGGGAACCGCCGCCGCGGCGTCGGGCGTCTTGGCGATGATGTACGCCGGACCGCCGACCACATTGCTGACAGTGAGCACCCAGCGCTTCGGCAGGTGGCAGACGGCAACGGTCTGCCGCGTTACCCGCGCCAAATCGATCTTGAAGGATATGATGCGCGTATCCGCTGGCACATCGACACCGTCGATCGACAGCAGTGCATACCCAACCGCCGGCTGAGAAACGAGGCCGACGCCGGCAAGCACGGCGCCTGATCTCAAAAAATGACCAAGGAACATGATCGACCGCTACTGATGGTTCGGCGAATAGTAATAGTGACCGGTTGGCACCGATAGAATGCGCACGGTGACGCTGGGCGGGTTCGCTTTGAGCGTTCCCATTAGCGCACGGTAGGCGGCCGGTGAAAGATCGATGACGTGATCTTCGGTCCCCGCCCAAGGAACCCATGAACCTGCGGTGCTGGATGCCGTGCGATTGATCATGCCATTGTCGGTCACCGGCACGGTGATCGACTGCGAAGGATCGTCATCTCGCGTCACCGATACCGTCGCCCCGATCGGGATGTTGTTGGGACGCACCGCCGCAATCATGGCCGTCGGATCCATGATTTTCCCGTTTGCCATTCGCTCGCCGGCAAACTGATCAACGATGCCGGCAGCGGGATCGCGGTTCCCATAGTAGGTTGCCTTGCCGCGCACTTCGTCGCCGACGGCCAATAGCCGCGGCCACGGCCCCATCGATCCGACCAAGGGTGTTTGGCCGGACGCGTCCGCCACCTGGACGCCTCCCGTCCGGGGCCGGCGTCCGGCCGCCTCGAAGGCGTCGCGCAAGATCGCCGCCGAGGTTCCGGCGTCGCTCCACCGCCCCTGCTCGTCGCGCGGCTCGTCCGGGTCGAACCCGAGCTTGAACAGGTCGTCGGCGCTTTCCAGCCGCAGGCGTGCCGCCTCGTCCGGCAGGTCTGGCAGACCCAGCAGCAAGGCCCGGATCATCGTCCCGGGCAGGTCGTCCTCATCGAGCTTGCGCGCGATCGGCCACAGCGCGTCATGGAGCGCGCGGGCATCGCCGCCGCCATAAGCCAGCGTTAACAGATAATCGAGCGCCGCCGGGCCCCGCGGCCCGAAACGGCCGGCGCGCTTTCCGATCAGGGCGCAGGCACCGAGGTAAAGGCCATCGGCATCGACCGACAGGCCCTCGGCGCTGGGAACGGGATCGACCAGGCGAACCCGGCGCATCGCGAAATCGGGCAGGGCGGACAATCGGCGCTCCTCAAGGCTCGTCGGACATCAGAGGATGTTAGAACAAAATCAGAACATCCGCAACTTCAAGGCACGGATTTTTCGCTCGTGCGCGCCAGGCCCCTCGCGCATGGATCGTCGGGTCGATCGGCATAGCGCTTTTTGAAGAAGCGACGGCGGGACCGTCTGCCTTGTGGCACGGCTCACAGGCTGAAACCGGGAACATCCTATAAGTTGTACCCGTATCGTCATGCACGGCTGGAGGGCAAATCCGCCGCCAAACATGCCGCCTATTTCCTGATCGATAGCAATTGGAGGTCCATCATGGGAGATCCCTGCGCGTCCTTGCAACAACAGGTCAATGCCATCCAAAGTCAGATCCTGGCCATCCAGGCGGCACCCGGCTATATCCAGGGCCCCCACGACCCGCATCCGGGCCGACCCGACCCGGAGGCCTTGGCACAGGTCAAGGCGCTGCTGCTCCAGTCCCAGCAAAAGTCGGGGGCGCTCCGGACCTGTGAACTCGAACATGGCGGCAAGCCCGATCTCAGCACGCATCTGGTCGGCCAAGCGACCTTGACGACCACCGACAGCAGTGCAAAAGGCCCGTTCACCCAGAACGTCTCGATCGGCCTGCTCTTTCACGAGTTCGATCACACGACCTTCGACGTCACATCCTTTCCGGCGATCGTCGTCGGTCCGTTTTCCACGCCGGTCGGCAGCAACACGACGACCATCTCCGTGACCGGCAGCGTGCAGGGCAGCTTCAACCCCACGTCCGGCTCGCTGTCGATGACGCTGCCGCTGCATTTCCACGAAAGCCTGCTCGTCCTTTCGGATTCGAACCTGACGATCAAGCTCTCGACGGAGACGCTGCATCCTGCGGGCTCGCGCCTGAACGCGGCCGGACATCTGACGCTGACCGGCAGCGCGATCTTCCAGAGCGGCGTGCTCGGCGGCGACGTCGCCACGCTGACCGTCGCTGGGACGATTGCGCCCCGGCCCTGACCGGACGGCCTATTCCGCGTCGGGCAGCGCGACCGGCAGGGCGGCTCGATCCTCATCGCGCCGCCTCAGCCGGACCATCCGCCAGCGAAAACCGACAAACCCGCTCGCGAACATGGTGACGATCGCGTAGCTGACGAAGCTGAGCGTCACGAGATCGAAAGCTTCCTCGCAGCACGTATGGCGAAAGACAGTGAGAGCCCATGGCGGCGGCCAGAGCCACGGCCAGCCCAGGGGATATCTTTCCGCCAATATGAGATATTTGAGTGAAAAAAGCGCCGCGACGAGCAACTGCACCCTCACCATCAGAGCGATGAGCACGGCTTTCATCACGGTGCCGCCCGGCCCCACCGGTGAATACGGAAGCCGATCCAGCAACCGGCGAACAGCACCAGCGTCGAGTAGCTGAAGGCGCTTATTGTGATAAGCATGACATGTTGCTCGACGTCTGACCATTTGAACACATATTCGGCCCAAGGCTCTGGCCAGATCCACGGCCAGTCGCCGCGCCAGAGCGAATGCCCACAATAGACAATCGAAAAGCTCGCCGAGATCAGCAGCATGAGCGTAACCATCAACGCGCGGAGCAGAAAGATCATCTGCCGTCTCCTTCGGTCACCCCGACGACATTGACGATGCCATAGACACGCCTGCTGGTCCCCGGCAGGTATTCGGCTGGTGTCGATGTCAGCAGATCATGGAGATCACGGTAATTCTCTTCGATGGTCTTGGCCTTCGACTCCGGCTCGATCTTGTTCGGCCATACCACCAGTTCCGGATCCCCGTCGAAACCCGGCAGTTTGTCCTCCGTCCTGCCGGTGATCGTGATGCAGCCCTCGCTCCAGCCAAGTGGCCCCTCTGGATGCAGTCGAAGACTCCCGCGGGTCACACCCTCGACCGAAAGCGTATCGTCCAGTCCTGGCCCAGGGCAGGCGCTTCCGCCGGCGCGGGAATCAGCGAAAACCAGTTGTCGTAATAGGGCACCACATGTGACCAGATTTGCTCGGCCCGGCCCTTGACACGATCGACGATCAGATAGCGTCCAACCGGGATGGCGCCCTCATCCGCTAGTGTGGTTTGCGCCGCGTCGTCGACGGCCCCGGTCGATCGCAAGCCGCTAAACGCCGGAAAGTCTTTGCCGATGGCGCCGCAATCGGTGCATTCGAGGGCGCTTTCGTCTCTGTTGTTCAGGACGAAGCGGAATTGGTGCCCCTTACTTCCTGCTGTAAACGGGGCGGGACTATGGCCGTCCGCGTCCGCGACCTCGCGGCCACTGGGCAGTGGGTGTGCCTGCGCGGATTCAAAAGCCTGTCGGAGGATCGCCGCCGAGGAGCCTGCGTCGCTCCATCGTCCCTGCGCGTCACGCGGCTGGTCCGGGTCGAACCCGAGCTTGAAGAGATCGTCGGCGCTCTCCAGCCACAGCCGAGCTTTCTCGTCCGGCAGGTCGGGCGGCCCCAGCAGCAAGGCCCGAATCATTGCGCCGGTCAGATCGCCGTCATCGAGCTTGCGCGCGATCGGCCAAAGCGCGTCATGAAGCGCGCGGGCGTCACTGCCGCCGTAAGCCAGCGTCAACAGATAATCGAGAGCCGCGGGACCACGCGGCCCGAAACGGCCGCCCTGCTTTCCGATCAGGGCGCAAGCGCCGAGGTAAAGCCCATCGGCATCGACCGACAGGCCCTCAGCGCCGGGAGCGGGATCGACCAGGCGAACCCGACGCATCGCAAAATCGGGCAGGACGGACAATGGGCGCTCCTCTCAGGCTCGACAAAACCTGAAAGGAGAATAGAACAAAATCAGAACATCCGCAACTTCAGGGCACGGATTTTATCGCCACTCCCGCAAGACTCACGGTGTCTTGGCGAAAAACTTATAGATCGCCGTGTAGGGCACGCCCACCCGCGTATCGGCCCGGACCGGTGGGGCCAACGGTGCCTGACCGCCGTGGGTCTCGAGTCTCTGTACGAAACCGACGCTGGCCAAGCTCCCGGGGGCCGGGTCGGCCGTCACCTTGGCCAGCAGCCAGGGCACGTCGGTCGCGGCATGGGGCGCCGGGACCGAGATGACCGGGGTCGCGGTGTCGCGCGCGATCTTGCTGCCGTCCGGCGCCTCCCAGGACGGGCCGGCATAGTGGTAGAGCGCGAGCTTGCCATGTGCGTCGGTCAGCTGGGCCAGCGGCGCCTCGAACATCCATTTGAAATGACCGTCCGTGTCCGCGACGCTCCGGTAGATCTGCACGCCCTTGGCCTTGGCGGTCAGCACGAGCCCGTAGCCCACCGGCTGCAGTTGCGCCGGCAGCGGCTTCGCCGCCTGCGCGCTGCCGCTGAGGGCGACGACGATGGCCGCGGCCGCCCAAAGGAGCTGCCGCCGGATCATACTCCCGTCGTCCCCGCGGCCGCCTCGGCCGCCATGGCGATGGTGATCTGGGCGTCGTAGACCGCGATGGCACTCATGTTGACCAGGCCACGCACCGTCGTCGACGGCGTCACGATATGGGCGGGCTTGCGCACGCCCAGGAGCGCCGGGCCGATCGCCAAGCCGTCGCCCAGCGCCTTCAGCAGGTTGAAGGCGATGTTGGCGGCATCGAGCGTCGGCATAATCAGTAGGTTGGCCTGGCCGGACAGGCGCGAGCTCGGGAACACCCGGGTGCGATGCTCGACTGAGAAAGCCAGATCCGCCTGCATCTCGCCCTCGACCTCCAGGTCCGGCGCCCGCTCGCGGATCAGCTCGAGCGCCTTGCGCATCTTCTTGGCCGAAGGCGCCTCGGAGCTGCCGAAGCTGGCATGCGACAGCAGCGCCACCTTGGGATCGAAGCCGAAATGCTGCACCGTGGCCGCGGCATGGATCGTGATCTCGGCCAATTCCTCGGCGCTCGGATCATGCGAGACGAAGGTGTCGGCCAGGAAGAACGTGCCGGTCGGCAGAATCAGGACCGACAGCGCGAACGGCCGCTCGACGCCCGGCTGCAGGCCCACGATATCGACCACGTGATGCAGATGGCGATGGAACTCGCCGACCGCGCCGCAGATCATCGCATCGGCCTCGCCGCGCTCGACCATCAGCGCCGCGATCACCGTGTTGCGGGTGCGCACGATATGGCGGGCGAAGTCGGGCGACACGCCCTTGCGCTCCATCAGCGCATGATACTGGGTCCAGTAGCTGTGATAGCGCGGATCGTCCTCAGGATCGCACAGCTCGAAATCCTTGCCGATCTTGATATGCAGACCCAGGCGCTCCAGGCGCTTTTCGACCACGTCGCGCCGGCCGATCACGATCGGCTTGGCGATGCCCTCGTCCAGCACGGTCTGCACCGCGCGCAGCACGCGCTCGTCCTCGCCCTCGGCGAAGGCCAGGCGGCGCGGGTCCTGCTTGGCGCGCTCGAACACCGGCTTCATGACCAGGCCGGAGCGGAACACGAACTGTTCCAGCCGCTGGCGATAGGCATCGAAATCGGTGATCGGCCGGGTCGCGACGCCGCTGTCCATCGCCGCCTTGGCCACGGCCGGCGCCAGCGTGGTGATCAGGCGCGGGTCGAACGGCTTCGGGATCAGATATTCCGGGCCGAAGGTCAGGGTCTGGTCGCCATAGGCAGCCGCGACCACGTCCGACGCCTCGGCCATGGCGAGATCGGCCAAAGCCTCGACGCAGGCGATCTTCATCGCCTCGTTGATCGTGGTCGCCCCGACGTCGAGCGCGCCGCGGAAGATATAGGGGAAGCACAGCACATTGTTGACCTGGTTCGGATAGTCCGACCGGCCGGTGCAGATGATCGCGTCGGGACGCACCGCCCGCGCCTCTTCCGGCGAGATCTCCGGCGTCGGGTTGGCCAGCGCCATGATGATCGGGCCGGCCTCCATCTGGGCCAGCAGTTCCGGCTTCAGCACATTCGGCGCCGACAGACCCAGGAACACGTCGGAGCCGCCGATGACGTCGGCCAGCGTGCGCGCGTTTGTGTCCTTGGCGTAGCGGTCCTTGCGCGGGTCCATCTCCTCGACCCGGCCCTTCCAGACCACGCCATAGCGGTCGGTGACCCAGACGTTCTCGACCTTCAGCCCCATGTCGACCAGCAGGTCGAGGCAGGCCAGCGCCGCGGCGCCCGCACCCGACGCCACCAGCTTGATGTCTTCGATCTTCTTGCCGCGCAGCCTGAGCGCGTTGCGGATCGCGGCGGCGACGATGATCGCGGTGCCGTGCTGATCGTCGTGGAACACCGGGATCTTCATGCGCGCGCGCAGCTTGGCTTCGATCTCGAAGCACTCGGGCGCCTTGATGTCTTCCAGATTGATGCCGCCGAACGTGGGCTCCAACGCGGCCACGACCTCGACGAACAGGTCCGGGTCGAGCGCATCGACCTCGATATCGAACACGTCGATGCCGGCGAATTTCTTGAACAGGACGCCCTTGCCCTCCATCACCGGCTTGGACGCCAAGGGTCCGATATTGCCGAGACCGAGCACCGCCGTGCCGTTGGTGATGACGCCGACCAGATTGGCGCGCGAGGTCATGTTGGCGACCTCGGCCGGGTCGCGCACGATCAGCATGCAGGCTTCGGCCACGCCCGGCGAATAGGCCAACGCCAGATCGCGCTGGGTCGAGAGCGGCTTGGTCGCATGGACCCCGATCTTGCCCGGCGTCGGATAGCGATGATAATCGAGAGCGGCTTCGCGCAGATCTTCAGCCATCGGCTTCTTCTTCCCCCAGACACTTATGGGAGACAGGTAAGCCGAAGCGCGTGCCCGTGCACAAGGGGCACGTCACGCGGATCAGATCAGATTTTTATCGAGAAGAGATGGTGCGGTCGAGAAGACTCGAACTTCCACAGAGTTTCCCCCACAGCGACCTCAACGCTGCGCGTCTACCAATTCCGCCACGACCGCACGTCGTATAACTTATCGCCCTGCGCATGGGCGATCCGTTGAGGTTCGGGGTGGATAGCAAATCGGGATTACCATATCAAGCGATGGTTTCGCGTGGACGTGACAGATCAGCCCTGCGGGCGGAGAAATAATGAGTATGGAATGGCGGATCAGCGACGGGCTGGTCGATTACGACACGGCGAGCCGGGAGATGGAGGCGCGTGTCGCGGCCATTCATGACGGCACCCAGCCCGAACAGGTCTGGCTGCTGGAGCACCCGCCGCTCTATACGGCCGGCACCAGCGCCAAGGACGAGGACCTGATCGATGCCGCCGGACTGCCGGTCTATCGCACCGGCCGCGGCGGCCAATTCACCTATCATGGGCCGGGCCAGCGCGTCGGCTATGTCATGCTCGACCTGAAGCATCATGGCGGCGACATCAGGCGCTATGTCCATGATCTGGAAGAGTGGTTGATCCGAACGCTCGACCGCTTCCAGATCAAGGGCGAGCGGCGCGAAGGCCGCGTCGGCATCTGGGTCGCCGAGCGCGACGGCAGCGAGAACAAGATCGCCGCGATCGGGGTGCGCGTGCGCCATTGGGTGACGTTCCATGGCGTGTCGCTCAATGTCGAGCCGGACCTGAAGCATTTCGACGGCATCATCCCCTGCGGCATCCGCCAGCACGGGGTGACCTCGCTGGCGGCCCAGGGCGTCCTGGTCTCGATGCCGGAAGTGGACGCGGCCCTGCGTGCGGCGTTCGGCGAGGTGTTCGGGGCGAAGAACGAGCTTGAAAGCGGGCCGTCCCTCACCCATCCCATCGCTTAAGCGATGGGCCCCTTCCCTCTCCCGCGAAGTGCGGTAGAGGCAGCAATATCAACCCTCTTGCACTTCGCGGGAGGGTGGATCGCGTGAGCGATCCGGGTGAGGGCGCCAAAAGCCGGCCTCGGTCTTACCCCACCACCCGCCACAGAAACGCCCCGATCCTCTCCGCGATCTCCACCGCATGCGTCTCCAGCGCGAAATGCCCGGTATCGAAGAAATGCACCTCGGCCTTGGGCAGGTCGCGGCGGAAGGCTTCGGCGCCGGGCGGCAGGAAGAACGGGTCGTGCCGGCCCCAGACCGCGAGGAACGGCGGCTGGTGCTCGGCGAAATAGGCGTGGAAGGCCGGATAGAGTTTGACGTTGTTGGCGTAGTCGCCGATCAGATCGAGCTGGATCTCGTCATTGCCGGGCCGCGCCATCAGCGCCGCGTCGAGCGTGTAAGACTCAGGCGCCACCTGTGTGGGGTCGGCGGCGCCGTGGGTATATTGCCACCGGGTCGTCTCCAGCGTCTGCATGCTGCGCAACGCGTCGCGGTTGGCCGGCGTCGGATCGCGCCAATAGGCCTGCACCGGGCCCCAGCCGGCGCTGAGCCCCTCTTCATAGGCGTTGCCGTTCTGCGAGATGATCGCCGTCACCCGGTCCGGCCGGGCACGCGCCAGCCGGAACCCGACCGGTGCGCCATAGTCGAACACATAGAGCGCGTAGCGCGTGAGGCCGATCGCGTCGGTGAAGCGCTGGATCACCTGGGCCAGTGCATCGAAGCTGTAGGTGAAGGGGCGGGATGGATCGACCACGGTAAAGCCGAAGCCGGGCAGATCGGGCGCCACGATATGGAACTGGTCCTGCAGCAGCGGGATCAGGTCGCGGAACATGTGGGACGAGCTTGGAAAACCATGCAGCAGCAGCAGCGTGGGACGCTGCGGATCGCCGGCCTCGCGATAGAAGATCTGATGCCCATCGACGGCGGCGGTACGGAACTGGACCATGGCTTGAAGCTCCCGAAGCAAAATCGCTACGTAACCATCTAATAGCATTTATTATGGTTACAAGATCATGTAACTTGAAAAAAGAATTTTCAATGGTTACGTATGGGATGCCGATCGCCGGCCGATCAAACGGAGCCGCCATGAGCCCTGCCTTCCTTCCCCGGCCAGCGCCCCTGTTCGTCGGCGATCACCTGGCGATCGATTTTCTGAACAGCGTCGCCACCCCCGTCGGCGACGTGGTCGATTGGCTGACCGACGGTCCGGGCCTGCTCGATTGGCTGCAGCAGGCGGGCGCGATCGATGCCGCGGTCGCCGACCGGTTCCGCACGTCACCGACGCTCGACCCGGTCGCGGCCGAGGCGCGCGGCTTGCGCGACTGGCTGCGCGGCTTCGTCGCGTACCACGAGGGCCGTGCATTGGCCGGCGATCTGGGCGAGGCTCTGGCGCCGCTCAACCAACTGCTGGCCCGCGACGACAGTCATCTGGTGGTGGAGGCCGACACCCCGCCGCACGCCCGACGCCTCCGGCGCTGGACCGGACCGGAGCAGTTGCTGCAGCCGATCGCCGACGCGATCGCCGATCTGATCTGCCATGCCGATTTCCGCCTGATCCGGGATTGCGAAGGGGCGGTCTGCACGCTGAAATTCCTGGACAGGACCAAGGCCCATGGCCGGCGCTGGTGTAGCATGGGTACCTGCGGCAACCGGGCCAAGGTCGCGGCTCACCGCGCGCGCGCGGCCGGCAAGCAGCATTAGGAGCATCATGGTGGATCTGGACAGCATCGCCGCCCGCGTCGCCCAGCGGCTGATCGCCCGGGGCGAGACCATCGCGGTCGCGGAATCCTCGGCCGGCGGCTTGATCTCGGCCGCCCTGCTCGCGGTGCCGGGCGCGTCGGCCTATTTCCTGGGCGGCGCCATCATCTATACCGGCGCCGCACGCCTGGCGCTGCTCGGCATCACGCCCGACGCCATGACCGGCATGCGCCCGTCATCGGAGCCTTACGCGGCTTTACTGGCGCGGACGGTGCGGACGAAGTTCGCCGCGAGCTGGGGCCTGGCGGAAACCGGGGCCAGCGGGCCGACCGGCAATCGCTACGGCGATGCCGCCGGCCACGCCTGCATCGGCCTCGACGGCCCGGCGCAGCCCGTCGTCACGATCGAGACCGGTTCGCCCAACCGGGCCGCCAACATGCGGGCCTTCGCGGCGGCGGCGTTGGACCTGCTCGCGACCGCCTTGGACTAGACTAGAGCTCACAGGTCGATCCGGAAGCGGACCGAAGCGTCATGCGCCGGCGCCTCGCTTGATGCCCGGGCCCGACCGGGCGGCGAGATAGGCGCCCAGCGCATCGGCGCTGGGTCCGGCGGCGGCATCCAGCGCCGGTACCAGGTGAAGGACCGTTACACCGTCTTCGGCCCGGGCGGCCAGCTCCAGCGCGCTGGACAGACGCAGCAGCTCCCGCGTCCCCAGATTGCCCGACGTGCCCTTCAGCACATGGGCGGCCCGCGTCAGGCCGGGGAAATCCGCCCCTTCGGCCAGCGCGCGGAATTCGGCCAGATGCGGCCCGATCGACGCCAGATAGCTGTCGACGATCATCGCGAACCGGGCGATCGGCATCACGCTGGCCAGCCGATCGAGATGGTCCGTATCGAGCCAGCCGCCCGGCGGATTCGACGATGGATTTGCCGATGGATTCAAGGGCGCATCCGGCATCGTCTCCGGCGCGGCGGCGTCCCCCGAAAGCCATTGCGCCAGGGTCGCCAGCAGCGCCGTGCGCTCGAACGGCTTGGACACATAATCGTTCATGCCCGCGGCGAGGCAGGCCTCGCGGTCGCCCAGCATGGCGTTCGCGGTCAAGGCCACGATCGGAATCCGTCCGGCGGCGCCCGCCATCTTGCGGATCTCGCGCGCCGCCTGCAGCCCATCGACCATCGGCATCTGCACGTCCATCAGCACCAGATCGTAGGACTCGCGCGCCACCGCATCGATCGCCTCGCGGCCGTTGTTGGCCAGGTCGATCCGATAGCCGGCATCGGTCAGGATCGTCGAGGCGATCTGTTGATTGATGTGATTATCCTCGGCGATCAGGATGTGCCCGCCCCGCCCGCTCTTTGCGCGCTCCGGCCGGTCGTCGGCGGACGCGGCGATGGCGGCGCGGGGTCGGGTGCCCAGCAGCCCGCCGATGGTATCGACCAGCATGCGATGCCGGACCGGCTTGGTCAGGAAGGCGTCGAACCCCGCCGCCATCGCGCGATCGGCCTTGAGCGGCGTGCCGACCGAGGAGATCAGCACCAGGCCGGGTTGGGTCAGCGCCGCGTTCTGGCGGATCCGATCGGCCAGATCCGCCCCGTCCATACCGGGCATCAACTCGTCGATCAGCGCCAATTCGAACGGCCGGCCCGCCGCCTCGGCGCCGGCGAGCGCGGCCAGTGCCGCCACGCCGTCGGCGACATCGACCACCGTGGCGCCGCCGTCGGCCAGTTGCCGCGCCAGAATCAACCGGTTGACCTCCAGATCGTCGACGACCAGCAGGTGGCGCCCGGTCAGGTCGGCACCGATCGGCCGGCGCGGCGCCTTGACCGGTCCCCGCGCCGGCAGCAGCGGCAGCTCGACCCAGAATACCGCGCCGCCGCCCGGACGATCCTCGACCCCGATGGCACCGCCCATCAGCTCGACCAGCTGCTTGGAAATGCTGAGCCCGAGGCCCGTGCCGCCGAACCGCCGGGCGATCGTGTCGTCGGCCTGGGTGAATTTTTCGAACAGCCGCGCCTTGGTCTGATCGTCGAGACCGATGCCGGTATCCGAAACCTCGATGCGCACGCGGTCGGGACCGTCCGCCGCCACACGCACCTCGACCGAAACGAAGCCCTGGGCGGTGAACTTCACCGCGTTGGACAGCAGGTTGAGCAGGATCTGCCGCAGCCGGGTCGGGTCGCCCTGAAACGCGCGGCCGGCGCTCGCATCGACCAGCACGACCAGTTCGACCGCCTTGGCGTGAGCCCGCGGCGCCATCAGCTCGACTGCGTCCTCGACCAGCTTTTCCAGGTCGAAATCGATCGCCTCGAGTTCCAGCTTGCCGGCCTCGAGCTTCGACAGATCCAGAATGTCGTTGATGACGGTCAGCAGCGCCTCGGCCGAGACATGGACCGCATCGGCGAAGCGCCGCTGCTCCGGCGTCAGGCCGGTCGACAGCAGCAGGTTGTTCATGCCGATCACGCCGTTCATCGGCGTGCGGATCTCGTGGCTCATATTGGCCAGGAACTCGCTCTTGGCCCGGCTCGCCGCCTCGGCCGCCTCGCGCGCCGCCCGCAGGTCGGTCGCGGCCGAGGCCAGTTCTGCCGCCTGCTGTTCGGTCTGGACGCGGTGGCGCTCCAGCTCGATCTCGCGCGCGCGCCGCTCGGTGATATCGCGCACCAGCACGACGGAACCCAGACCGTTCTTCATCGGGTTGCGGCGGACCTCGACCCAGGTGCCGCCCTGGAACTGGGTCTCGTAGACGACGGGCTCCGTCACGCGGATTTTGGCGGCATGCTGATCGGCCAGACGCTCGGGATCGCCCGCGCCGAAGTCGCCGCGGGCCGCCAGGATCTGACGGATGCGCGCGCCGGGGTCTTCGGCCGACAGCACGTCTTCCCGGTCGAGGCTCAGGATTTCATAGAAGCGATCGTTGGCATTGATCAGCTGCGAGTCCCGATCCAGCACTTCGAGCCCGTCCGGGATGGTCATGAGCGTGGTCGCCAGCACCTCGGCCTCGCGGGCGCGCGCTCTGGTCGTCAGGATCTCCCCGGTCACGTCGCGACCGGTCCCGCGATAGCCCAGGAAGCGGCCCTTGGCGTCGAAATGCGGTTTCCCGCTGACGCTGATGAAGACCTCGTTCCCACTGGACACGGTCAATTGATAGACGAAATCGCGGAACGGCCGGCGGGCGGCGACCGCCTCGACATGGTCGAGCGAGGCGCCCGGCACCAGCTCGGGGCTGAACTTCACATAGGCGATCCGATCGCGCCCGATCACCGCCGCCGGATCGTCGCCCGTCCGGCGGAAACCCTCGGACATGTAGGTGATACGATTGTCCGCGTCGCATTCCCAGAACCAGTCGGTCGAGGCCTCGGCCCAGTCGGCGAAACGGGCTTCCGTCACGGCCCGGCGCTTCATCTGGCGGGAAAGAAACCAGGCGAACAGCAGGATCGCGGCATCGACGATCACGACGGCGGCAGTCTGCTGGATCGTGTCCTGGCGCCACGCCGACATCCATTCCTGCTCCGACAGGCCGACGACCACGACCAGCGGATAGAGTTCGAGCCGGCGATAGGCCTTGAAGCGGCGGATCTTGTCGAAACGGCCGATGTTGACATACTCGCCCGAGAGCGCCTTCGGCAGTTCCTGCCCCAGGACGGTCTGGCCGGCATCGGTGCGACCGACCAGGTCGGCGCGGAACGGATGCCGGATCAGCGCCACGCCGTCGAGCCGGATCAGCGAGATCGTGCCGTCGGTGCCGATGTCGAAATTCTTGTAGAAATTCTGGAAATAGTCGCCATCGATCGCCGCGAGCAGGACGCCGACGAAACGGCCATTCGCGGCGGCGAGCCGATGCGCCATGATGATGGTGAGCTTGCCGTTGGCGCGGCTGACGATCGGCTCGGAGATATAGGTCCCGGCGTCCGGGTTGTCGCGCAGATGGATGAAATAGTCGCGATCGGAATTGTCGATATCGGTGCGCGTCTGCGGCAGCGAACTGGCTTGCCAGTAGCCGTTCGGGCCGATCAGCACCAATTCGCGGATCTGCGGCGCCTGCTTGATGCGGTCGGCGAGAATTTCGTTCAAGTGGACGACGAAGCCGGGCTGGACGCCATCGTCGACGATGCGCTGACCGAGACCGGCGAGGGCGAGATCCGCCGTCTGCAGAGTGCGCTCGGCATGCTGGGCGAGCGCCAGCGTCAGATTATGGACGCTGGTCATGCCCTCGCCCCGCTCGACCGAACGGGCGCGCAGCGCTATCGCCGCGTCGAAGGCCAGGAAAATGACGCAGACCAGGACCGCCGACAGCAGAATGGTTGCCTGCGCCGTCGCTCCGACCAGGCGTAGACCGCCCCAAGCTTTTGGACCTTGCGCGCGCATCCCGCAACCCTAGAGCATGATTCGATTACACGTAATCGAATCATGCTCGGACGTTATGAGTCTGGCGCGAATTCCGGTCGTTCGGATCAAGCGATCCGAACGGTCTGGATCAATTGATCCAGACTGGAAAGCGCGCTGGCAAGTCCGACATTGCCCGTCTTGTGATGCTTGGCCGCGCCGGCCAACCGCAACGAAAAAGGCCGCACGCCACCCACGGCGGCATGCGGCCCGATCTCGCGTTCGCACTCCGTCAGACGGAAGCGCGACCCTATTTAATCGCCGACCGAGATCGACAGAGCCTCGCGGCCCTTCGGGGTATCGACCACCTTCATCGAGACCGTCTGGCCTTCGACGAGATGGGAGATGCCCGCCTGGGACAGGATGGAGATATGGACGAACACGTCCTTGCCGCCATCCTGGGTCGCGACGAAGCCGAAGCCCTTTTCAGGGTTGAACCACTTGACGCTGCCCTCGATCGCCACCGCCGAGGAGGCGTCGGGCGTGAAGCGCGGCGGACGGCTGCCGCCACCCATGCCGCCACCGGCCGGAGCGCCGCCGAACCCACCCGGGCGCGGAGCGCGCGGGGGCTGAGCCTGCGCCGTGCTCTCGTCGACTTCGATCACACGCGTGATCTGCATGCCCTTGGCGCCCTGGCCAACCTGAACCTTCAGCTTGGACGCCGGCGCCACGGCCTCGTGACCGGCGGCCTGAAGCGCGCCGATATGCAGGAACGCGTCGCCCGACCCATCGGCCAGTTCGGCGAAACCAAAACCCTTTTCGGGGTTGAACCACTTTACCGTCGCTTCGACTACCGGTCCCGCTGCGGGGGACTGATCGAACGATGACGGACCACCGAACGGACGGGCTGCCGGGCGTGCTGCCGGGCCGCCGCGCGTGTCGTAAGGCTGCGGCATATCATCATCGAACCCGCGCCGCCGCGGCTGCCGGAAATCCCTGCCCTTGCTCATGTCGCCTACTCATCTCCATTGCGGCGGGAGCCCTGCTCCGCGCCCGTCTTCCGCAGGGCAGTCGTCCTGCTGCTGCCGAAGTTTTACTACTTCGCGCCGACCGCGTCACCCCGGGCAGGGGCCTCAGCAGCCGTCTTTCAACGCGGCGGCACCTTGCACGTCGCGCGTTTGAATATTTACCACGGCTTTGAGGCAATTGGGCGCGCTTTTATTGCTTGCCCCCCTGGCGTTCGACTCCGCTCCATGCAATCCGTTGCACAGGAAGCACACCTTCGGATCGAAATCAGGCAGAATCGCCGGATCGCGCCGGGACAAAGGGAACGAAACATGCCGGATAGCACCCCGCTCGGACCCGACCTGGCCTTGCACCGGGTCCGCCCGGACGAAATCGCGCTGCTGACCCGCCTGCAGCGGTCGGCCTATGCGCCCTGGATCCCTGTCCTGGGCCTGGAACCGCTGCCCTACCGCGCCGACTATGCCGCCCTGCTGGTCGATCATGACGCCTGGTTCGCGCGCGACGCAGCCGGTATCGAGATCGGCGCGCTGATCCTGGCCTGTCCGGCCGATCATCTGCTGGTCTGGAGCGTCGCGGTAGCCGCAACCGCCGGCGGGCGCGGCATCGGCAGCGCCTTGGTCGCGTTCGCCGAGGCGGAGGCCACCCGGCGGCACCTCGACGAAGTGCGGCTTTATACCAACGCGCTCATGGCCCGGAACATCGCGCTCTACGGGCATCTCGGCTATGGCGAGACCCATCGCGAGACCACGCCCGACGGCCGCAACATCGTCCATATGGCGAAGCGCCTGGGCTAGACCTTGACCTGGACCGCCCTGACCTCGCATCGGGTCGAGGAGCAGACGCCGCACTTGAGCTTGCCGTTGAGGTTCGGCGGCACGGTATCGGCGCCGAACTTGCCGACGAACAGCTTCGCCGGCACGGTCTTGCGCCTGAGGCAGCCGGTACACAGCACTTCGAGATCGACATTCCGGTCGGCGCATTGGCCGAGCGTCAAAAGTTTGGCCACGTCAAAGATACTCCTGGAGCCCGGATGGCTCATGGCGACACCCGCAGATGGCGGAGAATACACCTGAGGATAGTAGTCCGTTTCAAGAGGCAAGCGTGTGACGGCGATCACAAATTCCGGAGCAAGGGCGGCGCGGAACCCCGCGCCGCCCCATCGCACCGGACTTATTGGAACAGCTTGATCGCATTCTCCAGGGTCTTTTCGACACCCCACAGCAGCGGGATGCCGACAGCGACCCAGAGCAGCACGAGACGGACGGCCATGATGCGGATCCTTCCTTTAGGAATGTGCCGAAGCGGTTTCGCGGAAATGATGCCGTTCCGACACCGCCCGCATCGCCAGATTGGCGAGGAAGCCCACGAACAGCAGCCCGCACATGATGTACATGGTCAGCGAATAGGCCTCGGCTTTGGGCACACCGGCCGCGATCTGATCGTCACGGACATAGGTCAGCAGGACCGGCCCCAGCACGCCCGCCGCCGACCAGGCGGTCAGCAGGCGGCCGTGGATGGCACCGACATGCATGGTGCCGAACATGTCGCGCAGATAGGCCGGGATGGTCGCGAAGCCGCCGCCATACATCGACAGGATGACGGCGCAGGCGGCGACGAACAGCGGGATGGACCCCATCCGACCGATGGTCGGCACCGTCGCGTAGAGCAGGATGCCAAGCAGGAAGAAGATCATGTAGGTCGTGCGCCGGCCGAGATAGTCCGACATCGACGCCCAGAAGAACCGGCCCAGCATGTTGAAGATGCTGAGCAGGCCGACGAAGGCGCCGGCGGAGACCGGCGTCACACCGAACATCTCCTGAATCATCGGCGAGGCCTGGCTCAGGACCGCGATACCCGCGGTCACGTTCATGCACAACACGATCCACAGCAGCACGAACTGTGGCGTCTTGAACGCCACATCGACATGGACGTTGGCCGTGGTAATCATTTTGCTGGCCACGACCGGCGCGGTCCAGCCGGCAGGCTTCCAGTCGGCCGCAGGTACCCGGACCGCGTAGACGCCCAGCATCATGAACACGAAATACAGCACGCCCATGCAGACGAAGGTCTCGAGCACGCCATTCGAGGTCGCCGTCGCGAAATAGCCCATCAGGTAGGTCGAGAGCGGCGCCCCGATCAGCGCACCGCCGCCGAAGCCCATGATCGCCATGCCGGTCGCCATGCCCGGACGGTCGGGAAACCATTTGATCAGCGTAGAGACCGGCGAGATATAGCCGATGCCGAGGCCGCAGCCGCCGAGTACGCCATAGCCCAGATACAGCAGCCAGAGCTGATGGATATAGATGCCGATGGCGGAGACGAAAAATCCGCCGCTGAAACACAGTGCCGCGGTGAACATGGCCTTGCGCGGACCGACGCTCTCGACCCAGCGGCCGAAGAAGGCGGCCGACAATCCCAGGCAGACGATGGCGATCGAGAAGATCAGGACGATCTGCTTCAGCGACCAATCGTCGGGCGCCGACTTGGTGATGCCGAGGATTTTGGTCAGCGGCAGGTTGAAGGTCGAAAAGGCGTAGGCCTGACCGATCGACAGATGCACCGCGAGCGCCGCGGGCGGCACCATGAACCGATTATAGCCCGGCGGCGCCACGGTATGCGCCCGGTCCAAGAAAGAACTCATCTTGCGTTTCCTCTCCCTAAAGTGCGCGACCCCTTGGCGGATTTCGCGTCGGTGTTTGCCACCTTGCCGTGCTTTGAGAAACGGCGGAACGGCTAGGACAGCCGGCGAACCGCTTCGGGGACCAGATCGTGCAGGCCGCTGCCGCCATGGGCGACATGGTCCTTGATTCCGATCAGCATGCGCGGTTCCCAGAACTGCTTCAAATGATCGCTTATTCCCGCCACCGCTTCTTCGTGCGGATAGGCCGAAAAATAGGTGGCGATCTGATTGGCCATGCGAATCAGGCGGTCGGAATGCATGCATCTGCCTCGTTGAGATCGACGATCCGCTCGGGATGGGCATAGACCGAAACCGAATCGGCCCGGGCCAGCGCCACGATGCAGATGCCGGCGCGCGTCGCCGCCTCGACCGCCAGCGCGGTCGGCGCGGAGATCGCCACCAGAGCGGAGATGCCGGTGGTCGCGGCCTTTTGCACCAGTTCGTAGCTGAGGCGGCTGGTCAGCAGCGCAAAGCCGGGCGGACGCCCGCCGGGATGCCGCGCCATGGCGCCGATCACCTTGTCGAACGCATTGTGCCGGCCGACATCCTCCGCCAGATGCCGGATCACCCCGTCCGGATCGACCCAGGCGGCGGCATGGACCGCGCCCGCCATCCGGTTGAGCCGCTGCAACGGTGCCAGCCCGTCGAGCGCGCGGCGGATCGAGCGGAGCGACAGGGACGCCTGGTCGGTGGCCGTCGGCAGCACCCGCATCGCATCGGCCAGGCTTTCGACCCCGCACAAGCCGCAGCCGCTGCGGCCGGCGAGCGACCGGCGGCGGTCTTTCAGGCCGGCGAAGCGGCGCGCGGTGATGGTCAACCGCACCTCGATGCCCTCGCCCGCCGGCGCCACGTCCAGATCCAGCAACTCCTGCGGGCTGTCGATGATCGCTTCGCTAAGCGAGAATCCGAGCGCGAAATCCGCGATGTCGCCCGGGCTGGCCAGCATGACCGCATGGCTGACGCCATTGTAGATGAGCGCGACCGGCACTTCCTCGATCAGGTTGGCGGTGAAAGCCTCGGTCGCGTCGCCGCGCAGCCGCCAGGCCGGGCGCGGCACCACGCCCGGGCTTTCGACCGGGGGCGGCGAAGTCGAACGCTGGAGTGCCGGCATCGAGACCTATTCCGCCGCCGTCGCGGGGCCGGCGATGCGCGTCGTCTCTTCGCGTAGCGCCGCGTAGCGGTCCTGCCAGCCGGAGCGCTGGTTGGTCAGCCGGACCTGCACGGCCGTGACCTTGTATTCGGGGCAATTCGTCGCCCAATCGGAGAAGTCGGTCGTCACCACGTTCGCCGCCGTTTCGGGATTGTGGAAGGTGGTATAGACCACGCCGGCCTGGACCCGATCGGTGATTTTCGCGCGCAGGCTGGTCTCGCCGGCGCGGCTGGCGACCGCGACCCAATCGCCCTCGACGATGCCGCGATATTCGGCGTCGAACGGATGGATCTCCAGCAGATCCTCCTCATGCCAGATCACGTTCTCGGTCCGCCGGGTCTGCGCGCCGACGTTATATTGCGACAGGATGCGGCCGGTCGTCAGGATCAGCGGATATCGGGCGGTGCTGCGCTCCTCCGTCGGCACGAACTCGGTGATGGCGAACTTGCCCTTGCCGCGCACGAAGCCGCCGACATGCATGGTCGGCGTACCGTCGGGCGCGGCGTCGTTGCACGGCCATTGGATGCTGCCCAGTTCCTCGATCCGCGCGTAGGACACGCCGGCGAAGGTCGGGGTCAACCGCGCGATCTCGTCCATGATCTCCGACGGATGGCTGTAGTTCATCGGATAGCCCAGCGCGTTCGACAGCAGCATGGTCGCCTGCCAGTCGGCATATTGCGCCATCGGCGGCATCGCCTGGCGCACCATGCTGATCCGGCGCTCGGCATTGGTGAAGGTGCCGTCCTTTTCCAGGAAGGACGAACCCGGCAGGAAGACATGGGCGAAGCTCGCCGTCTCGTTCAGGAAGATGTCCTGGATGACGACGCATTCCATCGCGGCCAGGCCGGCGGTGACATGGGTGATGTCCGGGTCCGACTGGGCGATGTCCTCGCCCTGGATATAGATGCCCTTGAACGTGCCATCGACCGCGGCATCCAGCATGTTCGGGATGCGCAGGCCCGGCTCGCCGCGCAATGCCACGTTCCAGACATCCTCGAAGCTCTCGCGCACCGCGTCGTTCGAGACATGGCGATAGCCCGGCAACTCGTGCGGGAACGAGCCCATGTCGCAGGCGCCCTGGACATTGTTCTGGCCGCGCAACGGATTGATGCCGACGCCTTCGCGCCCGATATTGCCGGTGATCATGGCCAGGTTCGCCATGCCCATGACCATGGTCGAGCCCTGGCTATGCTCGGTCACGCCCAGCCCGTAATAGATCGCGGCATTGCCGCCGGTGGCATAGAGCCGGGCGGCGGCGCGCAGATCGGCCGCCGGCACGCCGGTGATCGGCTCGACCGCTTCGGGAGAATGCCGCGGGTCGGCAATGAAATCACGCCAGCGCGCGGTTTCCATCGGCTCGCACCGCTCGGCCACGAATGTCTCGGCGACCAGGCCTTCGGTCACGACGACATGCGCCAGCGCATTGATCAGCGCCACGTTCGAGCCGGGCCGGAGCTGCAGATGGTAATCCGCCTCGACATGGGGCGTGCGCACCAAGTCGGTCCGGCGCGGATCGGCCACGATCAGCCGCGCACCCTCGCGCAGCCGCTTCTTCATGCGGCTGCCGAACACCGGATGCGCGTCGGTCGGGTTGGCACCGATCACCAGGATGACGTCGGCCTGCATGACCGAGTCGAAATCCTGGGTGCCGGCCGACGTGCCGAAGGTCGTACTGAGCCCATAGCCGGTCGGCGAGTGGCAGACCCGGGCACAGGTATCGACATTGTTGTTGCCGAAGCCGGCGCGGACCAGCTTCTGCACCAGATAGGTCTCTTCGTTGGTGCAGCGCGAGGACGTGATGCCGCCGACCGAGTCCCGGCCGTATTTGGCCTGGATCCGCTTGAACTCGGACGCGGCATAGCCGATCGCCTCCTCCCAGCTCACTTCGCGCCAGGGATCGCTGATGTTCGACCGGATCATCGGCTTCAGCATGCGCTCCTTATGGGTCGCATAGCCCCAGGCGAAGCGGCCCTTGACGCAGGAATGACCGTGGTTGGCCTTGCCGTCCTTCCACGGCACCATGCGCACGACCTCGGTCCCGCGCATCTCGGCCTTGAAGCCGCAGCCGACGCCGCAATAGGCGCAGGTCGTGATGATGCTGTGCTCGGCCTGGCCGGCCTCGATCACGGAATTTTCCATCAGGGTCGCGGTCGGGCAGGCCTGGACGCAGGCACCGCACGAGACGCATTCCGACGCCAGGAAATCCGTGCCGCCCGGCGACACGGCCGAGGCGAAGCCGCGCCCGTCGATGGTCAGCGCGAAGGTGCCCTGCACCTCCTCGCACGCTCGGACGCAGCGCGAGCAGACGATGCATTTGGATGCATCGAAGGTGAAATAGGGGTTCGATGTATCCTTGCCGGCATCGAGATGATTGTGGCCTTCGTAGCCGTAGCGCACCTCGCGCAGGCCCACCAGGCCGGCCATGTCCTGCAGCTCGCAATCGCCGTTGGCGGCACAGGTCAGGCAATCCAGCGGATGGTCGGAGATATAGAGCTCCATCACGCCGCGCCGCAACTTGGCCAGCCGGTCGGTCTGGGTCTTGACCTTCATGCCGGCCTCGACCGGCGTGGTGCAGGACGCGGGCGTACCGCGCCGGCCGTCGATCTCGACCAGGCACAGCCGGCATGAGCCGAACGGCTCCAGACTGTCGGTCGCGCAGAGTTTCGGCACCTTGGTGCCCAGTTCGGCCGCGGCGCGCATGACCGAGGTGCCAGCCGGCACCGTCACGGCCATGCCGTCGATCTGCAGCGTCACCAGCTCGGCGGCGGGGCTGAGCGGCGTGCCGAAATCGGTCTCGTGGATGAGCGACATGGCGGTGGCTCCTATTCCGCGGCGCGCGCTGGCGCGGCGGCCGAACGGTCGAAATCATCGGGGAAATGCGTGAGCGCGCTCAGCACCGGATAGGGCGTCAGCCCGCCCAGCGCACAGAGCGAACCGTCGAGCATCAAGGTGCAGAGATCGTCGAGCAGCACGAGGTTCTTGGACCGCTCTTCGCCGGCGATGATCTTCTCGATCACCTCGGCGCCGCGGGTCGAGCCGATCCGGCAGGGCGTGCATTTGCCGCAGCTTTCCTCGGCGCAGAATTCCATGGCGAATTTCGCCTGTTCGGCCAGATCGACCTGGTCGTCGAACACCACGACGCCGCCATGGCCCAGCATGCCCTTCACGGCCGCGAACGCCTCGTAATCGAGCGGCGTGTCGAGCAGCGCGTCGGGAAAATAGGCGCCCAAGGGACCGCCGACCTGGACCGCGCGGAAAGGCCGGCCGCTGGCGGTGCCCTGGCCGTAATCCTCGATCAGCTCGCGCAGGGTGATGCCGAACGCGCGCTCGATCAGGCCGCCGCGCTTCACATTGCCGGCGAGCTGGATCGGCAGCGTGCCGCGCGAACGGCCCATGCCGAAATCGCGATAGGCCTCCCAACCCTTCTCGAAGATGACCGGGACGGTCGCGAGCGAGACCAGGTTGTTGACGATGGTCGGCTTGCCGAACAGGCCCTCAACCGCGGGCAGCGGCGGCTTGAACCGGACCAGGCCGCGCTTGCCTTCGAGGCTTTCCAGCAGCGAGGTCTCTTCGCCGCAGATATAGGCGCCGGCACCGAGGCGGGCTTCCAGATGGAACGCCGGACCGGTGCCGAGGATCGACGCACCAATCAGCCCGGCCTCGGTCGCGCGCTCGATCGCGGCGCCGAAGGTCCGGAACGCATGCGGATATTCCGAGCGGATATAGACGAAACCCAGCGTCGCCCCGACCGCGACGGCGGCGATCGCCATGCCCTCGATCAGCGCATAGGGATCGCCCTCCATCAGCATGCGGTCGGCGAAGGTGCCGCTGTCGCCCTCGTCGGCGTTGCACACGACATATTTCTGGTCGGCCGGCGCGTTCAGCACGGTGCGCCACTTGATGCCGGTCGGAAAGCCGGCGCCGCCGCGGCCGCGCAGACCCGACTGGGTCACCTGTTCGACGATCTCGGCCCCGGTCAATCCCAGCGCCGTCTCCAGCCCCTTCCAGCCGCCATGGGCACGGTAATCCTCGAGCGACAGCGGATCGACGATGCCGCAGCGGGCGAAGGTCAGCCGTTCCTGGCGCTTGAAATAGGGGATTTCCTCGGTCAGGCCGAGCGACAGCGTATGCGCACCGCCATTCAGGAAATCCGCATCGAACAGGCCGGACACGTCGGCCGGCGTGACCGGGCCATAGGCGATGCGGCCGGCCGGCGTCTCGACCTCGACCAGCGGTTCCAGCCACAGCATGCCGCGCGTGCCGTTGCGGACCAGATCGAGCGCGATGCCGCGCTCGGCCGCTTCCTCCACGATGGCCCGGGCAACCCGCCCGGCGCCGACCGACAGGGCAGCGGCGTCGATCGGCACGAAGATCCGACCGCTCATGGCAACAGGCCCAACGCGTCGATCAGGTCGTCGAAGCGCGCGGCATCGACCCGGCCGTGCAACTCGCCATCGATCATAACGGCCGGCGACAGCGCGCAATTGCCCAGGCAATAGACCGGCTCCAGCGTCGCGCGGCCATCGGCGCGCGTGTTGCCCATGGCGACGCCCAGACGCGTCTCGGCATGGCGCTCCAGGTCGCGGCAGCCCATCGATTGGCAAGCCTCGGCCCGGCACAGCTGGATCACATGGGTCCCGGCCGGCGCCTGGCGGAAATGGTGGTAGAAGGTGACGACGCCATGGATTTCGGCGCGCGACAGGTTGAGCGCGTCGGCGATCAACGGCACGACCGCGGCATCGACATAGCCGAAGCGGTCTTGCAGCGCATGAAGGATCGGCAATGTGGCGCCCGGCAGATGTCTCAGGCCCGTAATCACGTCCCGGGCGATGTCCGGGTCGAAGGGCGCGGAATGCGCCATGCTTATCCTCCCAAGCGCCCGAAGGCGCCGCACACGATTTGTCGCCTGAACTATTCGCGCTGCGTGGGGGAGAGGTCCATTCGATTTAATCTATTTTGCGATAGCGAAAAGTTCATTGTGCGGGTGCGAGAGGCACTCATTTGGCGGGCGTCCCGCCCTCCCGATGCAGGATATCATCGGCGCGCGCCGGCAGCGGTTGGACATCGTCCGGATGGCCGATTATCAGGGTCAGGCTGCCGGGCGCCGTCTCCGTCTGCTCATGCCAGCAACCGAACACCCACGCGATCGGATAAAGACCGGGCTCCAACTCGAACTGGGTCCCTGGGAAGGTCTTGTCCTCCTGGTTGTAGAGCGAAAGATCCACGTTCGAGATGACGCGGTGCTCCCCGAACCCCAGCCGCGAGATGCAACTCGACGGCTGTGCCGGCGGCCGCTCGAGGCGGAGCGTCAGCGTATAGACGCCGGCCGTCCGGATCGCCAGAATCCCGTCCGCGACCCCAACATAGAGTCCCTGCTTCGGCCCGTTGGCGATGACCCGATCCATCTCCAGGCGCGCACTGTCGTACGGAACCGCGGTCAGCACCGCACTCTCGACGTTGACGTCGAAATTGCCCTGCACCTGGATCGGTTGCGTCGCGAGGCGCGGACCGGGCTTGTAACCGGCAAGGTTGCCTTCGGCATCGACCAGAGGCAGGGACGCGCGCGGCTTGACCGACCGGATCGGCCCATCTGCCGAATTCCATGTGTCGTGGGGCTCGGGGGTCGCCCAGCGCGGCGCCGATCGTCCCGTCCCGAGGCCGCCGACCCCGGCCACCCAGAGCACACCGGCCAGGAGCGCACCCACGAGCGGTGCCGGACCGGCCAGCACGCTCAGCCGATAGAGCGGATTGCCGGCCCAAAGCTGGCGGTGGACGAAGCCGAGTTTGCTGAAGAATCGGCCCATCACGCCCGCCTGGCCCTCATTGGGCAAAGTCCGAACCCGACCGTGCGCCTTCTCATTTTTCACACAAAATCAAAACGGCTATTGATTGGACTTTCTCTGCGAGTTCGACTCCCGGTAGCGGATGCTCGCTTGCCTCCGTCGAATAGAGGACGCCGTGCATGTCTAAAAACGCGGCCAATACATTTACTTTGACCGCAAAGTTTGCGTTCTGTGACGCGCCTTTGCTGTGTTGTCCTAAGAACGAAACGACGACACCTATAACATTGCCATTTTGATCGACGACCGGCCCCCCGCTGTTACCCGGTTGGATCGGCGCCGATATCTGGATCTGCCCGCTGTCGTTCTTAAATCCAGCGAGGGCGGAAACATTGCCCCTCGTGAAATTTCCTCCGGCGGATAAAGTGCCCCGGAGCGGGTAGCCGAATGCAGCGATTTCCTCACCGATCCTGACACCGACGCGCAGGGTCGCCACATGGTCGCTTGCCATCTCGACTTTCAGCAAGGCCAAATCATTGACGCTATCCCGCGCCACGACCTGTGCGGGGACCGGCGCCGCCAAGCCATAGACCACCTTTGGATCGTCGCATCCCTCGACGACATGGGCATTCGTAACGACATAGCCATCTGCGGTAGCGAAAAAGCCGGTTCCGCTGCCGATCGCCCTTTGTCCCCCGGATGGATCGCTTCCGGTCGTCGCTGCTTGGATGTCGGCCAGGGTCAACTCATCAAGGTCGATGCCAGGGGTTCCGATCATCGGAGCGAGGCGCGCGGCCTGCGCTTCGCGGGCGCGTTCGATAATCGTCCGTGCCGTCCGGGCATTGCCGAAATCCGGCGCCTTGGCGGCCCGCTCGAAATAGGCCTTCAGCACCGGATCGGCGTCCGGAGACAGGCGCAAACCGTCACGCCGTGCCATCGAACGGGCGACGGCGACCAGATCGTCGGGCTGATAGGCCTCAAATGGGATTGTCTTGGTAAAGCGCGACGGCAGGCCGGGGTTGCTCGCGAGGAACTGGCCCATCTGATCCGGATAGCCGGCAACGATGACGACCAGCCGCGACCGCTTGTCCTCCATCTCCTTCAGCAGCGTATCGACCGCTTCCGTACCGAACGAATTGCCGTGCGCGTGCGCCTTGCCGATGATGGCGTAGGCTTCATCGATGAACAGGACGCCGTCGAGCGCTTCCTCGATCTTCGCCTTGGTCTTGAGCGCGGTCTGCCCGACATAGCCGGCAACAAGGCCGGCCTGATCGGTTTCGACCAGATGGCCTTTCGCCAGGACGCCCAGATCGCGCAGGATCTCGCCATAGAGCCGGGCCACGACCGTTTTGCCGACGCCGGGCGGTCCGGAAAACACCATGTGCAGCGAGATCGGCGAAACCGGCAGCCCCTGCTCCCGCCGCGCGGCCTCGACCTTCAGGCGCTGAACCAGCGTTTCGATCTCGGCTTTGACGCGCGCCAGACCGACCATTTGGGCCAACTCGGTCAGCGCGTCGCTGCCGCCGTCCCCCTTCGATCGCGCACGCCCGGCGCCGATCGCGACCTTGAGGTCGGCTACCGTGATCAAGGCCAGATCGACCGCCTCGCCAGCCGCCATCGCCGGCCCGATCCGCGCCGACTGGGCTTCGCGCGCGCGCTCCAACAAGGTCCGTGCGGTCCGGGCGTTGCCGAAATCCGGACGATCCCTCGATCCCTCGAAAAACCGCTCGACCATGCGGTCACCGTCGCCGGCCAGGCGCAGCCCCTCCCGCGCGGCCATGCCATGCAGGATCGCCGTCAGCTCATCTGCCGCATAAGTATCGAACGGGATGGTCTTGGTGAAACGCGACGGCAGCCCCGGATTGCTTTCGACGAACTGGCGCATCTGTTCCGGATAGCCCGCGACGATGACGACAATCCGGTCGCGTTTGTCTTCCATCTCCTTCAGCAGCGTGTCGACCGCCTCCTGGGCGAACGGATCGGTCTTGCCATCCTGGGTCTTGGCGGCCAGCGTATAGGCTTCGTCGATGAACAGGATGCCGTCGAGCGCTTCGGCGACCTTCGCCCTGGTCTTGATCGCCGTCTGTCCGACGAAGCCAGCGACCAGATCCGATCGATCGACCTCGACCAGATGGCCTTTTTCCAACACGCCCAGATCGCGCAGGATTGCACCATAGAGCCGGGCCACGACCGTTTTGCCGACGCCGGGCGGTCCGGAGAAAACCATGTGCAGCGAGACCGGCGCCACGGGCAGCCCTTGCGCCCGCCGCGCGGTCTCGACCTTGAGGCGCTGGACGAGCGTGTTGATCTCCGCCTTGACCCTGTCGAGGCCGATCATCGCCTGCAATTCGATGAACGCCGGGCTGTCATCGATCGGGCCCAGGGTGGCCCGCTGCTCCGCACGGGTCTGCAGGCGAAAGCCGATATCACCGGGGCCAATGACAACGCGCGGCCACAGCGCTTGGATCTGCCACCCCGCATAGGTGATGGCGCTCAGGACGACGAGCGCCAGGAGGGCAACACCGACGGACGGCGGCAGCCTCGGACTGATATGGAATGCGGACAGGATGCCGAGCACGCACAGGATCAGCATACTGATGCCGATAATCGGGGCCGGCCCGAGTTGGCCCTTCAACCAGACAGCAAGCTTAGCCATTGGGCTGGGCGCACCGTTTGACTGGATGCCAGGTTACATTGCGGCTCGCCTCGCCCTGGATCTCGGCATGCCAGATCGGCCGCAACGCGACCTCGGCATGGCCGCCGACGCTCAGTAGCGTCAATCGGCCATGGCCAAGGTCGTAGGCCGCCGGATAGGGGATGGCGACGCGGACCGGCACGTCGGTCAGCGTGAAGATCGGCGAGATATAGTTGCCGGAGCGCAGGCGCACCTTGGCCGCCGGCTGGCCGGCTTCGCGCATGATCGACACCCAGGCCATTGGCTTTGAACAGGCCTGGCTACGGTCCTTGACGGTCGCGATGAATTGCGGCGAGCCGTCGAGCGTGCCGATCGCCCCAGGGATATCCTGATCCTCGACCGGGGCAAGCTCGCTGACACTGGCGTCGGCCGCCGGCGGGTCGCCCTCGGCACCGATCAAGCCCGGGATCAGCCATTGCCAGCAGAAGAAACCAGCGATCAACATGGCCAGGATTGACGGCAACAGGCCGGAACCACGCTTCTTGGTTGCCGGTCGCACCGTCGCAATGCTCGCTTCGGACTCTTGCGTCAAGAATGAAAACCCCGCCACACCACTGGTTGGATTTCGTAGACGGCGCCGCCGTGGCCGTCAACCGTGAGGATTGCTCTCTCAATGCCCGAACGGCCAGTCGATGAACGGCGCGAAGCCGTTCGCCGACAGGATCACGCCGCAGGCCGCGAACAGGGCTGAGACCAGCAGCAGTTGGCGCGACGCGGTCAGGATGCAGGTCGAGGCCAGCACGATGGCGATCTGCAGCAGCGCCTCGGCCAGCTCGAAGCTTTCGCCGCGCGTCTGGGCCAGATCGCGCTTGGCCTCGGCCGACTCGGCCTTCGCCTTCATCTCGGCCTTGCCGTCATTGACCGGGTCGCTTTCGTAATGCTGGATCGCCGCCTTGTATTCGTCGAGGCGGGCCGCGACCGCCGCGCGCGTGGCGTCCGACGCGCCGGCCTGCATCAGCTCCAGCTGGTCGCGCGCGAGCTTGGTCGCGGTCTCGCGGATGTTGCGCGCCTGGTAGAAATTCCAGGCGTCCGACCGCTCGATATTGGCGTTGATCGCGGTCTTCATGGCGTTGCTGCCGCCGGTGCCGGTGATGGCGAGCAGCACCGCCAGCAGGCTGATGAACAGCCCGACCCGCTTGCGGAAGGTCGTATCGCTGACCGAATGTTCGGGGTGATGCTCGCCGGCCTCGGCGATGTGATCGGAGACTTCGGTGGGTTCCATGGGCGTTTCTACCGTGAGGGGACGGGAGGCCAGCGCACGGCCTGTTCGAGGCCGAGCGTCGGTGCCAGGGCGAAGAGCGCGCGGGCGAGCGGTTGGGCCGGCTGGCGGTCGGGCATGACGATGCCCATGGCGTAGGAGACTTCCGGCAGGGTCAGCTGCAGCGCGATGGTGCCGCTGGGCAGGCCCGGCATGTCCAAGAGCGTGTGCGGCATGACGCTCGACAATTGCCCGGCGCTGACATGCAGGCACAGCGTCACGATCGAGTTGGTCTCGAGCCTGGGATGCGGCGTCTTGCCGACCGACTGGAAGATCCGATCGACGATCCGCCGATTCTGCATGTCCGGGCTCAGCAGACACAGCGGCACCTCGGCGGCTTCGGCCCAGGTGACGCTGTCGCGCCCCGCGAACGGCCCGTGCTCCGGCGTCAGCAGAATATAATGCTCGCGATACAGCGGCAGCGTGCGCATGCGCGTCACCGGCTCGTTATCCAGATAGGTCAGCCCGATATCGAGGATGAATTCGTCGATCTGCTTCTGGATCTCGGCCGAGGTCAGCGACTGGATCGAGACCGAGACGCGCGGGTGGCCGAGTGCGAACGGGCCGGTGATGCGCGAAACGATCGGCAGCGCCGACGGCACCACGCCGATGCGGATATGACCGGTCAGGCCCTGGCGCAGTTCGGACAGATCCTGCCGCAGCGCGTCGCAATCGGCGACGATGCGGCGGGCATAATCCAGCACCCGCTCGCCCTCGGGCGTGAAGCCGATGAAGCGATTGCCGCGCTCGACGATCGGCACCTGCAGCTCGTCCTCGAGCTGGCGGATCGCCGCCGACAGGGTCGGCTGGCTGATATGGCTGCGCTCGGCCGCGAGACCGAAATGCTTCTCGCGCGCCAGCGCCAGCAGATAGACCAGTTGCTTGATGACCATGGGCCGGAAACTACCTCAAGTGCCCTGATCCCGACAGGCCTCGATGAGCGCGGCCGCCGCGACATCGATGTCGGCCTCGCGCGTGCCCCGGCCGAGCCCGATGCGCAGCGCCGCCAGCGCCTCGGTCTCGCCGAGGCCGATCGCGCGCAGCACCGGCGAGGGCGTGCGCAAGGCCGAGGCGCAGGCGGCGCCGCTCGACAGCGCCACCCGGTCGCGGACCCGCTGGATGATCGCCTCGGCATCGATGTCGCCGATGCGGAAATTGAGATTGCCGGCCAAGCGCCGGACCGGGTCGCCGTGAAGATGTACCGGCAGGGCGGCGGCGCGCAGCCGATCCAGCAGCCGGTCGCGCAACCGCGCCAGCCGCTCGGCCTCGCCCGCCATCTCGTCCATCGCCAAGGCGGCGGCAGCGCCAAAGCCCACGGCGAGCGGCACCGGCACGGTGCCGGACCGCAGGCCCTGTTCCTGCCCGCCGCCCAGGATCAGCGGCGTCACCATCGCGCGGACCGGGCGCCGCAACGCCAGCGCGCCGATACCCTTCGGGCCATAAAGCTTGTGCGCCGACAGCGTCATCAGGTCGATCCCGGCGAGCGCGAGCGGGATCTTGCCGGCGGCCTGGGCCGCATCGACATGGAACAGCGCGCCGGCGGCCCAGGCCAGCCGGCCGATCGCTTCGATCGGCTGGATCGTCCCGATCTCGTGATTGGCCGCCATGATTGTGACGAGCCCGGTCGCCGGCCCGATCAGCCGCTCTGCCTCGGCCGGATCGACCAGACCGGCGGCGCCGACCGTGAGAAAGCGCACCGTGAAGCCGTCGACCGCGAGCGCCGCCAGGCAGGCCATGACGCAGGGATGTTCGAGCGGCGAGGCGACGATCTCGCGCCGGCCGGCCGCCGCCAGCGCCGGCGCCGCGCCGCGCAGCGCCAGATTGTTCGCCTCGGTCGCGCCGGAGGTGAAGATGATCTCGCGCGGGTCGGCCTGGATCAGGCTTGCCACTTCGCGCCGGGCCGCCTCGACCGCCTCTTCGGCCGCCCAGCCATAGGCATGATCGACCGAATGGGGATTGCCGAACTGTTCGGTGAACCAGGGCAGCATGCGGGCCAGCACGCGCGGATCCACCGGCGTCGTCGCGTGATGGTCGAGATAGACCGGCGCCGTCATCGGAGCGTGAGGCCCGCCCGCACGCTGGCCGACCGGTCCCACAGGTTGGGCACGGCGGCATTGCTGTAGCCCGAGACGAAGGGCACCGGCTCGCCGGTCTCGCGATAGACATGGCGTGCGACGGCGCCGATGTTCGCGCCATAGACATGGATGCTGATCGAGGTGCGGTCGCCGAACGCGTTCTCGACCTTGTGCACGTCGCCGATCGCGGGCGAGACCGCCGCGACCGTACCCGGTTCGAGCCGGGTCGTGCGCGTCTTGCGGCCCTTGGCCAGGTCCCAGTCGTGGGACAGCTCCGCCCCGCGCAGCATGCCGATCAGGCCCCAGGTGCAATGATCGTGGATCGGCGTCGATTGGCCGGGGCCCCAGACGAAGCTGACGACGGAGAATCGCTCCAGTGGATCGCAATGCAGCAGGTACTGCTGATAGCGCTCGCGATCGGCCACGGTATATTCGTCCGGCAGCCAATCGTCGTTGGCCACGAGATCCGCCAGCAATCCGCCGCCCTGCTTGAGGATATACGGCTCGGCCGACGCCGTCTCGATCAGACGGGTGAAGTCGGCGACGAATGTGCGCAGTCGTTCGATGCGCTCGACCATGACCTGTCCTCCAGGACAGACAAATTAGACTGAAGCGGCGCCGGCGCAAGCGCGATGGAGTTTGTCGGTCCAGGCGCCTATCCTGCCACCGCACCGCCCGATCCCAGGAGACGCCGCGCTCATGTCGATCCGCAATCTGAACCGGATGTTCCAGCCGCGGTCGGTCGCCCTGATCGGCGCCAGCGACCGGCCGCAATCGGTCGGCGCGGTCGTGGCGCGCAATCTGCTGCGCGGCGGCTTCGACGGGCCGATCATGCCGGTCAACCCGCGCCACGCCGCGATCGAGAGCGTGCTGTGCTATCCCGACATCGCGCATTTGCCGGTCGTGCCCGACCTGGCGGTGATCGCGACGCCGCCGGCCGGCATTCCGGCGATGATTGCAGAACTGGGCCAGCGCGGCTGCCGCGCCGCGATCGTGCTCAGCGCCGATTTCGGCCGGGGCGTGGCCGGCGGCGCCGCGCTGCGCCAGGCGATGCTCGATGCGGCCAAGCCGCATCTGCTGCGCCTCGTCGGCCCGAACTGCCTGGGCCTGGCCGTGCCGGGCATCGGCTTGAACGCGACCTTTTCCCATATCCAGCCGCTCGCGGGCAACGTCGCCTGCCTGGCCCAGTCCGGCGCGATCGCGACCACGCTGATCGATTGGGCCGCCAGCCGCGGCATCGGCTTCAGCCACATGGTCTCGCTGGGCGACATGGCCGACGTCGATGTCGGCGACATGCTGGACTACCTGGCCCATGACGGCCATGTCCGCGCCATCCTGGTCTATGTCGAGGGCGTGACCGAGGCGCGCAAGTTCATGTCGGCCGCCCGCGCCGCCGCGCGGACCAAGCCGGTCATCATCCTGAAGGCCGGCCGCTATGCCGCCAGCGCCAAGGCCGCCGGCTCCCACACCGGCGCCATGACCGGCGCCGACGCAGTCTATGACGCCGCGTTCCGGCGGGCCGGAACCTTGCGGGTGCGCTCGCTGGACGAGATGTTCCAGGCCCTCGAAACCCTGAGCCACGCGCGGCTGATGCCGGGTGAGCGGCTGACCATCGTGACCAACGGCGGCGGCGTCGGCGTGCTGGCGACCGACGCGCTGATGGAGCTGGGCGGCACGCTGGCCGAGTTGGCGCCGGCGACGCTTGCGGCCCTCGATAAGGTGCTGCCGGCGGCCTGGTCGCACGGCAACCCGGTCGATATCATCGGCGATGCGGACGGCGCCCGCTATGCGGCAGCCCTGGAGATCGTGCTCGCCGATCCGCAAACCGACGCCTGCCTGGTGCTGAACTGCCCGCAGGCGGTGACCTCGACCGTTTCGTCGGCCGAGGCGGTGATCGCAACGCTCGGCCGGCTCAGCCCCCGGGCCCAGTCCAAAGTGATGGTCAGCTGGCTGGGCGAAGGGGCCGCCCGCGAGGCGCGCAGCCATTTCGCGACCGCAGGCTTGCCCAGCTACGACACGCCGGAGCGGGCGGTGACCGGCTTCATGCATCTGCGCGAATTCCGCCGGAACCAGCAATTGCTGATCCGGGTGCCGCCGGCGCTGCCGACCGAATTTTCGCCCGATCTGGCGCTGGCCAAATCGATCGTCGCGGCCGCGACGGCAGCGGGACAGGAATGGCTCGACGAGGCGGATTCCAAGGCTCTGCTCGCCGCCTATGGCATTCCGGTCGCGACCGTCCGGCGCGTGGCCCAGGCCGACGATGTGGCCGATGCGGCGCGCGAGATCGGCCGGCCGGTCGCAGTCAAGATCGTCTCCCCCGACATCACCCACAAGTCCGACCTGGGCGGCGTGGCGCTCGACCTGGCGACGCCGGAGGCCGCCGGCATCGCCGCCCATGCCATGCTCGCCCGCATCCGCGCCGCCAAGCCGGATATCCGGGTCGACGGCTTCGCCGTGCAGGAAATGGTGACGCGGCCAGGCGCGCTGGAGCTGATCATCGGCCTGGCCTCCGACCCGACTTTCGGACCGGTGCTGCTGTTCGGCCGCGGCGGCACCGCGGTGGAGGTGATCGGCGACATGGCATTGGCGCTGGCGCCGCTCGACATGATGTTGGCGCGCGACCTGATCGGATCGACCCGGGTGGCGCGCCGTCTGGCCGGTTTCCGCAACGTGCCGCCGGCCGATCTCGACGCGATCGCCTTGAGTCTGGTCAAGCTGTCGCAACTGGCGGCCGACCTGCCCGAGATCGTCGAGGTCGACATCAATCCGTTATTGGCGGACCCGGAGGGCGTGATGGCGCTCGACGCGCGCATCCGGCTGGGCCGGGCGACGCCGTTCTCGATCCTGCCCTACCCGTCGGCGCTGGAGCGGCGCATCACGCTGGGCTGCGGCACGACCGTGCTGATCCGCCCGGTCAAACCGGAAGACGCGCCGGGCTTCGAGCGCAATTTCCAGAAGATGCGGCCGGAAGACATCCAGCATCGCTTCTTCGCCGCCATGAAGGCGCTGCCGGTGCAATTGCTGGCCCGCCTGACCCAGATCGACTACGACCGCGAGATGGCCTTCGTCGCCGTGCCGCCGCCCGAGAGCGGCGATCCCGACGACGGCTATGGCGTGGTGCGCATCGCGGCCGATCCGGACAATGAGCGGGCCGAGTTCGCCATCATCGTGCGCAGCGACTGGCAGGGCCGCGGCCTGGGCAAGCACTTGATGAACCTGATCGTCGACTATGCCCGGGCGCGCGGGCTGGCCGAAGTCTGGGGCACCATCCTGCGCGAGAATACCGGCATGATCGATCTGGTACGGCGCCTGGGCTTCGCCATCCGCACGGATGTGGAGGATCCGAGTCTGGTGACCGCCAGCTTGCCGATCCGGACCCTTTGAACATCTTTCCTTCACCCCGGCCGGATCACTCTGGTACCGCCCGGCATCGATCGGGCGCCCGAGAGCGTTGCCCGCATGACGAATCCGCCGTTCTATCTCGCCATCCTGTTCGCCCTGGCGCTGGCACCGCCGGCGCGGGCGGAAAGCCTGACCATCGCCGCCTGCGAGAATTACGCGCCCTATTCCGACGCGGCCTTGCCCGGCAACGGCTTCGCCAACGATCTGACCGCCCGGATCCTGCAGCAGGCCGGCTACCAGGTTTCGGTCGCGGTGCTGCCCTGGGTCCGGGCGCTGGAAGGCACCGAGAGCGGCGCGTTCGATGTCCTGCCCTCGGCCTGGTACACCGAAGAGCGCGCCCAGGCGCTGCTGTTCAGCATGCCGATCGCCCAGTCCCGCCTGGTATTTGTGAAGCCGGCGGCCTCGAAGTTCGAATTCCGTTCGCTAAGGGATCTGGCCGGCCTCAGGATCGGTACCGTGTCGGGCTATGCCTACGAGCCGGACTTTCGGGCCTCGCCGCTGTTCCGGCGCCAGGAAACCGCCGACGTGCTGATGAACCTGCGGCGAGTCGCGACCGGCCATATCGATCTGACGCTCGACGATGAATTGACCCTGCGCTTCATCATCCGCAGCCGCGCGCCGGAGCTGGCGCCCGTGCTGGCATTGACCCGGGGCGTGCTGTCGGAACAGGGACTGTTCGTCACCTTTTCCAAGCGGCGCGCCGACGCGTCGAAGCTTCTGGCCGACTTCAACGCCGGCCTCGCTCGGATGCGCGCCGACGGCGGCTATCGGAAGCTGCTGGTGCTGCATCAGATGGAGTGAACCGGTCACGCCCCTCCCTCAGGCGAGCGCCGCGGCCGCGCGGCGTCTGATCGTGCCAATGGCGATGCCGCCCAGGATCAGCGTCGTCGCGATGATCATCGGCCGATCGATCGTCTCCCCGAGGAAGAACGCGGAGCTGACGATCCCGACGACGGGGGTCGCGAGGATACCCAGGGAGGTCGTGGTCGCCGGCAGCCTTCGATTGACTTCATTCATCGCCCAGTACGCCAACGCCGTCCCGACGAGGCCGGTGTAGGCGAAGCCGGCGATCAGGCCCGATGTCCATTCGATATGCGGCCTGCCCTCGAAGGTAAGCGCCAACAGCAGGAGGATGCAACTCGCGAGCAGGGCCTGCCAGAAGATCAGCTGGAATGGCGAGGAAATCCAGGTATGGGCACGGACGTAGAGGATGCTGACGGACCAGGCCAAAGCCGACAGCAAAAGCAGGCCGTTGCCGATGAGGGCCGGGCGATCGCCCCAGTCGAATGTCAGCGGATTGAACATGACCAATAGACCGACGAGACCAAGGGCGATACCGGCCAGCCGCATCCGCGGCATCCCCTCGTGCAGAAAGAGCCATGCCCCGGGGGCCACCCAAAGCGGCGTGGTGTAGCCGAGGACGATGGAGCGGCCAACGGGCACGTATTTCAGCCCGATGGTGATCAGCGTCGAAAAGGCGACCATGTGAAACAGGCCGGCAACGACGACGACGGCCACGTCGCCGCGCTTCGGGATGATGAACTGCCCCCGAACGAGGAGCAGTCCCAGCAGCCCGACCGACGCGATCACGGAGCGGATGGCGGTCGTCCAGAATGGGGGCACATGCCCCACGATCGTCTTGGTGACGACCCAGGTAATACCCCACCCTACGACGACAATGGCGAACAGAATGAGCGCCACTCTGTGATGGTATAAGGCGCGGATCATAACCGATCGAAAGGCCCCGCAGATCCGATCGATATTGATCGACTTGTCCATCATCATCCCCGACCGCGACGGATGCAGACTTGCCCCAATCCGGTTCGGGAGAAAGAGCCACCGCAGCGAGGACAATCGGACCACTTCATTCTCGCCCCGCACGCCGACGGCAGCGATCAAAAGCGGCTGGCGTTGCGGGTCGTGCGGCCGGCCGCGGTCTATCCCGCCTTCTTGAACGTCCAGACGAAGGCCGGCGGCACGTTACGGAACACGCGGGCGACCCGACGGGCGTGCAGCAGGTGTTCGTGCGGCGGCAGCGGGGCGGCAAAGCCGTAGGTGAACTGGATCAACGGCCGGCCCACGGGCAGCACGGTGAAGCAGGCATCGACCACCCGGCAGCGCGCCTGTTCCGGAAACAGCAGCAGCGGCAGGCCCGACAGCACGGCCGCGACCCGCGTGATGCCGCGCTCGGCCAGCAGCGCCTGCAGGTTCTGCGCATCGCCGCACAGCACCGTGATGCCGGGAAAGCGATGGCCCAGCAGGTCGGCCAGGCGCGGATCCCGCTCCAGCACGATCAGACGGTGCGGCGGGATGCCGGCATCAAGGATGCCGCGCGTGATGCTGCCGGTGCCGCCGCCCAGTTCGACCACGGGGGCCGAATCCTGACGCGCCTCGGGCGGGATCTGCCGGGCCATGGCATCGGCCAGCCGGCGGCTCGACGGCACGACCGCGCCCATGCGGCCGGGCGCACGGAGCCACTGCAGAAAGAAGAGGGTCGCCGAATTGCCGCGTTTCAGACGCGCCGCGGCGGATTGCAGGCGATCGCGCCGGACGGAGCTCAGCGAGGATTTGAGAGTCGGCTTCAGGGTCACGCGCTCCGTTTTTGTCTCCATCGCTAGGAAACTAGCGAGATTGGGGGTTGTCGCCAGCCCCTAATCGGTTAGTTTGCCGCCCATATAGGCAATTGGTGCTTCTTTTTGAGGCATTTAACTCAGACTTAAAACCGCCAATCGCTTTGCGCCTGTCGTTGTAATAGAGAAGTACGAGAAGGCGAAGCCTAAGCGAAGCCCCGGCGTCGATATGTCGAAAGACCAATAGACGCAACAGAGGCGCCAGGCCGAGCCGTCACCCCCGGGAGAGACCCATGCCGCTGCACGCGGAAACCGAGAAGCTGGCCCTGATCGACAAGGTCGCAACCGCCGCCGCCAAGGCGAAAATCGGCGTGGACGAAGGGTTCGTCCGGACGTTCTACAAGAACGTGCCGCCCGACGATATTCTGCCGCGGGCGCCGGACGCACTGGTCTCGGCGGCCGAGGCGCTGTGGCGGTTCATGGCCGAGCGCCGGCCGGGCAAGGCCAAGATCCAGGTGCTGTCGCCGGTCGACAAGGCCAATGCCTGGACCGCCGGCCGGACCATCGTGCAGATCGTCAACGACGACATGCCGTTCCTGGTCGACAGCGTGACCGCGTGCCTGAACGCGCTGGAACTGGTCGTCCATCTGGTGATCCACCCGGTCGTGCCGACCGTGCGCGCCGCCGGCGGCAAGCTGATCGCGATCGACGAAACGAGCCCGGATGCGCTCAGCGAATCGGTCATGCAGATCGAGATCTCCGGCCGGGCCGACGCCGCCCTGCAGCAGAAGATCACGACCGACTTGGAAGCAGTGCTGGGCGACGTGCGCGCCGCCGTGCTCGACTGGGAGACCATGATCAAGAAGGTCGGCCAGATCGCCGACGACATCGGCAATGCCGCCCTGCCCGTGCCGGCATCCGAGGCGGTCGAGGTCTCGGCCTTCCTGACCTGGCTCGCCGACAGGAATTTCACGTTCCTGGGCTATCGCGAATATGCTTTCGATCATGACGGTCTGAAGGTCATCCCCGGCGTCGGCCGCGGCGTGCTGCGCGACGATGCCTATCTGGTGTTCGACGGGCTGCGCAACTTCACCACGCTCTCGCCCGACGTGCAGCAGTTCCTGCGCTCGCCGCAGCTGATGATGATCTCGAAGTCCAACCGGCGCTCGACCGTGCATCGCCCGGTGCAGCTCGACACGATCGGCATCAAGACGTTCGACGCCAAGGGCGAAGTCGCGGGCCAGAAGCTGCTGGTCGGCTTGTTCACCTCGTCGTCCTATGCGAAGCCGCCCCGCTCGATCCCGGTGCTGCGCCGCAAGGTCCAGCGCACCATCGAGCGCTCCGGCTTCGCCCCCGACAGCCATGACGGCAAGGCGCTGCAGCATATCCTCGACAGCTTCCCGCGCGACGAGCTGTTCCAGACGACTGAGGCCGAGCTGTTCTCGACCGCGGTCGGCATCATGCATCTGCAGGAGCGCCAGCGCATCGCCGCCTTCACCCGGCGCGATCCGTTCGAGCGGTTCGTCAGCTGCCTCGTCTATGTCCCGCGCGACCGCTACAACTCCACCGTCCGCCGGCGCATGTCGGAGATCCTGGAGACCAGCTTCAACGGCAAGCTCGCGTCCGATGCGGTCCAGCTCGACGAGAGCGTGCTGGCGCGCATCCATTTCATCGTCAATACCAACCCGGGCCAGGTCCCGGAGGTCGATCCGGCGGCGCTGGAGCAGAAGCTGGTCGAGGCCGGCCGCGTCTGGGCCGACAAGCTCGGCGAAGCGCTCGGCATCGCCTTCGGCGAAGACGAGGCGCACAGCCTGCTGCGTCGCTATGCCGACGCGTTCCCGACCAACTATACCGAGCGGTTCAGCGCCCGGTCGGCGGTCGAGGACATTAAGGAGATCGCGACGCTGGAGGCCGGCGCGCCGATCGCGCTGGCGCTCTATCGCACGCCCGGCGCGGCACCGTCCGAATTGCGGCTGAAGACCTTCTCGACCGGCAAGCCCGTGCCGCTGTCCGACGTGCTGCCGATGCTCGAGAACCTGGGGATGAAGGTCATCACCGAGAATCCGTTCAAGGTGAAACCGCGCGACGCCGCGTCGAAATTCTGGGTGCAGGAATTCGAGCTGGTCACCCGCGGCCAGATGGCGGTCGACCTGGCCGAGATCGGCCCGCGTTTCGAAGAGGCGTTCCCGGCGGTCTATGCCGGGGCGGTCGAGGATGACGGCTTCAACCGTCTGGTGGCATTGGCCGGCCTCGCCGCGCGCGAGATCGTGGTCATCCGGACCTATTGCAAGATCCTGCGCCAGGCCGGCTCGGCCTTCAGCCAGGCCTATATGGAAGATACGGTCAGCGCCCATCCGGCGATCGCCCATCAGCTGGTCCGCCTGTTCGAGGCGCAGTTCGACCCGGCGCTGAAAGCCAAGGGCCGCGACGATGCCGCCGACGGGATTGTCCGCGGGATCGAGCGGGATCTCGACCAGGTCACGAACCTGGACGAGGATCGCATTCTCCGGAGCTTCCTGCTGCTGGTCCGCAAGTCGCTGCGCACCAATTTCTACCAGCTGGGCGCCGACGGCCAGCCGAAGCCGTACCTGTCGATCAAGCTCGCCAGCCAGCAGATCGACCTGCTGCCGCAGCCGCGGCCGCTGGTCGAGATTTTCGTCTATAGCCCGCGCATGGAAGGCTGCCATCTGCGCGCCAGCAAGGTCGCGCGCGGCGGCATCCGCTGGTCCGACCGCAAGGAGGATTTCCGCACCGAGATCCTGGGCCTGATGAAGGCGCAGCAGGTCAAAAACTCGGTGATCGTGCCGATGGGCTCCAAGGGCGGCTTCGTGGTGAAGCGCCCGCCGGTCGGCGGCAGCCGCGAGGCGGTGATGGCCGAGGTCGTCGCCTGCTACAAGACGCTGATGTACGGCTTGCTCGACCTGACCGACACGATCGAGGGCGCCGGCATCGTGCCGCCGAAGCTGGTCGTGCGCCGGGATGGGGACGATCCTTATCTGGTCGTCGCCGCCGACAAGGGCACGGCCACCTTCTCCGACATCGCCAACGGCTGTGCCATCGAATACGGCTTCTGGCTGGGCGACGCCTTCGCGTCGGGCGGCTCGATCGGCTACGACCATAAGGTCATGGGCATCACCGCCCGCGGCGCGTGGGAGGCGGTCAAGCGGCACTTCCGCGAGCTGGGCACCGACATCCAGACCCGGGATTTCACCTGCGTCGGCATCGGCGACATGGCGGGCGACGTGTTCGGCAACGGCATGCTGCTGTCGCAGCACACCCAGCTGGTCGCAGCCTTCAACCACATGCACATCTTCGTCGATCCGGCACCGGACGCGGCCACGACCTGGGCCGAGCGCAAGCGGCTGTTCGACCTGCCGCGCTCGACCTGGAACGACTATGACCGCACGCTGCTGTCCAAGGGCGGCGCCATCTTCGAGCGTTCGGCCAAGTCGCTGACCCTGTCGGACGAGGCCAAGACCCGGCTTGGGTTGAAGTCGGCGACGATCACGCCGAACGACCTGATCCGCGTGCTGCTGAAGCTGCCGGTCGATCTTCTGTGGTTCGGCGGTATCGGCACTTATGTCAAGGCCTCGACCGAGAGTGCGGCCGAGGCCGGCGACCGGGCCAATGATGCGCTGCGTATCGACGGGCGCGAGATCGGCGCCAAGGTCGTGGGCGAAGGCGCCAACCTGGCGCTGACCCAGCGCGGCCGCATCGAATATGCGCTCGCCGGCGGTCGGCTCAACACCGACGCGATCGACAATTCGGCCGGCGTGGATACCTCCGATCACGAGGTCAACATCAAGATTGCGGCCGGCGCCATGCTCGGCTCCGGCAAGCTGAAGCCCGACCAGCGCAACGCGTTCCTGGCGACCATGACCGACGAGGTGGGATCCCTGGTGCTGGAGGATAATTACCTGCAGACCCAGGCACTCTCGATCGCCGAAGCCGAGGCGCCGGCGCTGCTCGACGAGCATGCGCGGCTGATGCGGTCGCTGGAGCGGGCCGGCAAGCTGGATCGCGCGATCGAATATCTGCCGGACGACGAGGCGTTGGCCCAGCGCGCCGCCGCCAAGCGTGGGTTGACCCGGCCGGAACTGGCCGTGCTGCTCGCCTATGCCAAAAACGCGATCTATGCCGAGCTGCTGACCACCGACCTGCCCGACGAGCCGGAGCTGGAAGAGGAGCTGCTGGCCTATTTCCCGCGCCAGATGGTCGAGAAGTCCAAGGCCGACCTGAAGGCACATCGCCTTAGGCGCGAGATCGTCGCGACCGTGGTCACCAACGCCATGATCAATCGCCTGGGCCCCAGCTTCGTCAGCGAGATGCAGACCAAGACCGGCCGATCGACCGAGGATGTGACGCGGGCCTATCGCATTACCCGCGTCGTGTTCGACCTGCCCAGCCTGTGGCGCTCGATCGAGGTGCTCGACAATATCATCCCGGCCGCGACCCAGACCAAGCTGCTGCTGGCCGTGCGCACCGTCGCCGAGCAGGCGGCGCGCTGGTTCCTGCAGTCGGGCCAGCACTTGAGCGTGACGCCGCGCATCAAGGAGTTCGGCCCCGGCATCAAGGCGCTGTCGGCCAAGCTCGCCAGCCTGCTGCCGGAGAGCGAGCGGGCGGCCCATGCCGATCAGGCGCTGAGCTATGTCGCCCAGGGCGTGTCGATCGAACTGGCCGAGCGGGTCGTGGCGCTCGACAGCCTGTCGGCCGCCATGGACATCGTCCGGATCGACGAGGGCACCCAGCTCGACATGGTCGAGCTGGGACGGCTGTATTTCGCGACCGGCGCCAAGCTGGGCCTGGGCATCCTGCGCGACAAGGCCCATGCCCTGCCCGCGTCCACGCCCTGGCAGCGCCTGGCGATCGGCGCGCTGGTCGATGATTTCTCGGCGATGCAGCGCGAGATCGTCGGCCGGGTCCTCGCCGCCAGCAACGGTCCGGTCGAAGACCGGCTCGATACCTGGGCCACCGGGCGGGCGGAAGCCATGGCCAAGGTCCAGGAAATGGTCGCCGAAGTGGCCCGCGTCTCGCCGCCCGACCTCGCCATGCTGACCGTGGTCGGCCGACAGCTGCGGGCCTCGACGATTTAAACGCGGAGCGGCCGGCGGATGTCTCCGCCGGCCGCTCCGTTATCAATCATCGCAAATCCCGGCCGCCGCACAACCAGGAACTATCGTCGCCGCCTCTCGTTCATGAGTCGCGCTATCCCGGTAGGCACGCCTGCCACGCCACAAAAAGGGTGACCCCATGAACGTTCGTTTGCCCCTGCTCGCCGCCACGCTGATGCTGCCGCTCCTGACCGGCGCCTGTTCGGGCGGCGTCGCCTTGCCGCCCGATACGTGCGATCCCGGCGGCTCCGCCGTGGTGTATGCCCTGCCGAACGCGGCCGGCCAGGTCGATATGACCCGCTATTCCACGGCCAACTGCCGCAAGTCGTAGGCTCGGCGACGCGGCCTGACGACCTACTTCATGGCCGCGTCGTAATCCTGCTTCCACTTGCCCGATGCGATCGCCTGCCACATCCAGCCATCGACCACGGCGCGCAATTCCTTGTCCTTGCGCATCAGATAGCCGTCGTCGAAATGGGTGAAGGGTGCGGCGACGGCGGCGGGGCACAGCACGCCCGGATGCAGCTTGGTCTGCAGATCGACCTCGACCCCGTCGGTCACCATCACATCGGCCTGATTTCCGACCAACTGCTCGAAGATGGTCTTGTTGTCGGGCCAGACCAGAATCTGCGCCTTGGTGAAATGCTCGTGGGCGAACTTGTCGTTGGTGCCGCCCGGGTTGATCACGACCCGCGTCGCCGGCACGTCGATGGCGTCCAGCGTCGTGTATTTGTCCTTGTCGGCGCAGCGCACGATCGGCCGCTTGCCGTCGCTGACGTTCGGGATCGAGAAATCGCCGGCCGCCGCCCGGTCCGGATTGACCGTGATGCCGCCCAATGCGATGTCGAATTTTCCAGCCTTGAAATCGTCGAGCAGGGTCTTCCAGGTCGTTGGCACGAATTCCGGACGCACGCCCAGCGTCGCCGCCAAATCCTTCGCCATCTCAATATCGGCGCCGACCAGGGTGCCGTCGGGCGTCTTGTAGCTGAACGGCTTATAATCGCCTGTCGTGCCGATCCTGAGCACGCCGGCCTGCTGGATCTGCTTCAGCACGCTGTCGTCCGCCGGCGTCTTGCCGACGCCGTGGGCGGCCAGGACCGCCGCCAGCATCACACCCGCTACCGCCATCTTCATGATTCGCCCCCGATGTGCTTCGATTTTCGGACGAAGCCTATCATGAAACGGAAAAAGCCAACCGCTCTTGACCTTGCCATGACGGGAAGCCCCATGTTGGAGATCGAAGGAGATTTCCCATGCAGCTTTTCACCGTAACCGGCATGACCTGCGGCCATTGCGTCCACGCCGTAACGGGCGCGATCACCAGCCTGGACGCCGATGCCGCCGTGCATGTCGATCTGACGACCGGCCGGATCGAGGTCGAGAGCGATTTTCCGCGCGCCGAACTCGCCGCCGCGATTACCGGGGAAGGCTACGCGCTCGCGGGCGCATAGCCGGGCACATCGTGAGCGTGTCGACCGCGGCGACCGAAACCAGGGCGGCGGCGGCGCAAGTCCACGGGTCGGCGACGGAGCTGTCGCAGCAGGCCGAGCGGCTGCGCCACGAGGTCGCGACCTTCATCGGCGCCGTCCGGGCCGCCTAATTTCCTCGATGACGCCCCTATTCGACGTCGTTGGCCAAGCGGGCCTTGTGACCCAAATAGCCACCATGGTGGCGCAGGCCGTATTCGCGGCGGGTGACGCCCTTCAGCTCCATCAGGGTCAGTGCCAGCGCATCGCCGATCGCCGCCATCGCCGCCATGCTGGCCGACGGGGTCAGGCCCAGCGGACAGGGCTCCTCGATCACGCCCATGTCGAGCACGACGTCGGACAGGCGCCGCAGCTCGCTTTCGGGATGCGAGGTGACGCAGATGACCTGCGCGCTGGTCAGATGGCGCGACAGTTCGATCAGCTCGACGATCTCGAGTGTCTTGCCGCTGGTCGAGAAGGCGACGATGCAGTCGCCCTGGGCGATCAGGCCCAGATCGCCGTGCGCCGCCTCGGCCGGGTGGATGAACACGGCCGGCGTGCCGGTCGAGCTCAGGGTGGCTGCGAACTTGCGCGCCAGGAACCCGGCCTTGCCCATGCCGGTCGTGACGACCTTGCCGGTGCACAGCCGCAAAGCCTCGATCGCGGCCTCGTAGGTGGCATCGACCCGGATGTCCCGGATCGCCGCCGCCTCGCGGTCCAGCACATGACGAACCTTCGCCTGAACGTCGAACCTGCTCATGACGCGAACCCTCAGTGCCGGAAGTGGCGCATACCGGTGAAGACCATGGCGAGGCCTTTTTCGTCGGCCGCCGCGATCACCTCGGGGTCGCGCATTGAGCCGCCCGGCTGAATCACCGCGGTTGCACCCGCCTCGGCCGCAGCCAGCAAGCCGTCCGCAAAGGGGAAGAACGCGTCCGACGCCACGACCGAACCGATTGCCGGGCTGGGCACGCTCTTGTCGCCGCCGGCCGCGGCAAAGCCACCTTCGGCCGCCTTCCAGGCCGCGATGCGACTGCTGTCGACCCGGCTCATCTGGCCGGCGCCGATGCCGACCGTGGCGCCACCCTTGGCATAGACGATGGCATTCGATTTCACATGCTTGGCGACACGGAAGGCAAACAGCAGGTCCGCCATCTCGGCCGCCGTCGGTGCGCGCTTGGTCACGACCCTGAGGTCCCGCTCGGCAACGCGACCGGCATCGCGGTTCTGCATCAGAAATCCGCCCGAGAGCGACTTGAAGGTCATGCCCGCCGCGCCCGGATCCGGCATGCCGCCGGTCGCCAGCAGCCGAACCTTGGTCTTGCGCGCTAGCAGCTGCAGCGCCTCGTCTTCGAACGACGGGGCGATGATGACTTCGGCGAACAGCGATCCCAAAGCCTCGGCCAGCGCTGCGTCGAGCGGGCGGTTGACGGCGATGATGCCGCCAAACGGGCTGACCGGATCGCAGGCGAATGCCTTCCGATAGGCCTCGATGAGGCTCGATCCCACCGCGACGCCGCACGGATTGGCATGCTTGATGATCGCCACGGCCGGCGCGTCGAACTCGGCGACCGCCTCGAACGCGGCGTCGGTGTCATTAAGGTTGTTGTAGCTGAGTTCCTTGCCCTGCAGCTGGGTCGCGGTCGCGACGCCGGGGCGGCTGTCCTTGGCGATGGCATAGAACGCCGCTTGCTGATGCGGGTTCTCGCCATAGCGCAGCAGCTGCTTGCGCTCGCCGGCGATCGACATGGTGCTGGGGAAGGTCTCGTCGCGCTCGGTCGCCATCCAGGCCGCGATCGCCGTGTCGTAGGCCGCCGTACGGGCATAGGCCATGCCGGCCAGCCTGCGCCGGTTCTTGAGCGTGGTGGCGCCATTGTTGGCGGCCATGTCGGTCAGGATCAGGTCGTAGTCGGCCGGATCGGTGACGATGGTCACGAAATCATGATTCTTGGCCGCACCGCGGATCAGCGACGGGCCGCCGATGTCGATCTTCTCGATGCAGTCTTCCCAGCCGGCGCCGCTCGCGACCGTCGCCTCGAACGGATAGAGGTTGGAGACGACCAGATCGATCTCGCCGATGTCATGCTTGGCCAGCGCGTCCAGATGGGTCTGCAGATCGCGCCGCGCCAGAATGCCACCATGGATGGCCGGGTGTAGCGTCTTGACGCGGCCGTCGAGCATTTCCGGAAAGCCGGTGACGCTCGCCACGTCGGTGACGGCGAGGCCGGCATCCGACAAGGCCTTGGACGAACCGCCGGTCGAGATCAGCAGGACCCCGCGCTCGGCAAGGGCCCGCGCGAAAGGCAGCAGGCCGGTCTTGTCGTAAACGGAGATCAGCGCCCGACGGATCGGACGATCGAATGCACTGGTCATGGGCTGGCGTCCGGGATTTGTTACCAAACGAAGGCCGGACCATAGGGCGGCAACCGCGCTCGATCAAGCGATGCCAGGCAGGCTCAGACCTGGGGTGCAACCGCCGTATTGCGGCGCCCCAGCTCCCACAGCAGCAAGCCGACCACGACAAAAGCCAGCACGGCTGCGACCCACGGCCAGTCCAGCCCGAGCACGGCCAGCGCGATCAGCACCAGATTGGCGCCCAGGATGCGCAGCACGACCGCGCCATGGCCCAGGCCTGACTGGACCGCACGCTGGTAGAAATGCTCGCGATGGGCGTGCCAGATCCGCTCGAATCGGGCGGCGCGGCGCAGCAGCGTGATGGTCGCGTCGACCAGATAATACAGCGGCAGGATCAGCGCCGGCGCCCAGCGCCCCTCGCCGGCCATGCCGAGCAGCAGCCAGCCGGTCAGGAAGCCCAGCGGGATCGAGCCGACATCGCCCAGGAACAGCCTGGCCGGCGCCCAGTTCCAAGCGAGGAATCCCAGCGAGACGGCACCCAGCGACAGGCCGAGCGGCAGTGTGCCGCCGTTGGGATCGAGCGACAGAAAGCCTACCAGCGCCACGCCGAAGCCGATCGCTGCGGTCTGGCCGCCGGTGATGCCGTCGATACCGTCCATGAAATTATAGAGATTCACGAACCAGAGCCAGACCAGCGCGGTCAGCGCGTAATCCAGCACCGGCGGCAGCAGGCCCTGAAAGATATGGCCGGCGCCATGGACGAAGCACAGCCCGACCAGGATCGCCACGAGCTGGGCGCCAAAGCGCTGCAGCACCGGCAGCCCGCCGCGATCGTCGCGCCAGCACTGGAAGGCGAGCGCCAGGGCGACGGCGACCACGGCCAGCGTCGCTATCGGCGCCATGCCCAGAATAGCGATCACGACCCAGGCGAGCGCCAGCACCGGCACCAAAGCCAGCCCGCCGCCGCGCGGGGTCGGATTGGTGTGGCTGGAGCGGTGATTGGGCTGATCCAGGATTTGGCGGTGCTTCAGCCACCACAGCACGCCGCCGGTCGCAATCAGGCTGGCGACGAGGCAGAGCAGGACAAGTTCGGCGACCAGCGTGAACGACATGCGGGGACCCAATCGAACGATTTTCAATCCGGTGTATAAACAAGAACGGCCCCGTCCGGAAAGACGGGGCCGTTCTTATGAAACGCCTTGCGAAATCAGGCGGTCTTGATCAAGCGACCAGCAAAGAAGCCGTCGATGCCGTCATATTCGGCCAGATGGCACGGCAGGGTGCGCACGTCGCCGTCACGGGTCAGCAGCTCGGCCAGACCGCCGATCTCGTCGGCCGAGACCGGCTTGCGCTCGACGCCCAGGCCCTTGGCCAGCAGCTTCTCGATCTGGTCGGGCCCTTCTTCCGGCTCGAGCGAGCAGGTGCAATAGACCAGCATGCCGCCGGGCTCCAGCATCTCGATCGCGGACGTGAGCAGCCGTTCCTGGACGGCGGCGAGACGGGTCACGTCGTCCGGCGTCTTCAGATGCGGCACGTCCGGATGGCGCCGGATGGCGCCGGTCGCGGTGCAGGGCGCATCGAGCAGCACGCCCCAGACCTTTTCCGACGGACGCCAGGTGACGGCATCGGCGCTGAACGTATCGACCTTGAGCGACAAGCGGCTGAGATTGCTGACCATGCGCTCCAGCCGGCGCGGCGATCGATCGATCGCCGTGACCTTGGCGCCACCGGAGACCAACTGCGCGGTCTTGCCGCCGGGAGCGGCGCAAAGATCGACCATGATGCGGCCGGACACGTCGCCGAACAGCTTGGCCGGGATCGCGGCGGCGGCATCCTGGACCCACCAGGCGCCTTCGCTATAGCCCGGCAGGTTGGCGATGGCGCCGCCGGCGGCGCGGCGCAGCGTGCCGCTGGGCAGCAACGTCGCTTCCAGCCGCTCGGCCCAGCCGGACCGGTCGAGGCGCGCGGTGATGTCGAGCGGGGCTTCACGCAGGTGAACTTCGGCGATCCGGCGCGCGACATCCTCGCCATAGGCATCGGACCAGGCCTGCCACAGCCATTTCGGCGTGTTGAGCCGTGGCGCGTCCTGCAGAGTCACCAGGGCCGGACCATCCTGCGACAGACGGCGCAGCACGGCATTGACCAGACCCTTATGGGTCATGAAGCCCCGCGCATCGGCCAGATCGACCGTCGTCGCGACGGCGGCATGGGCCGGCGTGCGCAGGAACAGCAGCTGGGCGATGCCGAGCCGCAGCATGTCGTGCACCTGGGCGGCGCGCGGCGGCAGCGGGGTGGCGAGGCAATGGCTGATGAGCGCGTCGATCTGGCCGAGGCGGCGGAGGACCGTCGCAACCAGAAGGCGTGCAAACGCGCGATCACGGACTGAGAGGCTCGGGAGATCCGGCGCCTCGTCGATCGCGTCATCAAGCGGGCGGCGCCGTCGCAAAACGGAGCCAAGCAGATCCACGGCGACGCCGCGGGCTGTGGGAACTGGTGTGGAGGTCAGCAACGTACTATCTGCCATCTTATCCTGAACGCGCCAAATCATGTGGCAAACATCCATAGCGGGCAATCGTTCCGCATAGGGGTGCAATTTGGTGTCTGCTCATAAGCGAGGAACGCAGCGGGTGAAATCCTGCCTGCGATGATGCCTAGACGACGCTCTCGCCGCAAACCGAAATCATCTCGCAATGGTTGCATCTCTTTGTAATTGACCCGCCGCGCTGTCGCGGCGGCGGTCGTTCTAGCCCCTTGGCGGGGCGATGGGATGAGACATATATGGAGCATGACCGAGGATACCAAGCACCACGCCCCCGCAAATGCGACGAAAAAGCCCGTCGCTCCGCCGCGGCAACCCGCCGAAACGCCCGGCAACACGGCAATTGCCGAAATCGGTGGCCCGAGCGGGCCGGAGCCGACCCGCTATGGCGATTGGGAACGCGGCGGCCGCTGCAGCGACTTCTGACCCTATCGCTCGACGCGATAATCCTTCGCCGTTCGCATATCAGGGTTGCGTTTCAAACATGTCGACGCGACTGCCCTTGGGGCGGTGCCCCTTGTCCGACCGGCCCCGCCGGCCTATCAAGCGCGGTGTCACCCGTTCCGGAGCCTCGATGCGCGTCCTTTTCGACGACGAAATTTTTTCGACTCAGTTCGAAGGCGGCGTCTCGCGCTATTTCACCCAGCTGATCGAAGAATTGCCCGCGACGGGCGTGAGCCCGCTGCTGTCCTTCGGGTTGACCTGCAATCGGCATCTGGCCCGGTCTCGGGCCTTCTCCGGCTGGCGCCTGCCGCGCTTCGCCGGATCGCGCTCGCTGCTGCGCCTGATCAACGGCAGCCGAAGCCGCGCGGCGCTCGACCGCGGCCGCTACGATATCTGGCACGCGACCTGGTACGACGGCCGTGCCCTGCCCCATGCGCGCGCCTGGCCGGACAAGCCGATCGTCACCACCGTCTATGACATGACGCCCGAAGTGATGCCGGACGCGATCGCGCCGGGGCTCGGCAATCCCCATGCCGGCAAGCAGGCCATGGCCCTGGCTGCCGACCGGATCGTGGCGATTTCGGCCGCGACCAAGGCCGATCTGCTGCGCTTCACCGCCGTCCCAGCCGGGCGGATCCAGGTCATTCACCTCGGCGTCGGCGACGGCATGCGGTGGCGGCCGGCCGACGCGCGGCCCCCGGGACTGCCCGACCGCTTCCTGCTGTTCGTCGGCAAGCGCGGCGGCTACAAGAATTTTGCCGGCGTCGCTCCGGCGCTGGCCGCCGTACTGGGCGACCGGCCCGATCTGCATCTGGTCTGCGTCGGCGGCGGTCCGCTGGCGCCGGCCGAGCTGGCCCCCTTCGGCCCCGCCGCCGACCGGGTCCTGCAGCTACAGGCCGATGATGCGACGCTCGCCTGGTGCTACGCCCATGCCGCGGCCTTCCTGTTTCCGTCGCTCTACGAGGGCTTCGGACTGCCGATTCTGGAAGCCTTCATCAACCGCTGCCCGACCGTGCTGGCCCTGCGCAGCTGCTTTCCCGAGATCGGCGGCGAGGCCGCGCTCTATTTCGATCCGGACCGGCCCGACCGGCTGGTCGATCAGCTGGGCCGGCTGATCGGCGACCAGGCCGCCCGCCAACGCCTGGGCGACGCCGGGGCGCTGCGCGCCCGTGATTTTACCTGGGCCAAGACGGCCGCGGCGCATGCGGCGCTCTATCGCGAGCTGCTCTAGGTGACCCAACCCCACGCCAAGCAGCGCAATCGCCGCATGATGCTGTCGATGCTCGCGGGCTTTCCGGTTCGCGCGCTGCAGATCCTGAGCGGCATTCTGATCGTGCCGCTCGCCTATCGCTATCTAGGTCCCGAACGATTCGGCCTGTGGTCGGCCGTGACCGCGCTGGGCTCCATGCTGACGCTCGCCGATTTCGGCATCGGCAATGGCCTGATCACGACCCTGTCGGTCGCGACCGGACGCGAGGAGCCGGAACGGATCCGGCGCGCGATCTCGACCGCCATCCTGATCGTCGGCTCGATCTCGGCGCTTCTGCTGATCGGTCTCGCCGCCTTGGTGCTGCTGGGCGACTGGGCCGGCTGGCTGAACGTCGCCGGCACCGGCGCCGCGGCCGACGCCCGACCGGCCGGCGCGGTCTGCGTGCTGATGGCCCTGCTGCTGCTGCCGGTCGGCCTGGCCGCCAAGATCCGGGTCGGCCTGCAGGAAGCCTTTCGCAACAGCGCCTGGGATGCCGCCGGCGTCGTGCTGATGCTGGGACTTTTCGTGGCCGCGATCCGGTTCGACACCGGCATGGCCGGCCTCGCCGTCGCGCTCGGGACGGGCCCCGTCCTGGCGGCACTCGGCAATGGCATCGGGCTGTGGCGACGTCATGGCCTGCGGCCGCGCTGGGCCTCGATCGATTTCGCGGGCTTTCGCCCGGTCGCCCGCCTGGGCCTGCTCTATTTCGTGCTCGCCTGCACGGCGGCGTTCGCCACGTCGGCCGACAATCTGATTGCGATCCGCCTGCTCGGCCCCGAAAGCGCCGGCTCGGTCGGCATAGCGGCGAAGATCTTCGGCGCCGCCCAGGCCATCGTCATCGTGGCGCTCCTGCCGCTTTGGCCGGCATTTGGCGAGGCGCTGGCGCGCGGCGACCGGCGATGGGCGCGACGCGCCCTCATCCGCGCCGCAGCAGCCTCGCTCGGCATCAGCCTGGTCGGCGCAGGCGTTTTGCTCGCCTTCGCCAACCCGTTCATCGGCCTGTGGCTGGGCCGCCAGACCACGTTGCCGTTCAGCCTGTTGGCGGCAAATGCGGTGTGGCTCGTGCTGCAATGCGTTGGAAACGTCTTCAGCATGTTCATGAACGGCGCCGGCGTCATCCGCTTCCAGATGATGGTATCCCTGGGCTATGCGGCCATCGCGGTCGGGCTGAAGCTGATGCTGGCCGAGCGGCTCGGAATGGCAGGCATCGTCTGGGCCACGGTGGCGAGCTACGGGCTGTTTCTGCTACCCCTCTATATCGGCTTCTCGCGCAGATACCTGTCTCGCGCCTGATCCGTTCCAGCCCCCGAGGATATGGGTGAATGAAAGCAGCCGTCGCACGCACGATGAGACGCTTGATCAAACTGGCCGCCAGAGAAGTCTATCGGAGCGCCGGATGGCAGGATCAGATGCTGCTGGCGGGCGTATCCGCCGCGCATGGCCTACGCCGTCTCGATCGGCTGCAGACCCTCGGCGACGCGGAATTCCAAGTGTTCTCGCAATGGGGCGAGGACGGCATCATCGAGTGGCTGGTTTCCCGCTTGCCCGGCATTCCCGAAAGTTTCGTGGAGTTCGGCGTCGAGGATTATCGCGAGGCCAACACCCGGTTCCTCCTGCGTCACCGCCATTGGCGCGGGCTTGTCCTCGATGGCGCGCCGGCGAAAATCGCGAGCCTGCGCGACGACCCGGTCTATTGGCGGCACGACTTGAACGCGCAGTCGGCCTTCATCACGCGCGACAATATCGACGGGCTGATCGCGCAAAACGGCTTCGGCGGCGAGCTGGGCCTGCTCAGCATCGATATCGACGGCAACGACTACTGGGTCTGGCAGGCGATCGGCGCCTGCCGTCCTTGGATCGTGATTGCGGAATACAACGCCATGTTCGGCGATATCCAGCCGCTGACGATCCCCTATCAGGCGGATTTCCAGCGGATGGCAGGCCACCCGTCCGGCCTTTATTACGGCGCCTCGGCGCCGGCCCTGCAGCAGCTGGGGACCCAGTGCGGCTACAGCCTGGTCGGCAGCAACCGCGCGGGTAACGACCTTTTCTTCGTGCGGAACGACGTTCTCGAACGGCTGCAGGGCGAGATCGTCGATCGCACCCCCCGACCGTCGCTGTTCCGCGACGCCCGCGCCGCCGACGGCACGTTGCTCCATGTCGGCGGCATCGATCGCCTCGCTCTCATTCAGGATCTGCCGGTCAGGGATCTCGCTTCCGGACAGGACCGGCCGCTGCGGGAATGCGGCCGCCTGTTCAGCGACCGCTGGCTGGAGCTGATGGGCGCGGCGGCGCCGCGCCCATAGCCCTGGCGGCTTAGCGGTTCATCCGGTTCTCGACCAGGCCATCGACCACGGTCGGATCGGCCAGCGTCGAGGTATCGCCCAGCGCGCCCTGCTCGTTGGCGGCGATCTTGCGCAGGATGCGGCGCATGATCTTGCCCGAGCGGGTCTTGGGCAGGCCCGGCGCCCATTGGATGAGGTCGGGCGAGGCGATCGGCCCGATCTCGCGCCGGACCCAGGCGACCAGTTCCCGGCGCAGCTCCTCCGATGGCTCGATCCCGGCCATCAGCGTCACATAGGCATAGATGCCCTGGCCCTTGACGTCGTGCGGATAGCCCACGACGGCGGCCTCGGCGACCTTCGCATGGGCGACCAGCGCGCTTTCGATCTCGGCCGTGCCCAGCCGATGGCCGGCGACATTGATCACGTCGTCGACCCGGCCCGTGATCCAATAATAGCCGTCCGCGTCGCGCCGGCAGCCGTCGCCGGTGAAATAGCGGCCGGGATACATCGAGAAATAGGTCTCGATAAAGCGCGGATGGTCGCCGTAGATCGTCCGCATCTGGCCGGGCCAGCTGTCGTCGAGACACAGATTGCCCTCGGTCGCCCCCGCCAGCGGCTTGCCCTCGGCATCGACGATGGTCGGCTTCACGCCATAGAACGGCTTGGTCGCCGACCCGGGCTTGGCGGCGATGGCGCCGGGCAGCGGCGAGATCAGGATGCCGCCGGTCTCGGTCTGCCACCAGGTATCGACGATCGGGCAGACGCCATTGCCGACATGCTCGTGATACCACAGCCAGGCCTCGGGATTGATCGGCTCGCCGACCGAGCCCAGCACGCGCAGCGACTTGCGGCTGGTGCGCTTCAGCGGCTCCAGCCCTTCGCGCATCAGCGCGCGGATCGCCGTCGGCGCCGTGTAGAAGATCGAAACCTGGTGCTTGTCGATCACCTGCCAGAAGCGCGACGCGTCCGGATAGTTCGGCACGCCCTCGAACATCAGCGTGGTGGCGCCATTGGCGAGCGGCCCGTACAGAATGTAGCTATGGCCGGTGACCCAGCCGACGTCCGCCGTGCACCAATAGATCTCGCCGTCGCGATAATCGAAGACCTCGCGATGGGTCAGCGCGGCATAGACCAGATAGCCGCCGGTCGTGTGCAG
>Ga0302317_10000121_pt1 | contig 73363 bp, 74 predicted proteins | sample III_Palsa_N3_3_FD_200450 | JGI IMG/M metagenome (GOLD analysis project Ga0302317, IMG submission 200450) | Peat permafrost microbial communities from Stordalen Mire near Abisko, Sweden - III_Palsa_N3_3 | ecosystem: Environmental > Terrestrial > Soil > Palsa > Peat permafrost | place: Sweden...
GGCGGCGCCTCGTGGCCGAGTGCGTGGCTTTTGCCACCGCGGCCGGGTATCAGCGCATGGTGCTGTGGACGCACCGCAATCTCGGCGCCGCCCGGCACCTCTATGAGCAGGCCGGCTTTCAGATGAGGGAGGCTGAGCCGCGCCATTCCTTCGGTCAGGACGTGGTGAGCGAGACCTGGGAGCTTCAGCTCTAGGGCGGGCGCGGGGCCTGCGCCACCTTCTCGGTCGGGACGCCGGCCGTGGCGCTCGCCTCGAGCAGCTGTGCGCAGTCCGCGTTGTGCGCGAGCCCCGGGTTTATGAAGGCGAGAAGTGCCGCCAGCGGGGTGAGTGCGATGCCGAGCCCGATGGCGGCGCCCGCCTGCACGAGAGCCCCCTTGCCGGCCAGGCGTACCTGCGGCTGCCGCAGGGTGCCGCGGATGGAGACCGCGGAGTGCAGCCCGAGGCGTGGGTGCTTCGGGTGACCCTCCAGGGTGAGGTCGAGCGCCTCTGAGTCCAGGTGCACCTGCCCGTTGCCGCTCACGAGCACATTCTCGGTGTCCAGAAGCAGGGTGCGTGCCGCCGCCACGCCGTCCTGGACCTCAAAGCTCGCCACCCCGCAGCGGATCGGCGTCTGCTCGTGGCTCTTCAGCAGCGCCCCGAGGGCGCCGTTGACATCGAGACTCGTGAGCTCCGCGGTCGACTCGCGCAGCGTGCCGCCGGGGAGGAGGGCGGCGACGGTGCCGTTGGCGGTACTGAGCAGATCGTGGAAGGATCTGCCCTCGCCGGTGAGTTTCATGCGGGCGCTCAGCCGGCCGGTGAACCCGGAGCGCCCGGATGGCGTGAGTTCTGCCAGCTCAAGGTCCCGCAGGCGCAGCTCGAGCGTGCCCTGGGGCGGATTTGGGGTGACATCCAGGCGCGCTTCCGCCGTGATCTCGCCGCCGGCAATGCCGGCCTGCACCTGCTCGGCGCGCAGCACTCCCTGCTCGATGCTGAGCGAGGCGCTCGCGGGCCTGAGGATCTGGGAGCCCAGCTGCAGCGCAGCGGCCCTGAAGGTGATGTTCCAGTCACCGCGCTTGAGCGCGGCGATGTTGACTTGCGCATGCGGGGTCGCTGGCGCAGCTGCGGTTGCGGACGCGGCTGCGGAGTTGCCTCTGCCGATATCGCTGAGGAGCAGGAAACGCGAACTCAGGCCGCCCGTGACGTGTGCGCGACCGCTGGAGCTGTCCACCTGCAGTGTGCCGCCAAGATCGCTGCCACCGAAGTGCGCCGCAAGGTCGCGGTACACGAAGCGCTTCTGCTCGCGCTCGAACCCGCCCGCGAGCGTGAAGGGGCCGGTCTCGGGCAGGTGCAGCCCCACGAGGAAGTACACATCGGCGAAGGTGGCACCGCTGATCTCGAACGGCCCGTGGAGCGAGCGCAGGTCGAAGGGCCGCGGCAGCTCGAGGTGCGCCGTCAGGCGCGCCTCGCCCGAGGCCTCCCGGAACACGAAGTGGTAGGGCATCCCCGGGCGCACGGCGGCGAGCGGGTCACCCTCGAGCGCGAAGCTGGCCGCGCGCCCGTTGAGGCGACCCTCGCCGCGGATCCGAAGACCCCCGGGCTCCCCGGAGTCACTGTGATCGAGCGCTGAGACGACACCGGTGAAGTCGAGGTGGCGGCGCGCGTCGCTGAGTGTGACGTGTGCGTCGGGGACGTCCAGCCCCCGGATCAGCGGTGGCCCGCGGCCGGGTCCTTCCGGCCCGAGGTGCCAGTTGGCATGGCCCTGCGCATCGCGCACGAGCGTCAGTTCGACGCCCTGCGCCTCGATATGTTGCAGCCGCAGCGGCGGCAGGGACAGCTGCCAGGTGAGGTGCAGGGTGAGTGCCTGCGCGCGCGCCGTGACGCCCGGATCCATCCAGGGGGGATTGCCGATCAGGACCTGCTGAGCACTCAGCAGCGGATCGCGCGTGAACAGCCGCAGCGAGAAGGGCCCGTCGATGCGCGCCTCGCGCCCGGTGCGCGCCGTGACCAGGTGCAGAATCAGGACGCGCGCGTGGCGCTCGCCCCAGAGGAGCCCGGCAGCGCCAAGCACGATGACAGCGAGCAGCGTCCAGGCGGCAATGCGCAATCCGGGCGTGCGCCCGGCAGTCAGGAACTCGAATGCCATGTCACCCCGGATGGCTTGCAGCGTGGCCAATGCCGAACAGGACTATTGCACTTTCTGCTCCACGGCAGGGGTGCGCCGCCCACTCACCGTGTGTAGGACTTCGCTGGCCGGCGATAGTCCGCACGGCGGCTGCAGGAGGGCCATACTGAATGCCTAGGATTGAGCTTCAGACACGGGTGCAGCGCGCGGCGCGCCGAAGATCGCGGCGCCGCGGGCTCTAAAGGAGAGATTCATGGCAATGAAGAAGAAGTCGCGCCGCAAGGCGAGCCCCCGCCGCAAAGCGGTGCGCACGCCGGCGCGCAGCAAGTCCAAGAAGGCCGCCAAGCCGCGTGCGCTGAGCGCCGCTGCGAAGCGTGCCCGGCGCGGCAAGCCGAAGACCGTCAAGGCCGCCGCCAAACGTGTCATGGTAAGTGCAGGACGCACGGCGCGCGCGCTCGCCCGCGCCGGTGCCGAGCGGGCCGTGAATGCCGGTCGCAAAGTCGTGGCGCAGGGCGTGCGCTCCGCGGCCAAGGGCGCCCAGGTCGTCGCCGAGGGTGCGGGCAACGTCACTTCCAGTGCGCTCGAGTCCATTGCCGAGCGCGTCGAACCCGAAGGGCAGGGATCCTGACCGGAAGCGGGTGAGGGCTCACCCGCTGTCCGAATGCTGCTTCGAAGCCGCCTGGCTTCAGTGGTGCGTGCACATCGCCAAAAGCAGGATGACGGGGATCGGTACGCCAAGAAGCCACAGCAGAATTCCGCGTCCCATAAACCTCCCGATTGCTGCGCTATTCGGTCGAGACGATACGTCTCGGTTGCGGGCGCGAAGTCACGCGCTCCCCTGAAGGAGGGTCAGCTTCGGCCTACGCTGCGCCGTTTGTAGCCCGCGTCCGACGCCAAGCTGCGGCTTTGGCGCCTCGCCGCGAAGGGGTTCCAGGGCCCACAGTGGCTCGAACGCGGCACGCCGGCACGGCCTGACGCGCATAACGGCAACACGGGAGATTCTCAGATGAAAATTCGTTCCATGACTGTGGCGGCTGTGCTCGCGACCTGCCTCCTCGCGGGGTGCAATCACGCCAAGACCGCCGCGCAGGTGGCCAAGGACACCGACGCTGCCGAGCAGAAGGCGGTGGAGAGCGTCGCTAATGCGGAACAGAAGGCGGACGCACGGGTAACCGATGCGGCCCAGGGCGTCGCCAAGGACCAGAACGATCTTGCACACGTCGCATCCGTGCAGGATCAGAAGGTCGCCAACACGGCCGCCGAGGGCATGCACAAGATCGCCCTGGCGCAGTGTGAGTCGGTGAGCGGCACCGCGCAGAAGTCCTGCCGCGACCAGGCGGATGCGGACTATGAACTCGCCAAGGCGCGCGCGAAGCTTGCCCGGGCCGAGACGGATCCCAAGCCGTAACGTGGGAGCTGGCGCAGGCAGCGGGGCGGCTTCATGAGCAAGGGACGGATCCGCTGGAAGAAGTCCCCCGGGGCCGGGGATCTGGCCTCGGCCGGGCAGTATCTTGCGCTGCTCGAGCCGCTCGCGGGAGCGACTGCCCTGGTACGGGCGCTACGGGCGGCCAAGAGCACTGAGCAGGCGGCGAAGGACCTGCTGCGTGCCAGTGCGCTGCCGCTGCTGGCGCGCGAGGAATCGCAGGTCGCCCAGGACCTCAAGCGCATCCGCAAGGGCCGCACGCTCTCTCCGGTGCTCCTGGTACAGGGGGATGCGGGGCGCGGTGTGGCCCTGACGGTGGCGGACGGCTATCACCGCATCTGCGCGGCCTGGCACCACGACGAGGACGCCCCCATCGCCTGTCGCATCGCGCGCCGCCCGCTGTAGCTTCAGGGTGCGGCGGGATCTGCGACGTCGATGACCACCTTGCCATGGGCGTGCCCCTCCTCGAGGTAGCGCAGCGCATCGGGCACCTGGGCGAGGGGATAGCGCCGGTCGATCACCGGTTTGACCTGCCCCCTCTCCAGCATCGCGCCCAGGATCTGCAGGTCCTTCGGGTTGAGCTCGGCCAGGAAGGGCAGGAGCTTCTGGCTCACGAACGGTGACAGGGCGAGGGCTTTGAGGGACGGCAGCAGCGGTCCGATCCACACCCCCTTGTCGTTGGCGCCCACCAGGACCAGCGTGCCCTGCGGAGTCAGCACCCGGCGATACTCGGACAGTGTATGGCTGCCGACGGTATCGAGGATCAGGTCGTAGCGCTCGGCGCCACGGGTGAAATCCTCGCGGCTGTAGTCGATGACGTGATCGGCCCCAAGGGCCTGCACCATCGGCACCGCGCGTGTGCCGCACACCCCGTGACTTGCGCGCCCCAGGCCTTCGCGCTCTGCACAGCGAAGGTGCCGACGCCCCCCGATGCACCGTTGATGAGCATCTTCTGGCCTCTGCGCAGCTGCCCCTTGTCGCGCAGGGCCTGGAGCGCGGTGAGGCCCGCGACCGGCACCGCCGCCGCGGCCTCGAAGCTGATGTTGGCGGGCTTCATGGCCACCGCGCGGTCCTCGCGCACCACGACATATTCGGCGAAGGCGCCGAGCTTGCCGCCGAAGACCTCATCCCGGATGAAAATGCGTCACATCCGCACCCACCGCCTCGACGGCACCTGCAAAGTCACCCCCAACCCGCGGATTGTGCGGGGCCCCGATGCCACTGTCGGCGCGCACCAGGTAGGGCGTGCCGCGCAGGTAGTGCCAGTCGATCGGGTTCACTGAAGCCGCCCGGACACGCACCAGAATCTCACCCGCGCCCGCTGAGGGCTTGGCGAGGCTTTCCAGCTTCAGTACCTGCGGCGACCCGTAGCAGCGATAGACGAAGGCCTGCATGCTCGCCCCAGTCTCGCTGCGGTCTGCGGTGGTGGGACAGGGTGAGTCGTGGCGCAACACGAGCGCGAGCGCCGCCACACCCAGCGCCACGAGCAGGGCGATCACACCGCCAGGACACGGCGCACAATCCTCATGGAGCTTCGTTCCTGACGCAGCCGCTGGTGCGCCGAGCATACTGCACGGGCGCTGCGGCGGTGGCTTCCCTGGGGCGCAGTGGCGGCGGCTTTCGCAGCACCCGCCCGCGCTTCGGTGTTGGTGAGCGTTGCAGAAAAATGACGGTGGCGTCAGTTCGTGAAGGCGCACTCACCCTTGACCCGATGCCCGCGCACGCCGCACGCTATGGCCATGTCCTCCGGCACGGTCAGGATCGACTCACAGGCACTGGCGACGCTGCGCTACATCCGCGCGTCCATGGACGCCGCCGGCACCGTCGCCGTCCCGGGGACGGCAGGAGTCGGTGTCGGTATCGTCGGCCTTGCGGCCGCCACGCTGTCATCGACCGGTCTCCTGCATGCCTACTGGCTCGAGATCTGGCTGCTGGCAGCGGCGGCTGGCGCTGCCAGTGGCGCGTTCTTCCTGGCGCGCCGCGAACCGGGCGAGGCGTTCACGCTCCTCGGCACGCCCGTGCGCAAGGTGTACTGGTGCCTGCTGCCGTGCCTGCTCGCGGGCGCCGTGCTGACCGTGGTGCTCTTCAAGAGCGCCCAGGTGCAGGCGATCCCGGGAACCTGGCTCCTTCTTTATGGCTGCGGACTGCTGTACGCGAGCACCGTGACCTCCCGTGGCATCGGCGTCCTCGGCGGCTGTTTCGTACTGCTCGCGCTCGTGGCGTTCGTGCTGCCCTCGGACGATCAGACCCGCGCTGCGCTCCTCGGCATCGGCTTCGGGGAGCTGCACGTGCTCTACGGGGCGATCGTGCGGCGCACCGGGCACGCGGGTCCTGCGCTCGGGAGCGGCTCGCTCTAACCTAGCACCGGCCCCGGGGCGCCTGCGAAGCGCGCCGGTGACAGTGAGGCGCCCGTGAGCCCCTCATCCGCGAGCGCCCGCGGCAGTGACTCCCGGCGGGCGAGTGCTGCTGCCGCGCGCGAGAACGCGAAGGCCGTCTGGATGCCGTAGCCGCCCTGGCCCGCGCACCAGAAGAAGCCGGGCACGGCGGCGTCGTAGCCGATGACCGGATCGCGGTCGGGCGCGAAGGTGCGCAGCCCCGCCCAGCTGCGGTGCACGCGCCGCACGTCGAGCTCGAGCGCCGCCTGGATGCGCTCCACCGCCACGGCAATCGTGACATCTTCCGCGTACGCATCCCCGGGGGCCACCGCTTCCTCGTCCGCCGGGGAGATGAGCAGGCGACCTGCGTCGGGCTTGAGATAGAACTGATCCTCGGCATCGAAGATCGCCGGCCAGCCGGCGACATCGGTGCCGGGCGGCGCATCGATGAGGGCCGCCGAGCGGCGCAGCACCGCAAGACCGAGTGGGGCGGCCGCGAACTGCCGCGCCACCTCATCAGCCCACGCGCCGGCGGCGTTGATGACGACGCGGGCGCGGATCTGGCGGTCCTCGAGCTGCAGGTGCCACAGGCCGTCCTGCCAGCGCGGCGCGCGCCAGCGCGCGGCGTTATGGAACTCAACCCCGAGCCCGCGGGCGCGGCGGATGAAGCCGCGGAACAGACCCTCGACATCGATGTCGCGCACACCCGGCTCGAAGGCCGCGGCCGCGACATAGGTGGCGCGCAGCGCGCCCACGCGCTCGCGGGCCTCTTCGCCGGTGAGTGCCACGATGCTGACACCGGAGGCACGCACCCCCGCTATCTCCGCGCGCAGGCTCGCGGCCTGGTCGGCGCGGGCGATGAGGAGCGCCCCGCGCGGGCTCAAGAGGGAAGCGGGAGATCCTGGCGCCCCGGGCGCCTCCAGGAACGCCTCACTCGCCCGGGTCAGGATGCGAAACGCCGTGCTGCCGTAGGCGGGCGCGAACAGCGCCGCCGAGCGCGCGGTCGAGTGGTAGCCGAGCTGCGGTTCAGCCTCCAGCAGCGCCACGCGCGCCGCCGGGGCGAGCGCATCCGCCATGCTGACGCCGGCCATGCCGCCGCCGATGACGATGAAGTCATACATGCGGTGCTGGCGCGCGCCGCGTCGGCGCAGCGCCCGGGCGCGCCCTCACGGGGACGGCAGCTTCAGCAGCATGTGGTACTCGCTCAGCAGCTGCTCGCCCACCTGGATCGAGTCGGGCTCGGTTGCCCAGACGCGAAAGCCCGCCCGCTCGTAGAGCCGCCGTGCCTCGGGGGCCGCCTCCGAGACGCTCAGGTGCAGCGCGCGCACCCCGCTCAGGCCCCTGGCGTGCGTGAGGGCCGCGCTGAGGAGGGCGGCGCCGGCTCCCTGGCCGCGCCACGCGGGTTTGACGTACATGCCCCACAGGTACGCCTTGCGGGCGGACTTGATGTGGCGCGCGCGGTTGATGCCGAGCATGCCGTGCAGGCCGCCCTCGAACGCCCCGAACACCAGCGAGCCGGTGCGGTTCTCCAGCTGCGCGCGCACGGCCTCCTCCGAGGAGGCGATGTCATCTTCGGGGGAGGCGGAGAAGGCGAGCGGGGATTCGAGCAGCGCCTCGCGGCGCAGCTGGAACAGGGCATCCGCATCGACGCTGTTGAGGGATCGGATTTGCACGCGCAGCCTTTGAGGGGGACCGAAGCTTCCGGCGCCCGATCTTACCCGCTCGGGCGGCGCCTGCGTCTGCGGCAGGGCCGAAAGTGCCGGCCCGCCGCCGCGGCAGAAGCTATATTGCGCGGCAGGAGCGCTCAGCGCTCACCGGCACAAGAAAGACAACGATGCCCCATCTGCGCCCGAGCGATCGCACCTTCGCGGCAGCGTCCTGATGGCCTCGCACGCGCTCCTCGGGACAGTGCTGCTGCTGATCCTGCACGCGGGCTTTGCAAGCGCCGCCACGGCGCACGCGCTCCTCACCAAGGACGACCCGCGCAGTGCCTTCGGCTGGATCGTCGTGTGCTGGGTGTTTCCGCTCGCAGGTCCCTTCCTCTACCTGCTGTTCGGCATCAACCGCGTGCGCTCGCGCGCCAGGCAGCTGCGCTCGGGCCTGCCGAACGTGCGCGAGGCCCTGTCACCGCCGTCTCAGCAGGCGGATGACTTCACCGCGCAGCTGACGCACATCGGGGATGCCGTGACGCAGTGGTCGCGCATGGCCGGCAACGCCATCGAGCCGCTCGAGAACGGCGAGAACGCTTTCCCGCGCATGCTGGCCGCGATTGCCGGTGCGCGTCACAGCGTCTGGCTCGCGACCTACATCTTCGAGACCGATCCGCTCGGGCGGCAGTTCGTCGCCGCCCTCGCCGCAGCGAGCGCGCGCGGCGTGCAGGTGCGGGTGCTGGTGGACGGAATCGGCGAGTGGTACAGCTGGCCGCACGTGGTACCGATCCTCAGGCGTGCCGGCGTGCCCGCGGCGCGCTTTCTCGCCCCGCGGCTGCTGCCGCCGCGGGTGGCGATCAACCTGCGCAATCACCGCAAGCTCCTGCTGGTGGACGGCGAGACCGGCTTCCTCGGTGGCATGAACATCGGCGGCCGCGAGGTGGGCAAGGGCGCCCAGCGGCGCATGGCGGACCTGCACTTCCAGGTGCGCGGTCCGATCGTGGCGCAGCTCGGGCGGGCGTTCGCGATCGACTGGCGCTTCGCCGCCGCTGAGGATCTGACCCCGGCGCCGCCTTCGCCGGCGAGGGGCACGGCGACCTGCCGGGTCATCACCGAGGGGCCGGATGAGGACACCGACAAGCTGCTGTACGTGATCCTCGGCGCCGTGTCGGTGGCGCGCCGGCAGATCCTCATCATGACCCCGTACTTCATTCCCCAGCCTGAGCTCACCTCCGCCCTGCAGGCCGCAGCCCTGCGGGGAGTCGAGGTGTGCCTGGTACTGCCCGAGAAGAGCAACCTGCGCTACGTCGACTGGGCCTCGATGCGCTGGTGGCGGCCGCTGCTGGAGCGCGGCGTGCGCATCTACCGGCAGCCGACGCCGTTCTCGCACACGAAGCTTCTGGTCGTGGACGGCGCGTACGCGCAGATCGGCTCGGCGAACCTCGATCCGCGCAGCCTGCGGCTGAATTTCGAGATCGCGCTGGAGGTGTACTGCCCCGCGAGCGCGCAGGGCCTGGCGCAGTACATTTTGACGGCGCGCGAGGGCTCGGCCGCCTACCCGCTCGAGTGCATCAGTGCGCTGCCACTCTTCGCCCGGTTGCGCAACAGCCTGCTGTGGCTCCTGTCACCGTACCTGTGAGGCCGGCGCGGCAGACGCGCGTGCTTTAGGGCGATGCGGGCTTGGCGCAGGGATAGGCCTTGCCGAGCATCGCCACGATGAAGCGCGCGCCATCCTCGGCCGCCGCCGCGGGGTGTGCGCGCAGCTGCGCCTCGATGCGTGCCTTCACGGTCTCCTCGAGGGACTCCGCCGTGATGTCCGCGGGCACGCACAGCTGCGCGGCCGTGCTGCGGCCGTTGCCGAGCACCACGCCCTGGGTGACGCCGAGGATATAGATGCGGCAGACGTTCTGACTGACATGATCGGAGCCGACACAGAACTGGGCGAGGTCAGCGGCGGTCACGGTGTTGAGGGCCGGGGGTGCGGGCGGCGCGGCAGCGGCGCCGAGCGCACCCAGCGACCCGAGGAAGAGACCGGGCAGGCGCGCGCCGCGCGCGCGCCGGTAACGCAGGCGCATGTCGCTCATTGCCCGGGGTGCTTGGCCTTGAAGACCTTGATCTGGGCGTTGAACTGGTCGGCGAGCGCCTGCTCCTGATCGATGACCGTGTTGTGCGCTCCGAAGCCGAGCACCTTCACCGTGTGCAGCTCATCGGCACTGGCCTGCGGGAACTGCTGCGCGATCTTCTCGACCGCGGCGTCCACGCAGACGGTATAGGTTTTGGTAGCCGAATCGTAGCTCTGGAACGCGGTGTGCGCTGCCACCATCTCGGCCTTTGAGACCTTCAAGCCGTCCGGAACCGCCGGAGGACTGGGGGCGTTGCAGTCCTCGATGGCGGCGGCGGCCGCCCGGGCCGGAGCGCCCGGCAGCGCCGACGGTGCGGTCGGCGCCACCGGCACCGCGGCCGGCGGCGGGGCACTCAACTGCGGCTGCGGGCGGGAGAGATACGGGAGCGCGCCCGAGGCGAGGAGCGCAAGTCCTGCGACGCCCACGACGCCACGCAGCGCGGCCGCGCGCAGCAGGGCGCCTCCGAGGAGTGCCACGAGCAGCGCGAGCGCACCGAGAATCAGCGCGCCGGTGTGGAGGTCAAATGCCATGAGTTACATTTCCCAACAATGGTGGCAGTGCCGCGGGGGCGCAGGATACCACGCACCCGGGGGCGCCTCCGCAGCCGCGACGGGCACTGCTTCAGGGGGCGTGCGGTTGTGCGTGACAGGTCTGGCAGCCGGTCACCGGGCCGTGGTGCGTGAAGCGCAGCGGCGGATCCTTATGGCAGCCGAGGCAGAACTCATGGAAGCGTGCCTCCGCACCCGCGCGCAGATCGGTGCGGCTGCTGCGGTGACAGCTGATGCAGGCGTCCGCGCCGCTGCCATCGGTGAAGTTGTGATGGCACTCGATGCAGTTGACGTCGCGGTGCTTGTCGTGCGGGAAGTCGAGCACCAGGCGCTCGCTGCGCGCAATGAGGGGCCCGTGCAGCGCGAGTCCCGCGCGCGGCAGCAGGAGCGCAGCGCTGCCGATGACGCACAGGCACACGAGCGCCAACACCAGGCGCGAGTGTCGTCCGAAGACGAGGCTGCGCGGCACAAGAGCAACGGGCGCAGCAGCGGCCGCGCGCCGCGCGCGGGCGCGCAGCAGCGCCACGAGCGCCGCCGCGCACAGCGTCACGGCGAGGGTGCGCGCCAGCGGCCCGTGCACGTAGCGAGCGGTGGTGAGGACATGCGCGGCGATGAGGACGAGCGCCACGGCGCCGGCGATGACGTGGGCTGCCTGGAAGCTGCGATGCCGCGGCCACAGCCGCTGCCGCAGCGAGGCGCTCGCGGGCACGCACAGGAACAGCAGCAGCGCCAGTGCGCCAATGCCTGCCCACTCATAGAGCGGCGTCGTCACCTTCAGATGCTCGAGCGCCACCGGGTCGCTCAAGGGCGCAAGTAGCGCGTGCGCCGCCACGCAGCCCAAGGCCAGCCAGCCGAGCAACTCATGGCGCGCGAGCGCCAGCGTGAGGCGTCCCGGCATGCGCGGCCGCACCGGCAAGAGGAGGAGCAGCAGGCAGACGAGCGCTGCGGCCAGCCCCAAGGCCTGTGCGCTCTCCCAGAGGATGTTAAGAGGAACGGGGTTCACCTCAGGAAGAAGGTATCGGTTATAAAGGCGGGCGTCATGTTGAGTCTTGCGAATCGTTTCACTTACGGGGGCGACTTCGTCGCCTGGGGTGCGATGGGCAGCGGCCCACCGCTGGTGCTCGTTCACGGCACCCCCTTCTCCTCGCAGGTCTGGCGGCGCATCGCACCGCACCTGGCGCGCCACTGGCGGGTTTATTTCTTCGATCTCATCGGCTACGGTCAGTCGCAGATGCGAGCCGGCCAGGATGTATCGCTCGGCGTGCAGAATGGCTTGCTGGCAGCGCTGCTGCAGGAGTGGGGGATCGCGACTCCGGAAGTGCTTTGTCACGACTTCGGCGGCGCCACGGTGCTGCGGGCCTACTACCTCAACGGGCTGCGCTACCGTCGTGTGACCCTGATTGATCCTGTGGCCCTCGCTCCCTGGGGGTCACCGTTTGTCACCCACGTACGGCAGTACGAGCAAGCCTTCGCCGGCCTTCCGGCTACGCGCACGAGGCGCTGCTGCGTGTTTATCTGCAGAGTGCGGCACACAGCACGCTCAGCGCGGAGGCCTTTGGCGCCTACCTCACGCCCTGGCAGGGTGTTGAAGGGCAGGCCGGTTTCTACCGGCAGATCGCGCAGATGGAGCAGACGTTCACCGATGAAATCCAACCGCGGTACGCGCCGCTCGCCTGCCCGGTGACACTGCTGTGGGGGGAGGAAGACCAGTGGCTCCCGATCGCGCGCGGCCACACGCTGGCGGCGAAGCTGACGCACGGCGCCCTGACGAAGGTGCCAGGATCAGGACATCTGATGCAGGAAGATGCGCCCGAGGCGATCATCGCCGCGATGCTCGCTGCGCCCGGGGCAAGCGAAACCTGAGCGCTTTTTCGGGCCGGGCGCTCCTTGAGCGAATCCGCCGCCGCGGGCGGGTGCGGGTTACACTGCAAAGCCTCGGCCGGGAAGGCGCCGCGCACCGGGTGCGCCTGCGTCTTGTGAAGGCGGTATTTGCCACCAGTATGCGGCATGAAGCAGGATTCCCCCCAGGAGGGTGGGACAGTGGCAACCGGATGGGCAGGCGAGAACGCCGTAAACGAGCAGATCGACGCGACCGTCAAGGACGGCATCAAGCGCGCGCAGAGCCGGCTCCCGCAGGGGCCCTCGCTCACCCACTGCGCCGAGTGCGGCGCCGCCATTCCCGAGGCCCGCCGCGCGGCCATCCCCGGGGTGCGGCTGTGCATCACCTGCCAGGAGGCCGATGACCGCGGCAACACCGCGTCGGCCGGTTACAACCGCCGCGGCAGCAAGGACAGCCAGCTGCGTTAGAAAGGCACGCCGCCTTGGGCGTGTCCGCTAGGGCCGCTTGCCCACCGGTGCTGGCGCTCCGAGCAGGAATCCTGCGCTCGCCGCAGCGCCGATGCAGGCCAGCGCGCACAACCACATTCCCGTATGGAACGCGGACAGCAGCGCCACGCCGCGCGCGGCGAGCGCACTTCCCAGAAGCGCGGTCGCGACCAGACCGCCGGTGCGCGCCACCGCGCTGTTGAACCCGGACGCAACCCCGGTGTGCGCGCCATCGACCGAGCTTAAGACGGCCGTGGTGAGCGGTGCGACCGCGCCGCTGAGCCCGAGCGAGAGCAGCGCGAGTGCCGGAAACACCTCGCTCCAGTAGCGCGCCGGCGTGCCGATGCGCAGGGTGAGCAGAAATCCTGCCGCGACGATGAGCGGGCCGACGGTGAGGGGCACTCGAGTGCCGATGCGCGCGGCGATGGCACCGAGGTAGGGTGAGGCGACGGCGACAATCAGGGGCAGCGGCAGCAGGGCCGCGCCCGCAGCGATGGCGGAGTAGCCGGCCGCTTCGATCAGGAAGTAGGGGACGAGCACGAACAGCGTCCCGAGCGCGCCGTATAGAAGGAGTGTCAGGAGGGTGAGGCCGGTGAAGGCGCGCGAGACGAAGAGCGTCAGCGGCATCATGGCGCGCTCGCCGCGACGCCGCTCCACCACCACGAACAAGACGAGCGACACGACGGCGGTCGCCCCGAGCACGAGGAGCCGGGGCGTCCAGCCCCGGGGCGAGGAGCCCACGGTGAGCGCCCAGGTGAGGGCTCCGAGGCCGAAGGTTGCGAGCAGCGCTCCGCCCGCATCGAGGGGCTCCGCGCGGCGCTCGACATCCTGGGGCACGTAGCGCCAGGCGAGCAGGATCGCGCCCGCGGCGAGGGGCAGGTTGATGAGGAAGATGCCGCGCCAGCTGCCGAGGTCAATCAGCCAGCCCCCGAGCACCGGTCCCGCCGCGCCCACCGCGGCCCCGGTGGCCGCCCAGATGCCGACCGCGCGCCCCTTGGCCTCTCCCTGGAAGGTTGCCCCGAGAATCGCGAGGCTGTTGGGCATCAGCATGGCGGCACTGGCGCCCTGCAGGAAGCGCGCCACGAGGAGCACGGCGGTGCCCGGGGCGAGCGCGCAGCAAAGTGAGGTCACTCCGAAGAGCACGGTGCCGCTGATGAGGAGGCGGCGGCGCCCGAAGCGATCCCCTGCCGCACCGCCGAACAGGAGCAGCGCGCTCAAGGGCAGGAGGTAGGCGTTGATGACCCACTGCAGTGCGGCCGGATCGGCATGCAGGCTCGCGCCGATCGCCGGCAGCCCGACGTTGACCACCGAGCCGTCGACGAAAGCGAGACTGGAGGCGAGGATCGTGGCGCTGAGTACCCGCGCGGGATGCCGCACCGTGATGCCCGCCGTGCTGGCGCGCGCGGCCGCGGCATCGCGGAACGATTGCAGCGGCGCGTTCACCGCGGCGGCGCCGCGCCTGTGGTGCGGGGCTCCTTCACCGGTGCATGCCTAGCTGCGCAGCCGGGCGCCCTGCGGGTCGTAGAGGGGCTCCAGATGCACGGTGGCGCTGCGCAGCTCGCCGAGGATGTCGATCTCAAAGCGCGCCCCCGCGCGCGCCAGCGCCGCGGGCACGTAGCCTGCGGCCAGACTCTTGCCGATGCAGTGCCCGTAGGCCCCGGAGGTCACGTAGCCCACGGCCGCGCCGTCGCGCATGATCGATTCATAACCGACGACCTCGGCGTCCGCGTCCGCGACCTCCATGACCACGAAGCGCCGCTTGGCTCCGCTGTCGCGCTCGGCGAGCGCCGCACTGCGCCCGGTGAAGGCGCTCTTGCTGAAATCGACGAAGCGCTCAAGACCGGTTTCCCCGGGCGTGTAGTCGGGGCGGAAGTCTTTGTTGAAGGAGCCGTAGCCCTTCTCGAGGCGCAGCGAGGAGAGCGCACGGCCCCCGAAGTGCGTAAGCCCGAGGTCGCTGCCGGCGCCGCGCAGCTCATCGTAGAGAGTCTCGAAGTAATCCGGCGTCGTCCACACCTCGTAGCCGAGCTCTCCGGTGAAGCCGGCGCGGGTGAGGATGGCGGGCGCAAGTCCGACCGCGGTGCGCCGCGCGGTGAAGAGTTTGAAGGAGCCCGCGGCAAGATCGATGCGCACCAGGCGCTCGAGGAGCTCGCGGGCGCGCGGACCTGCGATCGAGAAGCCGGTCAGTATCGAGGCGGCCGAGCGCACCTGCACGTCCGCAGGCGGGGCTGCCTGCCAGAACCAGCGCAGGTGGAACTCCTCGGCGAAGCCTGAGCCGATGATGAGGAATTCATCCTCCGCCAGGCAGGCGATGGAGAGGTCCCCGATGATGCGGCCGGCCTCGTTGAGCATCGGCGCGAGCCCGAGGCGTCCTGCTTTGGGGATGCGACAGGCGAACACGCGGTCGAGCCAGGCGCGCGCGCCGCCGCCTGTCACCTGGTACTTGCCGTAGTTGGTGGTCTCGTAGATACCGACCGCGCGGCGCACCGCCTGGCACTCCTCGCGCACCACCGGGAAGGCCTCCGAGCGGCGGTAGCTCGCGGTCTCCGTCGGTGGCATACCCGGCGGCGCAAACCACAGCGCGTGCTCGAGCCCGAAGTTCGCCCCCATGACGGCACCGGCGGCCTTGAGGCGCTCGTAGATCGGCGAGCGGCGCACCGGACGCGCCGCCGGCAGTTCCTCGTTCGGGTAGGCGAGGCGGAAGCGCCGCGAGTAGTTCTCCGGCACCTTGATGGCGGTGTACTTCGGGGTGGCGAAGGCACCGAAGCGCGCCACGTCCATCGACAGGATGTCCTGCCCCGGATCACCCTGCGCCATCCAGCGCGACAGCACGAGACCGATGCCCCCGCCCTGGCTGAACCCCGCCATCACCGCGCACGCGACCCAGTAGTTCCTGAGGCCGCGCACCGGCCCGACCAGGGGATTGCCGTCGGGGGCGAAGGTGAAGGGGCCATTGACCGCCTTGCGGATGCCGACGCGGCCGAGCGCCGGGAAGTGCCGGAAGCCCACCTCGAAGTAGGGCGCGAGCCGCTCGAAGTCCTCCGGCAGCAGCTGCATGGAGAAGTCATCCGGGGTGTGGACCGGTGACCAGACGATGCCGTGCGGCTCGTAGGTGCCGATCAGGCACCCGCCACGCTCCTGGCGCATGTAGATCTCGCCCAGGTAGTCGGTGGTGTTGACGATCTCGCGCTCGCGGCCCTTGAGCTCGGGCAAGTCCTCGGTGAGAAGGTAATGGTGCTCCATCGCCAGCACCGGCAGCTCGATGCCGACCAGCTGCCCGACCTCCCGGGCCCAAAGTCCCGCGCAGTTGACCACGTGCTCGGCGTGCACGCTGCCCTTGTCGGTGTGCACATCCCAGCTGCCATCGCGGCGCTGCTCGAGCGCCGTGACGCGCGTGAAGCGCTCGACGCTGGCACCGAGCTTGCGCGCGGCCTTGACGTACGCCTGGGTGGTGCCGGAGGGGTCGCAGTGACCGCCATCCGCGCGCCACAGCGCGCCGATGAAATGCGCAGGATCGATGAGCGGGTTGAACTCGAGCGCCTGGGCGAGGGAGATCATCTCGGTCTCCATGCCAAGGTAGCGGGCGCGCGAGCAGATGAGCTTCAGGCTGTCGAGCTCGCCCGGCGTGGCCGCCAGCATCAGCCCGCCGTTTGGGTGCAGGCCGCACGACTGCCCCGACAGCGCCTCGATCTCCCGGTACAGGTCGATCGTGTACTTCTGCAGGCGCGAGATGTTGGCCTCGCCGTTGAAGGTGTGCATGCCGCCGGCCGCGTGCCAGGTGGAGCCGGAGGTGAGCTCACTCTTTTCCAGCAGCAGCACGTCAGTCCAGCCGATCTTCGCCAGGTGGTAGAGGACGCTCGCGCCGACGACGCCGCCCCCGATCACGACCGCACGTGCAGAAGCCTTCATAGCCATCACTCTCCGTAAACGTCTGTAAAGGAAACCCCGGCCACGCTCCTCAGGCCAAAGGGCGCAGCGGTGGCGCTCAGCCACTCGCGCAGGTGCTGCGCGGTGCTCGCGGGGGTCAGGAGCAGCAGGCAGTCCGGCAGCACCGCCAGGGTGACCGCGACCTGCGCCATGATAGTCGCGGCCGCCTGGCCGCTCTGGAATTGCTCGGGCGCAAGATCCAGCCGGCAGCCACGCGCGAGCGCCTCGCGCAGCTTAGGTCCGGCCAGCACCAGTACCGTGAGCGCGGAAGACAGGTCCACGACCGCGCCCTGGCCGGCGCAGGCGGCGCCCCAGTCGGCGGCCGTGACGCCCGGCGCCGCGCTGGCGCTGAGCAGCAGCCAGCGTCCGGGCCGGACACTGAGCACGAGGTGTCCGCGTTCCTTGCTGACGTGGCCGAAGGCGGCGAGCTCGACGCCGGCGACGCGCCGCCGCGCATCGGGTGCGGCGAGCGCGTAGGTCGACAGTTCCACCACGTCGCAGTCGCAGCCGGCGAGCCACACGCCGGGGACGGCGCCGGACTCAGGCGCGGACACGGGCGTTCTCCGCGTCGAACATGTGGGGGCTCACGAGCTCGAGCTCGGTGCTTTCGCCCGAAACCGGCGCGCTGCCAAGCAGCCGGCTGCCGATGCGGGCGCGGCCGCCGGCGACGAGCGCCAGCCCCACCCAGCCCTCCAGGGCCACCGAGGGGGTCGAGGAGGTCACGTAGCCGAGGCTCGTGTCCGGGGCTGCCGGATTCACCAGCTGGGTGCCGTTGCGCAGCCGCTGTGCCTTGTCGGCCGGGCGCACGCCGACCAGCTGCAGCCGCTCGGGCGCGAGCATGCCTGCGCGCTGTGCGAGCACGCGGCCGATGAAGTCGCCGTTCTGCTTCAGCATGCGCTGCAACCCCAGGTCAGCGGCGCTGGTGTTGCCGTTGAGCTCAGCGCTCGTCACGTGGCCCTTCTCGATGCGCAGCGTGTTCAGGGCATCGAGGCCATAGGGGCGGATCCCGTGCGCGGCACCCGCGGCGAGCAGCGCTTCCCAGGCAAGGAGCGCGTGGCGCGCGGGCACCGCAAGCTCATAGGCGAGTTCGCCGGAGAAGGAGATCCGGAACAGGCGCGCCGCGATGCCGGCGATCGCCACCGCAGCTGCCGCCATGAAGGGGAAGCCCGCCGCCGACACGTCGTTGTCGGGGAGCGCCGCGCTCAGCACCGCGCGCGCCTGCGGTCCTGCGATCGCGAACTGCGCCCACTGGTCGGTGACGTCGGTGAGTGACACCCGCAGTTGCGGGCAGTTCGCCTGCAGCTGGAACTCCATGTGCTCGAGGACCGCGACGGCGTTGGCGGTCGTGGTCGTCACCAGGAAGTGCTCGGGACCTAAACGCGTGGTGGTGCCATCATCGAACATCAGGCCGTCCTCGCGCAGCATGATGCCGTAGCGCGCGCGCCCGACCGGCAGGCTCGAGAAGCTGTTGGCGTACAGGAAGTCCAGGAACTGCGCCGCCCCCGGTCCCTGCACGTCGATCTTGCCCAGCGTCGAGACGTCCGTGAGGCCCACTTCCGAGCGCACCGCGCGCGCCTCCGCCAGCACCGGCTCCCAGCCGCCGCCGGCGGCATAGACGAGCGGCCGCAGCCAAAGGCCGCTCGGCACGAAGGTCGCGCCGGCCGCCGCGTGCCACTCGTGCAGCGGCAGGCGGCGGCGCGGCTTGTAGTGCTCGCGCACCTCGCCGCCGGCGAGCGCGGCAAAGGGCACGCCTTCCGTGTACGGGCGCGGCCGCGACACGCCCACCTCGGCGACGCGCATGCCGCGCGCGGCGGCGAGCACGGCGCTTCCCACCAGCCCCCCGCTGCGGCCCTGGTCGGTGCCCATGCCGTGGGTGGTGTAGCGCTTCATGTGCTCGACGTGCTCGTAGCCCTCGCGCGCGGCGAGCCGCACGTCCTCTGCGGTCACATCGTTCTGCAGGTCAACGAAGGCCTTGCCGGTGCCGCGCACCTCCCACAGTGCAAGGAGCGGCGCGCGCTCGGGGTCCTCGGGCACCGCCAGTGCAGGCTCGCCGAGCGGCGGCCCGCCGAACTCAAGCGCCAGGGCCTGCGCAGCGCTGAGGCCGTCGCGGGCGGCGGCGGCGAGGCCGCAGGTGCCGCGCGCGGCGCCGGCGAGCGCGCCGCTGCGCGCGGGCGGGTGCGCCACGAAGGCCGCCAGGTCCTCGCGCCACTCGCTGGTGCCGCCCATCTGGGTGGCGAGCGCGGTGAGGGGCGAGAAGCCGCCCGACATCAGCAGGCAGTCGGCCGGCAGAGTACGCACCCGCGCGCCGTCGCGGTCCGCGAGTGTCACCGACTCGACGCCCGCGCGGCCGGCGACGCCTGCGACTACCGCGCCCGTGTGCACCTCGATCCCGAGCGCGCGTGCCCGCTCGGCCGCGGGCGTGCCATCGCGCACGTCGATGACGCCTGCGCACTCAAGACCCGCCGCGCGCAGCGCCAGCAGCGCCTCGTACGCCTCGTCGCAGTTGGTGAACAGCGCGGGCCGTGCACCCACCGCCACCCCGTAGCGCCTGAGGTAGGCGAGCGCTGCGCCTGCGAGCACGACGCCGGGCAGGTCGTTGCCGGGGAAGGCGATCAGGCGCTCGGCGGCCCCGGTGGCGAGGAGCACCCGCCGCGCGCGGATCACGTGCAGGCGTTCACGCAGACCGGTGCGGCGCTGCGGGTCATCGGCCGCGAGCGTCTCGAGGGCCCCGAACACCCCGTGCCCGTAGGCGCCCACGACGCTGGTGCGCGTGAGGGTCCTGACCCTGGGCAGCGCACTCAAGGCTGCGATGCACTCCGCGCGCCAGGCGTGCCAGCGCTCATCGAGGAGCGTGCCACCGCCAGTCACCACGTCCTGGTCCGCGAGCATGACGCGCAGCCCGCCCTTGCCTAGGGCGCGCGCGGCGCTGAGTCCGGCGGCGCCCGCGCCGATGATGAGCACGTCGGCGTGCGAGTGCACGGTCTCGGCCGGGGCCGCGTGGGGGGAAATCTGCGCCGCGAGCCGCCCTAAACCGGCGGCGCGGCGGATGAGGGGCTCGTAGAGGCGCTCCCAGGCCCAGCCCGGATACATGAAGGTCTTGTAGTAGAAGCCCGCGGGCAGGAAGCGGCTGAGGATATCGTTGATGCCGAGCACATCGAAGCGCAGCGACGGCCAGCGGTTCTGACTGTGCGCGTCGAGGCCCTCGTAGAGCTCGAGAACGGTGGCGAGCTGGTTGGGTTCGCGCCCCGCTGCGGTGATGAGGTCGACGAGCGCGCACGGCTCGCCGGGCCCGCAGGTGAGGACGCCACGGCGGCGGTGGTACTTGAAGCTGCGGCCCATGACGCGCTCGCCGGCGGCGAGCAGCGCGGAGGCGAGCGTGTCACCGTGCAGGCCGCGCAGCGGCCGTCCGTCGAACGCAAAGGCGACCGGCCGCCCCGGGTCGGTCAGAAGACCGCCGCTGATGCGCGTCGGGCCGCTCACGGGGCGTGAGTCTCGGCGGGCATTTGCGGCCACTCCTCGGGCGCGACCACGGCACGGATCTCGTGCGTGAGGGTATGGCGCAGTACTTTGAGCAGGCGGCGGCAGCCACCGGTATGCAGCCACCACTCGAGGTGCCAGCCGTGGGGATTGTCGCGCGCGTAGACGTAGGCGACGTACGCCTCAAGGCTGGCATCCGCCGGCGGCCGCTGCACGCTGGCATCGCCGCGATAGCGGAACTCGATCTCGTCGCGCTCGCCGCACCAGGGACAGGGGATGCGCAGCATGTCAGTGGGCGTACGGAAACGGGCCGACGCCGCGCTCATCGATCGTGCGCCCCTGCGCAAAGCGCGCCAGATCCAGGTGCGCAGCCAGCGGGTGCGCCGTGCCGCGCGCGATCAGGTGCGCGGTGGTGAGGCCGCCGGCGGGAATCGCCTTGAAGCCCCCGTAGCACCAGCCCCCGTTCAGGATCAGTCCCGCGAGCGGGGTGGGGGAGATGATCGGGGAGCCGTCCATGCTCATGTCCATGACGCCGCCCCACTGCCTGAGCACTTTCACGCGCGCGAGCGCCGGCAGCAGGGTGACGGCGGACGCCGCCACTTCTTCGGCCATGGGGAGCGTGCCGCGCTGGCCGTAGGTGTTGTAGCCGTCGATCGCGCCGCCGAAGACGAGGCCCCCCTTGTCCGACTGGCTGACGTAGAAGTGCCCCGCGCCGTAGGTGAGGACCACGTCGATGATGGGCTTCAGGGCCTCACTCACGAAGGCCTGCAGGACGTGGCTCTCGATGGGCAGCGCCAGGCCCGCCATCGCCGCCAGACGCGAGGAGTGGCCGGCGACCGCCAGGCAGACGGTCTGGGCGCCAATGAAGCCGTGGCGGGTCTCGACCCCGGTGACGCGCTCCTGATCGCGGCGGATGCCCGTGACCTCGGTGTGCTCGAGGATGTCGACGCCGTGCTCGGAGGCGGCGCGCGCGTAACCCCAGGCGACCGCGTCGTGGCGCACGGTGCCACCACGGGGCTGCAGGAAGCCCCCGAGCACCGGGTAGCGGCCGTTGTCGAGGTCCACCAGTGGCACGAGACGGCGCACCTCGGCGCGCTCGACCGCGACCGCGTCCACGCCGAGCAGGCGCATCTGGTTGGCGCGGCGCGTGAACAGGTCGCGCTGCGCCTCGGTGTGGAACAGGTTGAGCGTGCCGCGCTGGCTCACCATCGCATTGAAGTTGAGGCTGCGCTCCAGGCCCTCCCAGAGCTTGAGCGAGAACTCGTAGAAACGGATGTTCGGCGCCTGGAAGTAGTTGGAGCGCACGATGGTGGTGTTGCGCCCGACGTTGCCGAGGCCGAGCGGCCCGCGCTCCAGTACCGCGACGTCCGTGATGCCGAACTCCTGCGCGAGGTAGAAGGCGGTGGCGAGCCCGTGACCACCCCCGCCGACGATCACGACCTGGTATTCGGAGCGCGGTGTTGCCTGCGCCCAGGCGCGTCGCCAGCCGCGCTGCCCGCGCAAGCCCTCCCTCAGCAGCCTCAGCGCCGAATAGCGGCCGCTTGAGGCGCGGCGGGCAGGTGCGCTTGGGGACGGCGTCGTCGGCTCGGGACTCATGTAGGGGCTCATGATAAGGCTGCGGGTGCTCGGGGCACACGCCCGTCACCGCCGCCCCCCGAGCGCGCTTGACGAAAGCCCGCGGCGCACGCGAACGTGTGCGCAGGCGCGCCCCGGGCGCCCGCCTGCCGGGGCGCGCTTGAACACCCCCGACCTGCGCCTTGTACGGACCGGTTGTGCTCAGAAGGAGAGCGCTTAAGTTGCCGAAGACCCTGAAGTGGCTGTGCGTGCTGGTGGCGCTCCTGGCCTGCGCCACCGCGCCTGCCGCCGTGGTGGTGTCCTCCAAGCTCGACAGCGAGGCGACCATGCTCAGCCACATGGTGCGCCTGGTCCTGAACGCCAGCGGCATCCCCACTATCGACCGCACGCGCATCGGCGCAACCCCGGTGGTGCGCAAGGCGCTGCTCACCGGTGAGATCGATCTGTACGTGGAGTACACCGGCAACGCCGGGTTCTTCTTCAACGACGTCGCCGATCCTGCCTGGAAGAGCCTCGAGGCCGGCTACGCACGCGGCGCGAAGCTCGACTATGACGCCAACCGCATCGTCTGGCTGACCCCGGCGCGCGCCAACAACACCTGGGCGCTCGCGGTACGCAGCGACGTCGCCGCGGCCCAGCACCTCGCGAGCATGAGCGACTTCGGGCGCTGGGTCGCCGGCGGCGGTCAGGAGATGCTCGCCTGCTCGGCGGAGTTCGCCAACGCCGGCACGCTGCGCGCGCTGGAGAGGGCCTACGGCTTCACGCTCAAGCCCGAACAGAAGATCGTGCTCGCCGGCGGGGAGACCGCCGCCACCATCGGCGCGGCCGCGGCCGGCACCAACGGCATCAACACCGCCATGGTGTACAGCACCGACGGCGGCATCGTCGCGGCACACCTGGTGCTGCTGACCGATGACCGCCACGAGCAGCCGGTGTACGCACCCGTGCCGCTGGTGCGCGCGGCGGTGCTCGAGCGCTATCCGCAGATCGCCGCCATCGTGAAGCCCCTGATGGAGAGCCTGACCACCGATGAGCTGCAGAAACTCAACGCGCGCGTGCAGATCGACGGGGAGTCCGACCAGGAGGTGGCCGCCGACTACCTGCGCACCCGGGGACTGGTGAAATGAGGCCGGGCACACCGAGCGACGGACACGCTCGCCGTGTCTGAGGCACTCCCGGTGCGGGCGGGGTCGTTCCGGCTCGGTCGTATCGATCGCCTGGGGACGCTGCTGACGCTCGCAGGCGCCGCGGCGCTTTATCTTTTGCCCTTTGTCGTGGTCAAAGCCAACCGCATCGTGCCGGGCGAGCCGCACGCCCTGGGGGCGGTGCTGCCGGGCGCGGCGACGCTGGCCTGCACCGTGTGTCTGGCGCTGGCCGCGCTGGCGGCGCTCGCCGCCGCCAATCCGCGCGTGCGGCTCGCGGCCGCCCTCCTCGCCCTCAGCGCCGTGGCGCTCGCGCTCGCCACCGCGGGCGATGCCCTGACGCCGCCGGGAAATCGGGTGGTACGCATCGCCCCGGGGGCGGGCTTCTGGGTGCTGCTGCTGTGTCTCGGGCTGCTCGCCACGGATGCCATCACGCGCCTGGCACCGCGCCCGGGGCGGCGGGTGCTGCTGCTCTTTGTGTTCCTCGCCGCGGCGGTGCTCGCCCTCGCCTCCGGAGCGTTCGATCACCTCTCGATCATGCGCGAGTACGCCGTGAACCATGAGCGCTTCGGGCGCGAGCTGCGCCAGCACGTGGCGCTCGCGCTCGGCTCGCTGGCGGCGGCGGTGCTCGTCGGGCTGCCGCTTGGCATCTTCTGCCATCGCGTGTCGCGCGTGCGCGAGGCGATCCTCGGCACGCTCAACGTCATCCAGACGATTCCGGCGATCGCGCTCTTTGGCATCCTCATGGCCCCGCTCGGCGCGCTGGCCGCGGCTTACCCGCTCGCCGAGCGGCTCGGGATCCGCGGCATCGGCGCGGCGCCGGCGGCGATCGCGCTCTTTCTTTACTCGCTGCTGCCGATCGTCGCCAACACGGTGCTCGGCCTGAAGCGCGTCTCACGCACCGCGGTCGAGGCGGCGCGCGGCATGGGCATGACCGATACCCAGGTGCTCGCGCGCATCGAGATGCCGCTGGCACTGCCGGTCATACTCACCGGCATCCGCGTGGTGCTGGTGCAGAACATCGGCATGGTCACGGTCGCCGCCCTCATCGGCGGTGGCGGCCTCGGCACCTTCGTGTTCCAGGGGATCGGCCAGACGGCGATCGACCTAGTGCTCCTGGGGGCCATCCCGATCGTGGTGCTGGCGTTCTCGGCCGCCGTGCTGCTGGATGCCTTGGTGGAAGTACTGGGCAGGGGCAGGCATTGATCACCATCGAGAATCTCTCCAAGCAGTACGGCGGCACGACGGTCGTGGATGGCGTGTCGATGCAGATCGAGCGCAATTCGATCACCGTCATCGTCGGCACTTCAGGCTCGGGCAAGTCGACGCTGCTGCGCATGATCAATCGCCTGGTGGAGCCCTCGGGCGGGCGCGTGCTGCTCGAGGAGCGCGACACGCGCAGCGAGCCGGCGCATCTGCTCAGACGCCGCATCGGCTACGCAATCCAGGGAAATGGGCTCTTTCCGCACCGCACGGTGGGGGAGAACATCGCCACGGTGCCGAAGCTTCTCGGCTGGGATGCGGCGCGCGTGCGCGCACGGGTGAGCGAGCTGCTGCAGGTCTTCCAGCTCGATCCGGCGAAATACGCGCAGGCCTTCCCGCACGAGCTCTCCGGAGGCCAGCAGCAGCGCGTGGGCGTGGCGCGGGCGCTCGCGGCCGAGCCCGCCGTGCTTTTGATGGATGAACCCTTCGGCGCGCTCGATCCGATCATCCGCGCCAAGGCCCAGGAGGATCTGCTCACCATCCAGAGCCGCTTCGGTACCACGGTGGTGCTCGTGACCCACGACATGGACGAGGCGTTCCACCTCGGCAACCGCGTCGCCGTGATGAGCCAGGGGCGCCTGTTGCAGTACGACCGGCCCGCCATGCTGCTCACGCATCCGGCCGATCCTTTCGTCTCGCGCATGACGGGCCTCACCGACCGCGCCCTGCGGCTGCTCTCCCTCACCACGGCCGGGGAAGTCGCGACCCCGGGGGCCGGCACGGGCCCGGAAGTGCCCGCCGCCGCCTCGCTGCGCGACGCGCTGTCGCAGATCCTCTGGTGCGGGGCGCAGGGCGCGCAGGTGATCGGCGCCGACGGCCGGCCCTGCGGGCACCTGACGCTCAGCGCGATCCTCGCGCACGCGCGGCCCGCCTGATGCGCATCAGCACGATCTTGAGGCTCGCCGCCTTCGCGCTGCTCGTGACCTTCCTCGTGGCGCCGCAGAAGTTCGCGCCGCTGTTCGCGCCGCTGACGCAGTATGGCGCGCCGCCAATTTACGACCAGGGCAATCTCCTGAGCCTGGCGCTTGCGCACCTTGGCACCGTGATCCTCGCCGCCGCGGCGAGCACCGTGGTGGCGGTGAGTCTTGGGATCCTGGTGACGCGCCCGAGCGGGCGGGAATTCCTGCCGCTGTCTAGAACACTTGTGAATATCGGCCAAACTTTTCCGCCCGTGGCGGTGCTCGCGGTGACGGTGCCGCTGGTGGGCTTCGGGGAGAAGCCGACGCTGATCGCGCTCTTTGCCTACGGCCTGCTGCCGATCTTCGAAAATACGATCGTCGCGCTTCAGACCACGCCGCAGGCGGTGCTGGAGGCGGCGAGCGGCATGGGGATGAGCGCCCGGCAGCGCCTCGTCTCGGTCGAGCTTCCACTAGCTATGCCATTGATTCTTGAGGGAATAAGGCTCTCTCTGGTGATCAACGTCGGCACCGCCACCATCGGCTCGACCGTGGCGGCGAAGGGCTTAGGGGAGGTGATCATCGCCGGACTCCTCTCCAGCAACACCGCCTTCATCCTGCAGGGCGGGCTCGTGACGGCGCTCATGGCGGTGCTCCTCTATGACGCCATGGTCGCCTTCGAACGCTATGCCTGCCGGACGGTCCAAACCGAGTGAGACCGACCTCGCGGAAAACACCAGCTGTGGCGACGCGGGGAACGCAGTTTCGCTAGAATGGGCCCCTGACAGTCTTCCGCACGCCCGGTATGGGTGGATCCCCCAAAGATTCCGTGCGACGGAAGGGGATTTTCCACCGCCGATGACTTCCGCCGAAAACAGACCCGCCATACCTGCGCCCCACACGAGTGCGCTGCGCCCGCGACGTGCCGTGGAGCTGCCGACGATTCTCCTCCTGGCCGCAACCTACGGCGGCTGGCTCGCCTTCACCCACCAGTACGGACACTGGTCGCTGTGGGCGGTGGCGCCGCTCACCGCGCTGTGCATTACGCTCCACAGCTCCCTGCAGCACGAGATCGTGCACGGGCACCCGACGCGCTGGTACGCCGTGAACCGTCTGCTCGGAATCGTGCCGCTGACCCTGTGGCTGCCCTACGACCGCTACCGCGCCCTGCATCGCACCCATCACGTCGATGCGCGGCTCACCGATCCTCTGGATGACCCGGAGTCCTTTTACTGGTGCCCGAAGCAGTGGGAGCGCCTGGGTGGGCTCAGCCGCGCGCTGCTGCGCGCGCAGCAGACCCTCGCCGGCCGCATCGTGGTGGGCTCCTTCTGGCGCGTCGGCGCATTTCTCTACATGGAGGCGCGTGCCATCGTCCGCGACCAGGAGGGTGTGCGGGCGGTCTGGCTCCAACACCTGTTGTGGTGCGTGCCGGTGATCGTGTGGATCAAGGTCGTGTGCGGCATGCCGCTGTGGATCTATTTTCTGGCGATGGTGGTACCGGCGAACGGCGTGCAGCTGATCCGCTCTTTCGCCGAGCACCGCGCGCTCCCCGAAGCTCCGCAGCGCATCGCGATCGTCGAGGACTCCTGGATCTTAGGGCCGCTGTTTCTGTTCAATAACCTGCACTCGCTGCACCACGAGTCACCGCTCGTGCCGTGGTACGAGTATCCGGCCCGCTACCGCATCATCCGCGAGCGCCTGATTGCTGCCAACGGCGGCCTTGTGTATCGCACCTACTTTGACGTGGCGCGCCGTTACCTGTTCCGCTCTCACGACGTGCTGCTGCATCCCACCGGGCGTGTCCCGGCGAACGCGCTCTGAGGCAAGCCGATCAGGACCTGCCGCCGTCCAGCTCCTGTGCGTGCCAGATCTGCAAGGTTCGCTTAGTTTCCCGACGTTACCTCCGCGGCGATGGCGGCCAGGGCCGCCGCGAGCGCCTCGAGTGGGCCCTCGACGGCAGCGCCCACGCCGTGGCGCGCGGCGAGCCACTGCGGATCGTTGTAGGAGAGCCAGGTGACCCGAGCGGCGTCCTCCCACACCAGCGCCTTCAGCGGCAGGTCGATTCCCATCGTCTGCGCTGCCTGCATCAGGGGCGTCCCGCCACGGGCGTTGCCGAAGATGACGAGTAGCGTCGGCCGCAGCGTGAGTCCCGCCTCCGCAGCCCCCTGGGCGTGGTCGATGCGCGCGAACAGGGTGAGGCCCTTCGCCTTGATGACATTCTCGAGGCGCGCAAGGGTGTCCTGCGGCCCGCAGGGGCTGCGCAGGTTAATCAGTCCGGCGGTGCTCACGATAGCTCCTCCTTCAGGCCGACAGCGTCGTGCAAGGGGCAGATTCAGGGCAGCTGAGTCTGTATGACTTTTCCGGGTTGCGCGGGCGAGCCTTCCCGGATCACGAGGAAACGGCGCGGGCAGGGCGTGTCGCCCCGCACGAGGGCGCGGATGGGCCCGATGGCATTCACGATCTGCGCCCCGGCCGCATTGGCCGTGAAGCTCGCGAGCGCAACGAGCGCCCCGGAGCCATCCGCATGCTCACTGAGCATCAGCACGTAGGCGCGCTTGGGCTCAAGCCCGGTCACCGCAGCCTCAAGCACCTCTACCAGGCCCTGGTCGAAGAGCGTGACACTGGTGGCCGCGCGCGCCGCAGGCGCGGTCGCCTGCGAAGGCGCGGTGAGCCTCAGGTGCGTCGCATCGCCTGCGGGCCCGAGCGGCTGCAGGCCCTGGGGTGCGGCGTCCGTGGGCGCAGCCTGCGGCACGTAGACGACGGCCTGCGCGGCCTGGCCAATGGGGATGCTCGCCAGCACGGTGTTGCTGAGGGTATCGATGGCGATCAGCTGGTCCGCGTTTTCAAGTCCGACGTAGACCCGCGTGCCGTCGCCGGAAGCCCAGATGCCATGCGGCAGGCTGCCGACGGCGATGGTTGCGACCTTCGCGAAGTCGGCGGTGCGGAACACCTGGACCTCGTTGAGGCCGCCGACCGTCACGTAGGCAAACTGGCCATGGGCGTTGCGCACGATGTTGACGTGGTTCGTGATCGGCCCGGTGTCGAGGGTCTTCAGGATCGCAAACGGCGGCCGTGCCTGAAATACCTGCGTGCGCCCGGAGTCCTTGAGCGTGAACCAGACCTGCGAGCCATCGGGAGTGGCCGCGATATTGGGGCAGAAGGGACTCGCCTGCGGCACGCGGGCGATGATCGTGTGCGTGGCCACTGCGATGACAGCGGTCTCGGGGTTGAACGATGAACATACGTAGCCGTACTTCCCGTCCGGCGAGAAGACAGCCATGCCCGGGCCGTTGGCGAGCGTGATGCGCTCGCGTTCAAGGTAGCTTGAGGCGTCGAGCACCGCGATGTAGTTCTCGCCCCTGACGCTCACCCAGACCTCCTTGCCGTCCGGGGTGAAGAAAGCCTCGTGCGGTGCGCGCCCGACATAGCTCACGTGCCGGATGGCGTTGGTGGCCGTGTCGATGAAAGTCACCGCGTTCGAGCCGATCGCGACCACCGCAAGAGTGCGGTGATCGGGCGCGAACCCGAGCCCGTGCACCAGCAGCTGGCCGCTGTAGAGGGGACTTAAATTGCCCGGCAGCGGCTGCCCCAGCCGGATCACCCCGAGGAGACGGTTGTCGGCCGGATCCGTGACGGAGAGCGTGTTGGAGAACTGCTCGGCCGCATACACGCGGTCGTGATGGCTGATCGGGATGTCTGCGGCGGTGGCGGGGCCCGGGACCTGGCCTGCGTGCAGCGGCAGGCTGAGCGCGGCGATGAGCGCGGCAGGAATCCGTGGCGGCATCAGGGGCAACTTTAGTTGGACGCCGGCCGCCCACCGGCGCTGGCAGCCGCGGGTAGCGGCTGTGCCACTCCCAGACGCATCGCGGCAATCTCCTGTTGCTGCTCGACGATGATCCCTTGCGCGATGCGGCGCAGCTGTTCGCTGCGGCCGTAGCGCAACTCCGCAACCGCCATGTCGATCGCGCCCTGGTGGTGCGGGATCATCAGCGCGACGAAATCCCGATCGACGTCTCCGGTGGGCGCCGCATGCATGCCGGCCATCATCGTATCCATGGCGACGCGGTTGGCGGCCAGAAACTGTGCCTCCGGGCCCAACGGCGCGGCCGCCGCTGCCGCCGCGGCCGCACCCAGCAGAAGCACCGGCCGCAAGGCTGCGCAGGGCAGGGACATGGGGTCTCCTCTTCAGGGGGCGCGAGTGCTTTACGTTAGCACGCCGCGAGCCGCTCGGGCCGCGCTGCGCAGACCCCGCTGTCTCAGGCCGGAATCTCGTACCCCGCCGCGCGCGCCTGCGCGTCCCAGTCGAGGTAGAGCCGGTAGGACTCGGCGCTCATCGGCGCAAAGCCCTCGATCAGCAGCGCATCGGCGAGGGCTGCGAACCAGGGCTGGCGCGCGGCGCCGACGAAGGCTGTGCGCAGCGCCGCGATGAGCGTCGCCGGCGCGCCGGCGGCGGCGGCGAAGCCCGGAATCGGCGTGAGCGGCGTCGAGGTGAGCACCCGGATGCCGCGCGTGAGCTCGGGTGCGTGGCGGGCGATGAGCAGGTGCCAGTAGGCATCGAGCGGCCCTACGTCGATGCGCCCCTCGCGCACCGCGTCGAGCACGTTGCGCGCGGTGATGAGGTTGCCGCAGACCTCGCGGTAGAGCGAGGCACGCACGCTGCTGCGATACTTGAGCAGCTCGTGGCGCAGCGCGTTGAAGCCTGACTGCGAGTGGCTCACGGTCCACCCCAGGCGTCCGCCGAAGGTGTCCTCGAGGGTGCGGTAAGGACTGTCCGCGCGCACGATGAGGTCGGTGCGGTAGAGCGCGCCGCCGCGCGCCCAGGGGGCGCGCGGGATCGGGGCGGCGAGCGGCACGACGTCGGCGATCTTGAGGACCACGGGGTAGCCGCACATGAACACCGCGCCAAGATCCGCCCGTGCCCACAGCGGTTCAAGCGGCTGGGGCGCAGGATAGGGGACATAGGTGAGGGGCGCGGCGGCCGCGACGGCGATGCGCTCGAGCAACTCCCGCCACGCCGCCTCGACCTCGGGGGTCACCGAGTACATGCGGGCGTTCGCGATCCACTGACTCATCGGGGTGTGTGGTGCCGCTTCAGGCGGCACTCAGTTCCGTGGAACGGCGCGCGACGTAGGCGGCGATCGCCTCGCGCACCGCCGGGTCGAGCGCTGGGGCTACGTACTCCGCCAGCAGCTTCTTCCAGATCCCCGTGGCGCGCTCGGTGGCATTGCGCGAGCCCGCGTCGCGCCAGTTCTCGTAGTTCGACCAGTCCGAGAGCAGCGGCCGGTAGAAGGCGGTCTCGTAGCGGGCGAGCGTGTGCGCGGAGCCGAAGAAGTGCCCGCCGGCGGGCGTTTCCTTGATCGCCTCCACCGCGAGGTCATCGTCCGTGAAATCCACAGGCTTCAGGATCTCGGCCCAGCTCCGCAGCAGTTCCGCATCCACGATGATCTTCTCGAGCGACGCCGACAGGCCCCCCTCGAGCCAGCCGGCCGCATGGTTGATCAGGTGGCTGCTGCTCAGGATCGCCGCCTGCAGCGAGAAGGCGGTCTCATAGGTGGACTGCGCATCCACCGTCGGGGAGGCATTGACCGCGCTCGTGCGCACCGGCAGTTTCAGCCGCCGCCCGAGCTGGGCGCTCGCGATCACGGCCTGCACGTACTCGGGCGTCCCGAACGCCGGCGAGCCGGTGCGCATGTCGACGTTGGAGGTGAAGCTGCCCATGACGCAGGGCGTGCCGGGGCGCAGCAGCTGGCACAGGGCCACGATTGCGAGCGCCTCGGCGGTCTGCTGCACCAGGGCGCCCGCGAGCGTCACGGGGGCCATCGCCCCCATGAGCGTGAAGGGGGTGATGACGACGCACTGGCCGTGGCGTGCCATCGTCATGATGTTGTCGAGGATCTCCTCGTCCACGCGCCGCGGCGAGTTGACGTTGGTCACCGTCATGAGCGTCGGGCGCGCGATGAGGTCCTCAGGCGTGCAGCCGTGCTCGATCGCCGACATGGCGATGGCATCCTCGGCCTGCACGCCGCCGATGCCGCGCGCGGCCCACACAATGTCCGAGCACTCGATGTGGGCCTGATAGGTGGCGAGGTGGCGTACCGCCACCGGGATGTCCACCGGCTCCACCACGATGCCGCCCTGCCAGTGCAGCACACCGAGCGTATGGGTGAGTTTGAGGATGTTGCGGAACGCCTCGAGGTCCCCGTAGCGGCGGCCGCCCTCGAGGTCGCGGATGTTCGGCGCGCCGTTCACCGGCCCGAAGTTCACGACGTTGTCGCCCACGTGCAGGTGACGGGCGGGATTGCGGGCGTGCAGCACGAAGCGCTCGGGCGCGCTCAGCAGCTGCGCCTCCACCAGCTCCCGCCCCAGGCGCACGTTCTGGGTGTCATCATCGATGAGTGCGCCGGCGCGGCGGAACACCTCGCGCGCAGCGGCGCTGCGGATCTCGAGCCCGGCTTCGCTGAGCACCCGGTAGCTCGCCGTGAGGATGCGCTCGACCTGCTCCGCGGAGAGCACCTCGAGCGGTGGCCAGGGATTGCGCAGCATCGGCAGCGCTCTTAGCGTCGGGCCGGTCGAGCGCGGTGCGCGCCCCCGGTCGCGCCGCCGTGAGGGGGGCGGGGCATCTGTCATGGTTCATCCTAGGGCTTCGCGGAGGCGGCGGCGCACCGCTGCTGGGCGGTTGAGGCTCAGCCGCGCGTGCCGCGAGGGTCGGCGCATTGTAACGCTTTGGCGGCGTGCCCCCGATGATGCGTGAATTTCAGGCGCCGCGCGTCCGGCGGAAGCGCCCACAGCAAAACGGCCCCGGCTTGCGCCGGGGCCGTAGCGGATTCAGGGACCGGGCGAGTATCAGCCCGTTGCGGCGAACTGCCCGCCCCGATCCGAGAACACGATTTCGACGCGGCGGTTCTGCTGCCGACCGGCCGCCGAGGAGTTGGAGGCCACCGGGAAGTCCTGGCCGCGCCCGATCGCCCGCACCCGATCGGCTGACAGTCCGCGGTTCTCGAGCGCGATCGCCACCGCATCGGCGCGCCGCTGCGAGAGCGCCTGGTTGAATTCCGCCGAACCGGTGCTGTCGGTGTGGCCCTCGATGCGCACCTTGGTCTGCGGGTTCTGCGACATGAAGCTCGCCAGGCGGTCCAGCACCAGGTTCGCGCCCGGCTTCAGGGTCGCCTGTCCGGTGTCGAACAGCACATCACCGAGCGTCACCACCATGCCGCGATCGGTCTTCTTGGCCTGCAGGTCCGCGAGCTGCTGCTGGGTGACGGCCAGCTGGCCCTTCACGTTGTCAGCCTCGCGGGCACGTGCGGCGAGCAAAATGGCGTTGCGGTTGGACTGCGCGGCGGCCAGCTGCTGCTTCGCCTGCGCCTCCTCGACGCGCGCCTGGCCGGCCTCGGCGCTGCGGCGCGCGAGGTAGGCGAAGTGATCGACCTCGGTCATCGGGCGCTTCTCCTGCAGCGCCTGCTCACCCTGCGCAAGCTCGGTGCGCGCGCTCTGCAGGTCCTGGGGCGCGGCCTGCTGGGCGAGGGGCTGGCCGGCCAGGGACTCCACCTCGCTGCGCGCGGTCTCAAGCTCGCTGCTGCGCTGGGGGGCCGAGGCACACCCGGCAACGACCAGGGCCGGCAATGCGATCCAAAGATATCTGTTCACGTTCGCTCTCCAGAAAGTTTAGGGCGTTACTGCTGCTGCGGGGGCGGCGGCGCGGGCATGACGGAGGAGGCATCCGCGGCACGGTCCGCCTCGGTGCGCAGCGAGTTGTTGCTCTGCGCGACCTCGTGCGCGGCCCGTTGCGCATCGCCCGCCGCACCGCGTGCGGCCGCAAGGTTGGCGTCCGCGGCTGCCGACTCTGCGTAGGCGCGTGCCTCGTTGAACTTGCCGGCGCTGTCGGCGCTGTTGGCATTGGCGAGTTCATCGTGGGCGCGCTGCAGGTCCGCGCCGGCGTAGCGCTGTGCATTGCCGCCGCGGTCGGCGGCATCAATCAGGGTGCGGGCGCGCGTCAGCTGTTCGACGGGGCGCGGGCCTTCGCTGGCGCAACCGGCGGCCAGTGCCGAGCCTGCGATCGCGAGGCAGACGAATGTGCGGGTCAACATACTCATGGCGGCTGTTTCCTCATTACGTTGTGGGCCTATCTTTGCGTGAACGTGGTCGCAGCCGTGTCGGCGGGATGATTCAATGAGGCGTCAGGCGCCGGCACGAGGCGGGGTCGGCGGCGGCCTACGCGCCGAGGCTACGGGCCCTGGCGCGGCCGCAAGTGCCGAAAGCGAGCGGTTTATCTAAAGTAGCGCCCATGAACCTCAAGAACTCACCAGTCCCGCACCGCACGCTGCCGCACGAGCAGATCGAGGCTTTCGCGCACGACGGCGCCACAGTCATCCGCGGCCTCTTCACGGGCGCGCAGCTTGGGCTCCTCAGGCAGGGGATCGATGCGAATCTTTCGCATCCGAGCCCGCGGGCCAAGGTGGCGAGCACCCAGAGCGACCCGGGCTCTTTCATCGAGGACTTCTGCAACTGGCAGGAGAATGCGGCCTACCGCGAGTTCATCTTCGGCTCCGCGCTCGGGGAGGTCGGGGCGCAGCTGATGAAGAGCCGCGCGGCGCGGCTCTACCACGATCACATGCTCACCAAGGAAGCGGGCACCAGGGCGCGCACGCCCTGGCACCAGGACCAGCCCTACTACAACATCGAGGGGACCCAGAACTGCAGCTTCTGGATCCCGGTGGACCCGGTCAGCCGCGAGTCGACGCTCGAGTTCGTCGCTGCCTCACACGCAGGTCCCTGGCTGATGCCGCGTTCCTTCATGGACGCGCAGGCGAAGTGGTTCCCGGAAGGCACGCTGGCGGACCTGCCCGACATCGACGCCGACCGCGACGCGCACCGCATCCTCGGCTGGGCGCTCGAGCCCGGCGATGCGGTGTGTTTCCACATGCTCACCCTGCACGCCTCGGCAGGGGTCGGCGCGGGCCGGCGGCGAAGGGTGTTCTCGGTGCGCCTGATCGGAGATGACGTGCGGCACGCGCCGCGGCGCTGGCAGACCTCTCCGGATTTTCCCGGGCTGGCGGCGACGCTGCCCGCGGGCGCGCCGCTCGAGCACCCGCTGTTTCCGCTCCTGTGGCCGTCAGCCGGGGTTTAGCGGGCGCGCCGGCGGCTCGGTCGCGATCACCCGCACCGCCTGTCCGGCGGCGAGGCGTTCGGCGCCGCGCACCACCAGGCGGTCACCGTCGGCGAGGGCGCCGCGCACTTCGACCGCATCCGCAACCCCGACTCCCGGGGTAACGTCCAGCTGCTCCACGGTGTTGGCGCGCGTCACGCGCAGCACGTAGGAATGGTTCTGGCGGATGACCAGCGCATCGCGCGGTACCGTCACCGCCGCCCGCGCCGCCGCCGCCGGCAGGTTCACTTCGATCGGCGTGCCCACCAGCCACTCCTGGCTGACGAGCGTCACGCGCACCTCGAACTGGCGCGAGCGCTCATCCCCGACCGGCACGACGGTGCGCACCGTGCCGGGCTTCTCGATGCCGTGATCGCGCACGGTGACGCTCTGCCCGGGGTGCACGTTGGCGGCGAGGTCCAGGGCCGCGGTGGCGCGGGCCTCGACGTCGCCGGTGTCGACGAGGTGTACGGTGGCCGCGCCCACCTGCACGAACTCGCCGCGCTGGATGAAGCGCTCGGTGACCACCCCGGGGAAGGGGGCACGGATCACCGACTGGTCGATCTCGTACTGCGCCTCGCGCAGCTGCGCATCCGCGCGTGCCACGTCATCGCTCGACACGTCGCGCTGCGCGCGGGCGTCATCGAGCTGGCTCGCGCTCAGGGCCTGGGTGGCGGCGAGGCGATTGAAGCGCTCGAGCTGCGAGTTCGCGACGTCATGCGTGGCGCGGGCGCGCGCCACCTGGGCGCGCAGGTCCTCCAGGCGCAGCCGCGGCAAGGTGTCATCGAGGCGCGCCAGCGGCTCGCCCCTGCGCACGCGCGTGCCGACATCGGCGATCCAGGTCACGCGACCGGCGATGACGCTGGCGATGTGCGCATCCGCGCGGCTGACGATGGAGCCGGGGATCCAGCTCACGAGGTTCAGCGGGCGCACACTCACCGTCGCCACCTCGACCACCACGCGCTCGGAGCTTGGCTTGGGGTCCGCGGCGGCGCACAGCGCGCAGCTGAGGCTCGCGCCCAGGGCGAAGCAGGCTGCGGATCGGGTCATCATGGGATTCGGCACTCCGCTTAAGGGTTCTCAGGAACGGGCGAGGGGGGCCGGGGCAAGGCCGCTGACCGCGCCCGCGGCTGCCGGTTGCATGAGGCGCATGAGGGCCGGGATCAGCACCAGACTGAAGATGAGGCTCACGACCACGCCGCCGATGTTCACCGCCGCAAGGCCGCGGTAGATGACGCTGCCGGGTCCCGGGTTCACCGCCATCGGCAGGGCCCCGAGCGCCCCGGTGAGCGTGCTTGCGAAGATCGCCCGCAGGCGCTGCTGCAGGCCGGCGCGGATACCCTGCTCGAGCGGCGCCCCCTCCGCCTGCACGCTGCGCACCGCGGCGACCAGCAGGATGGCGTGGTTGATGATGACCCCGATCATCATCACGAAGCCGATCATCGAGAGCAGGTCGAGCGCCTGGAAACTCACGAGGTCCAGCATGCGCAGGCCGAGCACGCCGCCGACCAGGGCGAGCGGCACGGTGAGCAGCACGATCAGGCTGTCGCGCAGCGAGCGGAACAGCACGGTCATCAGCAGCAGCAGCACCATGAGCGCCATGCCGAACACGCGACTCATCGCGCTCAGGGTCTGACTGAGGCTGTCGGCGCTGCCGGCGAGCCGCAGCGAGCCGTCTGCGGGCAGGCGCGCGCGCAGGGTGGGCAGTACCTGCGTGTCGATGATGCCGAGCACCTTCTCGAGCGACATCGAGGCCGGCGGGTCGACGGTGAGGGTCACGGTGCGGCGGTGATTGAGGCGCCGGATGCCCGGCGGCCCGAGCTCCGTCGACAGCTGCACCAGGTCCCCGAGCCGCACGGTGAGCCCGGTCGGGGTGACGAGGGGTGCGTTGGCGAGCTCCTCGGGTGTTGCCCCCTCGGTGGATTTCAGGATGACCGGCAGGCGCGACTTGCCGTCGAAGTACTCCCCGAGCCAGGCCCCCTCGCCGACGGTGCGCACCACGGTGCCCACGGCGGCGCGGTCCCAGCCGAGTTCGGCAATGCGGCGGTCATCGGGCACCGCGTGCAGCTCGAGGCCCGCTTCCTCCGGATTCGGGAAGGACAGCACGGTCGCTCCCGGGAACACCTTGTCCAGGAGCGCGCGCCCCTCGAGGGCGACACGGTTGAGAGCCGCGGTGTCCTCGCTCTGCAGGTGGATGCCGACCGAGCGCGCCGAGCCGCCGATGCCGCCGAAGAGCTCGCCCTCGGTGGTGAATACGCGCGTGTCGGGCAGCCCCACGGTGACCTTGTCGCGCAGCAGGCGTTCGAGCTCGCCGATGCGCTTCTCATCGACCACCCGCGCACCGATGGTGCCGCCGCCGGGCCACGCCTGCAGGTACCAGTTCTTCAGGCGCGGCTCCTCGACCCCGCGCATGTAAGGGTCCATGCGCTTGAGGAGGGTGGGCAGCAGCTCGCGGTTGACGGCTTCCGGGCTCATGCCGGGCGGGAATTCGAAGAACGAATCGATGGCGGCGCGCTTGACGGGCGGCAGATAATCAAGTGGCGGCAGCAGCCACCAGCTCAGGAGCAGCGGCCCGACGAGGAGGCCCGCAATCCAGGAGAGCTGTTTCGCACGGCTGTCGGTGACCCGCAGCACCCAGTCGGTGAGACGCGGCCAGCCCTCGCCGTAGCCGCTCGGCTTCATCGGCCGGTCGAGCACGAAGCCGAGCGCCTGCGGCAGGAGCGTGAGCGCGGTGACGATCGAGACCGCCACCGCGATCGAGATGGTGAGTGCGAGGTCCCCGAACAGCTGCCCTTCGACGTCCTTCAAAAAAAGGACCGGCACAAAGACCGCCACCGTGGTTGCGGTCGAGGCGATCAGTGCGCCGGCCACCTGGCGCGCTCCCCGGGTAGTCGCTTCCCCGAGTGGCACGCCCTGTTCCCGAAGGCGAACGACATTGCCCGAAACCACGATCGCGCCCTCGACCACCATGCCGACCGCGAAGGCGAGGCCGGCCAGTGAGATGACGTTGAGACTGCGGTTCATGAGGTCGAGCGCGACGAAGGTGGCGCACAGGCACACCGGGATGGTCGCCGCGATCAGGAGCGTCACGCGCCACTCGCGCATGAACCACCACACGACCACGAGGGCGAGCAGGGCGCCGACGATGAGGTTCTCGGTCAGAAGGTGCACCGCGCGGCGGATGAAGAGCGCCGCGTCGAAGGACTGCTCGATGCCGAGCCCGTGCGCCTTGAGGGGTCCTGAGCGCAGCTCCGCGACCGCCGCCTTCACGGCATCGAGCGTGCCGAGCACGTTCGCGCCGTTGGCGCGGAACACCTGCACGCCGATAGCGGGATTGCCGTTCTGGTAGGCGAAGAAGGTGCGCGGCGGCGGCGCGACGTCCACCGTGGCGACATCCGCCAGGTGCACGGGGCGGCCATCGCGCCAGGTGAGCACGAGACTGCCGAGCTCCTCGGGCGTGAAGCGCCCGGTGAAGCGCAGCGTGTACTGACGCCGCCCCACCGACAGCTGCCCGCCGGAGACGTTGCTGGCCGCGACGGCGCGGGTGGCGATGTCCGGGATCATGATGCCGAGCGCCGCCGCGCGCTCGAGGTCCACGGTGATGTGCACCTCGTCCGCGGGTCCGGAGTTGACGTTGACCGCGGCCACCCCCGGGATCGATTCCAGGCGCGAGCGCACCGTGTCCTCGATGAAGCGCCGCTGCTTCTCGATCGGACCTGGCGTGCCGGGCAGCAGCTGCACGAAGAACCAGGAGAGCGTCTCGTTGGTATCGCCGTTGCCGCCGAGGGAGATCTGCGGCCGGTCGGCATCGCGGGGCAGCGGCGGCAGACGGTCGAGCCGTCCGATCGCCTCCACCAGCGCGTTCTTCATGTCGGTGCCGAGGGCGAAGCGCAGGTTGAGGTTGGCCCCGCCGACCTGCGCGTTGCCCTCGATCTCCTCGACCCCGGGCAGCCCCTGCATGACGTTCTCGAGCGGCTCGAGCAGCTCGGACTCGACTTCCTCGGGGGAGGCGGTGCGCCAGCCGGTCTGGATCTGCAGTTCCGGGCGTTTGATGTCCGGGAACAGCTGCAGCGGCAGGTGTGCGAGGCTCAGGAGGCCGAGCAGCAGGACGAAGATCGCCACCACCGCGACGCCGATGGGGCTCTTGCTCGACCAGTGCAGGGTCTCCATGGCTCAGGCCCGAGTGTCAGGGAACCGTCCCATGCGAGGTTGGATGCTACTGCCGGGTTCCCGGTTTAAATCATCCGGCGCGCCCAAGCGACGCCTGCATGCGGCGTAGCGTGCGCCGGGAACGGCGGAACGTGCGGGAACGCTCGGGGTGGGAGCTTTGCAGGGCGAGCTAGAAGCCGACGTACCCGTGGGTGATGGCGTAGGCGACCACCCCGGTGGCCGAGCGCACCCCGAGCTTGCGCATGAGGTTGGTGCGGTGGCGCTCGACGGTCTTGTGGCTCAAGGACAGCAGCTGCGCCATCTCACGCGTGCGGTAGCCTTCGGCGATCAGCGCCACGACTTCCTGCTCGCGACTGGTGAGCATGCCGGCGCCGTCGGTGCCGCGGCGATGGGGAGCTTCGCTCCCGCGTCTTGCGGGCGGCAGCTCGAGCACCGAGGTGCTGATGTAGTGCTTCTTCTGCGCCAGCGTGCGGATGGCGTTGAACAACTCCGCGCGCTGATCGTTGCGCAGTACGTAGCCGTCCGCCCCGGCGCGGCGTGCGGACTCGATGGCCTGCCCCTCGCGGCTGCCGGAGAGCACCAGCACGGCGGCCTTGGGCCAGCGGCGCTTCAGGTGCAACAGCGTCTGCGGCCCGGTCTTCATGGCGAGCGGGAAATCGATGATCACGATGTCCGGGGGTGCCTCCCCGGAGCGCCCGCGCAGCGCCTCGCGCACGCTCGCGCAGGCCGCTGCCACGAGCAGCCCGTCCTCACACCCGAGCAGCGCGCACAGGCCGTCACGGGTCAGGCCCTCGCTGTCGATCACGAGAATGTGAGTCTTGCGGCGCATCTTGGGGTGGCTGCGCAGGAGCGTCGGCTGACTATACTCCTGGGGGCCGCCCATAAGACCAGCCGCCGTGGCGGAGGTTCCCTTGAGGCCGACGGGCGCCGGCGGGGGCTTTTCCTAGGGTTTGTCGCGGCGGAAGAAGCGCTCGATGCGCTGCGCCGCATCCGGCGCCAGCCCCTCGTTCTTGAACAGCTCCAGCGCGTGCGCGTCGCGCAGGCTCAGACCGTCGCTCTCCTGCAGCGCGCGCTTGCTGACCTGGTTGGCGTACCAGGAGTTGGCGAGGATGTTCTGCGCCAGGGCGCCCAGGCGCGTCTCAAACTCCGCATCCGGGTAGAGATAGTTCGCCAGGTGCATCTCGTGCGCCTCGGCGCCCGAGTAGCTGTGGCAGGTGAACATCATCTCGCTCGCCTTGGCGCTGCCCACCCGGTGCGGCAGCCGCAGGCTGAGCCCCCAGATCGGCGTCAGTCCCCAGCGCCCGTAGGCGTCGCAGAAGCGTGCCGAGTCGGCCGCGACGATGAGGTCGGCGGCGAGCGCCAGTTCGAGCGCGCCGGTGGAACAGTGCCCCTGCACCGCGGAGATGACCGGCTGCGGCAGGTTCGCGAGCTTCTCGATGACCTCGGAGTTGAAGTGCGGCTTGGCGTGCGCGCGCACATAGGCGAGCACTTCAGCCATGTCGTAGCCGGAGGAGAAGTTGCCGCCGGCGCCGCGCACGATCACGAGCCCGACCTTGCGCGACTCGCGCGCGAGGGAGTCCACGTGCGCCTCGAGCGCCTCGAACACCTCCTTGGTGAGCGCGTTCATCTTGTCGGGGCGGTTGAGGGTGAGGATGGCCGCGCCCTGGCGGTCCTCACGCAGCACGAGGTCATTCATCGCGAAGCTCCTCCCGGTCGGTTCCACCAGCCGCCGCCGAGCGCTTGGAACAATGCGGCGGTGTCGGCGTAGCGGTTGGCGCGCGCCTGTACCACGGTGAGCACCGCCTGCTGGTAGGTCTGCTCCGCATTCAGCAGCGCCACGGTACTGATGGTGCCGAGGGTACGCTGCTGGCGGGCGATTTCGAATGCGCCCGAGGCCGCCTGCTCGGCCGCGACCGCAGCGTTGAGCGTCTCGGCGTCCGCCTTGAGCGCGTGCAAGGTGTCGGCGACGTTCTGGCAGGCGAGGATCACCGCGGCACGGTACTGCGCCCCGGCCTCATCGAGGGCGGCATCCCCGGCCCGCTTCCTGTGCAGCAGCGCCCCGGCATCGAACAGGGTCTGCGTGAGGGAGGCGCCGGCGCCCCAGAAGCCGGTGTAGGAGGTGAACAGCTGGCTGATCTGCAGCGCGGTCGAGCCGGTCTGCGCGGTGAGGGAGAACTGCGGCAGCATGTCGGCGATCGCGACCCCGACCGCGGCGGAGGCCGCGTGCAGGTTGGCCTCCGCCTGGCGTACGTCGGGGCGCTGCTCGATCAGGTGCGAGGGGATACTGACCGGCAGGTCCTCGGGGAGGGTCAGATCCTCGAGCCGGAAGGTGGCGGACGGCTCCTGCGAGGGCAGGCGCCCGAGGAGTGCGGTCAGGGCGTCGCGGGTCTGTGCCAGCTGCTTATCAAGCGGCGGCAGGGTGGCGCGCGTCTGCGCTTCGGCGGCCTGCTGCGCGAAGAGGTCCAGCTGGCTCGCTGTCCCGTAGCCCTTCTGGCCCTCGACGGTGCGCGTCAGTTGCTGCTGCACGGCCAGCAGGCGCTCGGTGGCCGCGATCTGGGCGCGCAGCGCCGCCTCCTGCACCGCGGTGACCACGACGTTGCTGCTGAGCGTGAGATAGGTGGCCTCGAGCTGGAAGCGCGTGGCGTCGGCCTGCGCCTGGGTGATCTCGATCGCGCGGCGCGTGCCGCCGAACACGTCCGGGGTGTAGGTGAGGCTCAGCTGGGCGGTGAAGAGGTTGTAGTAGGGGTTCTGCTGCGGGAGGTTGGTGGGATTGGCGATCGTGCCCACCGCGTTCTTGGCACGCTGGGCGCTGAAGCCACCCTGCAGCGTCGGGAAGAGCGTCGCGCGCTGCGCCGCGTACAGCTCATTCGCCTGACGCAGTGCCGCCTGCGCGGCGGCGACATCGGGGTTGTCCTTGAGGGCCTGCGTCACGAGCTCGTTCAGGGGCTCGGAGCGGAACAGGCGCCACCAGTCCGCCGGGATGTCGCGCCCTGCAAGGAAGCGCTGCGCTGGCCCGCCGGCGCCGCTGCTGCCCTGCGTCTCACCGCTCACCGGGGCGCGGCCATAGTCCTGGTCCGGCGGCGGCGCCGGGCGCTTGAAGTTCGGTCCCACCGCGCAGCCCGTCACGAGCGCGCTCAGGAAAAGTGTGCGAAGAAGCCTCATCCCTTGCCCCACAGCGGCCGCCCGCCACGCTCTTCGGCCCAGTGCTCGATCACGTGATACATGGAGGGCAGCACGAAGAGCGTCAGCAGCGTGGCGACCGCCAGGCCGCCCACCACGACGGTCGCAATGCCGCGCTGCACATCACTCCCCACCCCGGTATGGATCGCCGCCGGCAGCATCCCCAGGGTGGCAACGGTCGCCGTCATCAGCACCGGCCGCAGCCGCTCGGTGGCGCCCCTCATGATCGCCTCGTGCAGCTCGAAGCCTGATTTTCGCATGCGGTTGAGGTTCGCGACCATGATGATGCCGTTTTGCACCGCCACCCCGAAGAGGGCGATGAAGCCGACGCCGGTGGCGACGTTCAGGGTCTGGCCGGTGAGGTGCAGGGAGACGAGGCCCCCTAAGGTCGCCAGCGGCACCACGCTTAGGATCAGTGCCGCCTGGCGCACGTTGCCGATACCGACGGTGAGCAGGATGAGCATCAGTCCCATCACCATGGCGAGGATCACGAGCAGGCGCGACTCGGCGCGCCGCTGGTTCTCGAACTGCCCGCCCCACTCGAGGCGGATGCGGTGCGGGTCGAAGTGCACCTGCCGGGCGATCTTCGCCTGCGCCTCATTGAGGTAGGAGGTGAGGTCGCGGTCGCGGTTGTCGATGCGGATGGTGAGGTTGCGCTGGCCGTTCTCGCGCGTCACCGTGCTCTCGCCCTGGCGCACGCGGATGTCGGCGATCTGCGCCAGCGGCACGGTCATGCCGCCGCTGGTGCGTACGGTGAGGTTGCCGAGTACGTCCGGGTCATTACGCGCCCCGGCCAGGTAGCGCACGGTGAGCGGATAGGTGCGCTCACCGACGTACACGGTCGACACCGGGGCCTGGCCGACACCGGTCTGGATCACGTTCTGCACGTCGGCCATGTTGATGCCGTAGCGGGCCGCCTTGGCGCGGTCGAGCTTGATCTCGATCTGCGGCACCGGGGGCTCCTGGAAGATCGAGGCGCTGGAGGTACCCTGGATGCCCTCGAGCACGGTCACGATCTGGCCGCCGATGTCGCGCAGCTCGTTGAGGTCATCGCCGTAGATCTTGGCGACCAGGGGGCTGTGGGCGCCGCCGAGCAGGTCGTTGACGCCGTCGATGATCGGCTGGCTGATGCCGATCGAGTAGCCGGGCAGCTTCTTTCCGAGGTCGGTGGCGAGGCGATCGACGAAGGCCTTCTTGGACTCATGGTTCGGCCAGCTGTCGTAAGCGGTGAGGCCCACCGGTGCCTCGATGTGCGACATCGTCCAGGGATCGGTGCCGTCATCATTGCGGCCGGTCTGGGTGACGACGTAGGAGACTTCCGGGTACTTCAGGATCGTGCGCCGCAGCTCGCTCGCCATGTCGCTCGCCTGGTTGAGCGCGATCCCGGTCGGCATCTGCACCTGCAGCCACAGCGCCCCCTCATCCAGATCCGGCAGGAAGTCGCGCCCGATGGTGATGCCGAGTCCGATGACGGCGAGCAGCGCGAACAGCGAGATGCCGTAGATGATGCGCGGCTCGCGCAGGCACGCCGCCAGCCAGCGGTCGTAGCGCAGCGTGAGCCGCTCGAGCCAGCGGTTTTGGTAGACGCGCCCGGGCGCGCGGTAGGCGTAATAGGCGAGCGCCGGCACCAGCGCGAGACTCGTGAGCAGGGCGCCAAAGAGCGCATAGCCCATGGTGTAGGCCATGGGGGTGAAGAGCTTGGCCTCGGCGCGCTCGAAGCTGAACAGCGGCAGGTAGGTGGTGATGATGATCAGGCTCGCGAAGAAGATGGGGCGCGTCACCTGCAGCGCCGCAGCCTTCACCTCGCTCTCCGACAGTTCTTCATCCGGCGTCGCTTCGCGCCGCCGCAGCACCGCCTCCGTCACGACGATGGCGCCATCGACGAGGATACCGAAGTCGAGCGCGCCCAAGGACAGCAGGTTCGCGGACACCTTGGTCAGGTTCAGGAACGAGAACACCGAGACGAGCGCCATCGGGATGGAGACCGCGACCACGAAGGCGCTGCGCGGGCTGCCGAGGAAGACGATGAGCACGATGAACACGAGCGCGATCCCTTCGGCGATCGTGCGCCCGACCTTGTTCACCGTGGCGTGCACCAGGTTATCGCGGTCGATGTAGGGGACCAGCCGCACATCCTGCGCGGCCAGCTCGCGGTTCAGCTGCGCCACCTTCTGGTGCAGGCCGCGCAGCGTCTGCGAGGGATTCTGGTACTTGAGCATCAGCACGATGCCCTCGATGGTGTCGGGGTTGCGATCCTTGCCGAGGATGCCCTCGCGCTCCTGGTGGCTTAAGGTGGTGCGCCCGAGGTCGCGCACCAGCACCGGCGTGCCATTCACCTGGGTCACGACGGTCGCGCCGATGTCCTCGAGACTGCGCATGAGGCCGACGCCGCGGATCACGTAGCTCTGCTCGCCGCGCGCGACGCGCCCGCCGCCGGCGTTGGTGTTGTTGTTGTTGATGGCGTTGATGACATCGGTGATGCCGAGGCCATAGTGCTCGAGCTGCTGCGGGTCGAGGTCGAGCTGGTACTCGGTGGTGAAGCCGCCGAAGTTGGTGTCATCGACGACCCCGGGCACGGATTTGAGGGCCGGGATGACCGTCCAGCGCTGGATCTCCGAGAGCTCCTGCAGGTTCTTGGAGCTCGACTCGAGGGTGTAGCGGTAGATCTCGCCGCCGGGGCCGGCCACCGGGTCGAGCGAGGGCGCAGCGCCCGCCGGCAGCACCGCCTGGTTGATGCGCTCGAGCAGCCGCTGGCGCGCCCAGTAGTCCTCGTAGCCGTCGCGGAACAGCACGGTGATGAGCGACAGCCCGAAAGTGCTGGAGGAGCGCATCAGCAGCAGCCCGGGCGTGCCGTTGATCTGGCGCTCGAGCGGCACCGTGATCAGCTGCTCCACCTCCTCGGCGGCAAGTCCCGGGATCTGCGTGGTCACCTGGGCGGCGACGTCACCGAGTTCCGGGTACGCCTCCACCGAGAGCGTCTCCCAGGCATAGACGCCAAAGCAGGCGAGCAGCGCTGCGAGCACGATGACCGGGATGCGGTGCTCGAGGCAGAAGCCGACAAACTGGTCAATCATTGAGCAGGATTCCGCCCTTGATGACGACCTGATCCCCGGCCTTGAGGCCGCTCAGGATCGGCACCGAAGTGCCTTCCTGCAGGTCCGGCTCGACCGTGCGCCGCTCGAAGGTCCAGGGCGCCGTGGCCACGAACACGCTGGTGCGGTCATTGTTCATGAGGAGCGCAGAGGTGGGCACCACGATCTGCGGCCGGTCGGCCGAAATGAGCGTGACGCTGGCATACATGTTGGGCTTGAGCGTGAAGGCCTCGTTGGCAAAGGCGATGCGCACCTTGTTGCGGTGCGAGTCCGGCTCGAGCACGTCGTTCACGCTCATGACCGTGCCCTTGAGGACCTCATCCGGTGCCGCATCCAGGCGTACCTGCGCCTCCTGGCCGAGCCGCACCTTGGGCACGTCCTTCTCGGCCACGAGCGCGGTGACCCACACCGTGCCCACGTGCACGAGCGTCAGCACCGGCTGTGTCGGATCGTTGATCATGTTGCCGGTCGCGACGTTGAGCGCGGTGATGCTGCCGGCGAAGGGCGCCCGCAGGGTGAGCAGACGCGAGCCGTTGTCGCCCTTGACCCCGAGGGCACGCAGGCGCGCCTGGGTGCGCGCGTACTCGGCGGCCGCCTGGCGGTGGTCGCTGCGGGCCTGGTCGAGATCGCGCTCCGAGAGTGCGCCGATCTTGGCCTGCCCCTCCTGGCGCTCGAGGTTCTTCTTCGTGAGGTTGAGGGTGTCGGCTGCCTTCACGTCGTCCTCGTAGGCCTGGCCGAGATCGGGGGAATCGATGACGGCCAGCACCTGGCCGGCGCTCACGCGGTCTCCGGGGCGCACGCGCAGTTCCGCGACGCGCCCGGCGAGCGGGCTCAGGAGCGCCGCGGTACGGGCAGGATCTGACTCCACCACCGCCGGCAGCAGCAGGCGCCCGCTGACCGGCACCGCCGCGACCGTTGCGACCGTGAGGCGCGAGCGCAGCGCGGAAGTCTCCGGGACGAAGAGACTCGCGCCGCGCTGCTCCACGAGCGGCGGCGCCTCGGGTGTGCGTTGCCCGGCGAACAGTCCGAAACCGTGCGTGTAGAGGAGGAGGACGAACAGCACCCCGAGCACGAGTCCGCCCCACAGGAACGCGCGGCCGCGGGGGGTGGCGGGCTGGTCGATGATCTCCGGGTGCTCCGGCTGATCCGAATGTTCCTCTGTCATGGTGGTTCCGTCGCTCGGGTTGCGGAAGGCACGCGGCCGCGCGGGTGCTGCGCTAGCGATGCCGCTGCGGCTTGCCATCCTCGACGCAGGCCGGGGTGGCGCATTCACCTTCCTCGATCTGCACCGTGCAGTGCTCGACGCGCAGCTGCGTCTCGAGGCGCGCATGAATGGCGGTGATCACCGTGCGGTGCTCGGTGCCGGGCTCAAGGTCTGCGTGCAGCGTCACGGTCGGTCGTTCACCGGTCATCGACCACACGTGCACATGGTGTACGCCGGCAAGACCGGGCACGTGGCCGAGGAGGCAGGCCTCGACCTGCGAGACGTCGAAGCGCGCCGGGGCACTCTCGAGCAGCACGTCGGCCGACTCGCGCGTCAGCGCCCACGCCGAGCGCAGGATGAGGAAGGACACCAGCAGCGACAGCAGCGGATCGGCGATCCGCCAGCCGAACCACAGAATGAGCACGGCGGCCACGCTCGCCGCCACCGAGCCGAGGAGATCACTCAGGACATGGGCGCGCGCACCGCGCTCATTGAGGGAGTCAGCTCCGGAGAGGGTGAGGAACGCGGCGAGGTTGGCGACGCCGCCGAGGAGCGCGATGCCGAGCATGAGGCGCCCGTCAACCGGCGGCAGGTGGCGCAGGCGCACGATCGCCTCGTACACCACCCAGGCGGTCAGCAGCAGCAGCAGCTGGCCGTTGATGAAGGCCGCGAGGGGCTGGTAGCGGCGGTGGCCGTAGGTACGACGGCGGTCGGCGGGGCGCTGGCCGACGCGGATCGCCACCACGGCGAGCACCAGCGAGGCGGAGTCGGCGAGCATGTGCGCCGCTTCGGCGATGAGCGCGATGGAATTGGCGAAGTAGCCCCCGACGCCCTCGACCAGGGTGAAGGTGCCGAGGATGCCAAGCGCGATCAGCAGGCGCCGCGTGCTGCGGGCCGCCCCGTGCGCATGGCCGCCGTGTCCCCCGTGGGAATGGCCGTGGTGGCCCGGATGGCGGTGGCCGTGGCTCCCGTGTGCGTGCGCGTGCGAATGTGTACCCGTCATGAACCCATGCCCCCGTGACCGGTGCGCCGCCGCCGGCTGCACGCGTGTGTCTGCTGGCGTATAGTTGAAACCCTGCAGTCACTTTAAGGTCAAGGGATCATGGATCCGACACTCAAAATCGGTGAACTGGCGCGCCGCACGCAGTGCAAGGCCGAGACCATCCGCTTCTACGAGCGCGAGGGCCTGCTGCCCGCGCCAGTGCGCACGGCGGCCAACTACCGGGTGTACGGGCGTGCCCATGTCGAGCGCCTGGCCTTCATCCGCAACTGCCGCGCCTTGGACATGACCCTCGATGAGATCAGAGAATTGCTGCGGTTCCGTGACCTGCCCCAGGATGCCTGCCATGCCGCCCATGCGCTGCTGGATGAGCACGTGGCGCACGTGGCGGCCCGCATCGCCGAACTGCAGCAGCTCGAGCGCGAGCTGCGTTCACTGCGGAGGCGGTGCCAGCCGGCGCGCGAGGATCAGGCGTGCGGCATCCTCGGGGAGCTCAGCCACACCGCCAGCGGCACCCGCCGCAAGGCGCCCGCCCACGTGCGCGGCACCCATCGCAGCTGAGTGCCTCAGATCGCCTGCCCGCCGCGCGTGCGCGGGCCCCGCGGGCAGGAGCGCATGCCAACGCGGCTGCGGAGCCTGAGGCTCCTCTTAGCGGGGTTGCTGATGCTGCCGCTTGGCGCGCTGGCGGCGGATGAGTCGGCGCCGGCAGCAGCCGAAGCACCGGCGCAGGCGGGTCCCGACTCCTACTGGCCCGCGCTGCTGGGCGCCCAGTACACCTACGTCCTGCAGCACCAGACCGCGCTCGATTCGCCCTACGCCGGACGCTTAAGCCTCCTGCCCTCGGGCGACACCGAGGCCACCCATACGATCGGCTTCTACGGGGGCTGGGGGGTTGCGAGCTGGGCGCAGCTCTATCTTGATACCGAGAAGTTCATGGGGGAGGGCGTCAGCGGTGCCACCGGGCTCGGCGGACTGACCAACGGCGACGTGGTGCGTGAGGGGGCCGTCGGCCTCAAGAAGACCTTCTACATCGCGCGTGCGTTCGCGCGCTTCATGGTGCCCCTGGGCGGCCGCCTCACCCACGCGGAGCGCTCGCAGGACCAGGTCGCCGGGAACGAGCCGGCCACGCGCCTGGAGATCAAGGCCGGGCGCATGGCGGTGAACGATGACTTCGACCGCAACCGCTATGCCGGCTCGACGCGTACTCAATTCATGAACTGGTCACTATGGGACAACACCGCCTGGGACTACGCCGCCAACACCCGCGGCTACACCGACGGCGTCGTCCTCGGCTACGTGAGTCCGCAGTGGACGCTCAAGTACGGCCTCTACCGCATGCCGCTGTATGCCAATGGGCAGACGCTGCAGACCCTCAACCGCGCCCAGGGGCAGAACCTCGAGCTGACACTCGCGCCCTGGAGCGCGGGGGCGGTGCTGCGCCTGCTGGCCTTCCGCAATACCGCGCGCATGGGCGACTATCGCGAGGCGCTTGCCATCGCTGCCGCGAGCAACACCGTGCCGGACGTGGCCGCCGATGCGCGCGACGGACGCCACAAGTACGGCTTTGGTGTGAATGGTGAGCTGCCGCTCGCCGATCAGGGCGAGACCGGGCTCTTCCTGCGCCTGGGCTGGAATGACGGCGCCACCGAATCCTTCGTCTTCACCGAGGTCGACCGGCTGGCCAGCATCGGCGGCCAGCTCTCGGGCAGCCACTGGCGCCGTCCGCAGGACCGCCTCGGCCTGGGGCTGGTCATCGAGGGACTCTCGGGTGCGCACCACGATTATCTGGCCGCGGGCGGCTCGGGATTTCTCCTCGACGACGGGCGCCTGAACTACGCGCACGAAGAGATCCTCGAGAGCTACTATCGCCTGCAGGTCTTTGATGCGATCGGGCGGCTGCCGGTGCGCATGCAGCTCGGGCCCGACGTGCAGCTGATCCGCAACCCCGGCTTCAACCACGACCGCGGACCGGCGCGCTTCTACGCGTTGCGGCTGCACCTCGAGTACTGAGGCGCTGAGCGGAACCTGTGAAACGAACAGGCCGCCCGGGTAAGGGGCGGCCTGTCCTTCAGCACCCTTACCGTGCGTGCGCGCTAGCTCTTCTCACCCTCCGGGTGCTCCGGATGCTCCTTGTGGACCGGGGGCTGCTTGGGCGGCTTCGCAGGCTTCGCGCCATTGGCGGCGACCGCAGGTTTCGCGGCGGGCGCCGGATGCGCGCCGGGCGTTGCCGGTGCGGCACCGACGGGGCGACCTGCGAACTTCGCACCCACCACTCCAGGACCTGTGAAGGTGGCCGGGTGCGTGGTGGCGGCGACGGCGGGGTGACCGCCATTGGCCTTGGCGAAGAGCGCCGGGTTCTTGGCCGCTTCCGTCACGTGCTGCTGCTGCAACGCGGTCGGCTGCAGGTGCGGCTCCTGCGCCGCCATGCGCTCCTGGGCGGTCGGGGTCGCAGCGATGCCCGCACCCCCGTTGAAGCTCACCCGGTTCACCGTGACGTTGTTGACCACGGTCTCGTTGTAGGTGTTGTGCACTACCGTCACGTTAACGTTGGTGACCGCGGCGTTGTAGGCGAAGGAGTTGCCGACCCAGCGGCCGCCGGCATAACCGCTGCCGACGTAGCCGAAGCCGTAGTTCACGCCGCCGTAGAAGCCGATGTGGGGCCCCCAGTAACCGCCATGGAAGGCGTACACGCCGCCGACGAAGCCCCAGTAGCCGGGGGTCCACAGCACGCCAACGCGCGGCGGCGACACCCAGGTGCCAGGCACCCAGTAATAGCCACCCCCGGTGTAGCCCCAGTACCCGGGGGTCCACATATAACCCACCTCCGGGCAGGCCGGCTGCTCATACACCGGCAGCGGCGGGGGCGCCTCGTACACCTGGCCCTCGACAACGGGCGCGGGTGCGACGACCGCGACCGGGGGAGGGGCGATGTAGACCGCCGGCGGCGGCAGCGGGCGCACGGCCACGGTGCAACCGGCGGCCACCACGGTGACCGAAGCGAAGAGGGCGGCGCGCGCCAGCGAGCGCGCAGAGAGAGAAGGTGCCAAGAGAGGCTTTGACATGATCCTGCCTTTGTCCGGAAGTGCCGCGAGGTTAATCCCGGGCCGGTGAATGGAACGTGAAGCGGCGTCACGAATTGCAAGTTCGCGCACGCCCTGCCCGCAATAACGCCCGTGGGCCGGATTGGTACACGAAATGACGAAGTCTTAACGCGCTGTCGGGCCGTTGACACAAAGTAAGCACTGGCTTACCGTAAGCCATGGTTTACGGAAAGGCTCTCGATTGCCTGAGTGACCCGACGCGGCGGCGCGTGTTCGAACGCCTGCGCAGCGGGCCTAAGTCGGTCGGCGTACTCGCCCGGGGTATGCCGGTCAGCCGCCCGGCGGTCTCGCAGCACCTGCGGGCATTGAAAGCGGCGGGGCTGGTGGCAGACCGCCCCGCTGGCACGCGACGCATCTACTACATCGATCCGCACGGCCTTGGTGGCTTGCGCCGCTGGCTGGACAGCTTCTGGGACGAGGCCCTGCTCGCCTTCAAGGCCGGGCTCGAGGCACAGGACTCCCCCTCAGGAGAGGATGCATGAGCACGCCGATCAGGATCGCGCCGGTGCACAAGAGCATCCGCGTGCAGGCGAGCCCGCTGGCCGCCTTCGAATTCTTCACCGCCGGGATCGACCGCTGGTGGCCGAAGTCGCACAACATCGGGGGCGCGCCAATCCGGCGCTGCGTGGTGGAGCCCTTCGTCGGCGGGCGCTGGTACAACGAACTGACCGACGACTCTGAGGTAACGGTGGGCCAGGTGCGCGCCTGGGAGCCGGGCCGGCGCTTCGTGGTGGGCTGGGAGATCACCGCACAGTGGAAGCCCGAGGCGCGCACCGCGCTCACCTCGGAGGTCGAGGTACGCTTCAGTCCGGACACTGACGGCCACACGCGCGTGGAGGTCGAGCACCGCGACTTTGAGCGCATGGAAGAGGGGGGCGCGGCCATGCGCGCGGCCGTCGACAACGGCTGGCCCGGGATCCTCGAGCTCTTCGCCCAGGGCCTCGCCGGCGCCGGGGCGCGCGCACCGTGAGGCTCACCGCGACCCTGTGGCTGCGCATCGCGGCGGGCATCGCAGGGCTCTACGCCCTCGGTCACACCCTGGGACACCCCTGGACGGCACCACATGATCTGATGGCGCAGGGCGTGACGGTCGCCATGCAGGGCGTCCATTTTGAGGCGGCCGGTGAGAGCCGCAGTTACTGGGAGTTCTACCAGGGCTTCGGTTTCGCCGTGAGCGTGCTGCTCGCGCTGCAGGCGGTGTTGCTGTGGCAGCTGGGCACGCTGGCGCGCACCGGCCGGGACTATCGGACCGCCGCGCTCGCGCACCTCCTCGCGTTCCTGGGCCTGGCCGCCGTCGCCTACCGCTACCTGTTCGCGCTGCCCCTGTGGCTTGCGCTCGCGATCGCGGCGTGTCTTGCTGCGGCGCTCGTGCAGCCCGCGGGCGCACGCGCCGCGGGGCGCGCGGTTCAATAGCACACCTGCCGGCCACGCACTACACTCAGGCGCGCGAAGATCAAGTCCGACAGGAGCTAAGAACATGAAATGGATTGCGCTGACCTGCGCGGCGGTGGTGGCGGGCTGCACCAACTCGCCTCCCATCGACAACCCATCCAGCCCCGGGGAGATCCGCCCCCAGTCCGATGAGCGCATCGAGGCGCGCCAGCTCGAGCAGGCGGAAGCGGAGTGCGCAACGCAGGGCAAGCACGCCGTGGCACGTCGCGATGAGGGCGTGACGCTCTATGACTGCAAGTGACCACTCAACGAGTGCAAGGACTGACGGCGGATATCCGGTAGAATCGCGCCCGCGCAAACCCAATGCCTGGGTGGCGAAATCGGTAGACGCAAGGGACTTGAGGAAATTGAGCACCCGGTGCGGAAACGGCCGGCGTGAATGGGGTCAAAGTCGGTGGAACAGCAGCGCCCGCGCGCCTGCAATACCGAGCTAAGCCCGGGAGCCCGTGCAGGCGTTGCCTGCATCGTCGGGGACAGATCGGTTTTCGGGAAAGTGTAGAGACTTGACGGCCCCTGCCTAAGCCACCGCCGCTGCCGGCGGTAGGGAGGGCAAAGGTAAAGTCCAGACCACAAATGCGCTCGCGCAGCAGCGAAAGCTGTAGTGGTACGAAAATCCCTCGGGGGCGACCCCATGCCGGTTCGAGTCCGGCCCCAGGCACTCTCCTGCTTTCGCCGACGCGCCTACGGCGCCACATCCTGGATCATCTCCTCGGCGATAACCGAACGCTGCGTGATCAGATCGAGCTTCGTGCCGTAGAGCGCCCTGAGGAACGCCCGATCCCAGTCGCTCAGCCCCGCCGGCAGAGGTTGGTTCGCCGCTCGTGCACTGAACAGTCGCAGGATCGTCGGCGATGCGCGCAGCGCGACCTCAGGATCGGTGTCGGCGAAAGCGCGCATCGCGGTGTAGTCCGTCAGTGCCCCGATTCCGATGCCGGCGGTCTGCCGGGCGTCCACGATCACCGCGACCGAGGCGAACGCGAGCAGATCCTTTACATACATCTTCGAGCCCGTGAGGTTGGTTCCGCAGGGCGCGTCCGGGAAGCGGTTCCCGAGCTGCAGGCAGCCGGGAGTCAGCGCTCCGGAGTCCGGGCTGCCGAAGGTGTGGTTGTACCAGACCCGGACCGGGTCACGTCGGGCCGCAAAGCGCTCGAAAGTCGCGGGCGAGCCGTGCACCCCGAAGGCGCTGCGTCGCTTACCCCACGCCCTGATCACCGCATCCGGGTCGGTGGTGAACACGATGGCCAGATTGACCTGGCACTGTTCGCCATCGAGTGGCACCGCGGCCGCACGTGCGATCTGCGACAGTCGCGCCAGGATGAACTCGCCCTCCTCCTTCGTCAGCCCCACCACTGCCGGACATACGGGCTGGTTCCAGCGGTGCAGCGCCTCATCGCGGCGCTGCGTGTGGGTGATGGAGTTGACGTACTCGAAGAGCTGGTGCTGCAGCGCCGCCCGTCGCGCCTCGATGGTGACCTGGGGCATCGGTGAGACGGTCGCGGAAGCCTCGCTGGCGGGCGGACCGGCGAGCACCGGGCCGGCAAGGAGGAGGGCGGCCGCGAGCCACCCCCTGCGCAGACAAGAGGGCACGGAGGGACGCTGGCTCATGCGCTCATCGTAGGCTCGGGGGACCACGGCGTCGCTGAAGATTCCTGAGGAGGGACAGACCGGGTGACTACGCCGAGGGATGCCACAACGCCACGAACGCGCGCACGCCGCCCCAGTTGACAGTGTGACCGGGGTCACGCGCCGCAAATACCAGATCGCCGGATCGACCACCCTCCCGAACGGCAGTGCCGGGCGCTGACGCCCGCCAACGACACTCGCGCTAACCGCATGAATTTGGGAGACTTGCGCGCCGTAGGTCCGGCATTCCTGCCGGGCACGAGCCCACCCACGCGAAGTTCCATGTCGCCGAACACCCTCGAGGCCGAGAACCTGCACCTGTGGCGGGGCGACCGCCATGTGCTGCGCGGCGTGGGGTTCTCCTTGCCCGCCGGGCAGTGCCTGAAACTCACCGGCGCCAACGGGACGGGCAAGACGAGTCTCTTGCGCACGCTCGCCGGGCTCATGTACCCGGAAGAGGGTCGCGTGCGCTTTTGTGGCGCCGATGTCCGAGCGGACCTGCGCGCCTTCCAGGGCTCACTCGCCTACCTCGGCCACGAGCCGCCGCTCAAGGCTGACCTCACCGCGCGCGAGAACCTGCGCTACTGGATCGGCACGCGCCGCCGCCTGAGCGATGCGCTGCTGCGAGCGGGTCTGGCACGCGTCGGCGCGGAGGCGCTCGCCGGGCGCCTGGTGCGCACGCTCTCGGCCGGGCAGCGACGGCGGGTGGCGCTGGCGGGCCTGTCACTGTGTGCCGTGCCGCTGTGGCTCCTCGATGAGCCGGCTACAAACCTCGACACGGAGGGGCAGGCGCTCGTCGGCAGCCTCATCGCCGAGCAGCTCGCGCGCGGGGGTCTGGCCGTGGCGGCGGTCCACCACGAGCTGTCCGGGCTCGGCGCTGTGCATCAGCTGGAGCTGGCCGCGTGAGTGCCCCGGCCGTGACCTCCCTGGCGAATGCCGGCGGCACCGCGCTGGCAGCCGAGGCGCTGCCCGTGACCTCACTGGCCGCCGCCGGCCTGGCGCTGCGACGCGACCTCACACTCGCTTTGCGCAAGCCCGCGCAGCTCATCCAGCCACTGACGTTCTTCGCGCTCGTCACGATGCTCTTCCCGCTGGCGATTTCCCCGCAGCTGTCGCAGCTGCGGCAGGTGGCCCCGGGTGCCCTGTGGGCGGCGGCGCTCCTGGCATCGCTCCTGGCGCTCGAGTTCCTGTTCCGCGATGACTCCCAGGACGGCACCCTCGAGCAGTACGCACTCTCGGGAAAGTCCCTGACCGCACTCATCTTCGCCAAGACGCTCGCGCACTGGCTGCTCACCGGGGTGCCGCTGGCGCTCATGGCGCCGCTGGCGGCGATCGCCCTGGGCGCCCCCACGGCGGCGCTGCCGGGCATCATCGCCGCCGTGGTACTCGGCAGCGTGAGCTTGAGTCTCGTCGGCTCGATTGGGGCAGCGCTCACCCTCAATATAAAGAGGAGCAGCGCGCTCCTCTCACTCCTGACCCTGCCCCTGTCGCTGCCGGTCCTGATCTTCGGTGCGCGCGCCACGCAGGTGGCGATCAGTGGCGGCTCGCTCATCGCGCCCCTGGAACTGCTCGGGGCGCTGGCGGTCCTGGGCGTGACGCTGGCGCCGCTCGCGGCCGCCGCCGCGGTCCGCATCAGTCTGGAATAGGGCGGCACCCATGAGCTTCACCTGGTTCCACCGCCTGGGTTCCCCGCCCTACGTGTACGCCCTGGCGCAGCGGCTGACGCCCTGGCTCGCCTGGCCGGCCGCGCTCCTCATCCTCGCGGGCCTGTGGGGAGGGCTGGTGCTCGCGCCGCCGGATTACCAGCAGGGGGATGGTTTTCGGATCATCTACGTGCACGCCCCGAGCGCATGGATGTCGCTCATGGTGTATACGACCATGGCGGCGGCGGCGGCCGTGGGCCTTATCTGGCGCATCAAGGTGGCGCACGCCGTGGCGGCCGCGTGTGCGCCGATCGGGGCCTCCTTCACGGTCGCGGCGCTCGTGACCGGCTCGCTCTGGGGCCAGCCGATGTGGGGAACGTACTGGCAGTGGGATCCGCGGCTCACCTCGGAACTCGTGCTGCTCTTTCTGTATCTGGGGTATATGGGACTACGCGCCGGCATCGAGGATACGCAGCGTGCGGACCGCGCCAGCGCCGTGCTCGCGGTGGTCGGCGTGGTCAACGTGCCCGTCATCCACTACTCGGTGACCTGGTGGAACTCGCTGCATCAGGCCCCAAGCGTCATGCGGCTCGCCAAGCCCACCATGGCCGCCTCCATGCTGGTGCCGCTGCTCCTGATGCTCGCCGGCTTCACGCTGCTCTTCGGTGCGCTGCTGCTGGTGCGGCTGCGCGCGGAGATCCTCGCGCGCGAGCGCGCCAACCCGTGGCTGAAGGAGGCGCTGGCACGATGAAGGAATTCCTCGACATGGGCGGCTACGGCGCCTTCGTGTGGCCCTCCTACGCGCTCACCTTCGCCGTCATCGCCCTGAACGTCTTCTGGGCGCGGCGGGCGCTCAGGCGCGCCGAGGCGGCCGCACGTCAACGCCTTGCGGCGCGGGGCGGCCCATGAGCCCGACCCGCAGGCGGCGCCTGATCCTCGTCATCGGGATCCTGGCGGGCGTGAGCATCGCCGGCGCACTGGCGCTGAACGCGTTCAAGCGCAACGTGACTTTCTTCTTCGATCCGACCCAGGTCGCCAACGGCGAGGTCAAGAGCGGTCAGGCGTTTCGCCTGGGCGGCATGGTGAAGGAGGGCAGCTTTGCGCGGCAGCCGGGCAGCCTTGAGTCGCAGTTCGTGGTCACCGACTTTGAGCACGAGGTACGCGTGAGCTACAGCCAGTTGCTGCCGGATCTGTTCCGCGAAGGCGCCGGCGTCGTTGCGCACGGTCACCTCGATGCTTCCGGCACCTTCGTCGCGGATGAAGTGCTCGCCAAGCACGACGAGAACTACATGCCGCCGCAGGTGGCGCGCTCGCTCAAGCGTCGCCACGGCGAATCGCGGGCACCGGACACGCCCGCCGCGGCGGCGCCAGCGGCGACCTCAGGGTCATGAGCCATGCTGCCTGAACTGGGACACTTCGCGCTGATACTCGCGCTGCTGCTCGCGGCCCTGCAGGCGTTCTTCGGTATCGCAGGTCCCGCCTTCGCACGCGAGCGCTGGACGCACGCAGTGACGCCGGCGCTCGCCGGTCAGGCGGTCATGGTGGTGACCGCGGTGGTGTGCCTGGTGAATGCCTTCGTCAGCAACGACTTTTCGGTGCTGTACGTGGCGGACAACTCCAACTCCGCGCTGCCGCTGTTCTACCGCGTGACGGCGCTCTGGGGCGCGCACGAGGGCTCGCTGCTGCTGTGGATCCTGCTGCTCGCGCTGTGGAGCGTGGCGGTGGCGCTGCGCTCCTCGGGCCTGCCGCCGAATTTCGCGGCGCGGGTGCTCGGGGTGCTGGGACTTGTGAGCTTCGGCTTCCTGCTCTTTACGCTCGCCACTTCCAACCCCTTCGCGCGCCTCGATCCGCCGGCCCCCGATGGCCGGGACCTGAACCCGATCCTGCAGGACCCGGGGCTCGCCGTGCACCCGCCGATTCTCTACACCGGCTACGTCGGCTTCGCGGTGGCATTCGCATTCGCCTGCGCCGCCATGCTCGAAGGCAGGCTCGATCAGGGCTGGGCGCGCTGGACGCGCCAGTGGACCACCTGGGCGTGGGCGTTCCTCACCTGCGGAATCGCACTCGGCAGCTTCTGGGCCTATTACGAGCTCGGCTGGGGCGGCTTCTGGTTCTGGGATCCGGTGGAGAACGCCTCCTTCATGCCCTGGCTCGTGGGCACAGCGCTCGTGCACTCCCTCGCGGTGACCGACAAGCGCGGCCTCTTCAAGAGCTGGACCCTGCTGCTGGCGATCCTCGCGTTCTCCATGAGCATGCTCGGCACCTTCCTCGTGCGCTCCGGCGTGCTGGTGTCGGTGCATTCCTTCGCCGCCGACCCGAGCCGCGGCATGTTCATCCTGGTGTTCCTCGTCATCATGATCGGCGGGGCGCTCGCGCTTTACGCCTGGCGCGCGCCGCTGCTGAAGTCGCAGGCCGGCTTCGAGCTCGGGGCGCGCGAGTCGTTCCTGCTCTTTAACAACGTGCTGCTGGTGATCGCCGCCGCCACGGTGCTCGCCGGCACCCTCGCGCCCCTGATCTCAGACGCCCTGAAGCTCGGCACGGTCTCGGTCGGCCCCCCGTACTTCAACCCGACGTTCCTGCTCTCGATGCTGCCGCTTGCGGCACTGCTGGCGGTCGGCATTCACGCGGGCTGGAAGCGCGGACGGCTCGAGGACTCGCAGCGCGCCATCCTCTTCAGCCTGCTCGCCGCGGTCGTGCTCGCCTGCGGGCTCGTGTTCGGGATCTACCGCCAGGGGCACGTCCTCACGCCCATCGGCGCGACGATCGGTATCTGGATCCTCATCTCCTCGCTCGTCGATCCGCTCGATCGCTGGCGCCGCGGCCTGAGCCTGTCGCGCGCGGTGCTCGGCATGACGATCGCCCACATGGGACTCGGGGTCGCGGTCATCGCCCTCACCACCGTTGAGTCCTTCACCGTGGAACGCGACGTGGCCCTGAGCCCCGGGCAGGTCGCACAGGTGGGCGGCTATGAACTGCGCTTCGAGGGCGTGAAGCCCATCGAGGGGCCGAACTTCGACGGCGTCGGTGGCACCTTCGTCGTCACGCACGGCGGCGCCCCGGTGGCCGTCATGGTGCCGCAGAAGCGCCAGTTCTGGGTGCAGCACCAGGTGACCTCCGAGACCGCCATCACCTTGAGCCGCGGCAACAATCTCCTGCTGGCGCTCGGGGACAATCTCGGCGCCGGGCGCTGGAGCGTGCGCGTGCAGATCCGGCCGCTGGTAAGCCTGGTGTGGCTCGCGGCGCTCATCATGGCGATCGGCGGCTGTATCGCAGCCTCCGACCGCCGCTACCGGAGCGCTCCGGCGGCCGCTGTCGCCCGCGGCTCCCGGGCCCTGGCGCGCGAGGCGTAGGTGAACCGCTTCCTCGTGCCCCTCGGCGTCTTCGCGCTGCTCGTGGTGGTGCTCGTCATCGGCATCCGCCACTCACCCGACAAGGGCATCATCGTCTCACCGCTGCTCGGCAAGCCGGCGCCCGCCTTCTCGCTGCCCTCGCTCCTGGAGCCGGCGCATGCGGTGAGCTCTGCTGAGCTCAAGGGTCACTGGTACCTCTTTAACGTCTGGGGCACCTGGTGCGGTGAATGCCGCGCCGAGCACGACATGCTCCTCAAGGTGAAGGCCGCAGGCGTAGTCCCCCTCATCGGACTCGACTGGAAGGACGATGATGCGCAGGCGCAGGCGTGGCTCGGGCAGCTCGGCAACCCCTACCAGAGTGTCGCGGTGGACCGCTCCGGCCGCGCCGCGATCGACTGGGGAGTCTATGGCGCGCCCGAGACCTTCCTCGTGAGCCCGGCGGGCATCGTCGTCTACAAGCACGTGGGCGCACTCGATGAGGCCACCTGGACCCGCGAGATTCTGCCGCGCGTGCAGGGAGGGAAGATCTGATGCGTGCGCGACCCCTGGCCGGGCTCGTGCTGCTCGGCCTTGCGCTCCTCAGCACCGCGCTGCCCGCGCTCGATACCACGGTGCTGCCGGACCCGAAGCTGCAGGCGCGCTATCAGGCGCTGACGCACGAGCTGCGCTGCATGCAGTGCCAGAACGAATCCATCGCCGACTCCCCGGTCGACCTCGCCGCGGACCTGCGCACGCAGGTGCGCGAGCAGCTCCTCGCCGGCCGTTCCGATGAGGAGATCCGCAACTGGATGGCGGCGCGCTACGGGGACTTCATCCTCTTCCGGCCGCGCTACTCGTGGCGCAACGCCTGGCTGTGGGCGGCGCCTGCGGTGCTGCTCGCGCTCGGGGCGGGCATCTGCTGGCGTATCGTGCGCACGCGCACCCGGCTGGTCGCCGATGATCACGAGCCGCTCGACGACGAGCTGCGTTCCTGATGCTCACCTTCGCCATCCTCGCCGCGGTGCTCACCCTGGGCGGCGTGCTCGCCGTGACCCTGCCGCTGCTGCGCCGCGACAGGGGCGGCGCAGCCGCCGCCCCCTGGACGGCCCTGAGCGCCGCCGGGGTGCTCGTCATCGGTTCGGCGCTGCTTTATATCGCCTGGAGCAACTGGTCGTGGCGCTCGGCACCAGCCGCGGACTCACCCCAGACCATGGTGGCGCGCCTGGCGCGGCAGCTGGAGGAGAATCCCAACAACCCCGAGGGCTGGTTGATGCTCGGGCGCTCCTATGCGGTGCTGCAGGAGCTGCCGATGGCGCTGCGCGCGTTCGAGCGTGCCGACCGCCTGAGCGGGGGCAAGAGCGTCGAGGCGCTACTCGGGGAAGCCGAGGTACTGGCGCTTCAGGACCCCGCGGAGCTCGAAGGACGCGCCGGGCGTCTCATCGACCGCGCCCTGCTCCTGCAGCCCGACTCCGCCAAAGTGCTCTTCTTCGCTGCGACTGTTGCAGCGCGGCGCGGGCAGCTGCCCCTGGCGCGCGAGCGCTTCGCGCGCATTCTCGCCATGAATCCCCCGGAAAACGTGCGGCCGATCCTCGAGCAGGAGATCCGCCTCATCGATGAGAAGCTCGCGGCACCTTCAGCACCGGCCGCAGCATCGCCCTCCGGCACTTCCGCCGGGGCCTCCGTCTCGGTGAACATCACCCTGGCACCGGCCCTGAGCGGGGGCACCCCGGCACCCCTGTTTGTGTTTGTGAAAAATGCCGCGACCGGTGGTCCGCCGCTGGCCGCCAAGCGCCTTGACAGCCACTTTCCGCAGTCCGTCACCCTGACGCCTGCGGATTCGATGATCCCGGGGCGCTCCTTTAGCGCCGGTCAGGCGGTACAGGTGGTGGCGCGCATCGCCCGCTCGGGGAGCCCGGTGGGTGCCAGCGGTGATCCTTACGGGGAAGTCACCTATCGGGTGGGGCAGGACGGGCAGCTCAATCTGGTCATCGACCGGGTTACGCCTTAAGAAGTCTCAGCTGCCCCTCCCGGGGCCGATTTTTCGCGTTTCCTGTCGGATATCGCTTATTTGCCCCGCCACAATCGAGGGGTATGCTGTTTCTCGTCAGGCTTTTTCAACGCATCTCGCCGCAAGTGCCCGGCATCGACTCGGGTCTTATGGCGGTTTTAAGGAGCACGAGTGATGGCACAAGGAACCGTTGATGAAGGGCGCACTTCCCACCGCGGCTTCGCCTCGATGAACGCTGAGCGTCAGCGTCAGATCGCAAGCATGGGCGGCAAGGCAGTGCCGGATGAGAAGCGCAGTTTCTCCCAGAACCGTCGCCTCGCCGCCGAGGCGGGTCGCAAGGGTGGCCAGAGCGTACCGGGCGCGAAGCGCAGCTTCTCGCAGGACCGCACACTGGCGGCCGTCGCGGGTCGCAAGGGCGGGCAGAGCGTACCGGACGAGAAGCGCAGCTTCTCACAGCACCCGGAACTCGCGGCCGAGGCCGGACGCAAGGGCGGACAGGCCAGTCACGGCGGCGGCAGCCGCCCGGCGTGATGCAGCCTCCGCCTGAGGACGGAAGCAATTAGCTGGTAACCGGCGGCGCGCGCGGTCAGGACGACCGTGCGCGCCCGCCTCATGCCCGAAGCGTGACGCACCAGGCGCCGATCGCAATCATCCCGATCCCGATCCAGTTCACCAGCGCAAGCTTCTCCCCGAGGAAACTCACTCCGAACAGCGCCACCAGGACGACACTGAGCTTGTCGAGCGGCGCCACGCGTGCCGCATCCCCGACGCTCAGCGCGCGGAAATAGCACCACCAGGAAGCTCCGGTCGCGAGCCCCGAGAGCACCAGGAACAGATAGCTGCGTGCCGAGGCGCCGAACACCTGTGGAAACTGGCGCGTCGCACCCACAAAGAGCGTGAGCACCGTGAGTATCACGGCGGTGCGGATCAGGGTGGCGACGTCGGGGCTCACGTGCTCGATGCCGACCTTGGCGAATACGGCGGTGAGCGCGGCGAAGACCGCGGAGCTCAGGGCCCAGATCTGCCAGGATGCCATGGGAGCGCAGTGTCACACGCGCCAGCTGCGCGGTCACGGGTGGCCATTGACCTCTCGCCGCCCGCGTACTACTTTCCACGGCAGCTAGGGGAGCCCCGGCAGGGGGCTGAGAGGCCAGCGGAGCGCTTGGAGGTGAGCGCGGCATGGCGACCCTTGAACCTGATCCAGTTAATGCTGGCGTAGGAAAGTGTCACAGGGGATTGCGCGCGGCCTTGAGCGCCGGGTGAGCCTCATCCCCAGGTCCCACACCGCACGCGGCATTGGCAGGATCTTCGACTACACGTTGAGGAGTCCGAACATGAATGCGCAGCTGATCCCGGTCGTTTCCGAGTCCTTTCCCTCCTCACGCAAGGTCTACCGCGCCGGTCGCCTGCACGAGGGGCTGCGCGTGCCGATGCGCGAAATCGACCTGCACCCGTCCGCCGGCGAGCCGCCGCTGGCGGTCTATGACTCCTCCGGGCCCTACACCGATCCTGCGGTACGCATCGACATCGAGGCAGGACTGGCGCGGCTGCGCTCCCCCTGGATCGGGGCCCGCGGCGACGTGGAGGCGTATCCGGGCCGCCACGTGCAGCTCATCGACAACGGCCTGAACGAGGGCGCCCGCGGCGCGCCGGAGTTTGCGCTGCGGCGGGCGCCGCTGCGGGCTGCGAGCGGGCGCGCCGTTACGCAGCTGGCTTACGCGCGCGCCGGCATCATCACCCCCGAGATGGAATACATCGCCATCCGCGAGAACCTCGGGCGCAGCGAGCGCCCCGCCGGTGCCCGTGACGGCAACTCCTGGGGCGCGGCGCTGCCTGATTTCGTGACGCCGGAGTTCGTGCGTGCGGAAGTGGCCGCGGGGCGCGCCATCATCCCCGCCAATATCAACCATCCCGAGTCTGAGCCGATGATCATCGGCCGTAACTTCCTGGTGAAGATCAACGCCAACATCGGCAACTCCGCGGTGACCTCATCCACCGCCGAGGAGGTCGACAAACTGGTGTGGGCGATCCGCTGGGGCGCGGATACCGTCATGGACCTGTCCACGGGGCGCAACATCCACACCATCCGCGAGTGGATACTGCGCAACTCGCCGGTGCCGATCGGCACCGTGCCGATCTACCAGGCGCTCGAGAAGGTCGGCGGCGTTGCCGAGGAGCTGACCTGGGAGGTGTTCCGTGACACTCTCATCGAGCAGGCCGAGCAGGGCGTCGATTACTTCACCATCCACGCCGGCGTGCGCCTGGCGTATGTGCCGCTCACCGTGAGTCGCGTCACCGGCATCGTCTCGCGCGGCGGCTCGATCATGGCCAAGTGGTGCCTGGCTCACCACCGCGAGAGCTTTCTCTACGAGCACTTCGAGGACATCTGCGAAATCGCGCGCGCCTATGACGTGAGCTTCTCACTCGGCGACGGGCTGCGCCCGGGCTCGATCGCCGACGCCAACGATGCCGCGCAGTTCGCAGAACTCGACACGCTCGGGGAACTCACGCAGCTCGCCTGGGCGCGCGACTGCCAGGTGATGATCGAGGGCCCGGGACACGTGCCCATGCACAAGATCAAGGCCAACATGGACAAGCAGCTCGCCACCTGCGGCGAGGCGCCGTTCTACACCCTCGGGCCCCTCACTACCGACATTGCGCCCGGCTACGATCACATTACGTCGGCGATCGGCGCGGCGATGATCGGCTGGTTCGGTACCGCCATGCTCTGCTACGTGACGCCGAAGGAGCACCTCGGGCTCCCGGACCGCAACGACGTCAAGACCGGCGTCATCACCTACAAGATCGCGGCCCACGCCGCCGATCTCGCCAAGGGACATCCCGGGGCGCAGGAGCGTGACGACGCCCTGTCGCGCGCGCGTTTCGACTTCCGCTGGCAGGACCAGTTCAACCTGTCGCTCGATCCGGATACCGCCTGCGCTTTCCATGATGCGACGCTGCCGAAGGAGGGGCACAAGGTGGCGCACTTCTGCTCGATGTGCGGGCCGAAGTTCTGCTCCATGCGCATCTCGCACGAGGTGCGTGCCGAGGCGCGCGCGGCGGGTATGCGCGACATGTCGGAGAAGTTCCGCGCCCAGGGAAGCGAGATCTACGTGCCCGCCGAGGCGGTGAAGGTCAGCTAGCGATGCGGGTTGCCATCATCGGGGCGGGCATCGCCGGACTCACCTGCGCGCTGGAGTTCGCCCGGCGCGCAGTGGCGGTCGAGGTGTACGAGCGCGCGCCGGCGGGGCAGGTGCGGGGCTGCTCCTGGTTCGCCGGCGGCATGCTCGCGCCCTGGTGCGAGGCGGAGAACTCCGGCACGCTGATCGCTGCGCTTGGCGAGGAGAGTCTGCCCTGGTGGCGCACGCACTTCCCGGCCAGCACCTGGAACGGCACGCTGGTGCTGGCGCACGCGCGCGACCGCGGCGAACTGACGCAGTTCGGACGCCGCACCGCGCACTTCGAGCGCCTGGGGAGCGCTGCGATCTCAGCGCTCGAGCCGGAACTCGCCGGTCGCTTCAGCGATGCCCTGTACTTCGAAGGCGAGGGTCACCTCGAGCCGCGTGCAGCATTAGCAGCGCTCGCAGCGCGCCTGACCGAGCTTGCGGTGCCGGTGCACTACGCCAGCACCGGCCCCACCGGCCGCACCCCGGGCCGCGTCGTGATCGACTGCAGCGGGCTTGCCGCCCGGGCGCAGCTGCCACAGCTGCGCGGCGTCAAGGGCGAGATGCTGATCCTGCGCCAGCCGGAATTGCGCCTGTCGCGGCCGGTGCGGGTGCTGCACCCGCGCCTGCCGGTGTACGTCGTGCCGCGCGCTGAAGGGCTGTACATGGTGGGGGCGACGATGCTCGAGAGCGACGCCGCCACCGGCGTCAGTGCGCGCTCGGCGCTCGAGTTGCTCTCGGCCGCCTATGCCCTGCACCCCGCGTTCGGTGAGGCGCAGATCCTGGAGCTCGGCAGCGCCGTGCGCCCGGCCTTTGCGGACAACCTGCCGCGACTCACCTGGGTGGGCCGGGCGCTGCACGTGAATGGCCTCTACCGGCACGGCTTCCTCATCGCCCCGGCGCTGGCGCGGCGCGCCGCCGAGGTGGTGCTCGAGGGACGGCACTTTGCGGAGGTGATGGATGAGAATCCAGGTCAACGGCTCCTGGCGTGAGGTGCCTTCCGCGGCACTGGCGGCGGCGCTGAGCGATCTTGGCTACGGCGACGCGCTAGTCACGACCGCGCTGAACGGCGAGTTCGTCGCCAGCGAGGCGCGAGTGCGCACGCTGCTGGCTGATGGGGATCGCCTCGAAATACTCGCGCCCATGCAGGGGGGCTGATGCTCGAGCTCTACGACACCGCGCTCAGCTCGCGCCTGCTGTTGGGCACTGCCCGCTACCCCTCGCCGGCGGTGCTCACCGCCGCGGTGCGCGCGGCACGCGCGCAGGTGGTGACGGTGTCGCTGCGGCGCGAGTCCGCCGGTGAGCGCGCCGGTCAGGGCTTCTGGTCGCTGGTACGCGAGCTCGGCGTGCGGGTGCTGCCCAACACCGCCGGCTGCCACTCGGTCAAGGAGGCCCTGACCACCGCCCACATGGCGCGCGAGGTCTTTGCCACCCCCTGGATCAAACTCGAGGTGATCGGTGAGGACGACACGCTGCAGCCGGACGTGTTCGGCCTGGTGGAGGCCGCGCGCATCCTGTGCGCGGAAGGCTTTCAGGTGTTTCCGTACACCACCGAGGACCTGGTGGTCGCCGAGCGCCTGCTCGAGGCGGGCTGCCGGGTACTGATGCCCTGGGGCGCGCCGATCGGCTCCGGGCGCGGCCTCAACAACCTCTACGGGCTGCGCGCGCTGCGCGCGCATTTCCCGGACGTGCCCCTCATCATCGACGCCGGCCTCGGCGTGCCCTCGCACGCCGCCCAGGCGCTCGAGCTCGGTTTCGACGCGGTGCTCATCAACACCGCGGTCGCGCAGGCCAGGGACCCGGTACAGATGGCGGCCGCCTTCGCGCAGGCGGTGGAGGCGGGCGCGGTCGCCTGCGCCGCCGGACCCATCGAGGCACGCGACCTCGCGAGCCCCTCGACGCCCGTCATCGGCACGGCCTTTCGCGGATGAAGCTGCCGCGCGTCTACCCGATCATCGACAGCGCTGCCTGGGTGGAGCGCCTGGCCCCCTCGGGCGTGCGCTTGCTGCAGCTGCGCATCAAGGAGCGGCCGCTCGCATGGGTCGATGCCGAGATTCACCAGGCGCTCAGCGCCTGCCGTGTGCATGGCATCCAGCTCATCGTCAATGACTACTGGCAGCTGGCCCTTGATGCGGGCTGTGACTTCGTGCACCTCGGGCAGGGGGATCTCGATACTGCCGATCTCGCAGTCCTGCGACGCGCCACGATGCGGCTCGGGATCAGCACCCATGATGAGGCGGAGCTCGAGCGTGCCCTGGCACTGGCGCCGGACTATGTGGCGCTGGGTCCGATCTACCCGACGACGCTCAAGGTGATGCCCTGGGCACCGCAGGGATTGGCGCGCATCGGTCAATGGAAACGCCGCATCGGCGATCTGCCGCTGGTCGCCATCGGTGGTGTAACACTCGCCCGTCTCCCCGAGGTGCTTAGGGCCGGTGCGGACGTTGCCGCGGTCGTCAGTGACATCGTCACGTCCGCAGATCCCAGGATGCAGGCGCGGCGTTGGGTCGACGCGGCGGTGGCCTAGCGTGAGCGAGCGCTATGCCCGCCAGACGGTGTTGCCGCAGGTCGGTGCGGCCGGCCAGGCGCGTCTTGCGCGCGGCCGCGTGCTCGTGGTCGGCGCCGGCGGCCTTGGCTGCGCGGCGCTGCCCTACCTTGCGGCCGCAGGCGTCGGGCAGCTAACGCTCATGGATCCTGACCGGGTGGAGGAATCGAACCTGCACCGCCAACCGCTCTATCGCATGAGCGATATCGGGATGCCGAAAGTGGACGCCGCGCGCGCGGCGCTCCTCGCCCTGAACCCCGCAATCGGCGTCACGACGCATCGCGAGCGCCTGGACGCGGGCAACGCCGCGCAGCGGGTCGGCGCGGCGGATGTGATCCTCGATGCCGCCGACAGCCTCGCCGCCACTTACATCCTCAGTGACGCCTGCCGGGCGGCAAACCTGCCGCTGGTGAGTGCCTCAGTGCTGGGGCTTGCCGGCTACGTCGGCGTCTTCTGCGGCGGCGCCCCGAGTTACCGCGCGGTATTCCCCGACATGCCGGCGCAGGCCGGCAGCTGCGCCGCGAACGGCGTACTGGGAAGTGCCGTCGGCGTCATCGGCACGCTGCAGGCACACCTCGCGCTCGCACTGCTCCTTGACCTTGCGCCGAGCCCGCGTGGACGGCTGATCTCCTTTGACTTCCAGTCGCTGCACGTCGGTGGCTTCGGCTTTACTGGCGCTGCGGAGCCGGTGCAGTCCCAGCTCACCTTCATCACAACGGCGGAGGTCGGGGCCGCGGACGTGGTCATCGACCTGCGCTCGCTGAGCGAAGCCCCGCGCTCACCGTTCCCGCAGGCATTGCGCCTCGACGTCGAGTCCCTCGAGCGCGGGCCGGCCCCGGTGCCGCCCGGCGCGCGGGTGGTGCTGTGCTGTCGCAGTGGCATACGTGCCTGGCGCGCCGCGCGGGCGCTGCAGCGCGGCGGCCACGCCAACCTTGCGCTGGTGGCGCTCGGGGAGTGAGCGCGGTGCTGCTCATCGGCGGCACCGACTCAAGCGGTGGCGCGGGTCTTGTGCGCGACCTGCGCACCCTCGGCGAACTCGATACCGCGGCGCTGTGTGCGGTGACGGCGGTGACGGCGCAGACCAACGAGGCGCTGCGCGCCGCCTGTGCGATGACGCCCGAGCTGGTGCGGGCCCAGATCGAGGCCGCCTTCGCGACCTGTCCCATCGGGGCGGTGAAGATCGGGATGCTGGCGAACGCGGCCATCGTGCAGGCGGTGGCCGACGCGCTCGCGCCGCACCCGAACGTGCCCGTGGTTCTTGATCCGGTGCTGCTGTCCACCTCGGGGGCGGAGCTCCTGCATGAGGCGGGGCGACGGGTGCTCATGGAGCGTCTGCTCGGCAGCGTCACACTCCTGACACCCAACATTGCGGAGGCCGCGGCGCTCCTGGGCTGCCGGGCGGCCGCGAGTGAGGCGCAGGCGCTCGAGCAGGCGCAGCAGCTGCTCAGCCGCGGCGCGCGCGCGGTGCTGCTCAAGGGCGGTCATGCGAGTGGCCACGAGAGCGTCGACCTGCTGCTGTCGGCGCAGGGCCTCGAGCGCCTGAGCGCCCCGCGTGTCGCAGCGACGCTGCGCGGCACGGGCTGCGCACTCGCCTCCGCCATTGCCGCCCACCTGGCGCGCCGCGTCCCGCTGGCTCTTGCGTGCGCACGGGCCAAGACTTACGTGAGCGCGCTTCTCAACCAGCGCCTCTGAGGCAAGCACGCCACTGTCGGCATGGCGCGACACGGCCGCGCTTTTCCACGCCGCCCCGTCAACCGATGTCTCCCTCGTTCGCTAATCCTCACGAGCCGACTGATGCGGCCCGTGACCTAACAGAGGGATTTGGACATGCACCGGAATATGTTGCAAACCGCGGTTCGCACCGCGCTTCTTTCGGGTCTGACGGCCGCCCTGGCCGCCTGCGGTGGCAGCGGTGGCAGTGGTGGCAGCGGCTCCACGGGCGCAACGACAGGGACGACGAGTCAGGTAGCGATGCCGCTCAGCGTCAGCGATGCGTCCTCGGAGGACTGGTCGACCATCGGTGTCAGGGTGCTGAGCATCGCACTGGTGCCGCAGGGTGGCGGCAGCAACGTGACGGTATGGAGCGCCCCATCGCCCGCACCCTACATCAACCTCGAGCAGCTCGATCAGCTCGCGGAGATCCTCGGCAACGTCAACGTGCCCCCCGGGACCTACACCGCGGCGGTGCTGACGGTTTCGGCCAACCCGGGCGACGTGCTGCTCACGGTCGCCGAAAACCCGGAGAGCGGCTTCCCGGTCGCCGCCGGCACCAGCATTCCCGCGGATCAGATCATCATCCAGGGCAAGCAGGGCGCAAGCGGCAGTTACACGGTTCCGGTGAACATCGGTTTCGTCAACCCGCTCGTGGTCAGCACCAGTTCCACCCCGGCACTCGACCTGGAGTTCGATCTCAGCAATCCCGCGTTTATCGTCGGCCACACGCCGCCGGCGGCCATGGGCGCCACGCTGTGGGCCATCAACTTCAAAGGACCGCTGCGTCATCACCCGATCTATGACATCGCGCGCCTCGTGCTGCGGCATACCTACGGAACCGTGAGCAGCGTGGCCGCGGACGCCAGCTCCTTCACCATGAGCAAGGACTTCCCGGTGCTGCCGGTGACCAACCCCGAGACCGCGGTGGTCAGCTCGCAGATGCTGCAGATCCAGGCCGACAGCACCGACGGCACCATCTTCTACGACATGGATGCCAAGACCCGCACTGTGGTCACAGACTTCTCCGCCGAGGCGGCGACGCTCGCCGGCAAGTACGTGCGGGTCGCCGCGCGCTACCAGCAGAACGGTACGCTAGTCGCGGTGCGCGTGTGGGCCAGCAGCGACTTCAGCAACGTCTGGCTGAGCCCGGAAGGGCACGTGACCAGCGTGGATGCCGCCAACAGCATCATCCGCGTGGCCAACGAGTCAGGCAGTGCCACCCCGGTAAGCATCGATGCCAATACGCAGTTCTTCTTCCGCACGCCCGCCAATGCCCAGGCCGATGCCACGCCGATCGCGACCGGCACGGGTTTCCTCACCAACCAGGACCTGGTGCGCGGCTTCAAGGTGCACGTGAGCGCGGTGGATCCGCTCGCCACTCCCATGGTGGCACAGACGGTCGACATCGAGACCGCCACCTACTCGGGCGGCATCTCGAACGCGACCGCGACCGGCTTCACCTACACGCACGACTTCGTGCGCACGACAGATGACTACGTCGCCACTCTCAACTACGTCTCCGCCACGACTGCCAACGGCACCGACGCGGACGGCAACGCCATCCAGGGGTTCAAGTGGTGGAACTTCACCTACCCGACGCTCGAGACGAGCGGCAGCGCGGCCATCCCGGACTTCATCGCCGCGACCAGTGGCGCGGTGAACTTCGGCGGCACGGTCGGCGGCCTCTCGGCCTGGGGGCTGAGCAGATCGATCTGGGCCGATCCTGCCAATGCCAGCGGCTGGTCGGTGCGCGAGGCGGTCCTGATGCCGACGCCGCTGCCACTCGGCACGGTGAGCTCTCCCTTCAGCGGCGGCACGTTTGCCATGACGGTACAAGGCGGCGCGCAGCCGGCCACGGTGGATGTGAGCACGACGACGCAGTCGGCGACGCTGGTCTATCAGGTCGACCGCAGCGGTGCGGTAGTCACGGTCAGCCCCATCGATGTCACCACTTCAAGCGGACTGAGCGCCGTGACACAGAACCTGATCGCGAATGTTCCGGTGAAGGTGTACGGGGTGCCTCAGTCTGATGGCACGCTCCAGGCCTACGTGATCGTTTACTACACGGGCGTGCTGCCGAGCATGTAAATGGGGAATCGGGCGTAAGCAGGATGCAACGCCGCGAGAAGAAGGGCGGTGCGGAGTCTCTCCGTACCGCCCTTCGCCTTTTTGCGCCGGCTGTAACGTGCGCCGGTTATCATGGCCTGATGACACAGAACAGCAACGGCTCGATGAGCCAACTCAAGGACATCGCGCACCGCGCGATGCTGGATAACGGACTGCAGCCGGACTATCCCGCGGAGGTCACTGCGCAGGTGACGGGCATCACGGGTCCGGCGAGCACTGCGGGTGAGGGTATTCGCGACCTGCGCTCGCTGCTGTGGTGCTCGATCGACAACGACGACTCCCGTGACCTCGACCAGCTGTCGGTCGCTGAGCCCCTGGCGGATGGGGCGGTGCGGATCTTCATCGCAGTCGCAGACGTGGATGCGGTGGTCGCCAAGGGCACGCCCGTCGATCAGCACGCGAGCCTCAATACGACCTCGGTCTACACGGCGGCACAGATCTTCGCCATGTTGCCCGAGCGGCTGTCCACCGATCTCACCTCGCTGGCACAGGATGGGGAGCGCCTGAGCATCGTCATCGAGATGACGGTCAGCGCGGCGGGCAGCGTGACCGCCTCCGACATCTATCGGGCGCGCGTGGTGAACCGCGCCAAGCTCGCCTACAACAGCGTCGCCGCGTGGCTTGACGGCAAGGGCGCCGCGCCCGCACCGCTCGCGGCGGTGGCCGGCATGGACCAGCAGCTGCGTGTGCAGGACAAGGTGGCCCAGGCCCTGAAAGCGGTGCGCAAGGCCCAGGGAGCGCTCGGCCTCACCACGCTCGAGGCGCAGGCGGTGTATGACGGTGCTGCGCTCGAGGACCTGCGGCCGGATGAGGATAACCGTGCCAAGGAGCTGATCGAGTACTTCATGATCGCAGCCAACGGCGTGGTGGCGCAGTTCCTGGAAGCGCGCCGCCTGCCGTCGCTGCGGCGGGTGCTGCGCACGCCGCAGCGCTGGCCGCGCATCGTCGAACTCGCCCGCCAGCTCGGCGAGTCGCTGCCCGCGACCGCCGACGCCAAGGCGCTGAGTGATTTTCTGGTGCGGCGCCAGGCTGCCGCCCCGCAGCTGTTTCCGGACCTGTCGCTCGCCGTGGTGAAGCTCCTCGGGGCCGGGGAGTACGTGCTCAAGCTCCCCGGGCAGCCGGCCGAGGGGCATTTCGGACTGGCGGTGAGTGACTACACCCACGCCACCGCGCCCAACCGCCGCTTTCCGGATGTCATCACGCAGCGCCTGCTGAAGGCGGCACTCGCCGCCGCACAGGCTGCGCCCTACAGCGCCGAGGAGCTGCGAGCCCTGGCCGCTCGCTGCACGCTGCAGGAGGGCAACGCCAACAAGGTCGAGCGCCTGGTGCGTAAATCCGCGGCAGCGCTGCTGCTGCAGTCGAAGATCGGCCAGCAGTTCGATGCCATTGTCACGGGCGCATCACCGCAGGGCACCTGGGCGCGCATCGGGCAACCGCTCGCCGAGGGGCGCGTGGTCAAGGGCTTCGAGGGTCTCGACGTCGGTGACCAGGTGCGCGTGCAGCTGATGCACACCGATGTGCAACGCGGCTTCATCGATTTCGCACGCGTGCGCAGCTGATTTGGCGCGCGGCGCGCCGCTACGGGCGCGCTGTCAGACAACACTGACGCACGCGCGACTCCTATCGCCGACAGGTTGCGAGCCCGGATTCGTGGTTCTATGTTGGCGTCTACTTCCCGCGTGTGGGGCCGTTGTACAAGGACGTTCGACGACTCCCGCGCGGTGAAGTTCTCAAGGTTCACGACCGCCGCGCCGGCTGCGCGGTGACACCAGACTAAGGAAGGTGCGCTCATGAAAATCTCCACGCAGATTCTGCTCGGCTCAATCGCCATTGCGCTGGTGAGCGCGGCTGGCGCGCAGACGGATCCCGGGCCGGCCAAGCCCGGCCAGTCAACCGCCGCCGGCTCCTACATGACTTCCTCCGGCGCAGCGCCCAGCGTCAGTGACAACTCGCGCCTGGCAGCACTCATCCCGGAGGGCATGACTTCGCAGACGGTGTGCCAGGCGTTCAAGAGTCTGCAACTGTGCGCCGCGACGCTGCACGCCGCTCAGAACCTCAACATTCCGTTTACGGATCTGAAGCGCAAGGTATCGCAGGGTGAGGGGCTGAGCGCTGCGATCCACACGCTCAAGCCGGACGCAGATGCCAACGCCGAGGCGCGCCGCGCCAAGAGTCAGGCGATGTCAGACTTTTCGGCGGGCGGCTAGGCTCAAACCAAGCGTCGGGGGATGCCGCATCCCCCGACGTATTGCCCGTATCAGGCCTTCTTGGCCATCGCGTTCTTGACTACTCCGGCAATCAGCATGACTACGATGCTGCCCACGCCGGAGGAGGCGATGTTTCCGACCGTGCTGCCGCCGCCGGCCCCACTGGCACCCAGTGCATTGAGGATCGCCGTGCCGGCGCCGCCGCCGACGACACCAGCAATGGTGTTCCCGAGGGCACCGAGGCTCAGGCTCTTGAACACCGCTCCGGCCACATTGCCGCCGATCGCACCCGTCACCAGACTGATGATCCACTCCATCACGTTCCCCTTCTGATAGTTGTTCTGGACGTAACTTGTAGTTATTAACCCGTGAGCAGGCCACCCGGCCCCGGGTTCGCCCCGAATCCTAACCACTTGGGGGCCGGCGCGCTACTTGGGCGCGGCAGGTTCCCTCAGCGCCCGGCGCTTCCGGAGGACAGGCGTGCAACCGCTACGGCGGCAAGTCCGAGCCCAAGATACAGCGCGAGGATCACAGCGCCGTTACGCAGTACGGCTCCAAGCCCGTGGGCGCTAACGTCTCCGAAAGGGTAGAGGTAGCGGCCGCTGTAGGCGCCGGCGATGAGCGAGATCAGGAAATAGGCGAGCGGATACAGCAGCCACTGCAGCGGCGAACTCCACCTCAGGCCGTTCTTCGGAGCGCACAGCAGCCACCACAGCACGTAGAGGATCGGGGTGACATCGTGCAGGAGTGCATCGGCCAGCCTGAACATCCCGACAGGAGCCCACTGCGAGCGCAGCAGCAACGAGTAGATGAGGCCCACGACAAAGATATAGACCGCGGTGGCGGCGAGTGTCCCGGTGCTCGTAAGGCAGGTATCTGCGCGAGCGAGGGCTACGCCGGTGGCGACGGCCGCGACGAGAATGTTGCTGAGGACCGTGTTGTAACAGAGCACCGCGAGCATCGCGTGCAGCGCTGAGTGTCCGCTCGCATGCGCCTGTTGCGCGGACAGCCACAGCTGTAGCAGCACGCCTACCCAGGCGATCACGGCTACGCTCGCCACCCAGGCGCGGCTCACGCTCCGACTGTTGCTCATGGCGCCTCTCCTGGCCTGCAGCGAAGCTCTGCTATTGTAACGGGGTCCCGCTGGCGGCTGGCCGCGGGACTGCGGGCCGTAATTACAACAGACTGGGAGAGGGTATGTCGCTCACCAAGCGCGCCGCGGCTGAGTTTCTCGGGACTTTCTGGCTGGTGTTGGGAGGTTGCGGGAGCGCAGTCATCTCGGCCGCCTTTCCGCACGTCGGCATAGGACTGCTCGGCGTCGCGCTCGCCTTCGGCCTGACGGTGCTCACGATGGCCTTTGCGATCGGCCCCATCTCCGGCTGTCACCTGAATCCCGCCGTGTCCGTGGGTCTGGTCGTCGGCGGCCGCTTCAAGGGCAGCGAGCTGCTGCCGTACGTGATTGCGCAGGTGCTGGGCGGCATTCTGGCCGCGGCCGTGCTCTACTTCATCGCCAGCGGCAAGGCGGGATTTGAGCTCAGCTCAGGACTCGCGGCGAACGGCTACGCCGAACATTCTCCGGGTGGCTATGCGCTCGCCGCCTGTTTCGTCACCGAGGTGGTCATGAGCTTCATGTTCCTGACCGTGATCCTCGGAGCCACCGATGCGCGCGCGCCGGTCGGGTTCGCGCCGATCGCAATCGGGCTATGCCTGACGCTCATCCACCTCATCAGCATCCCGGTCACTAACACCTCGGTGAATCCGGCACGCAGTACCGGCCCGGCGGTGATCGTCGGCGGCTGGGCGATCTCGCAGCTGTGGCTGTTCTGGGTGGCACCGATTCTC
>Ga0302317_10000124_pt1 | contig 72740 bp, 69 predicted proteins | sample III_Palsa_N3_3_FD_200450 | JGI IMG/M metagenome (GOLD analysis project Ga0302317, IMG submission 200450) | Peat permafrost microbial communities from Stordalen Mire near Abisko, Sweden - III_Palsa_N3_3 | ecosystem: Environmental > Terrestrial > Soil > Palsa > Peat permafrost | place: Sweden...
GCGATAGAGGAAATCGGCGAATTTCTGGACGTTCTGCGGGACGATGGTGAAGACATGGTCCGGGTCGCGCACGATGCTCTCGACGAAGGCGGGATCGAGCGGCGACTGCTCGGTCGTCACGTAGAGCGCCGCTGCCGCCTTCGGATCGTCGCGGATGAAGCGCATCGCCTGATCCAGCGCCTCGAAGATCGCGGCCGAGGTCTCAGGATTGTCGTCATGGAACCGGGCGGCGGCATAGAGCACCGCCTGGGTATGCGGGCCGCCCAGCACGTCGTAGCTGCTCAGCACCCGATGGATGTGCGGATCCAGCAACTGCTGTTCCTGGAACGGCGAGACCGAGAAGGCCGCCGTCACGGTGCCCGACCGCGTCATCAGCGCGATCGAGGCGTCGGCGAAATTCATGCCGACGGTCTGGTCGCTCAACTGGCCCCATTTGCCGTCGCCGAAGCTCTGTTCCGACGCCATCTCCAGCACGATCGCGTGAATGCTGACGCCGACCGCAGGCACGGCGATGCGATCCGTCGCGCCGAAATCGCGGATCGTCCGGATGCGGGGATCGTCCGACAGCAGGAACATCGGCATCGAGCCCAGCGCCGCGATGCCGCGCACGCCGAGCGTCGCGCGGCCGCGCGACCATAGCTGGATCATCGGCGTGATGCCGGCGGCGACCAGATCGGCCCGACCGGCGATCAGCGCCTCGTTCAGCGCGGCGCCGCCGGCCAGTTCCGTCCAGTCGACCGTCGGGCGCGGCAGGCCGCGCCGCTCGACCGCCGCCTCGATCAAGCCCTGGGCATGCAGCACAGTCATCGGCAATTGGCCGATGCCGGGCTGCATCGCGATATGAATCTGATTGGTCTCGGCCCGCGCCGCACCGACGGTCAGCGCCGCGATCAACCCGAGTGCCGCCAGTGCCGAGCGCATGGAACTCCTCGTGTGGGTGACCGTCGCCAAGTTTCGCACGGGATGAGGCTTGCAAGCCACAAACAAATTAACATATGAAGTGAGTGAAACTATGGAATTTACATTTCGGACTGCGTGAGATTTATCGTAGTCCGGTTTCGAGACGTGATCGGACGGCGGAGCAAGGCGATGGACGCGGCAAGTGGTGGAATCGGCCCGGAAGGCAAGCTTTCCAAGGTCGAAGGATTTAAGGCCGAGAGCCGGCGCCTGCGCGGCGGTATCGCCGAGGGCCTGCGCGCGCCGTCCGCCACCTTCGAAGAGTCCGACCATCAGCTGCTGAAGTTCCACGGAATTTATCAGGGGTATGACCGCGACAGCGCGACCGAGCTGAAACAGGCGGGCGAGGACAAGCGGACCGAGTTCATGGCGCGCATCAAGGCGCCGGCCGGATTGATGAGCGCTCAGCAGTATCTGGCGGTCGATGCGCTCGCCCAGAAATACAGTCAAGGCCGCCTGCGCATCACCACGCGCCAGGGCCTGCAGTTCCATGGCGTCGTCAAGCGCGACCTGTGGGCGACGATCCATGGGGTCAATCAGGCGCTGCTGACGACCTTTGGCGCCTGCGGCGACGTGGCGCGCAACGTGACGGCGACGCCGGCGCCGATCGACGACGTGGTCCATCGCCGCCTTCGGGCCGACGCGGTCATGATCTCGAACGCGCTGTTCCCGCAGACGCGCGCCTATCACGAGATCTGGATCGGTGATGAAGAGATCCAGCCGGCGCCGGCCGCCGAACCGACGGTCGATCCGGTCTATGGCGCGACCTACCTGCCGCGCAAGTTCAAGATCGGCATCACCACGCCCGAGGACAACGCGATCGAGGTGCTGACCAACGATCTGGGCATCATCGCGCTGTTCGACGGCGACCGGCTCGACGGCTATGTCTTCGCCGTCGGCGGCGGTCTCGGCATGACCCATAACAAGGCGCATACCTATCCGCGCCTGGGCTCCTATGTCGCCTTCATCGAGCCGGACGATCTGCTGGCCGCGGTCAAGGCGGTCATCGCCGTCCATCGCGACTTCAGCGACCGGTCCGACCGCCGCCATGCCCGCATCAAATATGTCGTCGATGCGCTGGGCGTGCCGCGGGTCAAGGCCGAGATGGAACGCCATCTGGGCAAGGCGCTGGAAGACCCGCGCCCGTTCCCGGCGCTGCATATCAAGGATCATTCCGGCTGGCACGAGCAGGGCGACGGCAAGTGGTATTACGGCCTGCCGATCCTGAGCGGCCGGATCCAGGACGCCGGCAAGGTGCATTACGCGACCGCGCTGCGCCGCGTGCTGACCGAGATCGCAACGCGTCCGGTGTTCACGCCGGGCCAGGACGTGATCTTCGCCGATGTCGATCCGGTCGATAAGCGCCGGCTCGAGGAAATCCTCGAGGCCGAAGGCGTGACGCTGCCGGGAGCCGAAACGCTGCTGCGCCGTTTCGCGCTCGCCTGCCCGGCGCTGCCCAGCTGCGGTCTGGCGTTGACCGAGGCCGAGCGGGTGCTGGACGATATTCTGGTCGATATCGAGGGCGTGCTGAAGCGCCATGGCATCGAGAACGAGCGCCTGGCGCTGCGCGTCACCGGCTGTCCGAACGGCTGCGCCCGGCCGTCGGTCGGCGATATCGGCCTGGTCGGCCGCGTCCCTGGGCATTACGCGATCTATCTGGGCGGCGATTTCGACACGACCCGGCTGAATGCCCGGGTGTTCGAGCGCGTGCCGATGGCCGACATCGGCCGGACGCTGGAGCCGGTGTTCCAGCTGTTCGCGGCCGAGCGTCAGGCTGGCGAGGGCTTTGGCGATTTCTGCCGGCGCTGGGGCCTGGATCGGCTCGCGGCGACCGCCGAACAGGCGGCCGACGCGGCGGAATAAGGATCTGACGCGATATATCGCGTTAGATCCCAGGGCCATTGAGGCGCCGCGCCGCATGGCGCGAGCCAAGCCCGCGGAGGCGGGCGCCCGGCGCCTGAGGGCATAGGCGCGGCTATGCCGCGTCGAATACCAAGCGCGGCTTTACCGGACGCGGTCGGGGAACAGCTGGAAGGCGATATAATCCATATCGCCTTTGACCACGACCGTATCGCCATGGCCGAACGAGACTTCCGTGAAGGAATCCGAGGCCAGGAACGCCGCCTTGCTCAGCCGGTTCACCCGATCCGGGTTGACATAGACCGGCTCGCCGCTGGCTAGGGTCAGTCCGACAACGCTCATGAGGCGATCCTTTCGAATTTCGGGCCGTGATCGGTCCGAGGCCTTCCGTTGCGTCCAAGGTCTCAGATCGGGATTAATGGACGGATAACGCCGGGTGGTTCGGGCCGGGCGGCGGTGAGGCTTGGCTGTCCTTCGGGTACGCCGCTTGGACGGCTTTGGGTGGGGAGCGGTCTGACCGCTGTCGGACGGCAGCGGGGATCAGCGGGCATTCGGCAGACGACTCTGTGCATCGCCCCGCTCGAAGCTACATTTAGTGGACTGTCACCGCAATTGCCGCCGCCGAGACGTACGGGCTTTGGAGATGCCCGCCCGATTTCACGTGAAGAAAAAAAGCGTAAAAGGAGCGTCCCCTGTCGGACCACAAAATACGAAGCGGCTACGACATGTTCGGGTCGAAACCAGTCCTCCAGACCCCGCAACAGCTTGGATTGGGTTGCCCACACCGCGTCGCAGGTGACAAACTGTGATGTCCGTGCCGAGGTGCCAATGAGAATTCCAGACTTTTTTGTCGATGGGTGGTGCCTCGAAGACGGTGAGGAATATCATCGCGCTGCGCCAGAAACGTTTCCAATTCCTGATCTTGAGGTGCGCCATATCCTGCAAGCAGGTGATTTTGCAAAGCTCGTTTTTAGGATCGCAGTTGCCGATGACACAGATAAAGAAGCGTTCGAACGCATGTGGGTCATCGTTCGGAATCGAACTGCAACTGGATACATGGGCATTCTCGATAACGAGCCATCAGCGATAGCGGAAAACGACGTATTCTGGCGCGGTAGCGAATTCCCATTCGAGCCTAGACACATCATCGCGGTTAGCCACGCAAACGAGGCTAGTCGAAGCATCGCTGCGCTCCCCGCTCCCATAGCCTGGAAAAGCTCGTAGGTTCGGTTAAGCCTGAACTATCGTTATCAGGCGGCGGCGAACGTCCGCTATCTGGAATAGCCGCATTGCTCGATAGCGACCATATTGGGTCGGATACAGCCGATCATTCATCCCGTCAAAACCTCGCCTGTACGGCGGCAAACTGGCTGGTCGTCATGGCGTAACGCTTCCCATCGATCCCGAACACGGTACCGAGGCGGTCGATCGTCGCGGGCGCGGCTGCGACCGGCAGCAGCGGGACGACCACCCGTTTGCCAAGGTGGTGCAGCAGATCCGCCTGGGCATCGAGGGGCAGCGTCGGTCCGAGACGGTTCGCCTAAGCATGATCGCGCATTGCTGAAATGGCCGCTGCCGGGCGAGGATCAGACCATGCTGTTCGACCCAGGCATTCTGCTCGTCGATGGCCGCTCGATTGCGCCTGCTCCATTCGGTTCACGCACGGACGCGGCGCTTTAGCGCGGGGCGGACAGCGCGGCTTTGGCGCCGACCATGCCGCCGGCAATTGCATCCTCCGCAATTCCTGGCAACATCGTCTGGCCTCGTTTTTTCGCGTCAGGATTTCCCGCCCATGTCCCGCCTGCCCACGCTCGCCGCGCTCACGGCCGATCTCGTCGCTGGCCGTACTACGTCCGCCCGTCTCGTGGACGAGGCCTTGGCGCGTATCGACGATCCGGCAGGCGAGGGCGGCCGGACCTATCGGCTGACCTATGCCGCCGCCGCGCGGACCACGGCGGCGGCGTCCGACGCCGTGCGGGCGACGGGCCAGGCGATGGGGCCGCTGGGTGGGCTGCCGATCTCGATCAAGGATCTGTTCGACGTCGCCGGCGAGACGACGCTGGCCGGCTCGGTCGCGCTCATCGACCATCCGCCTGCGACCCAGGATGCGCCGATCGTGCGCCGGCTGCGCGCAGCCGGCGCGGTGATCGTCGGCCGGACCAACATGGTCGAATTCGCCTATTCCGGCCTCGGCCTCAATCCGCATTACGGCACGCCCGGCAACCCGTTCGATCCGGCGCGGGTGCCCGGCGGCTCGTCCTCGGGGGCCGGGACCTCGGTCGCCTATGGCATGGCCGCCGCCGCGATCGGGACCGACACGGGCGGTTCGGTACGCATTCCGGCCGCGTTCTGCGGCCTTGCCGGCTTCAAGCCGACCCAGAGCCGCATCACCCGCGCCGGCGCGGTGCCGCTCTCGACCTCGCTCGATTCGATCGGACCGCTCGCCGCCTCGGTCGCGTGCTGCGCCTTGGTCGACGCGGTGCTGGCCGGCGAGGAGCCCGTGCCGCTGGCCGAGTTGCCGCTGGCGGGCTTGCGCCTCGCGGTGCCGACCGGCTTCCTGCTCGACGGGCTGGCGCCGGTCGTGGCGACGGCATTCGGGCGCGCGCTGAAGCGGCTGGCCGATGCCGGCGCCCAGATCGTCGAGACCCCGATGGCGGTGCTGGAACGGGCGGCCGAGATCAACCGCGCCGGGGGCATCGCCGGACCGGAGGCGTTCGCTTGGCACCGCGCGCTGCTGGCCCGCTCAGGCGATCGCTATGACCCGCGCGTGCGCGCCAGGCTGGAGGCGTCGGCCGGCGTCTCGGCGGCGGATTACATCACGGCGCTCGGGCTTCGGGCCGCGCGCATGGCCGAGTTCGATCAGGCGACCTTGCCCTATGACGCGGTGCTGACGCCGACGGTCGCCGTGCCGCCGCCCCGGCAGGACGAGGTCACGACCGAAGCGGACTATGTCCGGATCAACGGCCAGGTGTTGCGCAACACGGCGGTGTTCAATCTGCTCGACCGTTGCGCGCTCAGCCTGCCGATCCAGGCGCCGGGCGAATTGCCGGTCGGGCTGATGCTGATCGGCGAACGGAATGGCGACCGTCGGCTGCTCGCCGTCGGCAAAGCGGTCGAGACGGAGTTGGCGGCATGAGCGATCATCATCTGGGCTCTTCGCCCGAGACCTGTCACTGGGGCTTCTTCGACGCCGCCCTGCCGCCGGTGCTGACGATCCGCTCGGGCGACCGGGTGACGATCGACAGCATCTCGGGCGGGCGCGAGGTCCTGCCGCCGCCGGGCTTCAGCCTGTTGCCCGACCATCTCCATGTGATCGAAACCATGGTGCCGCGCATGCGCGGCCATCTGCTGACGGGTCCGGTCGCGGTCGAGGGCGCGCTGCCCGGCGACGTGCTCGAAATTCGCATCGAGGCGGTCGAGTGCCGCCAAGACTGGGCCTGGACCGCGATCCACCCGACCTTGGGCTCGCTGCCCGAGGATTTCCCGATCCGCAAGCTATGGCACACGCGTCTGGATAATGATCGCCATGTCGCGACGCTGCCCTGGGGCACCGAACTGCCGCTGGCGCCGTTCTTCGGCGTCATGGGCGTGGCGCCCCCGGCCAGCTTCGGCGCGGTCAGCACGATCGAGCCGCGCGCCTATGGCGGCAACATGGACTTGAAGGAGCTGGTGCCAGGCACGGTGCTGTACCTGCCGGTGTTTGCCGCAGGCGGGCTGTTCTCGGTCGGCGACGGCCATGGCGCCCAGGGCGACGGCGAGGTCTGCCTGACTGCGCTGGAGACGGCGCTCAGCGGCCGGTTCCAGATCATTTTGCGCAAGGACCTGAAGCTGCCGCTGCCGCGCGCCGAGACCGCGACCCATTGGATCACTATGGGCTTCGACCCGGACCTCGACGATGCCGCCAAGACGGCGCTCAGGGAGATGATCGACCTGATTGCGACCAGCACCGGCCTCGCGCGTGAGGACGCCTATATGCTGACCAGCGTCGCCTGCGACCTGCGGGTGACCCAGATGGTCGACGGCAACAAGGGCGTCCATGCCATGCTGGCGAAGAAATTGCTGGTGCGGCAGTAGGGAGCCGCCAGACCGCCGTTACTTCCGATACGCCCAATCCGGCAGCGCCGTGGCGATGCCCGGCAGCAGGCACATCAGCACGACCGCGACCATCATCAGCACCACGAAGGGCAGGGTGCCGAGCACGACCTGCTTCAGCGGGATGTCGGGCGCGATTTTGGAGATCACGAAGATGTTCAGGCCGACCGGCGGATGGATCAGGCCCATCTCCATCACGACCGACATGATGACGCCGAACCAGATCAGGTCGAAGCCCGCGGCGCGCAGCGGCGGCAGGATGATCGGCGCGGTCATCAGGATGATCGAGACCGGCGGCAGGAAAAATCCCAGCACCACGACCAGCACCAGGATCGCCGCCAGCAGGACCCAGCGCGACAGGTGCTGCGCCACGATCCACTCGGCCGCGCCCTGGCTGATGTGCAGGTAGCTCATCACATAGGAATAGAGCAGGCTCATGCCGATGATCATCATCAGCATGGTGCTTTCGCCGAGCGTCGAACCGAAGATCGGCGCTAGATCCTTCCAGCGCCAGGCGCCGTAGATCAGCGCGATCAGGCCGATCGCCATGATGGCGCCCAGGCCCGCCGTCTCCGACGGGGTGGCGATGCCGCCATAGAGCGCCACCATGACGCCGGTCAGCAGCAGGATGAACGGCAGCACCCGCGGCAAGGCGCGCAGCTTCTCGGCCCAGGTAAAGCGTTCCTCGCTCAGGATCGGCGAGTGCGGGCCGCCGGCGTCCAGCACCCTTTGGGCCTGCTTCGCCTCCTGGCCATGATGGATCATGGCGTAGACCGCGAACAGGCTCACCAACAATAGGCCTGGGCCGATGCCGGCCAGGAACAGCTTGCCGAGCGACTGTTCGGCCGCGACGGCATAGAGGATCAGCGTGATTGACGGCGGCAACAGGATGCCGAGCGTGCCGCCGGCCGCGACCAGTCCGGCGGCGAAGCTCGACGAATAGCCGCGCCGCTGCATCTCGGGAATGCCGGAACTGCCGATCGCCGAGCAGGTCGCCGGGCTGGATCCGGCCATGGCCGCGAACAGGCCGCAGGCGATGACGACCGCGACGCCCAGCCCGCCCGGCACCCGGCCGAGCCAGGCATGCAGCGCCGAATAGAGATCGGCGCCGGCCTTGGACTTGCCGATCGCGGCGCCTTTGAGGATGAACAGCGGAATGGTCAGCAGCGTGATGCTGGCCATCTCCTCATAGACGTTCTGCGCGACCGTATCGAGCGAGGCCGCCGGCATGAAAGCCAGCATGAAGCTGATCGCGACCGTGCCCAGCGCGAAGGCGATGGGCATGCCGCTGAACAGGACGATGAGGGTCGCCGCCCCGTAGAGCAGTCCGATATCGAGGGGGCTCACGGGCGGGCTCGCGCTCCATCACGCAGCAGAAGTTGCAGCACCAGCTGCGCCACCAGGATGCTCATGCCGACCGCCATCAGGCCGTAGGGAATCCAAAGGGGCGGGCCCCAGGCGCTGTCGCTGGTCTGATCGTCTTCCAGCGCCTCGCCGAGCAGGGTCCAGCATTTCCAGCAGAAGAAGCTGCAGAAGGCGAAACTCAGGAAATCGGCGATCAGGCGCCGGATATTGTCGGCCCAGACCGGCAGGATATGGGCCAGCGCATCGATAGCGACATGGCCGCGCCGGCGCTGAACCCAGCCGGCGCTCATGAAGGTGGCCCCCAGCAGCAGGAAGGCCGACAGCTCGTCCTGCCAGTCCGAGGCGATCTTCAGGAAATAGCGCCCGACCACTTCCCAGGTCAGCACCAGGCCGGCGGCGCCCATGGCGAGCCCGCCGGCGAGCGCCGCCAAGCCGTTGATCCGGTCGAGGATGCCCTGAGCAAAACCCAAGGGGCCGCGCGGCCTCGGCAGCGACGCCGTCGCCGGATCGACGAAGCCGGTCATGGCGCCGAAGCGATCTGGATCAAGCGACCGCCGAGGCCAGCTTCAGCAGCTTGTCGCAATCGGCATTGCGGGCGGCGAAATCCTTCCAGGCGGTGTCTTCGGCGATCTTGCGCCACTTCTCGACCGTTGCCTCGTCCATGTCGGCGACCGGGATGTTGGCCTTCTGGTAGATCGCCGCGATCGCCTCGTCGTCGTCCTTGGCGGCCTTGAGCGCGAACGGCTCCATCTCGATGCCGACCTCGGTGATCGCGGTCTGCTGGTCCTTCGGCAGCGCATCGAAGATCGCCTTGGACATCAGCAACGGCTCCAGCATGTACCAGAAGCTCTTGCCGCGGCCGGTCGTCAGGTTCTTCGAGATCTCCTCCAGCCGGAATGAGATCAGGCTGGTCGAGGAGGTGACCGCCGCGTCGAGCGAGCCGGTCTGCATCGCCGCATAGATCTCGTTCGACGGCACCGACGAGATGATGCCGCCGGCCTGCTTCAGCATCAGGTCCATCTCGCGGCTGCCGCCGCGGATCTTCAGGCCCTTGGTATCGTCGGGGGCGACCACCGCGGTCGAGCGCGAGGCGACGCCGCCGGATTGCCAGACCCAGGTCAGGATCTTGATGCCCTTGTCGTCGAGCAGCTTGATCAGTTCGGTGCCGATCGGCGCCTTCTTCCAGGCGAGACCCTGCTCGTAGCTCGTCACCAGGCACGGCATCAGGCCGATATTGACCTCCTGCACCTCGCCGCCGGCATAGGCGAGCGGATAGAGGCTGATATCGAGCGCGCCCTTACGCAATGCCGAGAATTGCGAATTCGTCTTCATCAGCGACGAGCCCGGATAGATCTCGAACTTCAGCGCGCCGTCGGTCTTCTTTTCGACCTGCTGGGCGAACATCCGGCACATCCGGTCGCGGAAATCGCCCTGGTCGATCGTGCCGCCCGGAAACTGATGGCTGATCTTGAGCGTCCTGGCCTCGGCGGCGAACCCGCGGCGCGAGGCCGCGATGATCGCGGGCGCCGCGATCAGGCCGGTCAGGACGGTACGGCGTGCGATGGTCATAATGTTCCTCCCCAGGACATTCCGGAACGCACACTATATCGGGCGGCTGCCAAGATGAAGCTTGTTGCAATGCAATAAGTTAGGCCCCCACCGTGGCCGGGAAACGTGCCAGTAAAGACGCTTGCGTCGGCAAGCTTCCGGGCGAAGCATAGGCGCCAGCGCGCATGCCGGGTTAGCCGGACAGAGGGAGGAAGCGGAATGAACGGAGCGGAAAGCCTGGTGCGGACTCTGGTCGAGGGCGGGGTCGAGGTCTGTTTCGCCAATCCGGGCACGTCGGAAATGCATTTCGTGGCCGCGCTCGACCGGGTCCCGGGTATGCGCTGCGTGCTGGGCCTGTTCGAGGGTGTGGTCACCGGCGCCGCCGACGGCTATGCCCGCATGGCCGAAAAGCCGGCGGCGACGCTGCTGCATCTGGGGCCGGGTCTCGCCAACGGGCTCGCCAATCTGCATAACGCGGTCAAGGCTTCGACGCCGATGGTCAATATCGTCGGCGATCACGCGACGTATCATCGGTCCTATGACGCGCCGCTGACCTCGGATATCGAGACCGCGGCCAAGCCGTTTTCCGGCTGGGTCCATACCTCGCCCGACGCGATGAGCGTGGCGGCCGACGGGGCCGCCGCGATCGCCGCGGCCCTCACGCCGCCGGGCCGGGTCGCGACCCTGATCCTGCCGGCCGACACCGCCTGGAACGAGGGCGCGGGTCCGGCAATCGTGCCGTTCGTGCCCGGCCGCGCGTCCGCCTCGAGCGCGGCAGTCGATGCCGCCGCGCGGATCCTGCGGTCCGGCGCGCCGACCCTGCTGCTGCTGACCGCGGCCGCCGTGCGCGAGCGCGGGCTGGAACTGGCCGGCCGGATCGCGGCCGCGACCGGCGCGCGGCTGATGGCGCAGACCTTCAACGCCCGGATCGAGCGCGGCGCCGGCCGCGTGCCGATCGAGCGCGTGCCCTATCCGGTCGATGCGGCGGTGGCGGCGCTCGCGGGGTTCAAGCACGTCATTCTGGTCGGCGCCAAACAACCGGTCGCCTTCTTCGCCTATCCGGACAAGCCCAGCGTGCTGACCGCGCCCGAGGCTGAAATGCATGTGCTGGCGCGGCCGGAGGAGGATCTGGAGGGCGCGCTCGATGCGCTCGCCGATGCGCTGGGCGTGCGCAGCCATGCCGCGCCGGTCGCGCGCCTGGATCTGCCGGTGCCCGGCAGCGGCGCCGTGACGCCGGAGGCGATCAGCCTGTCGCTGGCGGCCCTGCTGCCGGACAACGCCATCGTGGTCGACGAGGCGGTGTCGAGCGGCCGGGCCTTCTTCCCGCCGACGCGCACGGCGCGGCCGCATACCTGGCTGCAGAACATGGGCGGCTCGATCGGGCTGGGCTTGCCGATGGGCACCGGCGCGGCGCTGGCCTGTCCCGACCGGAAGACGGTCTGCCTGCAGGCCGACGGCAGTGCGATGTATACGCTGCAGGCGCTCTGGACCATGGCGCGCGAGGGGCTGGACGTGACCATCGTGCTGTTCGCCAACCGCTCCTATGCCATCCTGCTGGGCGAGTTGGCCAATGTCGGCGCCCAGAACGTCGGGCGCAAGGCGCTGGACATGCTCGACATCGGCCGGCCCGATCTGGATTGGGTCTCGCTCGCCCGGGGCATGGGCGTGCCGGGCGCGCGGGTGACCGACATGGACCAGTTCAACATGCGCTTCGCCGAGGGGCTGGCGACGCCCGGGCCGTATCTGATCGAGGCGGTGCTGTAGGGCCAGAGCTCAATTTTCTTCCCAGGGTTGACAAGCATCCGCCAGCATCGCTTGCTGTGTCCGATCCGATAGAAGGACCGGCGATGGGGACGAGTTGGCGGCCACCCGCGACCTTGGGCAACGGTTCCCCGCGCCAAGTCGCCATGAGCAGAAATTATCAATGGTGCCTGGTCGGGCTCATCGCCGTCCCGATGTTTATGACGACGCTCTTCCTGGTTTTCGGCGGGCTCGACGTCCATCGAAATCTCATGCTTCGGGATCGGGGCGTCGCGGTCACGGGTCGGATCACGGATCTCTCGATCACCACGAGCAAGAGCAACCACAGCTACAACGTCGGCTATGAATTCACGCTCGGACGATACACTTATCCGCATCGACGGGGCACGACCGTCTCGGCCGCGGACTATGCCGGGCTCCGAATGGGCCAGGCCGTGCCGGTGGTCTGTGACCCGGTCGATCCCCGCTGGGCGATGCTGAACCTGCACGATGGCGTGCATCGGGAAGATCCTTGGAATTTTTTCGAAACCATTGCGACCATCGTCCTGGGCACGGCCGTCTTATTTTCGCTGATCGTCCTCCTCCTTATCTGGGGCTACCGGCGCGAGCGGCGGCTCGTCGAGTGGGGCGCCGTGGCGCCCGCCACGCTGCTCGGCGAGCAGGAATACAGTACGAAGAACGGCCGCTTCGCCCGCGTGACCTATCGCTTCACCGATCTGCAGGGGCGGGCGATCGAAGGGAAGCGATTTAACGTGCCCGTCAAGGGCGATCGCCATTCGAAATCGATCGCGCTGCGTGCGCGTCTGTTCGAAAACCCGACCGCGCTGTTCGATCCGCACGACAGCCGCAAGCATCTCCTCTATCCGCCGACCAGCGTCGCGCTGCGTCAACCGGCCGAGATGGCCGCCCACGCCCTCGGCAGGCTGCCGGGGCCGGCCTGACCTGCCGCTCGCCTTTCCCGCCCGATTGAATTTCGACCTCAGAACGTCCCCGCCATCATGGCGACGCACCGGCCGCCGACATGGACGGTGCCTCGGGCGCGGTCGAACCGGGCGTCCAATCGGCTCGGCCGTCCCATGTCGAAACCCTGGCCGATCCGCAGGGCGAGATCGCCGCTGCCTCGAAGTTCGGCCAGCAGGGCGGCCACGGCCGCCGCCGCACTGCCGGTCGCCGGGTCTTCCATCACGCCATCCAACGGCGCGAACATCCGGGCCTGCAGATCGCAACCGGCCTGGACGCCGTCGCTGCCGACGTCGCGGCTATAGGCATAGATCCCGTCGGTCCCGATCGGCGGCAGCAGGTCGGCATGGGCCGCGAAATCCGCCTTGGCCCGATGCAAGGCCTCGCGCGACGCCAGCTCGACCACGAGGAACGGCAGGCCGACGGACAGAACCTGGGGCGGGTGGGCGTCGATGCGCAGCGCGTCCGGGGACAGGCTCAGGCAGGCGGCGGCCTGCCCCGGTGTGAGCGTGTTCTTCCGGGACAGCGGTTCCGGTGCGGTCAGCTCCGCGCCGACCAGGACGCCGTCCTCCCGCAAGAGCCTGACCGGAATCAGGCCGGCCGCTTCCTCGAACAGGAAGCTGTCCGGCGGGACCTCGCCCCGGGCCAGCATCGCCTGCGCGAGGACGAAGGCGGTGCCGACGTTAGGATGGCCGGCGAACGGCACTTCGACCCGAGGGGTGAAGATCCGGACCTGGGCATGGTTCGCCGGATCGCGCGGCGGCAGCAGAAATGTCGTCTCCGCATAATTGAATTCGGTGGCGATCGACTGCATCTGCTCGGCGGAAAGTCCGATTGCGTCGAGGATCACCGCCAGCGGATTGCCGCCGAACGGGCGGTCGGTAAAGACATCCGTCGTGACATAGCGGCGCCGCAAGGTCACGGCGCGTCGAGCTGATCGAACGTGCTCATCAGATTGCCGTGGAACGCGAACGGCCCGACATGGGTCAGCTTGCTGTGCAAATCGACCCAGATCTCGCCGCCCATATCGACCCAGCGCTTGCAGAAGGTGTAATCCTCGCTGAGATAGAAGCCGGTGTCCGGATCGATGATGCAGTCGAAATAGGCATAGCGCTCGTCCTCGCCCAGGTCGAAATTCCGGGTCAATTGCAGGCCCTTGAACTTGATCTGCGGATAGTGCGCGGCCATGCGGCCGAATACCGCGCGCTTGATCATCAGGAAGCCGTTGCCCAGGTAGCGGCAGCGGGCGAAGCCCTTGATCGCCTGGATCTGGTCCGGCTCCAGGAACTCGACGACATAGTTCAGCACGCCGGATTCGATGTTCTTGGCCCCGGCCTTGGCGGCGAGCTGGATCAGCTCCCAATCCATGCGCTTGACCGGATAGGCCGCGCCGACCACGTCCTTGTCGGCCTCCAGCAGCGCGAAGACCTGCTCCGGCTCGAAGCCGATGTCGGCATCGACGAACAGCAGATGGGTGGCGCTCGCGTCGGCCAGGAACTGGGCCGACACGATGTTGCGCGCGCGCGTGATCAGCGCGTCGCCGCCCAGCAGCTGGAACGAGATCGCGATGCCGCGCTCGCGCGCCGCATCCTTCAGCTTGATCATCGAGATCATGTAGTGCTGGGTCACGTTGCCGCCGTAGCAGGGCGTGCCGATCACGATATGGGTCAGGGGAGGGGTCGGCATGGCGGGTACCCGGAGGCTGCGGCGGAAGCGCCCGAGCTTAGGCGGCGCCGTCCGGCCCCGCAAGCGCCAGCCGGAACGCGGCGACCCCGGCCTCGGACGGCTTATAGAGCGGGCAATCCTCGAACCCCATCTGCCGATAGAGCCGCAGCGCGGCCGGCATCCGCTCGGGCTCGGTATCCAGATAAACGGCGGTGCTGCCCAGCGCGCGTGCCTGGGCGATCACGCCGGCGACCAGCGCCCGGGCGACGCCGCGGCCGCGTGCCGCCTCGCGCACCCATAGCCGCTTCAACTCGGTCGCCCGCTCCGGCAAGACTTCGGGCAGTGGCCGGAACGCGACGCAGCCGGCCGGCTGGTCGTCGATCCAGGCGATCAGCAGGCCGGCGCCGGGCGTAAGTTGACTCGCCGGCAGGTCGGCGATCTCGCGCTCCAGCTTCGCCATGCCGAAGTCGGGCCCGGCGTTGGCCCGGGCAAAGGCGCGATAGTCGCCGAGCAGGGCGCGGGCGGCGGCGAGCAGCGGGGGCCGCGCGTCGGCAGTGAGGGGTTCGAGCTTCATCGGCCCAGCGTAGATCATTGGCCGGCCACGACCCAGCCGGCCGGGGTCCAGCGGAAGATCGTCGGCGAAAGCGGGCGGGTCGCCCGCAGGGCGACCATGGCAACATGATCGCGCATGATCTGCAGCGCATTCGGCTGGCGGCCATCGGCATAGATCATGACGTCGGTGCCGGGCGCCGCCACCAGCAGCTGGCCGTCGTATTTGGCCGCGAGCGTCGCCCAGCTTTCCGGCAGCAGCAGCCGGCTCGATTCATAGGGATTGGTGGCGACCAGGCCGATATGTTCCTGCGGGATCGCCTGGCCCACCTGTTCGAGCGGCTTGAACAGGGTCGCGACGTTCTTCGTCGCGATCGCCAGCGCCTCCTCGCGGCTCAAGCCGAGTTTCGCCAAATCGCCGGGACCGAGCGTGCTGATCGCCTGCGGCATGTCGATCATGCAGACGATCCACAGATCGCCGATGAACGGGGCCACCGGCGGTTCCTCTTTGCCGGCATAGGCCTTCCGGATCGCCTGGACATACGCGACCGGCCGTACCACGGCGCGCAGCAGCGCGCGGTCGAGCGTCTTGTCATGCTGGAACGTGTCGGCCATCTGGGCGACATGGCTCTCGACGGCCGCGTCGCAAGTCTCGGGATTGCGCTGGCAAAAGCCGTAGACCGTGTCGAGCGCCGATTGGTGGGTATCGCCGTTGGGGCCCGCGACATTGAGTGTCAGCGGGCCGCGGATGGTGACCTTGAAGCCGGGCATCGCCTTGCGGAAGGCCTTGGCCAGCGCCTTGGTAAAGCCGGGCTCGTCGAGCGGGATCTTGGCGGCGGAAGCGATGTTCGGCAGGAGGAGGAACGCACAGGCCAGCAGGCCGAGGAGGCGATATCGGAACAGTGCAGACATGACCCAGGGTCCTCATCGATGGCGATGAGACATAATAGAACAAAAGAAGAACTATAGCAACTTTAGCGCGTAGTGGACGTTGCTAGCTGCCCTTCAGGGCCCGCGCCCGGCAAAAATCTCCATGAGGATCCGGCGGCTGGATCCGATCGAGCGCCGGCTTGAGCGCTTCGGCCAGCGCGATATGGGCCGGATCTTCCGGTTCGAACACCGCGTCGGTCGTCACGATGATCAGGCCGCCGTCGGGGCCGGCTTCGGTCCGGAGACCCTGCGGAACGACAAATTTTTCGGCAAGCGGCCTTGAGAGATAGGTGATCCAGCCTGTGCGCAAGGGCGCCGTCGGCAATTCCAGCACGTCCCAGAGATCCTTGGGATAGACGGTGGCCCACACCGGGCCCCAAGCGCTCGCGATGGCGGAGAGGGCCTGGGTGAGAATGTCGGTGCGGATCAATGTGGGATCGCCGAACTGGCGCGCGCGCAAGGTGAAGCTCGTCTTATTGGGGTAAATCCCCGGGCTTTCCGTGTGTTCCAGCGAGCACCTGAAGGACCCGGCACGGCTGTGTTCTTCGCCGTTCCAAGCACTGGTCATGAGCCCGAATCCCGGGATTGCGACGCGATCGATCTGGATTTTTGTCCGATCGGCCTGAAGATCGGCGACGAGGCCCTGGATCGTGCGCGGCTGTCCGCCATAGGGCTTCCACTGGTCGTCCCCCGGGGCCTCCATTATCCAACCGTCGAAGGCCGGATGAATGGGTTGCAGGCTGTCGAGCATCGTGGCCATCCGCATCGCGGCCGCCTCGAGGCCTTCCCGGCGATTACCCCAGTAGGCATAGAGCATCGTGGCTTGAAAGGTCATGGCTTCACCGGCGGCTGGTAGATGACAGTGATGTTGGTAAAGCCTTCCTCTCCGAAGGCATTGCGAAAATAGTCTGCGGCGCCGCGCTCGGCGAAATACCATTCGACACGCCGGCCGCTCCTTCCGGCTGCATCGTTTTGTGCTTCCGCCTGTATCATGAGCCGTTCCGCTCCCCGATAGTAAGGTGCATAGGTGCCGTCCGCGCGTAGCGCCCACACATAGCCCAGCGCCTTCGCTTCCAGCATGCGCCGTCGCTCTCGCGGCAGCCATCGAAAGTCACGTCATTCAACGTTACCGCGAGGCCGCGGGGCAAGCCGGTTATCTGCTGCTGGTACGCGGCGGCCTGCTCGCTCATGCCGCCAGGCCAATCGGGACCGGGATCGGGGCAGAGCTTCGGCTCATCCTCGGACGTGGCCGCCTGCGGCTTTCGAAACAGCGGCGCGTCGGGATCGAGGACGACGCCATTGTCGAGCGCCCGGCCGATGACGGTTCCGTCCTTGTCGCGATACAGCCGATCTTCGTCGGGGCCACCAAAGAAGAGCTCGTGCCTGCCGCCAGCCTCGTCCATCCAGACGATGAGCAGATTGCCCTCGTCGTAGCTGTATAGGACGTCGTCGTGGCCGGGGATCGAGCCGTGATCGAGATGGCCCTCGTTCGTTGGCAGGACCATCAGGCCGCCGAACAGCAGGGCTGGATTGGCAAGCTCCGGTGCCAGGCGGCCGAGAGCTTCAGCGAAACTCGCCGCCGCCGGACTGGCTATGAACGCGGCCATCCTCGTGGTGGCCTGACTGACGAAGCGGCCAAGTTCCGACCACCTGCCGTCAGCGTCGCGGGGCTGTGCCGGGTCAAACTTGATCAGCTTTGAAGCAAGCCGCAATCGCCGAAGATCAAACTCATCCAATTCGCCGACGGGCAGAAAAAGCCCGAGCAACTTCGCTTTCAACAGTTCGCCACGATCGAGCGCTTTTGCAATCGCGGCGCATTGCCGGTTTCGTCGCCTCGGTAGTCGAAGGCGACGTCCAGCAGGGTTCGAATGTCTTTGGACGCGGCTACCTGGTAGCGGGTGCCGATCCTCCGAACGAGCATGCAGTCCGGGCCGAGAGCCAGGCCCTTCCGGTCGACCGTCACGCCCCGGCTGGCGGGGCCTCTCGAATGCAGGCGGCGCGGGGGACCGAGCTCCAGTTCCATGCGATCCTCGTCATGATGGTGAGGATCGGCATAGAACAAAAAGAGAACATCGGCAAATTTTCAGCGCGGTTCTTTCAGCCGCCGGCCCGCGCCACCACCGCCGCGATCTCTTCCTTGAGGATCGCCACTACCTCGGCCACGCGCACCTCGTCCAGCCGTGAGGCCAGCGTCGCCGTGCTGATGGCGCATTCCGGTGCGCCCAGGTGGCGCGGCACGGGTACCGCGACGCCGCCGACCTCGGCCAGGAACAGCCCGCCGGATTGGGCGAAGCCGTCGATCTTGATGCGTTCGACCCAGGACGGCAGGCTGGCCGGCAGGTCGGGTACCAGCATTCGCAGGCGGCGGTCATTATGCGCCAGGATGGTGTCGGACTCGTCTTCGGTCATGGTCGCCAGGATCGCCAGGCTGCCCGGACCGATCCCCAAGGGCACGCGGCCGCCGGTACCGCCGGTGAGCGTGCGGACGCTGACGACGCCCTCCTGCATCGCCAGACACACGGCATCATAGCCGCTGCGCACCATCAGGAACGCGCTGTCGCCGGTGCGCTCGGCCACGCGCATCAGCGCGCCGCGCCAGGTCTCGACCAGTCCGACCGTCGATTGGGATTTGAGCGCCAAGGCATAGATCTCCGGCCCCAGCTGATAGCGCCGGCCGGTGGCGGCGCGCAGCGCGAAGCCCTGCTGCACCATGGCGGCCAGCAACCGATGCACGGTCGGCTTGGGCAAGGCCACCGCATCGGCGATATCGGCCAAGCTTGCGCCCGCGGCGCCATGGGCGGCAAGCGCGCGCAGCACGTCGAAGCTCTTCTGGGTGGACTGGGCTGGAACCATGAGTCTATCGTTCCACATAACGGAACCTATTTGAAGATAAATATCATGATGTGAAATCGGCTTTGACACGGCCGGTTCGACCGTGATGGACTTGGCCTCGTGGGAGCTGGAGGGCGAATGCACAGGGTCGCGCTGATATCGGGGGCCAATCGTGGCATCGGCGCGGCCATCGCCCGGCGGCTGGCTGCGGCCGGTTGGAGGCTCGCCCTGGGCGTGCGCCAGCCGGCCGCGGTGGCCCCAACCGACACCTGCACCATCCATCGCTATGACGCGCTCGACCGCGACGCCGGCGCCCGCTGGGTCGCCGAGGCCATGGCGGCGCACGGCCGGATCGACGCCCTGATCAACAATGCCGGCATCGCCCCCCATGTCGGGCTGGAAGACGGCGACGAGGATCTGCTGGACGATCTGTTCGACATCAACGTCAAGGCGCCGTTCCGCGTCATTCGCGCGGCCCTGCCGCATCTGCAGGCGAGCGGGCAGGGCCGGGTGATCAATCTCGCCTCGCTGTCGGGCAAGCGCGTGCTGGGGCTGAACGCCGGCTATCAGATGTCGAAGCATGCGGTCGTGGCGCTGACCCAGGCCGTGCGCCGGGTCGGCTGGCCCCATGGCATCCGGGCGACGGCGCTCTGTCCGGGCTATGTCGATACCGATTTGATCGCCGGCAAGCACGACCTGCCGGCCGACGAACTGATCCAGCCGGAAGACCTGGCGCGCCTGGTCGAACTGCTGCTCGATCTGCCGAACTCCGCTTCGATCGCCGAACTGCTGGTCAATGGCCGCTACGAGACCTCGCTGTGAGCGGGCAGTTCGTCCGGCTGGCGGAACGGACCAGCGCCGAGATCGGCTTCACCATCGACGGTGCGGCTGCCACCGCGCGCGTCGGCGATACGGTGCTGACCGCGATCCTGCTCAATCGGCCGAGCCTCGGCGCCAGCGATTTCACGCCGCACGACCGGGCCGGCTTCTGCCTGATGGGCGCCTGCCAGGCCTGCTGGATCTATGATGCCGAGGGCGCGCGCCGGCGCGGCTGCTCGACCCTGGTCGAGCCGGGCATGGCTTTGTTCACCAAATGGGTCCCGTCCCATGGCTGAGGCGATCGTCGTCGTCGGTGCCGGCCCGGCCGGCGTGCGCGCGGCGGCGACGCTCGCCAAGGCCGGCCAACGCGTCGTGCTGATCGACGAGAACAGCCGCGTCGGTGGCCAGATCTATCGCCAGCCGCCGCCGGGCGCCGAGCGCGCGCCAGAGGCGCTTTACGGTTTCGAGGCGTCGAAGGCGGTCCGGATCCATCGCGCGCTCGACGGGCTCGATATCGATTACCGGCCGGAGACCCTGGTCTGGAACGCGCGCGACAGGCTGCTCGATCTGACCGGTCCGCGCGGCACCGAGCGCTTGGCGTTCGACCGGCTGATCCTGGCGACGGGGGCGACCGACCGCTCGATCCCGTTTGCCGGCTGGACCCTGCCGGGCGTGTTCAGCCTGGGCGGCGCGCAGATCGCGCTGAAGGCGCAGGGCTGCGCCATCGGCCGGCGCGTCGTGTTCGCCGGCACCGGGCCGCTGCTGCCCCTGGTCGCCTATCAATATGCCAAGGCCGGGGCCCAGGTGGCGGCGGTGCTCGATACCAGCGGGTTCGCGACCAAGCTCAAGGCCGCGCCGGGCCTGCTCGCCTTGCCGAAACTGTTCGCCAAGGGGCTCTATTATCTAGCGCAGCTGAAGCGCCGCGGTATTCCGGTCATCAATGGCGTCGAGGGCTTCGCGGTCGAGGGCGTCCAGGCACCGGAGGCGATCACCTGGTATCGCGGCGCCCAGACCGGGCGGATTGCGTGCGACGCGGTCGGCGCCGGCTTCGGCCTGCGCTCGGAAACCCAGCTGGCCGATCTGCTCGGCTGCGGCTTCGCGTTCGACGATCTCTCGCGCCAATGGCTGCCGGTCAAGGATGCCGAGGGTCGCGCGTCCGAGCGGCACATCTATCTAGCCGGCGACGGGGCCGGCATCGCCGGCGCGGATGCGGCAGAGCTGGCCGGCGAGCGCGTCGCCTGGACTTTGCTCGGCGATACCGGCGCTACGGTCGATGCCGCGCGCGTGGCGACGCTGGACCGCGACCTCGCCCGCATCGCCCGGTTCCGCCGCGCGATCGAGGCGGCGTTTCCGTTTCCCGACCGGTTCCATGGCGCCGTCGCTGATAGTCTTATTATCTGCCGCTGCGAGGGCGTCACCGCCGGCCATCTGCGCTTCCAGGTCGAACAGCGCGAGGCCTCAGAGATGAACCGGCTGAAGGCCTATAGCCGGCTCGGCATGGGCCGTTGCCAGGGTCGGATGTGTGCGTCGGCCGGGGCCGAACTGCTCAGCCACTGGTGCGGCACCGGGATCGGCGCGGTCGGCCGGCTGCGCGGCCAGGCGCCGGTCAAGCCGGTGCCGGTTGCCGAAATGCATCCGGCGGAGGTCGCATGACCGAGCGGCTCCGCCCCGACGTCGCGATCATCGGCGGCGGCACCGCCGGCTGCGCCGCGGCGCTGGCGCTGCGCCAGCACGGGCTCAGTGTCGTGCTGATGGACAAGGGCTTCTGCGGCGCCGGCGCCAGCGGCGTCAATTTCGGCGGGGTCCGGCGCCAGGGCCGCAGCCTGGTCGAACTGCCGCTGGCGACCCGGTCGCGCGCGATCTGGGACCGGCTGCCCGAGCTGGTCGGCGAGGATGGCGAGTTCCGCGCGACCGGCCATGTCAAGCTGGCCCGGTCCGAGGCCGACATGGCCGTGCTCGAGAGCTATGCCCGCGACGCCGCCGACTGGGGCCTGGATCTCAAGCTGATCGGACCCAATGCGGTGCGCGACGACTATCCCTGGCTCGGCCGCAAGGTGGTCGGCGCCTCGCTGTGCGTCGATGACGGCCAGGCCAATCCGCGCCTGGTCGGTCCGGCCTTCGCGCGGGCCGCGCGACGGGCCGGGGCCGACATCCGCGAGCTGACCCGAGTCGAGGCCGCCAGTTTCGATGGGGAGCGGTTTGAGGTACAGGCCGCAGGCGGCCTCGTCGTCGAGAGCCGCTGGCTGATCAATGTCGCCGGCGCCTGGGCCGGCAAGGTTGCCGACTGGTTCGGCGATTCGGCCCCGATCCAAACCCTGTCACCGAACATGGTGGTGACCGAGCCGCTGCCGTTCTTCATCGACCGCTCGATCGGCGTCTGTGGCGGCGACATCTATGTCCGCCAGGTCGATCGCGGCAATGTCGTGTTCGGCGGCGGCGCCGGCTGGGGCGATATCGAGCTGGAGCGCGCGCGCCCCTTGGCGCCGACGACCGAGGCCTCGATGGCGAAGCTGATCGACCTGATCCCAGCCTTGAAAGGCGCGATGGTGATCCGGTCCTGGTCCGGGCTCGACGGCGAGATGCCGGACCATATTCCGGTGATCGGGCCGAGCCTGACCCTGCCGCGGCTGCTGCATGCCTTCGGCTTCTCGGGCCATGGCTTCCAGCTCGGCCCCGCGGTCGGCGAGGTGCTGTCGGAACTGGTGGTCGACGGCGAAACGCCGACCGACATCAAAGCCTTCGCGCTCGCGCGGTTTCAGTGATCCAATACGCATAGTGAAACGCCTGCACAGGGCGAACCGGAAGGAACAGGGCGATGAAGCGGTTTCACATCCTGGCGGCTGCCCTCTGTTGCATGGCATCGCCTTTGGCACTCGGGACGGCGCAGGCCGAAAAGATTTTGAACGTCGGCATGGCGGCGGCCGATGTCGGTGCGCTCGACCCGCATCGCGCGGTCTCGACCCAGGACAAGCCGGTGATGAACTGGGTGTTCAACGGGCTGGTGCGCTTCAAGCCCGGCTCGGTCCTGATCGAGGATCTGGAACCGGACCTGGCCGAGAAATGGGAATCCTCGCCTGACAAGCTGACCTGGACCTTCCATTTGCGTCATGGCGTGCAGTTCCAGCGCGGCTTCGGCGAGATGACGTCCGAGGATGTCGTGTTCTCGCTCGAACGCGCCGCCAACAAGGACACCTCCTCCTTCGCCGCCGACTACGCCAATGTCGACAGCTTCACGGCCCCGGATCCCTATACTGTCGTGATCAAGCTGAAGCAGGTCGTGCCGGGCTTCCTGGGCCTGGTCTCGAACTACCAGGGTGGCAATGTCGTCTCGAAGAAGGCGGTGGAAAAGCTGGGCGACCAGTTCCGCACCATGCCGGTCGGCACCGGCCCGTTCGAGATCAAGGAATACCAGCCGAACCAGGGCATCACGCTCGTGGCCCACGCCGGCTATTTCCGCGGCAAGCCGAAGATCGACGGCATCGAGTATAAATTCATCCCGTCCGACGCGAGCCGCGATCTGGCCTTCTCGTCGGGCGAGCTGGATCTGCTCTACGGTCGCCAGGACGAGAAATGGGTCGAGCGCACCAAGGAAGCGCCGGGCACCGTGGTCGACGTGATCCGCCCGGCCGAACTGGCCGAACTCTCGCTGAACCAGACCAAGCCGCCGCTCGACAATCTCAAGGTCCGCCAGGCGGTCGCCTATGCGATCGACCGGGACGGCATTGCCAAGTTCAAGGGCGCGGCCACGGCGGAGCCGGCGATTTCGGTCGTGCCGGCCGGCTACCTCGGCACGGTCAAGGCCAAGCTGTTTCCCCATGACGTCGCCAAGGCCAAGGAGCTCTTGAAGGAAGCGGGCTTTCCGAACGGCGTCACCATCACGGCGATCCAGACCAGCCTGCCGACCATGCTGAACTCGATGCAGATCGTGCAGGCCCAGCTGAAGCAGGCCGGCATCACGCTCGAGCTGCAGGTTGTCGATCATGCGACCTTCCATGCCCAGATCCGCAAGGATCTCAGCATGGCGGTGTATTATTCGGCGGCGCGCTTCCCGGTCGACGACATCTACCTGACACAGTTCTTCCATTCGCGCTCGACGGTCATGACGCCGACCGCGGCCACGAATTTCTCGCACTGCTCGGTCGCCGACAAGGAGATCGACGCGGCGCGCATCGAGCCCGACGAGGCGCAGCAGAAGGCGATCTGGGCCGAGGCGCAGCAGAAGATCGTCGATGACGTCTGCGCCGTGCCGCTGTTCGAGCAGCTGCAGGTCTGGGCGCATCACACCAAGCTGCATTTCAATTACGATCTGAAGGGTTCGCTGAATCTCGGGCCGCCGATCACCGAAGCCTCGACGCTGGACTGACGGCCAGAAGAGACCGGAACCCGCATGCTGCGTTTCGTCGCCCTTCGTCTCGTGATGGCGCTGCCTACGCTCTGGGCCGTGCTGTCGCTCGTCTTCGTCCTGGTACGGATCGTGCCGGGCGACCCGGCGCTCGTCATCCTGGGCGACCAGGCGACGGAACAGGCGCTGGTCGCCTTGCGCCATCGCATGGGGCTGGATGTGCCGCTGTGGGACCAGTATCTGCAATTCATGGGGCAGATGCTGCACGGTGATCTGGGCCAGTCGATGGTGCGCAACCGCCCGGTCTGGGGCGAGGTCGCGACCGTGCTGCCCTATACGCTGGAGCTGACCTTCGTCGGCATCTTTCTGGGCGTCGTCATGGGCCTGCCGCTGGGCGTGCTAGCGGCGCAGCATCGCGGCGGCTGGATCGATGCGGTCGCCCGCTGGACCTCGCTGCTGGGCTTGAGCTTCCCGGCCTTCATCTCCGGCATCCTGATGCTGCTGTTGCTGGCGGTCGAACTGCCTTGGTTCCCGGTCATCGGCAACGCGCCGTTCGGCAGTCCCTGGGCGCATTTCCGGGCGCTGGTGCTGCCGGCGCTCAATCTGGGTTTCATCATGGTCGCCTATGTCGCCCGCGTGACCCGGTCGGGCATGCTGGCGTCCTTGAGCGAGGATTACATCCGCACCGCGCGGGCCAAGGGCGTGCCGGCGCGGCTCGTGGTCTGGCGCCATGCGTTGCGCAATGCGCTGATCCCGGTCGTGACCGTGGTCGGGCTCTATTTCGGCATCCTGATCGGCAATTCGGTGCTGACCGAGATCGTGTTCAACCGGCCGGGCTTGGGCAAGCTGATCGTCGGCGCCTTGAACGACCGCGACTACACCATGCTGCAGGGGCTGATGGTGATCTACGCCCTGGTCGTGGTGGTGGCCAATCTCGCGACCGATCTCGCCTATGGCGCGGTCGACCCGCGCATCCGGGTGCGCTGAGATGGCGATGATGGCTCTGAATGCGCCTAAGGGCATCGCCGGCCGCGCGCTCGGCAACCGCTCGCTGATGGCCGGCGTGATTCTGCTGGCGCTGATCATCCTGGTGGCGCTGCTGGCGCCCTGGCTTGCGCCCTACGACCCGAACGACCAGGACGCGGTCGCCAGCCTGGGCGCGCCCAACGCCGCCCATTGGTTCGGCACGGATTTCTTCGGCCGCGACGTGTTGAGCCGGGTGATCTGGGGCGCGCGCGTCTCCTTGTTCGTCGGCGCGGTCTCGACCGCGATCTCGATGCTGCTCGGCGGCTCGATCGGCATCCTGTCGGGCTATATCGGCGGCCGGTTCGACCAGGCGGTGATGGCGGTGATGGACGTGCTGCTCAGCTTCCCGCAGCTGATCATGGGCCTGATCATCGTGGCGCTGCTGGGCGCCAACCTGACCGACCTGATCCTGGCGATCGCGATCACCGCCGTACCGCCGTTCGCCCGGGTCGCACGCGGGCCGACCTTGAGCCTCAAGGAACGCGATTTCATCGAGGCGGGCCGGGCGCTGGGCTTCCAGCCCGCCCGCATCATGCTGGTGCATATCCTGCCGAACGTGCTCGACGACCTGATCGTCATGGGTTCGCTCTGGCTCGCGACCGCGATCCGGACCGAGGCCAGCCTGAGCTTCATCGGCCTCGGCCTGCCGCCGCCCACGGCGACCTGGGGCAGCATCATCCGCGAAGGATTCGAGAACCTGCTGGACGCGCCCTGGCTCGCGGTCTTCCCCAGTCTGGCCGTGCTGGTCGTCATGCTGGCGCTCAACATGATCGGCGACGGCTTGCGCGACGCGACCGATCCGAAGGCGGCGGTATCATGACCAATGTGGTGCCGCTGAAGCCCCCGCCGGCGCTGGCGGTCAAGGAACTGACCACCGGGCTCAAGATCGGCGGCACCTGGCACGAGGCCGTGCGCGGCGTGTCGTTCGAAGTGTTCCCGCGCGAGACCGTGGCGCTGGTCGGCGAGAGCGGCTGCGGCAAGAGCCTGACCGCCATGTCGGTCATGGGCCTGCTGCCGGCCAAAGTCGGTAAGGTTCTTTCCGGCAGCGTAACGGTCGACGGCCGCGAAATGGTCGGGCTGGCGGAGCGGGAACTGGAGGGCTTGCGCGGCAATCTGGTCTCGATGATCTTTCAGGAGCCGATGACCAGCCTCAACCCGGTCTTGCCGGTCGGATTCCAGATTGCCGAAACGCTGCGGCGCCATCGCGGGCTGGATGGGGCGGCGGCGCGGGCTGAGGTGCTGCGGCTGATGAACCGGGTGCAGATCCCCGCCTCGGCGCGGCGGATCGACGATTATCCCCATCAATTCTCCGGCGGCATGCGCCAGCGGGTGATGATCGCCATGGCGGTCGCCTGCCGACCCAAGGTGCTGCTGGCCGACGAGCCGACCACCGCGCTCGACGTCACGATCCAGGCCCAGGTGCTGAACCTGCTCGCCGAGCTGCAGGCCGAGGACGGCATGGCCGTGCTGTTCATCACCCATAATCTGGGCGTGGTCGCCTCGATCGCCTCCCGGGTCGTGGTGATGTATGGCGGCGACGTGGTCGAGACCGCGCCGGTCGATGATTTCTTCGCCCGGCCGAGCCATCCCTATAGCGTCGCCCTGTTGAAATCCGTGCCGCGCGCCGATCGGCGGCCGGATAGTCTGGAGCCGATCCCGGGCCAGGTGCCGACGCTGTTCCAGATGCCGGCCGGCTGCCGCTATCAGTCGCGTTGCACCCACGTCATGGACGTCTGTGCCGATCGGCCGCCGCTGGTCGCGGTCGCGGGCCGGCCCGATCACCGGATGCGCTGCTGGCTGGGCGTCGAGCGGGGAGGCGCCTGATGCTGGTGGTCAAGGATCTGGTCAAGAGCTTCCCAGTGCGTTCCGGCTTCGGCTTTTCCGGGCCGGTGCAGACCGTGAAGGCGCTCGACGGCATCTCGTTCGACGTCGCGCGCGGCGAGGCGCTGGGGCTGGTCGGCGAGTCCGGCTGCGGCAAATCCACCTCGGCCCGCACCATTCTGCGCCTGACCGAGCCCGATGGCGGCGAGGCGCTGATCGACGGCGCCGATCTGTTCAAGGCGACCGGGCCGGACCTGCGCCGCCTGCGCCAACGGCTGCAGATCGTGTTCCAGGACCCCTACGCCTCGCTCAACCCGCGCCGCCGCATCGGCGACACGCTGGCCGAGCCGATGAAAGTCCATGGCATCGGCACCGCCGCCGACCGTCCGGGGCGTGTGCGCGAGCTGCTGGCCGAGGTCGGGCTGCCGGCCGAGGCCGTGCATAAATATCCCCACGAGTTCTCCGGCGGCCAGCGCCAGCGCATCGGCATCGCCCGCGCGCTGTCGGTCGGGCCGGAGCTGCTGTTCCTGGACGAACCGGTCTCGGCGCTCGACGTCTCGGTCCAGGCCCAGGTGCTGGTGCTGCTGAACCGGCTCCGCGAGACGCGCAACCTCGCCTCGGTCTTCATCTCGCACGACCTGGGCGTGGTCCGCTATTTCTGCCAGCGCGTCGCGGTGATGTATCTGGGCCGGATCGTCGAGACGGCGCCGGCGGAGGATCTGCTGGATAACCCGCTGCACCCCTATACCCAGGCGCTGCGCGCGGCGACGCCGACACCGGATCCGGCGCATAAGGTCACCATGGCGCGGCTGACCGGCGACCCGGCCTCGCCGCTCAACCCGCCGCCCGGCTGCCACTTTAACCCGCGCTGCCCCCATGCGATGGAGCGCTGCCGGGTCGAGGCGCCGTTGCTGCAGGACGTGGCGCCGGGCCGCAAAGTAGCCTGCCACCTGATGGATGGGGTTTAGAACGTCGCGACCAGCGGGCGCTTGATCAGGTACAGCGCGGTCGTCTCCGGCGACTTCGGGTCGTATTCGACATAGAGCGCACGGTCGTTGCCGAGCCAGGACACGCGCGTCGCGCCGTCGGCGGTCTGCTCGCTCTCGTCCGGGGTGCCCAGCTCGTCCCGCAGCAGATCGACGACATGGGTCTGGCTGAAGTCGCCGGTGGTGGCGAGGCGCAGGGCCAGATGGCGCAGGTGTGGGGTCGCGCAGGCACCGTCGGCGGGGTCGGCGGCGAAGCCGGCGATACCGTCGGCGATCGCGCTGTCGGGCTCGACCGGCAGCGTCACGGCGCAGGACGGTGCCGACAGAGCCCCCGACGTCTGGTCGAACCGGATCGAGCTGCCCATCGCGGCTTGCACCTGATCGGGCGTGGCCTCACTCAGGGCCGGATCGGCCATCTGCGTGACGAGCTTGTCGAGGGTGGAGCGCGGCGATGGCGCGCTGGCCGTCTGCATGGCGGTCCAGCTACCGACGGCGAGGGCGGCGATTGCCACGAAACGGATCATCGCGCGGAAACCAAATCGGTGGGGATCGCCATGAGCTTCGCTCCAGCCAGGTGCTCTCGTGTGCTGGAACAACAGCCCGGTCGAAACTTGGTTCCGCGGTCGCGGCCAAACGCCCTCTTGATGCCGCAACCCAATCGGCGGCAGGCTAGCCGGATCGCTTCGCCACGCAGGAACGTCCCATGCCGATCAACAACCGCATCGCCCATTTCCACGACGAGATGACGGCCTGGCGCCGCGATTTGCATGAGCATCCGGAATTGGGCTTCGAAGAGCAGCGCACGTCCGACATCGTGGCGGCGAAGCTGGCGGAATGGGGCATCGACGTGCATCGCGGCCTCGCCGGCACCGGCGTGGTCGGCAGCCTGAAGCTGGGCACGTCCAACCGCGCCATCGGCATCCGCGCCGACATGGACGCGCTGCCGATGAGCGAGGCGAACGGCTTCGAGCATCGCTCCAAGATCGACGGCAAGATGCACGCCTGCGGCCATGACGGCCATACCACCATGCTGCTGGGCGCGGCCAAGTACCTGTCCGAGACCCGGAATTTCGACGGCACCGTGCATTTCATCTTCCAGCCGGCCGAAGAGGGCGGCGGCGGCGGCCGGGTCATGGTCGAGCAAGGGCTGTTCGACCTGTTTCCGGTCGATGCGGTCTACGGCCTGCATAATGATACGACCCTGCCGGTCGGCGAGATCTCGGTCGTCGCCGGCCCGGTCCAGGCCGCGTCCGACGTGTTCCGCATCCATATCACCGGCAAGGGCGGCCATGCCGCCAAGCCGCATTTCTGCATCGATCCGGTCGTGGTCGGCTCGCATATCGTGGTCGCGATGCAGTCGATCGCGGCGCGGCGGGTCAATCCGCTGGATAGTGCCGTGATCTCGATCACGCAATTCCACGCCGGCACCGCCAGCAACATCATCCCGCATTCGGGCTGGCTCGACGGCACGGTCCGCACGCTGCTGCCCGAGGTGCGCGACGACGTGCAGCGGCTGCTGACCCAGATCGCCGAAACCACGGCCGCCGCCTTCGATGCCGAGGCGCGGGTCGAATATCACCGCAACTATCCGGTGACGGCGAACCACGAGGCCCAGACCGAGCGCGCGGCGCTCGCCGCCGCCAAGGTGTTGGGTGCCGACAAGGTGATCCGCGAGCGCGTGCCCTCGATGGGTGGCGAGGATTTCGCCTTCATGCTCGAAGCGCGCCCCGGCTGCTACGTCAAGCTGGGCCAGGCCGGCGCCGACAAGGGCAAGACGCCGGTGCATCACCCGAACTACGATTTCAACGACGATATCCTGCCGCTGGGCGCCTCGCTCTGGGCCTCGCTGGTCGAGCAGGAGCTGCCGCGGGGGTAGGGACCGAGTTCGGCATTTAACACCCTCACCCCAGCCCTCTCCCACTTGTGGGAGAGGGCGCTTTTTCTTTCCCTCTACCGCTCGCGGGAGAGGGCGGGGCCCACGAAGTGGGAGGGTGAGGGGCGCGCCGCGTTAAACCCTCTCGCCCAGAAACCGCATCACCGCCGCCAGCATCCGCCGCTTGTCGTCCGGCCGGGTGAAGCCGTGGCCTTCGTGGTCGAACAGCACGGTTTCGACCGGGTGCTGCCGGGCCGCGAGGGCCGCCAAGAGGGTTTCGGTCTCGCTGAACGGCACGCGCGGATCGCGGCGGCCATGGGCGACCAGCAACGGCGCGCGGAGTTGGTCGATCAGGGTCAGCGGCGAGATCTCCTCCAGAAAGTCCCCGTCGACCGTCGGGTCGCCGTATTCGACCGCCCGATGGCGCCAGCGCCAGGGGCCAGTGTCGCGCAGCAGCGTCAGGAAATGGACGATGCCGTAATATTCGATGCCGGCCTTCCACAGATCCGGATGGCGCGTCAGCGTTGCCAGCACCATGAAGCCGCCGTAGCTCTGGCCCATCACCGCGATGCGGTCGGCGTCGATGTCGGGCCGGGCGCCGAGCCACAGGCGGGCCGCGCGCAGATCTTCGACCGCATCCAACCGCAGGCGGACATCGTCGAGGCTGGCGGAGCGGCGGCCATAGCCGGTCGAACCGCGCACGTTCGGCAGCAGCACGGCATAGCCTGCCGCCAGCATCGCCTGCACGTCCGGGCGATAGGTCGGCCGGACCTGGCTTTCGGGGCCACCATGGACCCAGACGACGGCCTTGTGTCTTTCGGCGGAGGTTTCGGGGAGTGCCAGCCAGGCTTCGATCCGCAGTCCGTCGAAGCTCGGAAAATCGACCAGATGCCAGGGAAGCAGCGCCAATTCAGCCGCGTTGGCCATCAGCAGCGGCGTGACCGCCCCGCTCTCCGGGTCGATCCGCCACAGGCCACGCGGCCGGGTCGGGTCGGTCTGCGACAGGATCAGGGACGTGCCGTCGGGCGACCAGACCAGTTCGCCGATCACGCCCAAGGGACGCTCGATCCCGCGCGCGGCGCCGGTTTCGATTTCGACCAGCTGCAGCTCGGACCAGCCGGCCCGGTTGACCGCGACGGCGAGCCGCCTGCCATCCGGGCTAAGCGCCATCGTTTCGACATCGCCGTCGGGCCGGAACAGCGGCGCGAGCGTCCCGGCGATCGGGTCGAACCGCGCCACGCCCAGATACTCGCCGCCCAGCTCGGTCAGCACATAGGCGGCGCTGCCGTCCTTGCGCCAGCGGAACGCCGCGTAGCGGGCTTGGCCGTGGGCACGCTCGATCGGACGGAGGGCGCCGGTCGCGAGCTCGACCAGGACCAGTTCCTGGTCGGCATGGCTGCGGTCGCTCTGGACCGTCAGCCAGGCGCCGTCGGGGCTCCAGGCCAGCACCCTCCGTTGCCCGTCGAGCCGGGCGAGACAGGTCACCGTCCCGGCAGCCAAATCCTGCACGAACAGGTCGAAATCCACGCCGTTTCGCGTGTTGGCGGTATAGGCGATGCGCTCGCCGTCCGGCGCGAAGGCCCCCCAGACATGGATCGCGTCCGGTGCCGCGGTCAGCGCCCGCGTCGTCCCATCCGGCCGCAGCAGATGAAGTTGCTGGCGTTCGTCGCCGCCGCAATCGACGCCGAACAGGATCGTGTCGTCGACGGGCGATCGCGCCAGGAACCCGACCGGCTCGTCGAGCGCGGTCCATTGCAGGCGCGTGCCGTCACCCAGGTCGAGCGACCAGATCTGCATCTGCCCGCTGTCGTCGGCCAGGTGATAGAGCCGCTCGTCCGTTTTGGCGAAGGCCGGGCCGATGGCGGCGGGCAAGGCGAGCAGGCGGTCTACGAGGGAAGGTGACAAGGCGGCCTCATGGTGTGCGTGACATCCCCCGGTAGGGCTTGCCCCGATCCATCCTATCGGCGATGAAGGAGAGATGGAACCGAGCCCCGAACTGCCGCCTGAACCCGCGCCCGAACATGACCCCGGCAGCAACCGCGGACCGGTGGCGGCGCTCGTCGTCGTGCTGGTGCTGGTCGTGGTCGGCTGGCTGCTGACCCAGGCGCTGCACAAGAACGGTACGATACAGGACTGCGTCGCCTCGGGCCGGACGAACTGCGCACCGATCAGCCAGTAGGCGGGCGGTTCTTCTGCGCGCAACTGCCCAGCAGCTCATGGATTTTCTGGGCCAGGGCCGCGATCTTGAACGGCTTGCGCAGCGTGATGGCGCCGCTGATGCCGTCGAGCGCCGCCGTCTCGGCATAGCCGCTGGCGAAGATGATCGGCAGGCCCGGACGCAGGCGCTGGACCGCGCGGGCGGTCTCGGCGCCGTTCATGCCGGGCATGGCGAAATCGATCACGGCGAGCGCCGCCGGCGCGCCGCGCTCCAAGAGCGCCAGACCGGCCCGGCCGTCGGCGGCCTCGACCACGTCGAACCCGTCGAATTCCAGCCCCTGAACCAGGGTCTCGCGCACGGCGGGATCGTCGTCGATCACCAGGACCGGCACGCGCGCGCCGCGGCTTGACGGCGCCAGGATCGCGCTATCCTCGACTGCCGCCGAGGTTGCCACCGCCGGCGGCTCGACGCGCGGCAGCAGGATGCTGACGGTCGTGCCGCGGCCGCTTTGGCTTTCGATCCGCACGTCGCCGCCGCTTTGGCGCGCGATGCCATAGACCTGGGCCAGGCCCAGACCGGTGCCCTTGCCCAGCCCCTTGGTGGTGTAGAACGGCTCGAACGCGTGCGCGAGCACCTCGGGCGACATGCCGCTGCCGGTGTCGGTGACCGAGATCACGATCGCCTCGCCGCTGCCCTGGCTCGGGTCCTCGTTGGGGACGCAGCCGGTGGCGACGGTCAGCATGCCGCCCTCGGCCATGGCGTCGCGCGCGTTGATCGCCAGGTTGAGGATCGCCAGTTCGAGCTGGTTCGCATCGGCCACGGCCCAGCCGCCCGCGTCGGCGAGGTCGAAGCGAACGATGACGCCGGAGCCGACCGCGCGCGGCAGCAGCCCGTCCATGTTGCGCACCAGCGCATTGACGTCGACCGAGCGCAGGTCGAGCCGCTGTTGGCGCGAGAAGGCGAGCAATTGCGCCGTCAGCTTGGCGCCGCGCTCGGCCGCCTGCACCGCCACTTCGGCATGGTGCAAGGCGCGCGGATCGCCCACGAGGCGGGTCTGCAGCAGTTCCAGGCTGCCGACCATGGCGGTCAGCAGATTGTTGAAATCATGGGCGATGCCGCCGGTCAGGCGACCGACCGCCTCCATTTTCTGGGCGCGGGCGAGCGCGGCTTCGGTCAGCTTGCGCTCCTCCATCGCCTGTTCCAGCGACCGGGTCCGTTCGATGACCAGCCGTTCCAGCTCCTCGCGGCTGCGCGTCAGCGTCTCGGTCGCGGCCGCGCGTTCGGCCAGATGATCGCGCACCTGGCGCTGGCGGCGCCGGGCGCGCAGAGCGGTCCTGACCGCGCTGATCAGGGTCAGCGCGTTCAGCGGCCGTTCCAGGAACATGACATTGCCCAAAGCCTCGGGCAGGCGCAGCTCGCCCAGCGCGCGCCGGGACGTGCTGCCGCCGTGGGTCAGCACCACGAAGGGCAGATCGGACCAGGTCGGCTGCGCGTCGAGCTGGCGGCGCAGATCCGACAGATCGGACGTCATCAGCGCTTCGTCGGCGACCAGCACGGCACCGACGCTTTCGTCGATCGCGGCCCCCAGCGCGCGGCCGTCGCGCAGCACGCGGAAGGCGATCGCCTCGCGCTCGAGCAACTCGCCGGCCCGATCGGCATCGCGGCCGGTCGGGGTCAGCACCAGAAGCGGGCCGATCGCGCTGCCGCCGAAGGCGTCTGGCATCCCGCCTAGTCCCGCGCCATCAGCAGCGGGTCGCCATCGCCGAGATAGGTCGGCGTACCGGTCAGCACGCCATGGAACTGCGTCAGAGGGTCGCCGATGCGAATGCCGGTCTCGCCGATGCGCACCTCGCGGATCGAATCCTCATGGCCGCCGCCGCGGTTCTTGATGACCGACAGCGCCTTGAGCATCCGGCCGCCGGCTTCGAAGAAGCGCAGCAGCAGCACGGCGTCCGACAGGAAGCTGACGTTGATGCCGTTGCTCTGCATGCCGCCGACCAGGCCGCTCTGGGTGTTGATCAGGAAGGTGACGATGCCCTGCTGGTTCAGATAGGACAGCAGCTCGTGCAGTTGCAGCATCACCTGCTGTTCTTCCGGCATCGACAGGGTGTAGCCGGTCAGGCTGTCGATCACGATCATGCGGGCGCCATGGGTTTCGACCTCGTGCCGCACCATGGCGTCGAACTCGCCGGGCGACAGTTCGGCCGGATCGACCTGCTTGATGACGAGCGTGCCGGCGGCGAGATGGGATTCCAGGTCGATGCCCTGCTTGGTGCAGCGGCTGATCAGCGTGCCGGCCCGCTCGTCGAACTCGTAAAGCACCGCCCGTTCGCCGCGTCGGCAGGCGGCATCGACATATTGCAGGGCCAGCGTGGTCTTGCCGGTGCCGGCGGGCCCGGTGATCAGCGTGCTGGTGCCGCGCAGCGGACCGCCGTCGAGCAGCGCATCCAGCGCCGCGATACCGCTCGCGACCGGTGCGCCGACGAACGGGCGGTGATGCTCGTGGGCGACCAGGCGCGGAAACACCTCGAGCCCGCCCTGCTCGATGTTGAAGTCGTGATAGCCGGCGCGAAAGCGGATGCCGCGCATTTTCTGCACTTCGAGCCGCCGCCGCGCGGCGCCGAACCGCCGGGACTGGCGCTCGAGCGTGATGACGCCATGGCACAGCGAATGGAGCTGCAGATCGCGCTCGGCACTGGCGGTCATATCGTCCAGCAGCAGCACGGTCGTGTTCCGGCCGGCGAAGAATTGTTTCAAGGCCAGGATCTGGCGGCGATAGCGCAGCGGGTCCTGCGCCAGAAGGCGCATTTCCGACAGGCTGTCGAACACCACCAGGGTCGGATCGGTCGCCTCGACCTTGTCGGTGATCAGCTTGATCGTCTCGCCCAGCTCGACTTCCCAGGGATGCAGCAGGGTCTGCTCCTGTCCTGCGTTCAGCGCGTGCTTGGTTGAGGCGAGTTCGAACAGGGCGAGGCCGTCGAGCGACAGCCCGTGGGAACGCGCGACGGCATGCAGTTCCTCCTCGGTCTCCGACAGGGTGACATAGAGGCTGGACTCGCCGCGCGCGCGGCCGGCCAGCAGGAACTGCAACGCCAGCGTGGTCTTGCCGGCGCCGGGCTGGCCCTCGATCAGATAGAGCCGGTTCGCCATCAGGCCGCCGGCCAGGATATCGTCCAGGCCCGGCACGCCGGTCGAGACGCGCGGATCGAGCAGGGTGGGGCGTGACGGGTCGAGTTTGATCATGCTTGTCAGGCTCGTTTGTTTCCAAAACCGTTCCCGGAGGGACCGGCGCCAAGCGTCGAAAACCTCCGCCTGCGTCCGTCTTAACGATGTTGATCCGTCACGGGTTCCCTCGGGATGCGGGATCTGCGGGAACCGGGTAGCGCCTTCGGGCCTTTGCCATGTGGGACTGGATGCGGCCCCGTGCTTCGACCGGAGACGCCAGGATGACCATGCCGCCCGATGCGCCCGCGATGACCGTAGAACGATGGACGCCGATGGCCGTGCTGCGGCTGATCGCCGACGCCGGCATGCAGCTGCTCAAGCACGAGGGGTTCGAACTGTCGGGCTATATCGCCTTTACCGCGATTCTGGCGCTGTTCCCGTTTCTGATCTTCCTGACCGCGCTCGCGGGCTTCATCGGCGACGCGCAGAGCGCCGACCGCATCATCCAGACGGTGTTCGAACTGGCGCCGTCGGACATCGCCCAGGTGCTGGCGCCCATCCTGCGCGACGTGCTGACCCAGCAGCATGGCGGGCTGATGACCGTGAGTATTCTGTTCGCGCTCTGGACCGCGTCGAGCGGGGTCGAGGCGCTGCGCACCTTGCTCAACCGCTGCTACGACGTGCGCGAGACGCGCGCGTTCTGGCGGACCCGACCCGAGAGCGTCGTCATCGTCATCGCCGGCGCCAGCCTGGCGCTGGTGCTGTCGGTTGGCCTGGTGCTGGGGCCGGTGATCTGGAAATTCGTGACCGAGTATCTGCCGGTCGGCGATGCCTGGTTCCTGCCCTGGGTCGTCGTGCGCTATAGCTTGGCCGCCGTGCTGGTGGCCGTCTGCCTGATCGGGCTGCACCGCATGCTGCCCAACTGTCATCAGCCGATGCGCCGGGTCTGGCCGGGGGCGGCGACCACGGCGCTGCTCTGGCTGACGACCGCCGCGCTGTTCTCGGTCTACGTCGACAATTTCGCGTCCTACAGCGTGACCTACGGCAGCCTGGGCGGCGTGATCATGACGCTGATGTTCTTCTATATCAGCGCGATCATCTTCGCCTTCGGCGCCGAGCTGAACGCCGGCCTGGCGCGGCTAGACCGGTGATGGCGTCCGCTCGCCGCCCAGCTTGAAGATCGCGATCAGGGCGGCTACGCCCAGCACGGTCAGGCACGCCGCCGGGACCAGCATCGGCAGGATGGTGCTGCCGGCTTCCTTCGCGACCCAGGGCATCAGGTTCTGGCCCCAGAAGCCGCCCAGATTGCCGATCGAATTGATCGCGGCCAGGCTGGCCGCCGCCCGGGCGCCGCTGAAGAAGCGTGGCGGCATCGACCAGAAGCAGGGATAGAGCAGCTGGATGCAGGGCGCGCCCAGGATAAGCGCCGCAAAGCGCCAGGTGTTGGACGGCAGTTGCGTGCTGGCGACGAAGCAGGCGACGCCGCACACCGCGATGACCACCACGGCGCGCAGCATGGTCCGGTCGCGGCGCAGGCGCGCCGGCAGCCAGGCCAGCATGAAGGCCGAGAACGCCCAGGGGATGGTGTTCAGCAGCCCATTGACGGTCGCGCTGACGCCGAAGCCCTTGACCACGGTCGGCAGCCAGTAGCTGACGCCATAGAGCGAGGTCGACATCAGCATGTACATCAGCGCGAAGCCCAGCACGCGCCAGTCCCACAGCGCGGCAAAGGGGTTGCCCTCGGTGACCGCGGTCTCTTTCTCGGCCGCGAGCCGTTCGGTCAGCCAGGTCCGCTCGGCCGGCGACAGGAACTTCGCCTCGGCCGGGCCGGACGGCAGGAACTTCAGCACGACGAAGGTCAGGATGATCGGCGGCACGCCGGTCACGATGAACACCCATTGCCAGCCGGCCAGGCCGAACGTGCCGCCCAGGTCGAGCAGCGGACCGCCGATCAGCGAGCCGACCGCATTGGCGAGCGCGCTGCCGAGCGTGAACAGGCCCAGCACGCGGGTGCGGTGCTTCTGCGGAAACCACAAGGTCATGTAGAACAGGATGCCGGGATAGAGCCCGGCCTCGGCCACGCCCAAGAGGCAGCGCAGGATGTCGAACTGGAGCAGCGACTGGCAGAAGCCCTGCAGCACGGTGACGATGCCCCAGGTCAGCATGATGCGCGCCATCCAGACCCGCGCGCCGAATTTATAGACCGCGAGCGTGCTCGGGATCTCGAACACCAGATAGGCGATGAAGAACAGGGACGATGCGAAGCCGTAGGCGACCTCGGTCGTGTTCAGCGCGCCGACCATCTGCAGCTTGGCGAACCCGACATTCTGCCGGTCGATGAACGAGACCAGGAACAGGATGGTCAGCAGCGGCATCAATCGCCAGATCATGCGGTTGACCAGGCTTTGTTCGTCGATGGTTTCCTGCTGCAAGACGCGCCCCCGGCCGATGATCTCGTTGGCCGGCGATCCGGCCCATCCGGAATAGGGCGGCAGGACCGGGTTGGCAACGAAATCCGGCGCGGGCCATAGTGACGGCTGGGCTTCACGAAAGGGGCAGCCATGGTGCTTGGACGCTGGTGCGGGGTCGTATCGATGCTGGCGGCCCTGATCGCCGGTTCGGCCACGGCCGAAACCGTGTTGCGCCGGCCGACCTTGGCCGAACCCGAGACGCTCGATCCCTGGAAGACGACGAGCGCCGACGATGTTGCGATCGATCGCGACCTGTTCCAGCCGCTGGTCGGGCGCGATGCCGATCAGAACCTCATTCCTGGTGCGGCCCAGAGCTGGGATGTCTCGGCCGACGGCCTGACCTACAGCTTTCGTCTGCGTCCCGACGGCCGCTGGTCGAACGGCGATCCGGTCACCGCCGGCGATTTCGTCTTTGCGCTGCGCCGTGCGGTGCTGCCCGAGACCGCGGCGGCCGACATCAGTCCGCTCAGCCATATCGTCGGCGCGAGCGAGATCAATGCCGGCCGCGAGAAGGATCCGGCCAGGCTGGGGGTGGAGGCGCCGGATCCGCTGACCCTGCGCATCCATCTCATCACGCCGCAGGTGACGCTGCCGCTGTATCTGAGCGAGGGCGACGGCATGCCGCTGCATCGCGCTTCCTACGAGCACTGGGGCGACAGCTGGACCCGCCCGGGCCATCTGGTCGGCAACGGTCCCTACCGGCTGGACAGCTGGGTGCCGAACAGCGAGCTGGTGCTGGTGCGCAACCCCTATTTCACCGATGCCGCCGGCCTCGATTTCGACCAGGTCCATTACCTGGTGTCGGACAATACCGAGACCGGCCTGAAGCGCTATCTGGCCGGCGAGATGGATTTCGCCACCGTGCCGCCGACCAAGCTGCCCTGGGCGCGCGAGAACCATGCGGCCGAGTTGCACAGCGGCCAAATTCTGGGACTGGGCTTCCTGTTCTTCAATCTCAAGAAGGGCCCGTTCGCCGGTCACCCGAAGCTGCGCGAGGCGCTGTCGCTCGGCATCGATCGGGAAACGCTCGCCGGCAAGGTCGATGCGCGCGGCGAGCCGCCGGCCTATGGCTGGGTTGCCCCGGTCATTCCGGGCTATACGCCGGCGGTCTATGATTGGAAGACGCTGCCGATGTCCGCGCGGATCGCGCGCGCCAAGGCGCTGCTGGCCGAGGAAGGCTACGGGCCCGACCATCCGCTGACCGTCACCATCCGCTATCCGACTCGCGACGAGAGCCGCAAGACGCTGCTGGCGATCGCCGCCATGTGGAAATCGTCGCTCGGCGTCGAGGTCACGCTCACGAACCAGGAATGGCGCGTGTTCATCGCCACGATGGAGCAGTGGGATTTCGAGATCGGCCTGCTCGCGCGGTCGAGCGAAATCCGCGATCCCGGAATCCTGCTCGAGCCGTTCATGAGCAACGCCGGCGAGAACAGCGACACCGGCTATGCCAACCCGGCGTTCGACGCGCTCGACGTGCAGGGCGAGCAGGCACCGGATGCGGCCACCCGCTATCGGTTGCTGGCGCAGGCCGAGGCCTTGATGCTCGCGGACTACCCGGTCGTCCCGCTGACCTATGCCGGCGTCAACCGCCTGGTCTCGCAGCACCTCGCGGACTGGCGCAACGACGAGGCCTTTCCGCAATCGCGCTATATCCGGCTGGCGAAGCCTTAGGCGGCCTGATTGCACCCGGTCTGAACCAAAGCGCGCGCAATCGGGTTCTGTGAGGGCCTAAGAAACCCCGGGAAAAGCGCAATGGCTCAAGCGATTGAAGATCACGGCATCGTCGGCGATCTTCGCACCGCGGCGCTGATCGACCTGAACGGGACCATCGATTTTCTGTGCTGGCCGCAGTTCGACAGCCCCAGCCTCTTCGCGTCGCTGCTGGATGAAACACACGGCGGCTCGTTTCAACTGGCGCCGGTGCTGGACGGCGCGCGGCATCGGCAGCTCTATCTGCCGGATACCAACATCCTGCTGACGCGGTTTCTGTCGGAGCATGGCGTCGCTGCGATCTCGGACTTCATGCCCTTGGGCGGCGCGGAAACGACGCCACGCCTGGTCCGCCGCGTCAAGGCCATCCGCAAGACGATCCGGTTCCGCATGCAATGCGCCCCCCGGTTCGACTATGCCCGCGCCCGGCACGAGACGCGGGCGGACGGCGACGGCATCGTCTTTACCGGGGCCGACGGCCTGTCGCTCCGCCTCCGGTCGAGCGTGGAAATGCGGATCGAGGACGGGGCGGCCGTGGCGGAATTCGATCTCGAGCCCGGTCAATCCGCCCATTTCATCCTGGAAGACGGCGAATGCGGCGCCGACAGCGCCGCGGCGCAGCCGGACTATGTCGTCAACGCCTTCAAGGCGACCTCGACCTACTGGCACGATTGGGTCGCGCGTTCGACCTATCACGGCCGCTGGCGCGACGTGGTCAGCCGGTCCTCGCTGGCGCTCAAGCTGCTGACCTCGGCCGAGCACGGCTCGATGATCGCGGCACTGACCTTCGGCCTGCCCGAGGAGATCGAGGGCAGCCGGAACTGGGACTATCGCTATGCCTGGCTGCGGGATTCGGCCTTCATGGTCTATGCCTTCCTGCGGCTCGGCCATACCCATGAGGCCAATGGCTTTGCGCGCTGGCTGGCCAAGATCGCGATCGGCGGCGACGAGAAGCCGTTGCACATCATGTACGCGCTCGACGGCCGCACCGATCTGGCGGAACTGGAACTGGGGCATCTGGCCGGCTACCGGGGCTCCGCGCCGGTCCGGATCGGCAATGCCGCGCATGAACAGCGCCAGCTCGACATCTACGGCGAACTGATGGATGCCATGTATCTGTCGGACAAATACGCCGAACAGATCACCTGGGCCGCCTGGCAGGGCATCGTCGGGCGGCTGGCATGGTTGACGGAGAACTGGCACCTGCCGGACGCGGGCATCTGGGAGATCCGCGGCGAACGGCGCGAATTTCTGCATTCACGGCTGATGTGCTGGGTCGCGTTCGACCGGGCGATCCGGCTGGCACGCAAACGCGGGCTGCCTGGGCCGCTGGTCGAATGGGCGACCACGCGCGACGCGATCTATGCCGAGATCCACAGCGACTTCTGGAACGAGGACCTGCAGAGCTTCGTGCAGAGCAAGGGCTGCTCGGAGGTCGATGCCTCCTGCCTGCTGATGCCGCTGGTGCGCTTCATCAGCCCGACCGATCCGCGCTGGCGCTCGACCTTGAAACGGGTCGGCGAGCGGCTGCTGGACGACAGCCTGGTTCATCGCTACACGACCGGCGACGGGCTCGAAGGCTCCGAGGGCACCTTCTCCATGTGCTCGTTCTGGTACGTCGAATGCCTGGCGCGGGCCGGCGATCTGAAGCAGGCCCGCTTCCTGTTCGAGAAGATGGTCGGTTATTCCAACCATCTGGGCCTGTTCGCCGAGGAGCTGGGTCGGAGCGGCGAGCACCTGGGCAATTTTCCGCAGGCGTTCACGCATCTGTCGCTGATCAGCGCCGCCTATTATCTGGATCAGGCGCTGACCCGCGCGGAGGGGCATCGGTGACGCGGGCGCGCCGCCACGCTCTAAAGTCCCTTCGGTATGGTCTCGGCGAAGAAATCGGTCACGCGGCGCACGCGGGCGGGGATGAAACGCCGCTTCGGCCATACGAGGCTGACGTCTCGGACCTCGCCGATGAAGTCGTCCAGAATTGTGATGACGTCCGGATGCCGCAATTCGCCGGCGAGAGAGGCTTTGGCAAAAAGGCCGATTCCAACGCCGGCCAGAACGGCGGCCCGGATCGTTTCAACACTGCTGGATGTCAGATTTCCCCGAACGGCCACGCTGAATCGGCCTTCCGGCCCGACAAACGGCCAGTTCGCCGCCTCTGTGAGACCGCCATATAAGAGGCAGTTGTGGTCAACGAGTTCGCCCGGGGTGTTCGGTTTGCCGTGTTGCTCGAAATAGCGCCGGGATCCGACGCACACGAGCGGCGTGCCAGCCACGCGCCTGACAACCGCATCGGGTTCGTCGACCCGACCCACGCGGACGGCAAGATCAATTCGATCTTCCACCATGTCCCGCACGAAGTCGGAAAGAATGAGATCGACCTGGAGACCGGGATTGAGGGAGAGAAGGTCGGGAAGCAGCGGCAGAATATGGAGGCGGCCGAAGGTGGCGGAGGCAGCGATCCTGATCGGCCCCGAGATGTTGAGCGTGCTGCTGGTCAATTCGCTGTCGGCATCTTCCATCTCGTCGACGAGCGGTTTTGTCCGATCGTAGTATCGCTGCCCCTGATCCGTCAGCGTCACGCGCCGCGTGCTTCGGTTGAAAAGCACCACGCCGAGCCGCTTTTCCAGTGCGCCGACGGCTTTACTGATTGCGGGCTGTGACTCGCCGGTCCTGCGCGCTGCGGCAGAAAATCCGCCCGCGTCGACGACGGCAAGGAACGCGCTCAACTCATGAAAGCGGTCCATCTTATTCCCAAAGAGAATTAATCTTATAAGAAATTACGCCATTATCAACGCATTGGATATGCCCACATAGGACTGAATGCAATGCAAAAGGAATGGCGTGATGAACATCGAGCTTAAGGGCCGCAAGGCCGTTGTTACGGGATCCACGGCGGGCATCGGCCGAGCCATTGCGGAAGGACTGGCGCGCGCCGGCGCTTCCGTTGTGATCAACGGGCGTGGCGAAGAACGGGTCGCCACAGCGCTTCGGGAGTTGCGCCAGCTCTTTCCCGAGGCTGAATTCAGCGGCGTCTCCGCAGATCTCGCGACACCGGAAGGGTCCGCTGCCTTGGTGGCGCAGGCCCCGGACGCGGACATTCTGGTCAATAATGTGGGGACGGCGCGCCCGAAATCCTTCTTCGAACTCGCTGACAGCGAGTGGCTGGATCTGTTTCAGCTCAATGTCATGAGCGGCGTTCGCGCTGCACGCCACTACGTGCCGAAAATGACCGAGCGCGGTTGGGGACGTGTGGTGTTCATCAGCAGCGAGTCCGCTCTCGCGATTCCCAAAGACATGATCGATTACGCCATGACCAAGACCGCCCAACTCGCCATATCGCGCGGGTTGGCCGAAGTGGTCGCCGGAACGGGCGTCACCGTCAATGCGGTCCTCCCCGGCCCGACCAACTCCGAGATCCTGTCGAACTGGATGAGGGCGACGGCCCAGTCGCAGGGCATTACGCAAGAAGAGGCTGAGCAGCAGTTTTTGAAGACGATGCGCCCGACGACGCTCATCAACCGGTTCACGACAACCGAGGAGGTCGCGAACATGGTCATCTATGTCTGCTCGGAGCAGGCGTCGGGGACGACCGGCGCCGCCATGCGCGTCGATGGCGGTGTCCTTCGCTCAATCGCCTGAGGGTCGCCGCTCCGCGCCCGGCCTCACGCCGGAAGCGGGCGAAACTCGACTTCATAAAGAGCCTGCTGAAATGCTCGAAATGCAGTTCGAAGCGAATTTCCTCGTCGTTGGTTCTCGACGGGATTTCGAACCGCACATGAATAGCTTGAGGAGGCAGTCATTTTTGATGAAAAAATAGGGACGAACCCTGTCGGGTAAGTCCCTGTTTTTTTTCGACATATTCCCCTTCGAGATGGTGGGCGGTACTGGGATCGAACCAGTGGCCCCCACGATGTCAACGTGATGCTCTACCGCTGAGCTAACCGCCCCATCTCAAGGTCTCGGGCCAGCGCCGTTACCGGCATTCCGTCCGAGGACGCGGTAGGTACTAGGTTTCCGGGGGGGATGCAAGAGGCTGCGCGCATCGGGCCGCCGCATGGCCGGGGCGCACGGCGGACAAACCGGCACGCGTGCTTTCGTCCGGCAGCGGTTGGCGCCCGGGACGGAATTGCGCTACATCAGAAGCATGCACGGAACGTCGCCCGCGTCGCCGACCGCCGTTGCCGTCCCGCCGACGGCACCGCGGCCCTTCGAAATCCTGCTGCCGACCGCCTCGCGCCGGCCGCTGGTGGTCGCGTCGCCCCATAGCGGCGACCAGTATCCGCGCGAATTCCTGGCCGCCTCGCGGCTCGATCCGCTGACGCTGCGCAAGTCCGAGGATTGCTTCGTCGACGAGATCTGCGGGCTGGCGCCCGATCTGGGCGCGCCTCTGCTGCGGGCGCTGTTTCCGCGCGCGTTCGTCGATTGCAACCGCGAACCCTGGGAGTTGGACCCCCTGATGTTCGAAGATACACTGCCGGATTTTGTCAATCACAGCTCGCCGCGCGTCGCGGTCGGACTCGGCACCATCGCCCGCCTGGTCGCCGACGGACAGACGATCTATCGCCACAAGCTGCGCTTTGCCGAGGTCGAAAGCCGGATCGAGAGGCTCTATCGGCCGTATCACGCCGCCCTGGGCGAACTAATTGATGAGACCGTCGCCGGCTTCGGCGGCGCCATCCTGCTCGATGCCCATTCGATGCCCTCGGTCGGCGCGGGACCGGGCGCGTCGCGGGCGCGCCGGCGCGTCGATATCGTGTTGGGCGACCGCATGGGCAGCGCCTGCCATCCGCTGGTGACTGAGACGGCCGAGCAGGTGCTGCGCGACCAGGGCTATCAGGTCATCCGCAACACGCCCTATGCCGGCGGCTTCACCACCCGCCATTACGGCCGGCCGGCCGAGGGCCGCCACGCGCTGCAGATCGAACTCAACCGGTCGCTCTACATGGACGAGGCCCGGTTGGAGCGCAAACCGTTCCTGGCGACGCTGAAGCAGGATATCGGCCTGGTGCTGGCGGCACTGGCGGCGATCGATCCGGCGGCCCTGGTCTAAACCGGCGGCATGCCATGGGGCGGCAGGGTCACCAGATAGTCGGCGTAGAATGTCGGCAGATGGCCTTGTTCGGTGAAACCCAACATCCGGGTGAACCAGCCGGCATAGGGCCAGTCTCTATCAGGGCCGGGAAGCGGGCGATGAATTTGACCGCCAATTCGCTGGCGCCGTCGTCGCCAGCATCGGTCCAACCGAAATAGGCGCGTTTCTGGCTGCCGGGATAGCGCGCCTCGACGCACTGCGGCTTCAGCGGCTCATGGGGCGCCGGATCGATCTCGCTCGCGGCCAGGATATCGCAGCGCCAATGGCAGCCCGACGGCGCCATGCCCGGATAGATCCGCAGCTTCTTGTCCAGCGATAAATCACTCCTCGGTTGTGAAAAACCTCATAGGAACGATCCCAAGCGCGCGTTAAATGTCCGCTTGAAGCGTTGCACAACGCGCTGCAGTAAATTGGAACATTGGTCCGCCGATGCACGCACCTTCCGCTTCGCCCGCCATGAATAGGCGGATCGGGCGAAGATACGCTTGAGGCAAGTGGTAACAATGATACGCTGACGGCCGGGTCGGGAAACCAGATGCTGTTGGTGTCAGGCAACAGCGATATCCTTACGGGCGGCTCCGGCTCCGATAGTCTTGTCTCGTACAGCGGAACAAATACTCTCGTTGCCGGATCCGGGTCGAATACCCTGATAGCCGACAGCGATGGGAATACGCTTGTCGCTGGGACGGGTAGCGACCTTCTGGTCCTGTACGGAGCGAACGAAGCGATCACAGCGGGTACCGGTGAGACGACGATCAACAATGGGGCTGGCGGGCAGACCACTTCAAGCAATGAGCTAACGTTCGCCCCGGGCATCAGCACTGACCAGCTCTGGTTCGTCCAGTCGGGTAATGACCTTCGGATTGACGTAATGGGGACGCAGAACGAGGTCACGATCAGCAATTGGTTCGGCTCGGTTGGCAACAACTTGTCTGAGATCGCGACCAGCGACGGGTCCGAGATCGACAGCCAAGTCTCGCAACTGGTCCAGGCTATGGCGACGTTCCAGACGAATAACCCCGGCTTCGACCCGACGGCGAGCAGCAATGGCGTCGTTCCCAACGATCCAACGTTACAAGCAGCGTTGGCGGCCGCTTGGCATCATTGAGGCAGGTCTGGGCATCGTTATGAAATGACGGAAAGCCCCCCGTTGCTCAACGCGTTGGGCGACGGGGGTGGCACAGGCCAGTAGTAAGATTTTGCGGAAATCGTCCCGCTCACGGCGCTGACTGATCGAGTTGCTCGATATGGCCAGGAAGTCGCTGCTGCGCTTGATGGGGCGGGTATGGAGGATGAGTTGGCGCGTAACGTGATCGAGCGGGCTCAGCTTTGCCACCTTCTTGGCTTGCCCTGGGGCCAGCACGAGCAGGTTCGGGCTGGGCTATCATGGCCTCCATTGAGGCCGCCCGGGTCTTCTCGTCAGAGGTCCTCGCGCCCCTAATTCGGTTGGGCTATGCTCTATCAATCATTCTGAACGCCCCAATATTCTGTCGAGATAGAAAATGCGTCCCGAAGAACTTCTGCAGGCGGTTCAAAAAAATCTAACCGACAAGCGATTGTGGACGGCCTTGCTAGAATCGTTGCTTGAAGAGCATCGGTATCAAGAAGCGATCAGCCTGATTACGAATCGCCAGCAATATTTCAAGGATGCTCTGAGCTTCTCCTACGATGTTTTGGCTCGCCTAGCGGTTAATGGCCGTGCCGAAATTCTCGAGCCATTGATTGCGTCGCTCGGCACGGGGAACTTGCTGCATCCGGTGACTTTGTTCGCGCAGGCGGTGCTGGAAGCCGGTCGAGAAAAGCCGGCAGAAGCGGCGGGTCTCTTCAAAGCCGCGGTGATGGCCGTCAACGCGATCGTTCCTGTCGCGCAGGACGATCCGGAATTTACCGGAATTTGCTATCAGCACATGCTGAATCAGGCGCGGCAAGTCGAGGCACCGGACTTTCTCCTGACCCTGGGGGATCACGACCCCAGTCCGGTCGTCAGCTTCGATGATCGGCCGCATCCTCCTGGCGAGTTCGTTATCGCTGCCGCCTGCGACGGCCGCTATTTCGTAAATTTTGCGCCGCTCTTTGCGGCATCCGTTGCGGAAATCGAAGGCAGTCGGGCTATCCTTCATATCAACGTCGTCGATGTGGATCCGGCGGCCGATGCCTGTATCAAGGATCTGGAAGCGACCTATTCAAATCTCAGGGTGAGCCGGCAAGCAGGCCAAATCGTCGGACGGGCCTCGGCCTACTACGCCTGCAATCGATTTTTGATGGCGCCGGCCCTCTTGGATCGCTATCAGCGGCCAATGATTATTGTTGATATCGACATAACGCTAAAACAAGACCTCGCCAACTTGCTGCCGTTCATGAGTGCGTTGGACATCGCGTTGTTCGAATGGACGAACCCGATCCCGTCGATGCGATGCTTCTGCATGCTCGCGGCTGTTTCGAATACGCCGACCGCGCGCCAGTTTCTGACGGTGCTGGGACGCTACCTTCAGCTGAAACTGAAACAGGGTGCGCTTTGGATGACTGACCAGGCCAGCTTGTGGAGCGTTTCGCGCAGCATCGGGAAGACTTTGATCGGGCCTCGGTACGGTAATCTCACGGCTTTGACCGGCGTCAGTTACGAGGCTTTCGTCCTGTCTAACGAACAGCAGGTCAACAAGCGTCAACTCAGAAAATCGAATGACACTGCCTTTGATCCGACGCTCGACCCGGATAGGGCATAGGGGCGCTCGCAATTCAAGGTACGGACGCAAGAGAATCGCCGTTTCTGGCTTGTGGCGGAGTGACGATGCTCCGCGGCCCACATGTCCCTGCTCCCTGCACCGTTCGGCGCCTTCGCTTTTGGTACTCGGGCCTCTACTTCTCTACTGCGGCTTCTGCCTGAGATACGTCACTCTTGCCGTGACCGTGGCTGCTATCGCGAAATTCGGTCCCTCTCCGTCAAATGGCCCCAATGCGGCCAAACGGAAGCGTTGGACAATCGGTCCTGAAATTCGATATTAGTTACGAGTGAAACAAAAATCGGAGCCGCGTCCATGAGGGATGCCATCGTCGCCCATCGCGAACCTTCGACCCGCGCCGACTTCACCATCGAGCAAGGCTGGGACAGCTACACCGACGAAGAGCACGCGATCTGGCGCACGCTGTTCGAGCGTCAGCAGAAGATCCTGGTCGGCCGGGCCTGCGACGAATTCATGGCCGGTCTGGCCGGTCTGGGCGTCGCCGCAGACGGCATTCCGGACTTCCGCCGCCTGAACGACGTGCTGATGCGGGCGACCGGCTGGCAGATCGTGGCCGTGTCCGGCCTGGTGCCCGACGGGATCTTCTTCGAGCATCTGGCCAACCGGCGCTTTCCCTCGACCTGCTTCATCCGCACGCGGGACCAGCTGGACTATCTGGAAGAGCCGGACATGTTCCACGACATCTATGGCCATGTCCCGCTGCTGATGAACCCGGTGTTCGCCGATTATATGGAGGCCTACGGCAAGGGCGGCGTGAAGGCCATGGCGCTGGGCGCGCTGCATAACCTGGCGCGGCTCTACTGGTACACCGTCGAATTCGGCCTGATCAACACGCCCGCCGGGACGCGCATCTATGGCTCCGGCATCCTGTCGTCCAAGGGCGAATCGATCTTTTCGCTGGAGGACGACGCGCCGAATCGGATCGGGTTCGATCTGCTGCGGGTGATGCAGACCAAGTACCGGATCGACGATTTCCAGGAGAGCTATTTCGTCATCGACAGTTTCGAACAACTGTTCGATGCGACCCGGCCGGATTTCACGGCCTATTACCAGGAACTGGCCCAGCGGCCGAATCTGGAGCCTGGCGCCATTCTGTCCAGCGACCAGGTGCCCCATCGCGGCACCGGACGGCGCTGAACGCCGGACAAAAAAAGCGGGCCGCGATTGCTCGCGGCCCGAGTTTAGGGAGGAAACGCCTAAGAAGACGTACGGCAGATCCGTCAAGGACGACTCATGCCGCACTGCAAAATATGCTCCCCGATCGTTTCGAAATCAACAATCTTTTTGCAGTCGCGAAAAGATCGTACCTAAGCGAAAACGGCGGGAAGCCTGGGGATCTGGGCCGATTGCGCTGAAAGGCTCTTCGCTCGGGCGGTCTGCATATTTTGCAATGCAACATAATTGCACCCGACAGGCTGCGGGGCGGCTCGATTCCGCTGGTCATTTCGGCAGGGGGAGCCTGTATAAAAGACCGGACGAACCTGTCGCAGGCACAGCTCCTTGATGATGTTCAAGAAAATCCCGATTCGCGGTCGAATCCTGGCGCTGCTGACCCTGGGCAGCCTGGTGGTCGGGCTAGATCGGTCCGGCCTGGCGCCAGCGGTCGCGGGCTTGCGGGATGCGCTGCATGTGCCCAGCCCCGCGCTCGACATCACGTTCGGCGCCTATAGCTTCGGTTTCTTCCTGGCCTTGGCGCTGTCGGGCCTGCTGATCGAGCGGCTGGGCTCGCCGCGCGTGCTGCTGGGCTGCGGCGCGCTGGCGGCGATCGCCATGATCGCGACCGCGGGCACCCTGCATGTCGCCATGCTGGCGGTCAGCCGTCTGGCGCTCGGCCTCGCGGCAGGCGGATTGTTGCCGGCCGCGACCGTGCTGCTGGCGCAATGGGTCCCGCAGCAGGAGCGCGGCACGGCGCAGGGGCTGATCCATAGCGTCTATTGGCTGGGGCCGTTGTTTGCCGGCGGCATGGTTGCCAGCGCCGAATGGATCGGGTCCTGGCGCGGGGCCTTCCTGGTGCTGGCGGCACTGACCGCCGGCTGGTGCCTGCTGTGGCACCGGATGAGTTCGGTGCTGCAGCGCTCCGAACCGCTGCCGGTCTATTGGCGTGGTCATCTCGCGCGGTTCTTCCTGCCGTGCTGTCTCGCCTTCGCGCAATCCTGGGCGATCGCCCTGGTGATCGACTGGGTCCCGGCCTATCAGCTGGAAACCTGGCATCTCAATATTTTCGGCTCGGCCGGCTTGACCGCCGTCATCGCGGCCGCCGCCGGTGCCGGCGTGCTGGCCGGCGGCTTCGCCTGCGACTGGGTGCTGCAGGACAGCGGCAATATCCGTCCGGCCCGCCAGCTGCTGCCCGGGCTGGGCTTCCTCGGCGCGTCGATCGGCATGTTCGCCATGCCGGGCCAGCACGAGATCGACAGCATCGTGCTGTCGACCGGCATCACGTTGTTCTTCCTCACGCTGGCCACCGCGTCGCTCTGGTCGCTGCCGCTCGACATCAGTGCCGAGCATCCGGCGATCGGCACGCTGTTCATCGGCCTTGGTGCGGCGCTGGCCCAACTGGTGGCGCCGCTGCGCCTTGCGCATATGACCGGGCTGTGGTGGCTGGGACCGACGCTGGGGCTGCCGATGCTGCTGGCCGCCGGCATCGCGTCGTTCAACCTGCGTCCCGACATCGGCATCCCGGAGCCGCCACCACCGCCGGAACCGGTCGAAGCCGACGCCGCCCCAGCTGGTAAGAAGGGCAAGAAGCACTGATGATCGAATTCTACCTGGATGCCGACGCCTGCCCGGTGCGCGAGGAAGCCTACAAGGTCGCCGACCGGCATAATCTGATCGTCCATGTCGTCACCGCCGGCAATGTCCGGGTGCCGCGCGATCCGCGCATCCGCCTGATCCTGGTCCAGGCCGGCCCGGACGCTGCCGACGATTGGATCGCCGAGCGGATCCAGGCCGGCGACATCTGCGTCACGTCCGATATTCCGCTGGCATCGCGCTGCCTCAAGGCCGGTGGCCGGGCGCTCGGCCCCGGCGGCCGCCGCTTCACGCCCGACAATATCGGCGAGGCGCTGGCGTCGCGCGAAATCAGCCAGCATCTGAGGGAACTGGGCGAGCTCGGCGGCGGGCCGCGCCCGCTGGCCGCGCGCGACCGATCGCGCTTTCTCGACGCGCTGGAGCAACTGGTGCAGGCGAGCAAGCGTTCGGCTTAAAACCTCAATTCCGGGAAACCATCATGTCTTCATCCAATCGCCCCTGTGTCGTCATCGTGATGGGCGTGTCCGGCTGCGGCAAATCCACCATCGCGGCCATGCTCGCCGGCCGCCTGCGCTGGGAATTCGAAGAGGGCGACGCGCTGCACCCGCCCGCCAACGTCGCCAAGATGGCGTCGGGCACGCCGCTCGACGATGCCGACCGGGCGCCCTGGCTCGAAGCGGTCGCGGGCTATATCGATCATTGGCTGGAAAACGGCCGGTCCGGCGTCATCACCTGCTCGGCGCTGAAGCGGCGCTATCGCGACGTGATCATCGGCGACCGGCCGAACGTGCGCATTGCCTATCTGAAGGGCAGCCGCGAGCTGATCGCCAACCGCCTGGCCGCGCGCCAGGGCCATTACATGCCGGCGGCCCTGCTCGACAGCCAGCTGGCGGCACTGGAAGAGCCGACCGAGGACGAGCATCCGATCACGGTCGAGATCGGCGGCCGTCCTGAAGTGATCGCGGCGCAGATCGCGGACGCGCTGGAGCCGTAACGCCGAGTTCGAGCCCGGCTTTTGACCCCCTCACCCGGCGCGCTGACGCGCGCCACCCTCTCCCGCAAATGGCGGTAGAGGGTTGATATTGCTCCCTCTACCGCCATTTGCGGGAGAGGGAAGGGGCCCGCCGACGGCGGGAAGGGTGAGGGATGCCCCGACGCTCGTGACCTCCGACGCACAACCTCGATACCGTCGGCGTGGGCGATGATCACGTCGACGGCCAACTGGCACTGGAAGAGCCGGCCGAGGATGATCATCCAATCATGGTCGAGATCGGCGATCGGCTTGAAGTGATCGGCGTGCGGATGGCGGACGCGCTGGAGCGGCAGATCGAACGAGCGCTCAGGCCCAGGAGGCTTTTTCCGTCATTGCAACTCCTGGGGGCAGCCGCTAGACCTATCGGCCTATTCGTGTGTCGCCCGGAGTGCCTTAAACTGTTCAAGCATATTGTCGCGCCGCGTATCGCCGCCGCCGTTTTGTCGCTCTGCGCGATCACCCTCCCGCTCCAGGCCAAGGCGCAGGACTGCCGGCTGGTCAGCTTCGGCGAAGTTCCGCTCAGCCAGGCACCCGACGGGAACGGCCAGCTGGCGGTCACGCTGAACGGCAAGCCCGAAGCGATCTCGCTTGATTTTGACAAGCCCTACAGCAGGATCTCCCGGGCGAAGGCAAAGGAGCTGAATGCGCCGCGCGTCGTTGCAACCATCGGCCTCACCGAACTCGGGCATGACGACCATAGCGAAGCCGTATCGCTCGGGACGCTGCGTATCGGCACTGCCGATATCGGCGATTTCCAGGCATTTGTATATGACAACCCGAAGGACTTCGCTGGTGTCGGCCTGGGCATCAACGTGCTGCGCAAGTTCCTGCCAGAGTTCGATGTCAAGCAGGGCGTCGTCCGTCTGTTCGGCAAGCAGCATTGCGCCGATAAGCTGGTCTATTGGGCGCCGGAATATCTCGCGCTCAAATATAACGACGCCGACGGCCGGTATCTTATTGACGTAAAAATCGACGGTCGGGATGGCCATGCCACGCTGGCGCCCGGCCTAGCGCAAAGCACGATCTCTTTCGCCGATGCCGACGCATCGCACCTGCCGCGCGAGGGCGGCGGAAAGCTGCAATCGTTGGAGTTCGGCGGGGTCACCCTGCATAATGTTGCGGTGACCAGCTCGGATTTCCTACCGGGTCAGGACTACGGGCTGACCGGCCATTTGAGTCGTCGCCGTTCCTTCGTCCCGGTCGATATCAAGCTGGGTGCCGACGTGCTGAAGCATCTGCGCTTCATTATGGATTTCGAGACGAAGACGATTTTCTTCACCGTCGGATAAGATCGGAGATCGATAGGCTGCTCTGGGTTGCCGGGGCGAGGCGCTATCCCCTGCGCACGACCTCGATACCATCTGCACGCGCGATGATCACGTCGGTGGCGAGGCCGATGAACAGCCCGGTCTCGACCACGCCGACCAGGCCTTTCAGCGCGGCCTGAAGTTTGGCGGCCTCGGTGATCGGGCCGAAGTCGCAGTCCAGGATGAAATTGCCGCCGTCGGTGACGAAGGGCAGGGCGTCCCGGCCCAGGCGCAGCCGGGGCTTGGCGCCCAGGCCCCGCAGGTGACGCTCGGTCGCCTGCCAGCCGAAGCGCACGGTCTCGACCGGCACCGGCGTGCGGCTGCCGATTTTGCCCTGCAGCTTGGTCTCGTCGATGATCACGGCCATGCGCTTGCTGGCGCCGGCCACGATCTTCTCGCGCAGCAGCGCGCCGCCCAGGCCCTTGATCAGGGTCAGGTCGTCGAGATCGACCGCATCGGCGCCGTCGATGGTCAGGTCGATCACGTCATGACTGCCGAAATCGCTGAGCGGAATGTTGAGCCGCCGCGACTGCGCCGCCGTCGCTTCCGAGGTCGGAATGCCGACGATCTTCAGGCCGGCGGCGACGCGGGCGCCGATCGCATCGACTGCGAGTGCCGCGGTCGAACCGGTGCCGAGCCCCAGCACCATGCCGTCGCCGACCAGTTCGACGGCCTTCTCGGCGGCGAGGCGCTTCAGGCGCTGGATGTTGTCTTCGGCCATCGGAACCTCCTTCAGACCGACAGCGTCGGGCGCAGCGCACCGATCGCCTGGGCGTAATCGTTCGAGCCATAGACGAAGGCGCCGGCGACCAGGGCATCGGCGCCGGCGGCGATCACCTGGGGCGCGGTCACGGCATTGATGCCGCCATCGACCTCGATGTAGGGGCTGAGGCCGCGCTCGTTCGCCATCTGGCGCAGGCGGGCGATCTTCGGAATGATCTCGGGGATGAATTTCTGGCCGCCGAAGCCGGGATTGACCGACATGACCAGGATCACGTCGCACAGCGGCAGCACGAATTCGAGCACCTCGGGCGGGGTCGCCGGATTGAGCACGGCGCCGGCCTTCTTGCCCAGATCGCGAATCTGGCCCAGCACCCGATGCAGATGGGTGGTCGCGGAGGTTTCGGCATGGACCAGGATATGGTCGGCGCCGGCCTTGGCGAAGGCTTCGACGTAGCGCTCGGGTTCGACGATCATCAGATGCACGTCGAGCGGCTTCTTCGTCGCGCGCCGCACCGCTTCGACCACCAGCGGGCCGATGGTGATGTTGGGCACGAAACGGCCGTCCATGACGTCGACATGGATCCAGTCGGCCCCGGCCTGATCGACGGCCGCGACTTCCTCGCCCAGCTTCAGGAAATCCGCCGACAGGATCGACGGGGCGACGACCACGGACCGATCGGGCCGGGCGGGATTGGCGATGCTCATGGGCTGGCCTCGACGAGAATGATCCGGCGGGTGTGCCTAGAAAACACCCGCCGGGTCAAGCTTGGGTTTCAGCCCTTGGGCGTCTCGACATGGCCGCCGAACTTGTGGCGCATGGCCGACAGCAGTTTTTCGGCGAAGGTATGTTCCTGGCGCGAGCGGAAGCGGACATAGAGCGCCGCCGTCAGCACGTCGGCCGGCACGGCCTCTTCGATCGCGGCATTGATGGTCCAGCGTCCCTCGCCCGAATCGGCGACCGAGCCCTCGTAGCCGTCGAGCGCCGGATCTTCGGCCAGCGCCATCGCGGTCAGGTCGAGCAGCCAGGACGACACGACGCTGCCGCGGCGCCAGACCTCGGCGATGTCGGGCAGGTTCAGCTCGAAGCGATGCTCTTCCGCCAGCAGCGGCGAATCGGCGTGCTGCATGATGTCGAAGCCCTCGGCGAAGGCCTGCATCAAGCCGTATTCGATGCCGTTATGGACCATTTTGACGAAATGGCCGGAGCCGGACGGGCCGGCATGGAGATAGCCCTCCTCCGGCCGCGCGTCGGAGCCTTTCGGCCGCTTGGTCCGCTCGACCGTGCCGAGGCCCGGCGCCAGCGCCGCCAGGATCGGATCGATGTGATCGACCGCGTCCTTGGTGCCGCCGATCATCATGCAATAGCCGCGATCCTTGCCCCAGACGCCGCCGGACGTGCCGACATCGACGTAGCGGATGCCCTTTTCGGCCAATTCTCGGGCGCGGCGGACATCGTCCTTCCAGAACGAGTTGCCGCCATCGATCAGAATGTCGCCCTTCTCCAGCAGCGTGCCCAGCTTCTGCACGGTGTCTTCGGTGATGGCGCCGGACGGCAGCATGACCCAGACCACGCGCGGTGCCTTCAACTCGGCGACCAGCGCTTCGAGCGAGGAGGCCCCGGTGGCGCCATGTTCGGCCAGCGCGCCGACCTGGGCCATGCTCTGGTCATAGACCACGCAGTCATGGCCCTTCGCCATGAGCCGGCGGACGATATTGCCGCCCATCCGGCCGAGACCGATCATACCAAGCTGCATTCCGCTTCTCCGTCGATCGGTCTCTATTCGGGCGCCAAGGCGAATGCCTAGACCATAAGGCGGATGCCTCAGGCCAGCGCCCGACCGATCGCCGACGCCAGCCGTTCCAACCCTGCCACGGGATCGGGGCCCAAGTGAACCCTGAGCGCCCGGCGGCCCCGTTCGGCGAGTACGGCGAAATCGCCGCGCGCCTGGGCCGCCTTCACGATGCCGAAGCCATAACGCTTGCCGGGCACGGAGAGTTCGTGGGATTCGTCACAGGTGACCTGCAGGAACACCCCGGTGTTCGGCCCGCCCTTATAGACCTGGCCGGTCGAATGCAGGAAGCGCGGGCCGAAGCCCAGGCAGACCGCGGCATGCTTGGCGTCGCGGATGACCAGGCGCGAGCCTTCCAGAATGCTCTGGGTCTTCGGGTTCATCGGCAGGAACGCCAGCAGTGCGGCATAGTCGCCCGGCCCCAGCCGGCCCAGATGGGCCTTCAGATAGGCCTCCAACGTCTGGGCTTCGGCCAGCGCCGCCAATTGGGCGGCATTGGCCGCATCGGCGAATAGCTTGATGCCGGCATCGTCCAGGATCGGCGTCTCGTCCGGCATCGTGCCGGATTCCTCGTATTCGTCGGTCAGCTTGCGCGTGGCGATCTTGGCCGCTTCGACGTCGGGCTGGTCGAACGGATGGATGCCCATGATCGCGCCGGCGACGGCGGTCGCGATCTCCCAGCGGAAGAATTCCTGCGCCACGGCATAGCTATCGGCGACCTCGATCCGAACGACCGGGTGGCCGGCGTCGGCCAGTGCCTGGATCGCGGCGTTGCGCGGATCCGGACGGCCCTTCAGTGCCAGATGCACGAACAGCCGATCGGCGGCATAGACCTCGGGCGCGCTGACCTGCTTGGCATCGATCGGCACGATGCCATGGCCGTTCTTGCCGGTCGATTCGGCGATCAACTGCTCGGCCCAGCCGCCGAACGCGTCGAGGCCCGGGCCGGAATAGATCGTCAGCTTGTCGCGCCCGTCGGCCAGCGCCGCCGCCAGGATGGCGCCCAGCTTCAGGCCGGGGTTCTCGGCGGCGGGGCCGCCGGACTTGCAGGCGGCGGCCATGGTCTGGGCGGCGCCGATCAGACGCTGCAGGTCCAGGCCCATGGCCGCGGCCGGCACCAGGCCGAACGGCGATAGCACGGAATAGCGGCCGCCGATTTCCGGATCGCCCAGGAACAGGCGCTGGAAACCCTCGGCCTTGGCGACGCGCTGCAGCCCCGAGCCCGGATCGGTCACGGCGATCAGGCGCTTGGCCGCCTCCTCGGCGCCCAGCAGCTCGGTCAGCTTGGCGTGGAAATAGGCCTTGAGCGCGTTCGGCTCCAACGTGCTGCCGGACTTGCTCGACACGATGACCAGCGTGCGGGCGAGGTCGAGCGACGCCTCGATGCCGCGGATCTGGGTCGGATCGGTCGAATCGACCACATGGAACTTCGGCCAGCCGACCTGCTGGCCGAAGGTCAGCGCCAGCACTTCAGGCCCGAGGCTGGATCCGCCCATGCCCAGCAGCAGGACATGGGCATAGCGCTGCGCGTCGGTGCGGAAGCCCGCGAGGCTGCCGAGCGTCTGCTGCATCCGATCCTGAATATCGAGCCAGCCGAGCCAGCGGGCTTCGTCGCCACCGGTCCACAGGCTGGCGTCATGGCCCCACAGCCGGGCGATACGGTCGTCGGCCTGCCAGGCGGTCAGCGCGCGCGCGACCGCCTGATCCAGCGGTGCCGGCAGCGCGGTCGAGATGCTGTTCACATCCTGGGTCGGGCGCGGGGCCTCGGATGGGATCATGGGGTCTTCTCCTGTGGATCGGCGGGGGACAAGGTGCGGGGGCCCGGAGCCCCGGCCGGATCCGTCGATCGGTCGGCGTGGAAATACGCTGCAAGTCGAACCATGAACGCTTCGACTCGGCCAAGCATTCATTTTTTTCGTCGCTTTCCCGGTGTTTTTCGTCGCTTTCCGATTGCTCCGCGCGTTCCCGGGCCTATCGTTGACACTGCAAGCTTTCGATCAAAGGACCGCCTGGGATGCCGATCAATAACCGTATCGCCGATTTTCACGCCGATCTTACGGCCTGGCGCCGCGATCTTCACGCCAATCCGGAAATCGCGTTCGAGGAACATCGGACCGCGGCGGTCGTGGCCGCCAAGCTCGAGGAATTCGGCATCGAGGTGCATCGCGGGTTGGCCGGCACCGGCGTGGTCGGCACGCTGAAGGGCAACCAGCCGGGCGACCGCTCGATCGCGCTGCGCGCCGACATGGACGCGCTGCCGATGCCCGAGGCGAACAGCTTCGAACATGCCTCCAGGAATGCGGGCGCGATGCATGCCTGCGGCCATGACGGTCATACCGTCATGCTGCTGGGGGCGGCGCGCTACCTGGCCGAGACGCGGAATTTCGCCGGCACGGTGCATTTCGTGTTTCAGCCGGCCGAAGAAGGCGGCGGCGGCGGCCGGATCATGGTCGAGGAAGGGTTGTTCGACAAGTTTCCGGCCGAGGAAGTCTACGGCATGCACAATTGGCCGGGTCTGCCGGCCGGTCAGTTCGCCGCCCGCGTCGGTCCGGTGATGGCCGCGACCGATCAGTTCGAGATCACGATCGAAGGGCGCGGCGGCCATGCCGCCCAGCCGAACAAGACGGTCGATCCGGTCGTGGTCGGCTCGCAGATCGTCGGCGCGCTGCAGACGATCGCCAGCCGCAACGCCGACCCGATCAAGAGCGTCGTGGTCTCGGTCACCCAGTTCCATGCCGGCTCGGCCTTCAACGTCATCCCGCAATCGGCCTGGCTGTGCGGCACGATCCGGACGTTCGACGCCGAGTTGCGCCGCCAAGCCCAGCAGCGCCTGAAAGAGATCGCCGAGGGCATCGCGCTGGCGATGGGCGGCAGTGCGGCCGTCAATTTCCGTTTCGGCTATCCGGCGACGGTCAATCACGCCGCCCAGACCGAAAAGGCGCTCGCCATTGCCGAACGCGTCGCCGGCGCCGGCAATGTCGACCATGACGTCGCCCCGTCGATGGGCGGCGAGGATTTCGCCTATATGCTGCTGGAGAAGCCCGGCGCCTATATCTTCATCGGCAACGGCCCGGAGGTCGAAGGCCAGAAGCTGCACCAGGTCAATTACGACTTCAACGACGAGATACTGCCGGTCGGCGCCAGCTATTGGGCGCAGCTGGTCGAGGATGTCCTGACCAAGGCTGCTTGAACGCAAACGGGCGGCCGCTTCGGATGAGAGCGGCCGCCCTTTGTTTCGTCCCCCGTCGTCTAGATGACGTGGAACAGATACAGCAGGATGATGACGGGGATCGGAATTCCGACGGCCCAGAGCAAAACACCGCGCATGGCTTCTCTCCTTTTTGGATGATCAATTCGGATCGACCGGTCCCAGGCATCCGCCGTGGTAAAGCGCCAGTCGATGTCGGTCAGCGGGAGTGCCGTCACGGCCGGACGGCGACGGTCGAAGGCGTTCACTTGCTGGCGTACTTGAATTCGGGCAGCGCCTTCAGCTGATCCTTGCTGCCGCCGGGCAGCACGACGCGGTCCTGCTGAAAGCGCAGGCTGTCGTAGTGCACGACGACCAGCTTCGAGCCCAGGCCCAGGAAACCGCCGACTGAGATCACCGCGAAGGGCGCCTTGCCGTCGCTGCTGATGATGACGTCGTCGATCTTGCCGATCGATTCGTTCGCATCGTTCATGACGGAAGCGCCGATTACCTTCGAGGCGCGGAAGCCTGTGGCGAGCGGGGCGACATCGACCTTGACCAGGCTGACGGTCTGCGGCGCGCCCTGGGCGAAGGCCGGATGGAACAGCGGCGCCAGAGCGGCGGCCGCGAGCAGGGATGTTGCCAGGATCGAGCGGAGATTCATGGGGCATTCCTTCTTCTTATTATGGTCGGCGTGCCGCATCCCCGTGATCCGGGATGCGGCTGCCGAAGGGGAGCGCACTACTTGAGCGCGTCCTTGGCCTTGCCATAGGTATTCTGGACCTTGCCCTCGACCTTGTCGGCCTTGCCGGACATCTGGGTCTTCGGGCTGTTGGTCGCCTTGCCGACGGCTTCCTTCACGGCGCCCTTGGCCTGCTTGGCAGCGCCTTCGATACGGTCCTTGTTCATCATTCCTCCTCTCGGTGCCAGTGGTTGGCACCCGACTTTTGATGAACACAGAAAACCCGGCTTAGGATCACCCAAGCCGGGCATATTTATTTTCGGAACCGAAGGCGGGTCTTGTGGGTTTTGAACGCCCGCTAACGTCCCTGCCAGACCGGCGGGCGCTTGTTCAGGAACGCGTCCATGCCTTCCTTGAAATCCTCGCTCATGTAGCAGCTGAGGATCAGGTCGCGGTCCTCGTCCGCCAGCGATTTTTCCTTGATGCGGCGCAGCGCTTCCTTGGTCGCGCGCAGCGTCAAGGGCGCGTGGCCGGCGACGATGGCGGCCATTTCCGCGGCCCGTGCCAGCAGGGCGTCCTGGCTGCCCAGCACCTCGGTCACCAGGCCGATCGACAGCGCCTCCTCGGCGCTGACCAGCCGGGCCAGAAAGATCATCTCCTTGACCCGAGCCGGCCCGATCAGTGCCGCGAGCCGGGCGTAATTGCCGGTCGACAGGCAATTGCCCAGGGTGCGCGCGATCGGAAAGCCGAACCGGGCGCCGGTCGCCGCGATGCGCAGGTCGCAGGCGGCCGCGATGCCGGCGCCACCGCCGGTGCACGCGCCGACGATCGCGGCGATGGTCGGCACCCGGCAGCGTTCCAGCGCGCCCAGTACCCGATCGATGCGCGCCTCATAGGCGAGCGCGTCTTCGGGCGTCTCGAACGCGCGGAATTGCGAGATGTCGGTGCCGGCCGCGAACGCCTTGTCGCCGGCACCGGTCAGGATCAGCGCCTTGACGCGCGTGTCGCTCTCGATCTCGCCGCAGACCTCGGCCAGCCGCTCATACATGGCGAAAGTGAAGGCGTTGCGCTGGGCCGGCCGGTTGAAGGTGATGCGGCCGATGCCGTCCTGGATGTCGTAGAGCAATTCGTCGGTCATGGGGGTTCCTTCAAACGCGGATGGCGCCGGCTGCTGCAAGGGCGTCGATGTCGGCGGCGGCGAAGCCATGCTCCAGCAGCACTTCGCGGGTGTGCTGACCATAAAGCGGGGCGGGACGCAGACCGCCGCCGGGACTGTCGGAGAATTTGACCGGCAGGCCTAGCGCCTTGACCGGCCCGGCGGTCGGATGCTCGGTCTCGACGATCATGTCGCGCGCGATCGCCTGCGGGTCCCGATGCATCTGGTTGATGTCGAGCACCGGCCCGGCCGGCACGCCGGATGCCTCAAGCCGCGCCAGCCAGTCAGCCGAATTTCGACGGCGGAAATGCAGGGTCAGCGCCAGCTCCAGCTCGTCCAGATGGGCCATGCGATCCGGGTTGGTGCGGAAGCGCGCATCTGCAGCCAGTTCGGGCGCTTCAAGCACCTCGATCAGCCTGAGCCAGTTCGGCTGGTTGGCGGCGCCGACCGTGATCCAGCCGTCCGCGGTCTGAAAGGCCTGGTAGGGCGCGTTCAGCGGATGGGCCGAGCCCATCGGCTGCGGCGCCACGCCGCTGGCAAAGGCGATGGCCGATTGCCAATAGGTGTGCGTGATGCCGGCCTCGAACAGCGAGGTATCGACCATCTGGCCGCGCCCAGTCATGTGACGATGATTGAGCGCCGCCAGGATGCCCATGCAACCCAGCAGGCCGGCGGTGATATCGGTCACCGGCGCGCCGACCTTGACCGGCGGTCGGCCAGGCCCCTCGCCGGTGATGCTCATCAGCCCGCTCATGCCCTGGGCGACCAGATCGAACCCGCCGCGATCGGCATAGGGCCCGGTGCGGCCGAAGCCGGAGATCGAGCAATAGATCAGCCGGGGATTCTCGACTTTGAGCGCGTCATAGCCGAAACCCATCTTGGCCATGGTGCCCGCCCGGTAATTCTCGGTCACCACATCGGCGTCGGCCAACAGCCGGCGCAGGACCTGCTTGCCGCCTTCGGTCTTGAGGTCGAGCGCCACGCCGCGCTTGTTGCGGTTCATCATCAGATAGGCGGCGGACTCGCCGTTGATCGCCGGTGGGACCGACCGGCGGGTATCGTCGCCGCCCGGGATCTTTTCGACCTTGATCACGTCGGCGCCCATGTCGGCCAGCATCAGCCCGCAGGCCGGCCCGGCCATGACATGGCTGAGCTCGATCACCTTCAGCCCGGCGAGCGGTCCGGTGGAGGGGGGGGAATCGGTCATGGGCCAGGCTCCGATTGCGTCATCGAGACCGACAGTGAGGGCGGAAAGATCGATGCTTTCAAGAACCATCATGTCGCGCGGCTCCGGAATTCGGCCATAATTGTTCCGCAATTCGCGCGCCACATTGCCGGGTGACACTTCCGGCCGGATCGCTTATCAAGCGGTCGCCTCCTGCAGCGGATGATCCCCTTGTCGACATTCCCGAAATTCGGTCTCGCGTTCGTCGCCCTCGCGGCCCTCACCGGCTGCGCGCCCGACTATTCGCCCAATACCTACAATGCCTCGGCCATGCAGCAGGCCAACAAGGTCGACACCGCCGTGATCGTGGGCTTCCGCCAGGTCTCGATCAGTGCCGCCGGCACGGTCGGCGCCGTTACCGGCGGGGCCGCCGGCGGCATCCTCGGCTCGCAACTGGGACCCAGCAGCACCACCTCCGCGCTGGGCGCGGTCGGCGGCGGCATCGTCGGCAGCCTGCTCGGCACCGGCATCGAGCACGCGACCGCCGACACGACCGGCTGGGAATATATCGTCCAGAAGCCGAACGGCGATCTGCTGTCGGTCACTCAGCGCGAGCCGGAACCGCTGCCGCTCGGCCAGAAGGTCCTGGTCATCGCCGGGAGCCAGGCGCGCATCATCCCGGATTATTCGGTCGCGAAGGAGCCGCCGCCCAAGGACGACAAGGCGAAGGACAAGGACAAGGACAAGGACAAGGATAAGGACAAGGCGGACGAGAAGGCGAAGCCGGAGGTCCCGACGACGCCGGTCGTGCTGCCGCCCGCGGCCACGACCGTGGAGCCGCTGCCGCCGCCGGCGAACATCTCGGCCCCGCCGCCAGCGGCGACGCCGGTGCCATCGTCCAGCCCGGCGCCGGCCGAAGCGACCGCGCCGCCGACGCCGCTCGTCCCCGCGACACCCCCGGCCGCGGCCGAAGCGCCGCCCAAGTCGGACGAGGACGGTTTGCCGGCGGAACTGCTGCAGTAGCGCTCCGCTTTACCGCACTTCGCGGGAGAGGGAGGGACCCGCTTTAGCGGGAGGGTGAGGGGCGTTGGTTGCGAAAGCGGCGCCGAGATTGTCTTTGAACACCCCCACCCAACCCTCCCCCGCGAAATGCGGGCGAGGGCTTTCTTTTTACCCCAGACTCTTCGTCGCCATTTCGAACGTGCCCTTCGACAGCGTCTTGGTTGCCAGCACGCGCTCCAGCCCTTGCTTCATCAGGGCCTGTCGCGCCTCGTCCTGGCGGCGCCAGGTGCCGAGCGGGGTGATCAGGCGGGCGGCCATCTGGGCGTTGATCGTGTCGAGCGCGATGATCTGATCGGCCAGGAAGGCGTAGCCGCTGCCGGACGCGTCGTGGAATTTCGCTTGGTTGGCCATGGTGAAGCCACCGATCAACGCGCGGGCGCGGTTCGGGTTCTTCAGGTCGAACGCCGGGTGACCCAGCAGCGCCTTGACCTGGTCGATCGTGCCGGGCAGCGACGACATGGCCTGGATCTGGAACCAGTTGTCGATCACCAGCTCTTCGCCCGCCCAGCGCGCGTAGAAGGCGGCGAGTGCGCTCTCGCGCGGCGGTCCGTCGATATCGACCAGGATGCGCAGCGCCGCCAGCACGTCGGTCATGTTGCGCTGGGCCGCGAATTGGGCCTCGGCCCGCTTGACCGCGGACGGCTTGTCCGTGGCGGCCAGATAGGCCAGCGCCACGTTCTTCAGCGCGCGCTTGCCGATCGCGGCGCCATCGACCTTGAACGGGCCGTGATCGTCGAGCGCGGCATAGGTCTCGGCCAGGGCCGTCTCCAGATGCCGGCCGATCGCGCCGCGCACGAACTGGCGCGCCGCATGGATCGCCTCGACATCGACGATGGCCATCTGGTCGGCCAGGAACGCCTCGCCGGGCAGGATCAGCGCCTCGGCCCGGAACGCCGGATCGCCGTCGCGCTGGCCCAGCGTATTGGCGGCGGCGGTCAGGAAATCGTCGGGCACGGATAGGGGCTCGCCCCGGCGATAGGCCGCGACCAGATCGAGCAGCAACTGGGTCGCGACCTGCTGGCCGGATTCCCAGCGGGTGAACGGGTCGGTGTCGAACGCGGCCAGATGCTTCAACTGGTCGAGCGGCACGCCCTTCAGCTTGACCGGCGCGGAGAATCCGCGCAGCAGCGACGGGATCGGCCGGGTCTTCAAGCCGGTGAAGCGGAAGGTCTGTTCCGCCTCTTCCAGCGTCAGCAGGCGCGTGCCCTTGCGGCCCTTGGCCTCGCCCTCGAGGCGCATCGCCAGTTCGGCGCCTTTCTTGTCGAGCAGCCCGACCGCGACCGGGATGACCAGGGGCTGCTTGTCCGGCTGGCCCGGCGTCGGCCGGGTCGATTGGCTCAAGGTCAGGTCGTAGGTGCCGGCCTTGGCGTCCCAGGCCTCCGCCATGGTCACCTCGGGCGTGCCGGCCTGGCCGTACCAGCGCTTGAAGCGGGTCAGATCGACGCCGCTCGCGTCCTGCATGGCGTCGGCGAAATCCTCGATCCGGACGGCATCGTTGTCGTGGCGCTGGAAATACAGGTCCATGCCCTTGCGGAAGTTCGCCGGCCCCAGCAGCGTATGGATCATGCGCACGACCTCGGCACCTTTCTGGTACACGGTCGCGGTGTAGAAGTTGTTGATCTCGATATAGCTGTCGGGCCGCACCGCATGGGCCAGTGGGCCGGCGTCCTCGGTGAATTGCCGGGCCCTGAGCGAGCGGACGTCGGAGATGCGCTTCATCGCCCGGCTGCCCTGGTCGCCGGAGAATTCCTGATCGCGGAACACGGTCAGGCCTTCCTTCAGCGACAGCTGGAACCAGTCGCGGCAGGTCACCCGATTGCCGGTCCAATTGTGGAAATACTCATGCGCCACGACCGTCTCGATGCCCTCGTAATCGGCGTCGGTCGCGGTCTCCGGCTTGGCCAGGATGTATTTCGTGTTGAAGATGTTGAGGCCCTTGTTCTCCATCGCCCCCATGTTGAAGTCGGACACGGCGACGATGTTGAACACGTCCAGATCATATTCCAGGCCGAACACCTGCTCGTCCCAGCGCATCGAAGCCTTGAGCGCCGCCATGGCATGGCCGCACTTGTCCTCGTCGCCGCGCCGGACCCAGATCGCCAGATCGACGCGCTTGCCGGAGAGCGTGACCAGCTCGTCGCGCGTGCCGACCAGATCGCCCGCGACCAGCGCGAACAGGTAGCAGGGCTTCGGATGCGGATCCTGCCATTTCGACCAGTGGCGGCCGTGCGAGCTGACGCCGCTATCGACCGGGTTGCCGTTCGACAGCAGCACCGGATAGCGCTGGGCATTGGCCACGATCGTCGTGGTGTAGCGCGCCATCACGTCGGGCCGGTCGAGGAAATAGGTGATGCGGCGAAAGCCCTCGGCCTCGCACTGGGTGGTGAAATTGCCACCGGACTTGTAGAGGCCCGACAGCTCGGTGTTGTTCTGCGGCTCGATCCTGGTTTCGATGTCGAGCACGAAGTCGCGCGGCAGGTCTGGGATGGTCAGCGACTGGCCGTCCAGCTGATAGCGGTTCGGGCCGAGCTTCTCGCCATTGACCGCGACGGAGACCAGGGTCAGCGCTTCGCCGTCGAGCCGCAGCGGCTTGTTGCCGGCACCGGCCGCCAGGTTGCGGCGCATGCCCAGGCGCGACTTGACCGTGGCGTGGGTTTCTTCCAGCTCGAACAGCAGGTCGGCGGTGTCGATCAGAAAATCCGGAACCTGGTACTCGACGAGGCGAATGGTCTTGGGCGGGCTGGAATCGCGCAGAGCGTCGAGCATGGTTTCTCCGGAAAGGCGTCATAACGCGTTGAGCGTAACTCTAGCCGACGGCACGCGGCGAGGGGAATGCCCATCTCGCCCGCCGGGAAGGTCAAAAATAAGAAACAAACCTGCGGAAATTCCCGCCCCTTATCTGTTGATACGGGGGACGCGGCAAGTTTAAGGTGAACACTCAAGCACAATTCCGATCGCCGCTCGGCTCGCCGATCCCGCGCTCAACCTTGCATGCAAGTGAGTTGACGATGATCGACGCTCGTTTCGACGATGGAGAGGGTCGTTTCACCTCGGACGAGAGCGGCGCTCGCTTCTTCGAGGCGTCATTTCTGCGGGAGATGCTCAACGACCTCACCCTGGCGCTCGACCTCGGCCGTCCGGTGTTTCTGCTGGGGCCGGGCGGTAGCGGCAAGAGTGCGCTGGGCGGGCAGGCGGCTATGCTGCTGGGACAGCGCTATGGCGTGGCCCGGCTCGCCGGCCGGCGCACGCTGGGGCTCGACGATGTTGTCGAGGCCTGTCGCCAGGGCTTCGCGCCGGAGGTCTGGCAACAGCTGTCGTCGCCGCGCGCGCGTGACACGGGACGTCCCGGCGACAGCGCGATGATTGTCGATGACGCGGAGACGATCCCGCCGCGCTTCATCGAACAGCTGATCGCCATGTCGAACGGCTCGCCGGATCTGCTGCCGAGTCATCGGATTCTGTTCATCGGCCGCGAGGCGTTGGCCGATGTCATCGAGACCGGCCGGGTGCGCAACAATTGGGGCGTGCCACTGGTGCTGGCGATGCCGCCCTGGCCGGCCGATGTCGCCGTACCGTTCCTGCGCCATCGGCTGCGGTCGGCCGGGCTCGGCACCCCCGATCTGCTGTCCGATGCGGCGATCGCGGCGATCTCGGCCGACGCCGAGGGCAATCCGGGCCGCCTGCTCGATCTGGCCCAGCGCATCCTGCGGCCCGATGCGGCACCGGAATGGATCGAACCGCTGCCGCAGTCACGCCCGGCGATCGGGCGCGCGTCGACCATCATCGATCTGGAGCCGGTTGACTCGTCGACGGGCTCCCCAGCCGACTCGTTGATTGGGGAGCCCGCCGCGGTGCGGTTCGCGGAGCCGCCGCCGGTCTTGGCGCCCGGCCCGCCGCCGGTTGCGGGCCTGCTGGCGCGCTGGACACTCCAATCACGCCGCGCGCTGCAGCTGGCGCTGCCGGTCGGGGTCGTCATTGCCGCTGCGCTGCTGATCTGGGCGTTCGACCAGCCGCCGCCGCCCGCGCCCGGGCCGGTCGCGGCCCTGGTCGCACCGCCGGTGCTCGAACCCATCGCCGCACCGCCCGAGCCCATGGCGGCCGTGCCGCCGCCACCACCGCCCGTCGCGGCGCCGACACCGGCCGGACCGACCATCCCGGCCGAAACACTGATCGCGCGCGGCGACAGCTTGCTCGCGGGCGGCGATTTCGCGGCGGCCCGACTGTTCTATCTTCAAGCGGTCCGCAGCGGCAGTGCGAAGGCCGCAACCGCGGTCGCCCGGACCTACGATCCGCTGGCGCTCGGCCAGCTGGGGGTCGTCGGCGGTCATGGCGAGCCGGCCAAGGCGGCCGAATGGTATCGCAAGGCGGTCGATCTGGGCGATCCGGCCGCAGCCGAGCCGCTGCATCGCCTGACGCCGCCGTAAAATTAACGCTGGACCTCGGACAGACCCTCGAACAGCCAGGTCCGGAATGTGTGCATCGCCGGGCTCGTGCGCCTGGATTTGAGCTGGGTCAGCCAATAGCTGCCGACCGCGATCTCGAACGCGAACGGCCGCACCAGGCGACCGCTGGCCAGATCCGTCCGGAACATCCCGGTCGGCACCAGGGCGACGCCCAAGCCTTGCGCCGCCGCCTCGGCCATGGCGATCGAGGAATCGAAGATCGTGCCGCGCGGCGTCGGGATCTCCAGGCCGGCGACAGCGAACCAGCGCGCCCATTCGTCCGCCCGGTAGGATCGCAGCAGCATTTCGCCGGCGAGATCGGCGGGCTGCCGCAGCCGGGCCGCGACGGCAGGCGCGGCGACCGGCGACAGGGGGGCTGCCCGCAGCAGCGTCGCGTCGGTGCCGTGCCAAGAGCCGTCGCCGAAGCGGATGGCATAGTCCAGGCCTTCGCCGGCCAGATCGACGCGGTTGTTGTTGGTCAGCAGGCGCAGATCGACATAGGGATGGGCGGCGCGGAACGCTGGCAGCCGGGGCAGCAGCCAGCCGAGCGCGAAGGTGCCGACCGCGCCGACCGTGACCACCTCGCGGAAATGACCATTCTCGAACCGGTCGAGCGTCGCCTGGATCCGATCGAAGGACTCTTCCAGCACGGGGATCAGCGCCTGGCCCTCGTCGGTCAGCGCCAAGCCGCGCGGCAGCCGCCGGAACAGGCGGACACCCAAGATTTCCTCAAGGCTCTTGATCTGGTGGCTGACCGCGGCCTGGGTCACATGCAACTCCAGCCCGGCCTTGGTAAAGCTCAGATGGCGGGCCGAAGCCTCGAACGCCCTGAGCGCATTGAGCGGCACCTGAGATCGCAGCATGCATTCGTCCCAAAATTTTCTAATGGGTCGTCCGATTTATGATCATTTGTCAAGCTGACCGCCGGTGCGCGAGTTTGGTGTCATATCGGGAGAGGGACGAATGATCACGAGGCGTCGCATGCTGCAGGGCGCGGCTCTGGCCGGGTTTGGATTGACGCGGGGCGCCTGGGCCGCCGGCGGCATCGGCACGCTGGGTGCGACCCTGGCGGCGATCGAGGCCGGCAGCGGCGGCCGGCTCGGCGTGGCGATCCTGGATACCGCGAGCGGGGCGCGCTGCGGCCATCGCGCCGACGAGCGTTTTGCGATGTGCAGCACGTTCAAGCTGCTGGCGGCCGGCGCGATCCTGACGCGGGTCGATGGCGGCCATGAGCGCCTGGACCGACGCATCCGCTTCGCCGCGGACCGGCTGGTCGCCTATTCGCCGATCACCAAGGCGCATGCCGGCGGGACGGGCATGACGCTGGGTGAATTGTGCGAGGCGGCGCTCACCTATAGCGACAATACCGCCGCCAACCTGTTGCTGGCGGCGCTCGGCGGCCCGACGGCGATCACCGCCTATGCCCGCACGCTGGGTGATCGGGCGACGCGGCTCGACCGGATCGAGCCTGAACTGAACCAGGCCACGCCCGGCGATCCGCGCGACGTGACGACGCCGGCCGCGATGCTCGGCAATCTACGCCGGCTGACGCTCCGCGAGGCGCTCGCGCCGGCGTCGCGCGACCAGCTGACCCGCTGGCTCCGCGCCAATACGACCGGCGACGCGAGGCTGCGTGCAAACCTGCCGGCCGGGTGGCACGTCGGCGACAAGACCGGGTCGGGCGGTCATGGCTCGACCAACGATGTCGGCCTGATCTGGCCACCGGATCGCCCGCCGATCCTGGTGTCCGTCTATCTGACCCAGACCGACGCTCCGCCCGAGCAGCGCGACGCGACCCTGGCCGCGGTCGGGCGCGCGGTCGCAGAGGCGGTTTAGGTTAGTGGGTCACCGTCGCCGGATTGTATTTCTCGACGAAATCGACCGCCGCCTGCAGCATGGCGATGCGGGAGACGCCGCGCGACAGCCAATGGTCCTCGTCCGGCAGCTTGATCAATTCGACCGGCTTGCCGGCCGCGGTCAGCGCCTTCGCCATGTCTTCGCTCTGGCGCGGCGGAACCACCGTGTCATCTGCGCCATAGACCAGCAGGACCGGTGCATCCGCATCAGCCGCGTGCGCTCTCGGTGAGAAGGCCGTCAGCGCGTCGTCGGTGTTGGATTTCGCGCCCATGTAGCGTCGCCAATATTCCGTCACCGGGCTCTTCTCGCCCGACCGGCTGCTCTCCCATTCCAGCATGTCGAGCAGGTCCGTGACGCCGCCGTAGGACACGGCACAGCGGTACAGTCGGTGTTGGATCGTGATGCCAGCGAGGGCGGCGTAGCCGCCGTAGCTGAGCCCGACGATCGCCACGCGTCGGGGATCGATCGTCCCTTGGCGGGCCAGTTCGCTGACGCCGTCGGAGACGTCGGTCTGCATCTTGCGCCCCCATTCGCCGAAGCCGGCATCCCGGAACGCGGTGCCGAAGCCGCCTGAGCCGCGGAAGTTCGGCTGAAACACCGCGTAGCCGCGGCCGGCGAAAGCCTGAGCGATCCAGTCGAAGTCCAGATGGTCGCGGGCTTGCGGGCCGCCATGGGGCAGTACGATCAGCGGCAGGCTCTTGGCCGTCGCGCCCGGCGGCAGGGTCAGCACGCCTTCCAAGGCCAGTCCATCGGCGGCCCGATAGTGGATCACACGGGTTTCACCGATCGTCCCTTCGTTGATATCGGGATAGGCAGTGCCGATTCGCGTCACGTTCTGGGTGGCCAGATCGACCAGGAAATAGGTGCCGGGTTCGGTGGTGCTGACGGATCTGACGATGACACGCTTGCCGCTCGCGTTGAACGAGACGGGCTGGACCCAGGCCGGCGAAAATGCCTGCTTTACCGCTTCGAAACTCGCCTTGAACACGGGATCGAACAGCAGTGCGACCGGCCGATCGCCCTGCAGTTCCTCGCCGACGAGGAGACCCGCACTGTCGCGCAACAGCGATCGAACCGGGGCACTGGCCAGATTGACCGGCGCCTGGCCCGGCGTCAGCGAGCGCTCCCAAAGACCGACATCGCGCCCGGAGGGGCGGTTGACGAGATAGGTATCCGCCGTCCGTCCGAGCCCCATCAGTTCCGGGCCGCCCGTCGTGGCGTCCTGCTCTTCGATCAGATCGCGTTCGAAGCGTCCGGCATAGAGCCGCCAGCGATTGACGCCCTTGTCACGATAGGTGCCTGCATGGACCAGGGGCGTCCCGTCGCTGCCCAGGACCCAGTCGCGATCACCCTCGCCGGCCCGGCTGAAGACACCCGAATCGAGATCGACTTTGTAAAGGCTTACCGGGCCGAAGATATCACGGGGCGTGCTGAAATCGACGCCGGGGATGGCGGCTCCGCTGAAGTAGCCATACCAGTGACCATCGAGCTCGCGATAGCCGGCAGGGGAGAAGACGACCGGGAACAGGGTTCTCGAATGAAAGAAGACCACGAACGCGACCTTGGTCTGTAGATTCAGCGCGGTCGCCTGGAACATCTCGTCGGCGTACCACTCACCCGGCACATAGAGCCCCTGGGGGCGGGTCACGCTCGTCAGCACGACCAGATGCTCGTCGCCGGCCCATTGCAGCGCGCGGACTTTGACGTCGTCGATCTTCAACGCCTTGACGGTCTTGCCGTCGGCCGTGCCGCGCACCACGACCATCCGCTGGTCGCCGGTCCCGGTCACCAGCGCGATCCGATCGCCCGACGGCGACAGCGTGACGAGATCCGTCGCCGGCAGCTGGGCATAGGCTTCGATCGGCGGCGCGGCGATGGCCGCGGCAGACCAGAGCCACAGGCAGGCGAGCGCCGGCACAAGATGCTTCATTCTTCTCTCGACTGCTGATTGGGCTCGAGATGGAATGAAGCTTATGCCGCCGGCTGATACCCTTGTCGAGTGTCGTGACTACAGTTTCCGACCGGCGATCAGCCCGGCGATGAGCGCGGCCAGGGCCACGGTCAATGTGCTGGGCGCCTCGATGCCGGAGCCGAGCTTGCGGCCGGCCTCGCTCGCGAGCGCGCCCAGATCCGTGGCGACGGTCGAGGCTGCCCTTGCCACCGGGCGACGGGCGGTGGCGGGTTTCCAGAAGGTGATGGCGATCAGGATCGCGGCCAGCAGGATCATCGCGGCGCCGACGATGGCCGCCGCACCCGCCGGGGTGAGATACGGCGTCAGCGCCAGCACGACCGCGTACAGCACGAACAGCAGTCCCGCCAGGCCGACGAACAGCGCCGCCAGCACGACGGCGCTGATGCCGGCTGCCCGTCGGGCGCGCTGACCGGCCTCACGTTCGACGAGGGCCAACACCACGCGCGCCGCGACGAGCATGCCGCCCATCAGTTGCGGCTCCGGCTCAGCAGACCGACGATCAGCCCAATGCCCAGCGCGGTCAGCACCGAGGTCGTGGGATTGCGCTCGATCGTGTGGTTCAGCTCTTCGCTCAGGCCCTTGGCGCGGGCGCCGGCCTGCTCCAGCTTGTCGCGGCCTTCGTTATAGAGATCGACCACCACGTCCTCGACCTTGCTGCGGGCCTGGCTGGCCTCGAGCTTGACCAGATCGGCCACGGCGGCGGTCAGGCGCGCGATGTCCTGCTTCAGCACGGAGATCTCGTCGGAAACGGTCGCTTCCTTCGCTTTGGTTGCATCGCTCATGAGCTTGTCCTTTCATATCGACAGGGATTGCACCGGAAAGGGCACACGCCGCTAACACGCGCGGGATGAAACGGTTCGCTCATGGGTGTCGATTAACCGAAGCGGTAGCCGGAAACCGCCTTGCCGAACACATGATCGTTGTAGGCCTGCACGCCGAGATCGGCGCCGGCGGCGCCGGCGGCGACCATCAGCGGCAGCAGATGCTCTTCGCGCGGGTGGCTGGTGCGGGCGCCGGGGGCGTTGGCCCAGGCCGCCAGCGCCGCATCGCGCCGTGTCGGGTCGGCATCGGTCACGGTGCCGGTCAACCACTGGTCGAACGCCTCGGCCTCGGCGGTGATGCGCGGATCGTCGGTAAAGAAGCCGCGCAGATTGTGGAAGCTGAGTCCGCTGCCGACGATCAGCACGCCCTCGTCGCGCAGCGGCTCCAGCGCCCGGCCGATCGCCAGATGGGCGGCCGGATCGAGCGAGGCGGACAGCGACAGCTGCACGATCGGGATGTCGGCCTCCGGATAGATCAGCAGGAATGGGATGAAGATGCCGTGGTCGAAGCCGCGCGCGTCGTCCCCGGCGCTGGGAATGCCGGCCTGGTCCAGGCGCCGGCGGATCTCGGCAGCGAGGTCGGGCGCGCCCGGTGCCGGATAGCGCAGCTGATAGGTATGGGGCGGAAAGCCGTAATAATCATAGATCAGCGCCGGCGCCGCGGCGGTCGTGACCGTCGGCCTGGTCTCTTCCCAATGGCCCGAGATCACCAGGATCGCGCGCGGGCGTTGCCCGATGTCGGCCGCGATGCCGCGCAGGTAGTCGCCCATGGATTTCCAGGCGTCCGGCATGCCGCGCGGCGGCTCCATGAAGAAGCACGGGCCCCCGCCATGGGGAATGAACAGAGTCGGCAGGCGCGCATTGGTCATGGCTTCAGCTCCCGGATTTGGTGGCGATCAGGTCGACATCGACGCCGACCTCGAGGGCGACCCATTCACCGGTCGCCCAAACGCCCTGGCCGACGCCGAAACCGGTGCGGACCAGGGCAAGATGTCCCTTCACGCTCGCCTTGTCATCGTTGACGGCGAGCGTGAAGGGCAGCACGACGGTCTTGCCGATGCCGCGGATGGTAAGCGTGCCCGGCGCCTCATAGACGTCGCCGCCCTTGGCCGTGAAGCCGGTCGCCTCGAACGTGGCTTGCGGAAAGCCCTTCACATCGAACCATTCGGCCTGGGTCAGGGCGCTATCGCGCTGGCTGTCGCCGGTCCTGGCGCTGGCCAGATCGATCGTCACCTTGGCATGGCCGGCGTCCGGATGGGCCGGGTCGAATGCGATCTGGGCACTCCATTTGTCGAAGCGGCCCTGGAACGGCGCGCCGTTCTGCACGCCGGAGAAGCCCAAATGGCTTTTGGGGACGTCGACGGTCCAGTCCGACGCCAGGGCCGGTGGAGAAAGCAGCGCGAGCGCGATCAGCAGGGCGAGGGATTTCATGATCGGGGTTCCTTGGCCGTGCGGCCGGGCAGCATGCGGGCCAGAATGCGGTCGCGCAGCAGGAAGTGATGGCGCAGCGCCGCTGCAGCATGCAGCAGGATGACCGCCGTTAGCAGCCAGGCGAGCTTGCCATGGATGAACTTCACGACTGTCTCGACCGCAGCCTTGTTGGCGAGATCCGGAAACACCGGCAGATGCGGCCAGGGCACCACGCCATAGAGCACGGTCGGCAGGTTGAACGGCGAGACCGAGACCAGCGCCCAGCCGCTCAAAGGGATGATCAGCATCAACACGTAGAGCAGCCCATGGGTGCCTTCGGCCGCGGCCTTTTCCAGCGGCGGCATGGCGGGCAGCGGTGGCGGCCGATGGCTCAGCCGCCACAGGATGCGCAGGAGAACGGCCAGCAGTACGGTAATGCCGATCGATTTATGCAGCTGGTACAGCTGGAACTTCGCCAGGGGCGCCAGACCCAGGTGGGTCATCGACAGGCCCATGATGATGAGCGCCAGGATGCCCAGTGCGATCACCCAATGCAGGGTGATCGCGACCGCGTCGTACCGGCTTCGGACGATCGCGACCGCGTCGTACCGGCTTCGGACGATCGCGACCGCGTCGTACCGGCTTCGGACGATCGCGAC